>JAAHTG010000494.1_pt1 | contig 34421 bp, 33 predicted proteins | sample 6116081 | NCBI WGS metagenome assembly JAAHTG01 (sample SAMN13939989, study PRJNA603662) | sponge metagenome | isolation source: marine sponge | host: Mycale hentscheli | place: New Zealand | collected 2005 | reverse complement strand
AGCAACATTTTTCTAATGCTGGACTTAATTGAGTTTGGTTTCTCAAATTCAGTTTAATGAAGAAACCATGCAACAAAAAACTGATGAACAGGCTGAGGAAGTCAAGAAAAAAATTAATCCTACGGTAGATAATTTTCGAGACAAACTCAACGAAAACCTGCAAAAAGGGCAAGAAAAACCCGACTTATAACTATTAAATTAGTTTGGTAAATAATTGATGTCAGTCAATCACAAATAAACTTTTTTTACTGTTGAATAAAGAATTATTCGTTGTCAATTATCCTCAAAATTAATTTCGTTATTTCAAACTAAGATTAAAGTAATCCTTCTAATTTACGACGAATACGATCGAGTTCAGTAGAAGACATATCAGATGATTCCGACTCCGATTGAGCAGGAGAATATTCCCCTTCTTCATTCCAATCAGTATCGTTAACATTACTTTCTGGAGGTATTTCTAACATTCCCTCCGTCACTAATTTACTTTCGTAACCTGCTTGTACACAAAATTCCTCTACTTCTTCACTATCAATCTTTTCGATCGAAGGTGTTAAAAAATCTTGAGCTTCTAGTAATATGGCATAACGAGTGGCATCATCTTCTGATTCAAACATCAATACTAAATTTTTTTCGCCTATTTGAATAGTATGTATACCTTCGTTATCTTTGCCAACATTGTATAAGAGAACGTAAACTTGCATTAATTCTTCAATAACAATAACAAACTTTATAATTTACTATCATTAATTAGGTCAATATTCATCGATCGACAATATAACTTAACTAATTTTTTTAACTTATTGACAATTTGAAGTTCTATTTAAAGTCAGAACCATTTGATCGATCGCTTTTACTAAAGCCGTACCAGACTGATTAGGAGCATTGGCCAAGATACTAAAAATCAAAGTACCATATTGTCGGTGATCCAAATAACCAGATAATGCCCTGACACCTCGTAAAGTACCTGTTTTAGCATGAACAACACCTTGAGCTGAGGTTTTCTTCATCCGATTACGTAAAGTTCCACTAACGCCCGCTGTGGGTAAGGAAGTAAAAAAGATATCTCGATTGCGATCGGAATACATTACCCTGAGAGTATCAACTAAAGTTCTTGGTGTCGCTATATTACGACGAGATAAACCAGAACCATCAGCAAAGTGAAAACCACGGGGATTAATACCTAAATTAGTTAACGTTTTTTTGGCTACACGCCCTCCTCCCAGTCGTTTCAGAAGTACATTAGCATAATAGTTATTGCTTCGAAGATTAGTCACCTTCACCCATTCTTTTAAAGATTTATTGGCACTAATAGTCGTACTAAGATTAATTCTTTGTAATGCGGCAGCAGTGGTCAATATCTTCATATTGGAAGCTGGAATAAAATGTTTATCCGCATTATAGTGATAAATAGTTTCCCCATTGTCTAATCTTTGGACCAGAATACCCCAACCACCACCATAACGTTTTATAATGTTTTGCATCGCTGGTGCCAGAAAACTATTACAATATCCAGTGGATTTTAATTTTTCTGGTGGTGGAACGTAAATAGGTATAGACCGAGGTTCAGGCTCAAATGTTGATAGAGGTAGAGGTGTAGACTGTGGTATTGGTCGTAATGGCTCTATTTCAATAATAGACTGTGCCGAAACTGAACCAGCGGTACAGATGGCACAAATTGATAAAAAATTAATAAATGTTTTTTTATTAAACATAGGATGAGTTGAAAAAAATAAGCTTAAACTAATTTCGAGTATTGTAACAGTAACTCTCCTTTTTGATCACAATAAATCAAAATACATGAATAAAAACACTGCAACTTCATCAAAAATAGTCAAAACGGGAAAAACAGTTTACCATTTTGTTAACAATGTAATTGTTAGGCCAGTTTTTCGTATTTATTTTCGTGGCAAGGTAACAGGTAAAGAAAAAGTACCTATGCAAGATAAATTAATTGTAGTTAGTAATCATGCTAGTGTTTTTGATCCTCCCTTGATTTCAGCTGCTATTCCTCGTCCTGTTTCTTATATGGCAAAGCAGGAGTTATTTGAGGTTAAGGGTTTAAATCAGCTAATCACTTCCTTGGGGGCTTATCCTGTGAATCGTAATGGATTTGATCGACGTGCCATACGTCAAGCTGTTGCTCGTTTAGAAGAGGGATGGGCAACGGGTATTTTTTTAGAAGGCACACGTACAGAAGATGGTAAAATACATGACCCTAAGCTCGGTGCTGCATTAATTGCAGCGAAAGCAAAAGCACCTTTATTACCTGTTTGTCTTTGTGGCACTCAAAAAATTCTCACCTCAGATAGTAAATTACCTAAATACATTCCTATTGAAATCAAAATTGGTGATTTAATCCCCCCACCTACTTCTACAAAAAAAGAACAATTAGAAATAACGAGTCAAATTTGTGCAGATGCTATTAACAAACTTCATGATAGTTAGTCGTTAAATAGTCATAATCTATGTATTGCCTGAACTGTAGAGATTTAGTTTTGTTATTTGAAAAAACATAGGCCTGGCCGTTAAACTTTGCTAATTTTTATTGCATAAAGGTTATAGCTATAATTAACATGAATAAAACGGAAAAAGTCTATTTAGCCATTTGATTTTCAAAACAGATTTTCTTAGCTTTAATATTGTTAATAGTTTTTTGCTCCATCAATGTTGCACATAGATCGTGTATATAGAAAGAGTTGATTAAAGTGATATCAGATTGATTATGCAATCCGTGACAATACCAGCATTGTTGTTTCATAATTCCCCCAGTCTTGAAGTTAAGATATTGGGGATCATAAAGTAATTTAAACACAATTACGTTTTTCTTAATCAAAAATTAATATCTATTAGCCATTATTAATAGCTATTAAAATAACTATTCCAAATACAAGACGATACCAAACAAAAACCCATGTATTTTTACGTTGTAAATAGCGAATTAACCAAGCAATAGATAAATAGGAAAAAATTCCTGAAGAGATTAAACCCACTGTTAAAGGAATGAAACCAATATTATTAGAGGTACTAACAAACATTTCTTTGAGTTCAACTAAACCAGCTAAACTGATAGCCGGAATTCCTAAGAGAAAAGAAAAGCGAGCAGCAGTTGCTCTTTCTAAATTTAGAAATAAACCAGAGGTGATAGTTGAACCTGAACGAGATACACCGGGTATTAAGGCTAAAGATTGAGCAAGTCCGATTAAAATTCCATCTTTACTCAATAAATCTTCAAAATTACGTTTATTATTACTTACTTTCTCCGCTATACCTAACAATAGTGCCATGAAAATAGAAGCGATCGCAATCGTATTCAAACTACGAAAAGGTGAATTATCTAAGTCAGGAACAAAAATTTTTAATGACAAACCTAAAATAATAATTGGAATTGTACCAATGAGAATACCTGTGATGATTTTAAACTCTTGAGTTTGATAATCTTTTTCTTTAACTGCCTTGACAACTCCTGTACCAAGATTACTTAAATCTTCCCAGAAATACCATAAAACTGCTACTATGCTGCCTAATTGGATAATAGCGGTAAAAGTCACTCCTGGATCACCCCATCCCAAAGCCACAGGAATAGCTTTAAGATGGGCAGTACTGCTAATGGGTATAAACTCTGTTAAACCCTGCACCATGCCTAAAATAAAAGCTTGAAAAATATTAATTCCAGATACAGAATCATTATTAGTAGGGGAAAGAGATTGAGATAAACTGACTGAGTGACTTAAACAAACCAATAACAATCCACCAGTTATTCCAGAAATCAACGTATAAAGATGAGACTTAGATTTAGACATTAATTAACTTAACAGACAAAATTAGAGCAACGAGCTTTAGATTATAACTTTTTTTGTATTTCCGCTACTTTTTCTAACTTACCTTGTACTTGATAAAGACTTTGAGCTTGTTTTAAGATGGTTTCAGCTTCTCCATTTCTTCCTCTTTTTTGCAGTAACAAACCAAGACGATGATAACCGTAAGGGTTATTAGGAGATAATTCAATAAAACGACGATAAGCAATAATCGCTTGAAAATCACTTTCTTGTTTTTCCAAAATTCGAGCAATACCACCGTAAGCTATTAAAGATTTATTATCTAGAGCAGAGGCTTTTTCATAGGCAGAAAGTGCTAGGGGATAATTCTCTAATTGCTCATAAATAATACCCATTTTTAAAATTATTTGAGGATTATTAGGCTTTGAGCTATCAACCATTTTTAATTGTTCTAAACCCTTATCTAATGATTTTTCTCTCAAGTATGTGGTGGCTAACATTAACCTCAAATCTTGATTTTGAGGAAATTTATTTAAAGCGGAGGTCAAAAAACTAATAGCTTGGGTATTTTTCTGTTGTTTATATAGGGATTTACCCATTATGGTATAAGCACTTTCCTGTTTGGCATCAAGGGCAATAATGCGATCGAAATATTCTTGAACTTCTTCGTAATCTCCATTTCTTACTAGTAAGACTCCAATGGTAACTAAGGAATCAATATTATTAGGTTTTAATTTAATTGCTTGTTTATAAATATTAATAGCTTGGGCATTCTTTCCTATCTGAGCAAGACTATATCCTAAACCATATAAAAAATCAGCATTTTCAGGAGCGAGGGATACTGCTTTTTGGTATGCTTGAGTCGCAGCAGGATAATTTTTGGTGGAAGTGTATAAATAACCGATGCTGGAAAATATTTTTGGATTACTTTGATCTAAAATTGATGCTTGACGATAAGAAGTTAGAGCTTTCTCCAAATCTCCTTGTTTAAGATATTTTCTACCTTGGTTCAATAAATTCGATAATTGTCGTTGCTGTTGAGGATTTAATCGAGAAGCGTTGACTGCCCCATTGTTTGTTTGAGCTACTGAAGGAGAATCAAATGCAATGGCACTGATACCTCCTATAAGTATAGACATAAATAGTTGAGGAATAATTGTCTTAGTCACCACTCCCTGTATACCTCCATAGAACTTAAAGACATTCATGGTAGCATATTATGTTAAATATTATTTGCATAATTTCAGGGAAATACCAATACCAAAATTCAAATAACTGATATTACCCACAATCAAAATCAAATCGAAGTTTAACCTAAATGATATTTCGCTTCTTCGGCGACAATGTTGGATTCGTCTTGGGCTAATTTCATTAATGTCGCTTGGGTTTTTTCTCCTCCTAATTTACCGAGGGCTTGAGCGAGACGATGACGTATTTGCCAATCGGTATTGTCAATAAAAGGAAGCAATAAATCGATCGCATTTTTGTTTCCTAATTCCCCAAAAGAACTAATAGCTGTGGTTTGTAGTAAAACATTGTCTGATTTTAAAGCTTCTTTTAATAGTTCAAAACCCTCTTCATGTCCTAATTCACCCAAGGCGGCAATAATACTAAATTGAATCAACCAATCAGAGGTGTCATAATAAACTTTTTTTAAATCTGAAAAGGCTTGAGTTAATTTTAATCCACCAATAGTATCTGCTGCTGCTGCTCGAACATCACTTTCTGGATCATTGTATAATCTGTCCCGAATGATTTCTAAGGATTCTTCCCGATTCACTTGACCTAAAGTTGCCAGTTGAGAAATGGCAGCATAACGTACTCTTACGTTTTCATCTTGATTTAATGGTTTAATCAATTCATAGGCAATAGCTGGTTCGATATTTCTTAGTTCATTTATACCTTTTATGCGATCACCAAAATCTTCAGAGTGAAGTAATTGTTTTATTGACTCAGGACTGGTAGTCATTTATTTTTTATAGGTTTGATTAATAGTTGACTTGTTGATATTAATTATCCATTATCAATTCTCAATTATCCATTAATTATTCTAAAGCCATTGCTCTAATAATATCCCCTTGAGTTATGATACCGATTACTTTCCCGTGATCATCAATTACAGGAAGACGACGAACATCTTTGTGATGCAAAATTTGAGCAGCTTCTTTGATTTTTTGTCCCCCTTTAATGGTGATTGGTTTCTCACTCATTACATCACCCACTGTTTGCCCTAATGCCTTATGAATTTCTTTTTCATAACGACCAGGATTTTGTAAATAGATGATACTGTCGAGAATCATGATATATGGTGGTGGCTCAACTCCACTTTCTTGCCACATTAAATCACTTTCAGATAATATTCCTAGTAAATTCTCTTTTTGGTCAACTACTGGCAATCCACTGATTTGATGTTTCGTTAAAAGTGCGATCGCATCTTTTAAATCAGTTTCTGGTTTTACGGTAATCGGAGTGGAAGTCATTACATCGAGAATAGTTTTATCCATGATTATTACTGAGTTTCGATGATTGTTGTATATTAGTAATCATATCAAAAATTACATCCTGTAAGGAATAAATCGTTTCAATTATTTACTTGTTTGATCATAAAAGGTCAAAGTTTTTTTGCTTAAAAAGCGAGGAATGAAACCATATCTTTGAGAGAATTATAAAAAATAACCTAGATTTTATATGTATTTCAGAGATTAAGAAAATTTGTTAATCCCCAAGCATTTAGGAAATGAATGGGGTTTCGAGAATCGATAAAAATCATTGAAAATTAGAAATCTATGAAATTGACAAATTATTTCAAATTGAGATTTCCCGATGACTTAATATAATTAGCTGTCAAAAAGAAACTTATTTATTTTGCTTCAAACTTATGAAAAAACCAGAAGAATGCTCAAATATGTCCCATATTCGTCATGAAATTGATATTTTGGATCAAAAAATCATTAAAATATTGGGGGAAAGATTTCAATATGTGAAAGCAGCAACAAAGTTTAAAACTAGCCAAACAGGAGTAAAAGCACCCGAAAGATTTCAGTCAATGTTAAAACAAAGAAGAGTATGGGCTCAATCAGAAAATCTAAATCCAGATATAGTTGAAAAGATTTATCGAGATTTAGTCAATTATTTTATTAATGAAGAATTAAAAGCATGGGAAAAGACTGAGCAAAATGTAGATTAACTTATTTTCTTTCTAATAATTTTTTTTCCTTCATATCTCAGTCACAGTAAGTCCTATTATGGATAAAAATTTTTTTTCAATCTATAAAAAACTTGAGTTTTATGCCTATATTGTTTATAAAATTTAACAGAAGTTAATTTTTATTGAAGATAAATTTGAATGCACATTGCTTGGCTAGGAAAAAAATCCCCTTTTTGTGGCAACGTAACCTATAGCAGGGAAATTACGAATATTTTGCTCGAAAGAGGCTATCAAGTTAGTTTTCTCCATTTTAGCGAAGACCATGAGCAATCTAAGGCTGATAATTATCTTGCAGAGATTAATCTTCCTTTTCTTTATAAATCACAAATTTATACTATTCCCGCTCCTAAATCTACCAAAATTTTACTTCGATCGCTTAGAAAATTACAACCAGATTTAGTTCATGCCTCTCTAACCTTATCTCCCATTGACTTTGCGTTACCAGAAATATGTCAAAAGTTGAAAATTCCTTTAGTTGCGACATTTCATCCCCCTTTTGACAGTCGTTTGAGAAATCTTAAATCTAGCACTCAATATTTGACTTACCAATTATACGCACCTTTTTTAGCCAAATATGCCAAAACTATTGTTTTTTCGCAAATGCAACGGGATTTATTACTTAAGCTGGGTGTACCCAAAGATAGATTAGCGATCATTCCCAATGGGGTGGATACGAATAAATATACAATGGGACAATCCTACTTCAAACAAAAATATCCTCATCATCAATTATTTGTTTATCAAGGTAGAGTCGCAGTTGAAAAAAATTTAGAATCTTTATTTAAAGCTTGGAAACACTGTTCCATGGGCGAGAATGCCAAATTGTTAATTATAGGTGATGGGCATCTCACTCCTAGTCTTAAACCTATATATAACGAAGATGATGGTATTATTTGGTTAGGTGCGATCGTCGATGAAGAAAAACGTATCGATATTTTAAGGAGTGCAGACGTATTTATTTTACCTTCTTTAGTAGAAGGATTATCTCTATCCTTATTAGAAGGTATGGCTTGTAGTTTGGCTTGTGTTGCCACTGATGCTGGAGCAGATGGAGAAGTATTAAGTAAAGCAGGTATTGTGCTTGATACTCAAGATGTGACTAATCAATTGAAAACTATTTTGCCACTATTTAGTGATCATCCAGAAATGAGTCTTTTGTTAGGTAAAAAAGCTCGACAGAGAGTTTTAGAAAAATATACCTTGAGAGGAAATGTCACTAAATTAGAAGAACTTTATCAAAAATTATGTAATCACAAAGTACATTTTTAACTCAGGATTTACCCATAAACTCTTTGTCAATCATGAAAATGTTAACTTTGCCCTTGGTTGACTGATTAACGACGACGGGGTATCTCATAACTGAAAAAATCATGAGCTATTTTCGTCTCAGGAAAAATTGCTTGAGCTTCTTTGAGCAAGTCTTTCATATTAATACTATTGCCAAAATTATAACGAGGGCTAAAATGAGTCATGATTAAAGTCTTAACTTTTGCAGCTAAAGCCACCTGTGCTGCCATAGTAGTAGTAGAGTGCATTTTTTCAAAAGCCATTTGTGCATCCTGATGGGCAAAAGTTGCTTCATGAATTAAAACATCAGCATCTTCGGCTAAGGTAATTGCATTTTCACAAAAAACAGTATCTGTACAGTAAACAAATTTTCTACCTACTTCCATGGGAGCAGAAAAATCAGTTCCCACAAAAGTTCTTCCATCTTCTAAAGTAACTGTTTTTCCTGCTTTTAATTGACCATAAATAGGACCAAAAGGAATCTCTAATTCCTGGGCTTTTTCAATATCGAATTTGCCAGGACGATTTTTTTCCACCAGACGATAACCAAAAGCAGTAATTCTATGTTTTAAGGGTTGAACACTGACAATAAATTCTTCATCTTCATAAATAATCCCTTCATTCACTGTTTGCACTGAAACACCGTAAGGAAAATAAGTATCAGAATACTTCATACAGGCTTTTAAATAAGGTTCAATTCCAGGAGGTCCATATACTTCTATATTTTCAGCATTTGCTCCTAAACCACAACTGGCTAATAATCCCATGAGACCAAAAATATGATCTCCGTGCATATGGGTGATAAAAATTTTTTTCAGTTGAGAGGTTTTTAAATCGCTATGTAAGATTTGATGTTGAGTACCTTCGCCACAGTCAAATAACCAAATTTCTCCTTTTTGAATATGTCTTAAGGCCACGCTGGAAACGTTTCTTGATTTTGTTGGTACTCCAGAACTAGTTCCTAAAAAAGTTATTTCCACGATATTTTATCTCAAGGACATGGTCATTATTGTTTGTCCATTATATGTGAAATTTCTGCCAATTTTTTTATCGATCGAATTTAAGATAATGATAAGTTAAGAGTAGGGTCAAACAATTGACAATTGACAATTGACAATTCAATGTACTAGTGGGCGGAGTCAACTCCGTTGGCATTGACATCCTCCCAGCGTCGGAGACGCGGGATTCCTAAGAAATCTAGAGGTTCTTCGTTCAACCAGCGACCTTAGCATCAAGACTTTCATCCATCAACCAGAGGGTCATCTGTCCAGAAGCGTTGACTCCATAGACTGGAGTGGTTTCAGGCTGCCCGCCCGTACCTTTATTTAAAATGTTCAATGCTGCATTGTGGTCGCGACAAAGTACAGTGCCACAATTACATTGATGGGTGCGAGTACTCAAAGATTTTTTGACTCTTTGACCACAATTACTACAGTCTTGTGAAGTAAATTTAGGGTCAACAACAATAATTTCTCTGTTAAAAATTGTTCCAAAATACTCTAACCATTCTCGAAAAACAGACCAACTCACATCACTAATAGAAAGAGCAAGATTTAGATATAATTTATTTTCTGACATGAAAACGACACTATCAATTGTTGAATTGGAGGATTTCAATGGGGATATGTAGCCAACTCTTTGATGGTGAATGGGATGTTGAATATCGTGATGAGCCAGAATTCAGGGGTAAGCTCTTTATAAGAGTCGAGTTGGAGGAGTTGAAGTCACTGGTGAAATCTATAAGAATGGTCAGTTAGATGGCACTTATACCTGTCGGGCTGAGAGGTGTGATGATGGGGCGAGAACTATGGAAATGAGATATGAAATTACTCCTGTAAATCAACCTGATAGAATCTTCACTGGTTATCTTCAAATAGCAGTTTTTCAACAAACTCCTAACTTTGGTCATGGTTACTATATTGATAATGCTGATGGTGGTGATAGGGGAGGTATAAATTTGAGTAAAGTCGGTGTTACTGAGAAATTTGCTCGCAGAAATAGCTTTTTTAGTTTGGGAGAAAAGAACTAACTCAGTTGCCATTCAGTCTATTCTTTAATTGTTAGGTCGGATTGGCGAAAGCTTAACCAGATATTCTCGTATATTTACTGTATAAAACCGTTATAAAAATTATTATTCTAATATATATATTGATCAAATTATCAATGTGGACAAATACACAAAATCAATCTTTGCCCTTTGCCCATTGAACTTTTAGTCCTGATTTAACTTCTTAATTCCACATCAAACTTGTTAGCTAAAGATTTACGAATTTTATTGTGAACAGGATCAACATCTGTATCTTTCAAAGTCTTATTGATCGACTGGTAAACTAAATTGAAAGCTAGACTAAGCTTACCTTCTAGAGAGGCTTCCTATGCTGGGGAGAATTCATGGGAATAGCATCGTTGCTTGATGGCGAAAGTATTGTTACTTCAAACAAATTTTTGAGCCCAAACAGTAATAGCGATCACAAATTATGGCAAAATGAGTTGTTAATAAATATTATTTTCGGTTTAAGAATTACTATCATGCCAGCTAAAATGAAAAAAGGAACACTAGTTAAAGTCATTAAAGAAAAATTAGAAAATAGCTTGGAAGCCAAAGCTAGTGATAATCGTTTTCCTGCTTACATCTTTGAAAGCAAAGGAGAAGTATTAGACTTAAATGATGAATATGCTCTAATTAAATTTTATACACCTACCCCTAGTACTTGGTTTCGTCTCGATCATCTGGAAGTAGTGAGCTAAGATATATTAACAATTCATAATTGATAATCAATAATCAATATCCCCTTTTAATTTAAAGAGGGGAAAAACCATCAAATATGTTCATTAATTTTTAATCATTACTAAAAAACATTAATAAGCTGCTTTGTATTTAAGTTGTTACTGTTATTGCTCAGAAATAGAGAAAAGGGAGTAGGTAAGAGATTGACTGTCATTTAAGTATTTTAAATGAGTCTTAGCTTAAATAATATTAGGAGTTATCTATGAGTAATGTATCTTTAAGTTCTTCAGTTTGTGATAAATCTTCTAAAGTTAGTATCATCGGTGCAGGAAATGTGGGCAAAACTGTCGCCCAAAGAGTTATTGAACATAATTTAGCCAATGTTTGTTTATTAGACATTGTGGAAGGCTTACCTCAAGGTATTGCCCTTGATTTAATGGAAGCAAGGGGTTTAGAATTACATAATCGCAGGATTGTAGGTACTAATGATTACATTGACACAGAGAACTCAGATGTAGTGGTTATTACTGCTGGTATTGCCCGCAAACCTGGTATGAGTAGAGAAGACTTATTGCAACTCAACGGTAAAATAGTTACTCAAGCTGTCAGAGAATGTGTCAAATACTCCCCTAATGCCCTTTATTTAATCATCACGAACCCTTTAGATGTGATGACTTATTTGGCATGGAAAACCAGCGGTTTGCCACCTTATAAGATGGTTGGTATGGCAGGGGTTTTAGATTCAGCCCGATTACAAACTTTTATTGCCATGTCATTAGGAGTTGCCATGGATGATGTTCAAACTATGGTATTAGGTGGGCATGGTGATTTAATGTTACCTTTACCTCGCTATTGTACTGTTAGGGGTATTCCCATTACTGAATTGATGGATGAAGCTAGAATTGCAAAATTGGTACAACGTACCCGTGATGGTGGTGCAGAAATCGTAAAATTATTAAAAACAGGTAGTGCTTATTATGCTCCTGCTTCTTCTGCTTGTCGAATGATTGAGTCTGTATTATTAAACGAGTCTCGTTTGTTGCCTGCGGCTGTTTATTTACAAGGAGAATATGGATTGCGAGATCTATTTTTGGGTGTACCTTGTCGTTTAGGATGTGGTGGAGTAGAGCAGATTTTAGAGCTAAATTTAACCGAAGCAGAACTAAATGCTCTCCATCAATCATCTAAATTGGTAAAGAAAAATATTAATTTAGCTTTGGAGCAATTGGTTAATCTTACTTGAAAAGGCTGTTTCATTCTTTAAATTCGTCGTGAGGATAAGGTCTTAGGTAAGTAAGTTTCGATCGCTTTTGACGAAAAATGACGAATATCAAACTTTTATCTACTTCTAAAAAACTTAGATCTTAAAATCTGCCTAAACTTTATCTGATAAAGGTTATAGCTTGAATTCATCAAAGACTTTAGAACAGCTCAGTCTAAATCCCCTACCCAGCCGATGGGCATCTTCCTTATTTAGTAAGGGATAGGGGACTTTTCTTTAAGAATTGGTATTTTCATTTCCCCTAAATCACCCAAAAGATTGTCAGGGAATGAATGAGTGAAGCTTTTTTAAACTACTTGAGGTTGAGGTTGAGGTTGAAACTGGAACAGAGAATAAACCACATTACGACGAATATCGATCATCATCTCTAAGAACATTTCATATCCTTCTTGTTTATACTCAATTAAAGGATCTTTTTGTCCATAACCTCGTAAACCAACCGCTTCTCTTAAACCATCCATTGATTGTAAATGCTCACGCCATAAATTATCAATTTGTTGGAGGATAAAGAATCTTTCGGCTTGTCGCATCAAACCTGCTTGATTTTGTTCAACTTGATTTTCTTTTAAATCGTAGGCTTTATGCACTTCTTCATGGAGAAAAGTTTTCATTTCTGTGACTGTCATGTCTGCCATATCTTCTACGCTGACATCTTCTAACAGATAAATAAATTCTTGTGCTTTAGCCACTAATGCCTCGACATTCCATTCATCGGGTGGTAAATCAGGATTCACATAAGCATCAACAATTTCATCCATAGTTCTAGTCGCATAATCCAAGACTTGATCTTTCAAATCTTGTCCTTCTAATACTCGACGACGTTCTGCATAAATAGCACGACGTTGATTATTCATCACTTCATCATACTCAAATACTTTTTTACGGGCATCATAGTAAAATGTTTCTACTTTTTTCTGTGCACCTTCAAGAGAACGAGTCAACATTCCTGATTCGATGGGCATGTCTTCTTCCACTCGGAAAGCATTCATTAAACCTGCAACTCGATCGCCACCGAAAATCCGTAATAAATTGTCTTCTAGGCTCAAAAAGAAGCGTGTAGACCCCGGATCTCCTTGTCTTCCTGCTCTACCTCTTAATTGATTATCAATACGACGAGAATCGTGTCTTTCTGTTCCAATAACGTGTAGACCACCATTATCAATTACTAAATCATGCTCTTTTCCTGTAACACCTTCATATTCACCGTGAATGGCTTGGTAAATTTCACGTAATTTTTGGATTACTGAATCTTCCGTGGGTGCTTTCTCTGCTGCGAGCGCAATTTTTTCCTCTGCATCTAATTCTGATAAACTTTGTCTACCATAGGTTTTAACGGCAAAATTCACAGCTTCTTTAAGCTTAGTATCTGTATCCTGAGACAATTCACAAGGAAAAAGTTCTGAAGTTGGTTTCCAGTTTTTTAATTTTTTACCAGTATTATTTCCTTCACCATTAAAACCCTCTCCTTTAGAACGTTTGCTCAATTCAGGAGCAACCATAAATTGATCCTCTTCTGGCATAACAATTTGAGGCATGAGATATTCACGAATTTTCAGCCTTGCCATATAGTCAGAGTTACCTCCTAAAATAATATCAGTACCTCGTCCAGCCATGTTAGTTGCGATCGTCACAGCACCTAATCTTCCAGCTTGGGCAACAATCTCGGACTCTCTTTCCACATTTTCAGGACGAGCATTAAGGATATTATGGGGTATCTTTTTCTCTACCAAAAAATTGGACAACAATTCCGATTTTTCAACGCTAGTAGTACCGACTAAGACAGGTCTCTTACTCTCATTCATTTCAGTACATTCTTCCGCCACCGCTCTCCATTTAGCGGCTTCATTTTTATAAACAACATCAGGTAAATCATTTCTATCAGAAGGACGATTGGTAGGAATAATTGTTACTTCCAGATTATAAACCTTTTCAAATTCAGTTTCCTCGGTTTTAGCTGTTCCTGTCATCCCAGACAACTTGTTATAGAGTAAGAAGAAATTTTGGTAGGTAATACTTGCCAGAGTTTGAGTTTCTTTTTGAATTTCTACTGCTTCTTTTGCTTCCACCGCTTGATGTAATCCGTCGCTCCATCTTCTACCAGATAAAATTCTACCTGTAAATTCATCAACGATTACCACTTCATCATTACGAACAATGTAGTTAGTATCAACAGTAAATAATTCTTTCGCTTTAATGGCATTAAAAATATAATGAGCCCAAGGATTTTCTTGGTCGTATAAATCTGTAACTCCCAACCACTCTTCAGTTTTAGCAAAACCTTCTTCGGTTAAAAGTACCGTGCGGGCTTTTTCATCAACTTCGTAATCTCCACCATCATTTTCCTCAATTTGTTTGGTGAGCATTTTGGCAATTTCAGCCGCTTGCATATATTTTTCCTGAGGACGTTCAACTTGTCCCGAAATAATCAGAGGAGTACGAGCTTCATCCACTAAAATAGAGTCAACTTCATCAATAATACAGTAGTTGGGAGGACGTTGTACCACAACGCTCATATCCGTTGCCATGTTATCTCTTAAATAGTCAAAACCCAATTCACTATTCGTTGCATAAGTAATATCAGCACTGTAATTTTCTTGTCTTTCAGTCGCCGTCATCTCACTTTGAATCAAGCCGACAGACAAGCCTAAAAAGCGATGCACTTGCCCCATCCATTCAGCATCTCTGCGTGCGAGATAATCATTAACGGTGACAATGTGGACACCTTCTCCTGTTAAACCATTAAGATAAGCTGGTAATGTAGAAACAAGAGTTTTACCTTCCCCTGTTTTCATTTCAGCGATTTGTCCTGTATGTAAAACAATTCCTCCCAATAACTGCACGTCATAATGTCGCATTCCTAGTACTCTAATTCCTGCCTCTCTAACTAAGGCAAAAGCTTCTGTGAGGATTTCATCTAATATTTCATCTTTTTCTTCTTTATTTTTTGCTTTAGCCAATAATTCTTTAAATTCTGCGGTTTTGGAACGCATTTGGTCATCTGTTAGATTTTTAATGTCTTCTTCTAAAAGATTAATTTCTGCTATTAGTGGTTGTAATTTTTTGAGTTTACGAGTGTTAGGATCACCAAATAACTTTTTAAACATAAGTATTTTATATAATGTCTTTCAATATAACTATTAGTTTTTAATCATATCATTTACAGCCGTCAGCGATGAGCGGTTTACCCCTCCATGAACTATTAAACAAAGGAAATCAGGAATAGATAATAATTAAAATGATCACCTTAGCACATATTCCCATTGTCGATAATCATGCTCATAATTTATTAAGGCCAGAAATATCATCACAATATCCTTATACCAGATCATTTACAGAAGCTTATGATGATCTGTTAATTAAAAATCATGCCCATACAACTCTTTGTTATCGTCGTAGTATCAATGATATTAGTGTTTTACTCGGATGTGAGGCACAAGAGTCAGCTATTATCAGACAAAGGGATAAATTAGGATTAGAAAAATTAACAAGATTATGTTTTGAGCGAGGAAAAATAGCTAGTATAATTTTGGATGATGGGTTTTTACCTGAGAAAATACTTCCTTATACATGGCATCAACAATTTACTTGTGTTTATCGTCTTATACGTTTAGAAGTCCTTGCTGAGAATTTATTTACTCGAGCTGAATCTTTTGAGGATTTTATTAATCAGTTTCGTTATCATCTTCAGTCTTTACCTCCAGACATAGTTGGTTTTAAAAGTATTTCTGCTTATCGTAGTGGTTTGGCCATTGAATTGGTTGAGGAAACAGATGCAAAATCTTGTTTTCAATTGTTCAAAGAAATTTGTCATGATCAACCATTGAGATTGACAAATAAAATTTTGATTGATTTTATTTTATTACAAGCTTTAGAAATTGCCGCCCAGTCTCAAATTCCTATACAATTTCATACTGGTTTTGGCGATCGAGATTTGGATTTATCTTTATCAAATCCTTTACTTTTGAGAACTATTTTGGAAGATTCTCATTTTCAAAATGTTCCCATTGTCTTACTCCATGGTTCATATCCTTATACCCGTGAAGCGGCTTACCTAGCTTCTGTTTATCCTCAAATATATGTCGATTTTGGTTTAGCAATTCCTTTTTTAAGTATTTCTGGCATGAGGAATACTCTTCGTCTGCTATTGGAATTATCTCCCACTTCCAAAATACTTTATTCTTCTGATGCTCATTTTATTCCCGAATTATATTATTTGGGGAGTCTGTGGGGTCGAAAAATTTTAAAACAAGTTTTGGATTCTGCGGTTGAAGATGGGGATTTAACAGAGTCTGAAGCTAATGCGATCGCTTATGATATTCTCAGGGATAACGCTCGTAAATTATACAAAATTAATTAACTTAATCTTCGGTACTATAAATAAATATAATCAGGAATTGTTGTTGAATTTAGAAATTATTCTTTCAAAATACCAATGAAGTTGGGGAAGTATAAGGCTGTGAAATCTGGCTAAAAAACTCATTTCTCAACCAGGAGCGATCGCAATTTTTTTTTTCTCAATCCCTTTAACAATCACATTAGCAACATCTTCGGCACTCCAAGTTTTAGCTGTTTGGGTGATTTTTTTCGTTTCAGCAGGTTTAGTTTTATTTTCTTGTTCCAGTTGTGGAGTCTGGGTATCAGGAGGATAGACAATAGACAGATTAATCCCAAATGGTTTAATTTCTAACCTTAATGACTCCGCTAAACCCCTTAACGCAAACTTACTGGGACTATAAGCTGTATAGCCATAAACCCCAATTAACCCAGCACCAGAAGAAACCAAGACGATATGACCCTTTTTTTGCTGTTTCATTGATGGTAATGCTGATTTTAGACAATAAAGAGAGCCAAAATAATTGACTGCCATTGTCTTTTCAAATATCTCTAGGGGCAATTTTTCAAAATAATCAGGATAAGCAATACCCGCACAAGTAATTAAAAGATTAGGTGAACCAAGTTGTGCGATCGCATTTTTGATTGCTTGTTCTGCTTGTTCACGATTGGCAACATCTGCAACTATATCGATAATTTTTTGTTCAGGATTTATGCTTACCCCTTCAATTTCCTTTTTTGCCAACGTTAATTTAGTTTGATCACGAGCAATAATGGAAATATCTGCTCCTTGATACGCTAACAATTTAGCCGTTGCTTTGCCAATACCACTTGAACCACCAGTAATGATGGCGTGTTGTTTTAGATAGGGCATAGATAATGGATAATTAATAATTAATAATTAAAGATTTGTGATTATTCACTGTTTATACTGCTATGAAACTTGAACAACTATTTTGGCTCTTCTAGAGTAATTGTGAAGTTATCCTCAACCTTATAAAAGCTCCCATAATTTATTCCAATCAAGAGTATCTTTCCTTTCTCCTTGATTAATAATTTCAAAAGCTTTATTTTTGGTTTGCTCACTAGATAGACATTCAACACAAGCATTTGCTACATCAATACGACTGCTTTGCCCATTAATTTTATCTCCCGTAGCGATGACAACTTTCTGCTCACCATCGGTTTTCGCTTGTAACAGTGTATTTAAGTCATAGGAAGTAAAAGGGCCATCAATTAATCTACTGGGACGAATTATTGTATAAGGAATACCTGAATTAATTAAATAATCTTCCCCTTGTTTTTTGGCATATAAGACACCAAACAAATTAAGAATACTATAGGGAAATTGGTTTGGTCTTAAAACACCGCAAGAAGATACTAATACAAATCTTTCTAATTGAATGTTTTTGCAACTTTTCACAAGATTGATGACACCTTCAGCATCTATCTGCAAAGGACTATTTTTAGCTTTTTTTCCTAGTTGCTTAGGGTTTAAATAACCCATCATCGAATCCCAAGGGTTAGATAAATTAAGCTCCCATTTACTAGAGGGAAAAGCAGTTGTACCAACAGAACAAATAACATCAGTAACTGAATCCATTGCCTGAGTGAGACTGTTAATGTCTTTTATATCACCAATACAGACTTCTACTCGATCGTCAAAAAGTTGTTTTGTCTTGGTCTCACTACGACTTAAAACCCTTACTTGATAGCCTTTTGCTAATAATTTTGCTACTGTAAGTTGTCCCACTCCACCTGTTGCACCAACCACTAAAATTAATCTATTGTCGAGCATATTCATTGTTGAAAATTATATTGATGATATTTTCTAAGCTAAGAGGCATCTAAGTTACATTTATTATTTTTTTGACAAAATAATGGATTATTTATTGACTATATTTTTCAATGAAATTAAGAAGACAGGGGAAAAATTTGAGCCATATTAGGAATAATTTCTAATTTGACAGTACTACCTACGGCTAATTGAGTTTTGACATCAGTACGAGCATGAAGTCTTTTGCCAGAAACTGTTTGTAAACAATAACGATATTCCCTACCTAAAAATTCCCTTTCTCGTATTACCGTTACAGCACCATCGTCAGGTTGCAAAATTACATCTTCTTGACGAAACATCAACTCTCCTTGATTCATAGTCGCAGGACTATCTATTTGCCATGCACCCAATTCTGTCTGCCATGTATTACCATTTTTTGTAGCTTGTAAGAAATTTGCTTGAGTCACAAATTCAGCCACAAATTTACATGCTGGGGAAGAATAGATTTGTTCTGGTGTACCTATTTGCATCAATTTCCCATCTTGCATAACCCCTATCTTATCAGCGATCGCCATTGCTTCTTCTTGATCGTGAGTGACAAAAATTGCGGCAGTATTGGTACTTTTGAGAATAGTTCGCACTTCGTGACGTAATCTTTCTCTCACTTGAACGTCTAAATTACTTAAAGGCTCATCTAATAAAATTAATTCAGGTTGGGGGGCTAATGCTCTAGCTAAAGCAATTCTTTGTTGTTGTCCTCCCGATAATTCATGGGGATAGCGTTTTTCTAAACCTCCTAAACCCACTAACTGTAAAACTTGAGAAACTCTTTCTTTAATTTGTTGTTTGCTTGGTTTCGGCTTTTTATTATATAAACCAAAAGCAATATTGTCACTGACATTCAAATGAGGAAAAAGAGCATAATCTTGAAAAACCATACCTGTTTTTCGCTTTTCGGGTTCAACCCAATATTTTTCTCCACTGACTAGTTGTCCTGCCAACTCAATCTTGCCACCAGAGGGCTTTTCAAAGCCAGCAATCATTCTTAATAAGGTTGTTTTACCACATCCAGAAGGTCCTAATAATCCTAATAATTCTCCTTGTTTTAACTGAAAACTAATTTGGTTAACCGCAGGACACTGTTTTGAAGTGAATTGTTTAGTCACTGCTTCCAATTCAAGAATTATTGATTCTATCATGATTATGTTTAGTTATATATATGATTACTATTTAATAAGAATATTTGTCAACAATATTCAATATAGCACGAGAATTAGTTTTCAAAGCAAATTATTGAGAAATTATGGCAATTCTGTATCTTGCTCTGTCAGATAGATTTTAAATTCAATTTTTAGAAGCTGTAAGCTATCAGTTCACTTCATGGATATTATTAACCGTAGAGAAAACAGAGGACACAGAGATTAATGTTTTTGATGTGGATTTGTTAACCATCAGAGACTATTCAAAAATTTGTCACGAATTTCTATTATGCCTAACATTAGTTGCTGAAAAGAGAAATTAATTTTTGATGTGATGCAAAAGCTTTTCTTTTTGGTTCCAAGAAAAATGTTTCGTTATTCAAGATCAAAAATTAAACAACAAAACCCCTACTCTGATGAATAATGTCACAAGAGCAAGGGTTTTTCTTAATAAATATTTTGTGTTATCTAAGAGGTTTATTTGAAACCAACAGAAGCTTGCCATACAAAGGCTAATAACAAGAAAAATAAAGGAATAATTGGTAAAACATCTACTAAAGGCTTAAAAATTTGGTATGCCTCTGGTAGTTGAGCAAATAACATCATTGCATTCATAGTATTAATATTATTGTTGCTAAACTGAATTTTTGTAATTTGGGTACAATTTTATCATTATCCGTTACCCCTGAATCAAATTTATTTAGAAAAGGTCAAATTCTGGGGGAGTATATTGATGCCAATTAATGATTTGTTCTAATTGATGGGCGATTTGGAGAATAGTCATTTCATCTGTAGGTTTACCAACAATTTGTACTCCAATGGGTAAATTATTTTGAGTAAAACCTGTGGGAATTGCGATCGAAGGTTGTCCTGTAGCATTAAAAGGAGGACAAGGAGTAATCCAGTTAATAATATTTGCCAACGCTTTATCTGGAGATAAATCAGCCCATTCACCAATTTTAAGGGTAGGTTGTAAATAGGTAGGTAAAATGAGAAGATCAAATTCATCAAAAAAAGCAACAATTTGACGAGAAATTACCTGCATTTTTTGAACTGATTGTAGATAAGTTGCTAAATCAGGAGAATTTTGTTTTAACCATAAATTCATCGGACTCAAAATTTCTTCAGGAAAACCACTAGCCGCAATGCTTGATTGCCAGATAATGGTAAAAGGTTCCACCAAGGCTGAAAAATCAGGACAAGCTTCGACTAAAATATGACCCATTTGCTCCAAATGATCAACAATGTCATCTACTTGTTGAACTAATGTCTCCTCAGCTTTACCAGCTGGAGCAACCGAAGTTGCAAAAGCAATTTTCAATTTATCCGTTGAATTAGTTATTCTCGAAAGAAAAGAAGAACAAGGAGTTGGTAACCAATAAGGATCACCGCTAATATTTTGGCAAAGAACATCTAATAAAGCAGCACTATCAGCAACAGTACGAGTTAAACAACCATGAGTAGCGATACCTCCGAGATAATCTCCCACTGGTGCATTAGAAATTCTACCTCTTGACGGTTTTAAACCCACTAAACCACAACAAAAAGCAGGGCCTCTAACTGAACCACCTCCATCTGAACCAGGGGCAATAGGTAATAAACCTGCTGCCACTGCTGCTGCTGCACCACCACTAGAACCACCTGCTGTATAGTCTAAGTTCCAAGGATTGCGACAGGGTGGTAAATTCGGTGATTCGGTATAAGGTAGTGAACCTAATTCTGAGGTCGCAGTTTTACCTGTAATAATAAATCCAGCTTCTTTAATTAAACTCACAATTCCCATATCGTAATCCGCTACTTGAGGTGGAATCAACCCGTTACCATATTTAACAGGCATTCCTCTTACAGAATATAAGTCTTTGATGGCAGTGGGAATACCAAAAAACAGAGGTAATTCCGATGTATCTTTACTTTTGCCTAAGATTTCTGTTTTTTCTTGAGCTTGTTGTAAGGCTGATTTTAAGTCAATATAAGCAAAGCTACCTAATTTTGGTTCTAATTTTTCGATTCTTTCTCCATAAATTTTCATTAATTCTAAAGGAGATATTTTTTTCTCGTGAATTAGTTTGCTTAAATCTAATGCAGAAGTAAAAGGAATACTAGAGGAATTGACCATAAATTTTATCACAAATTATAACTAGCTATGCAAGGCAAAACCAACTTCAAACAATGGACAATTAATAATTCACTCAAAGCTAAAATAGTATTAATCCTCTTCTAAATAGCTTAGAGCTTATTTGTTTTAAAACAAGGCTAATTGATTATCTAAATTGGGTTGTACTTTAATTCTTACTAATAAGCAAGTAAGATTATCATGACCATTAATTTGATTGCCAAAATCAATTATTTGGGCGATGCCTTCATCCATATCACTACTAGAACTGATTAAAGGCAATAACAATTTTTTATAGTTATTTTCTAATAGTTCATTATCATATAAACCATCGGAACACATAATCAATAATGTATCTTCCTTGATATCCAGAAAATTTATTTCTGGTTGCACAAAATTATTATCTCTAGGACCTAATGCTTGAGTGAGTTGAAATGCGTCTGGACGACCATAAGCTATTTCTGGATCAACTCCTTGTTTGATTTCTGTTTGAGCGACACAATGATCTGTTGTTAAAAGTTCTAAACCAGATTTACGAGTAACTTTATAAGCTCGACTATCTCCCACATGAGCGATCGCTAATTTGTTATTATCAAGTAAACCCATCACCAAAGTCGTACCCATTCTTCCTGAACCGGTTTGACCTTTTTCACTATTAAGAGAATGAATCACTTCATTGGCAAGTAAAATACCTTCTCTAATGGTTTGTTTTTCAGGTAATTTGTTTTCCCAATGTTGTTGAAAATAATTACGTAAATGTTTAACAGCCATCGCACTGGCAATTTCTCCAGAAGCATGACCACCCATACCATCACAAACAATAAATAAACCCTTTGCCTTAATATTTGTTCCCTGAGAAGTCTCTTGTTTATGAATTTGACTTTCAATGGCAAAACAATCTTCATTATGACCTCTTCTTCTACCAATATCGGTTAAACCTACTTCTTTAACACTTAGAAGTTTCATAGGTAAAACAACTGTAGGTTGATCATCTATATCTTGATTAATTTGAGTTTCTTCTGATTGCTCCGAAAATTCATCGTAGTCTAAATGCTCGGCAATGGTATTCAAATCCTCATCTTCAGGCATAATGTCAAAATTCAAACCAATTTCTTGTTCTTCAAGAATCGATTTGAGTTCTATTTCTTGAGACATAAGTTGTAGAGCATCTCTTAATTGCTTAATATTACTAATATCTCCTGATTCTATTTTGATCATCAAACTAGAAATTAAAGGTTTACAATCTGATTTAACCTCAACAAATAAATTTTCCCAAGTTTCAACTAATTGTCGAATTAAAATAGGTTCTTTATCTAAATATATTTTATCAACGATTAATTGTCCCTCTTCAGACATTTTTAAGTTATCAATATGGAGTAATGTATTGCAACAATTAATTTTACTAAAACTTCTCCAAAGTTTGGCAACTGTCTGTAGTAAGACCATTACTTTACTTGCTTCTCGTTGATTGTCATTTAAATAATTAGTAATAGAACAGGTATCTTCTTCTATCTCAATTATGACAATTTCATGATCATTATTATCTGTCCAAGCATCTAATAACTCAGGTACAATGGGATTATATTCTGCTAAAGCAAGATATGTAAATGCGAGATTAGGAATCCCTACAGCACTTAAGCTTTCTTGCTCAAAACTACTTACCTTATCCAAGTTTTCATCAAGAATACTTTGTTCTTCAGGTCGAGTGTCTGTAACTGTCAGTTCAAAAAAATGACGCTCGCCTAATATTGCATAAGGAGATAAAGGTGTATCGGATAGAGGATTCGTCAAATTATATCGATGGGAAGAAGAAAAAGGAATTTGAGGTTCTCGGTTCAGAGGACAGCTAATAATACATTTATACATGAGATTGATTCAATTATTACTTAGGACAGAAGTTATAGTGATTATTTAATAATAAATAACAAATATGATATTTCTTTTGGTAACTTAGAGACATTTATGAGAAGTTTAACAAAAAATGCCGAAAATAACTCTCAATTTTGACAATCTTAAAACGTCCAGAAACAACTTTTTCTTAGACTAACCATAGCATTTTTTGTCTCTTTTAGAATGTCAAAAACTGAAGTAATTAAAAAAAAAGGATTACGGTAGAATACACCGTAATTGAAAATGCTTGTGGAGAAGTACTGACGAGGATTAATCAAAATTTGATTGATCTAGTAGAGCATCAATTTTGTTTTCAGGGATAAGCCGTCATATTCAAAACTCTAACAAAACATTTTCTCTCCCAGCTCCTTTTTTCTGTTTTCCTTTGTTACTATAATTTATCATTTTAAACTTGACGAACTAGTAGTTAAGGTCAATTAAGTAACTTGTCAGAATAACAAATTTTCCTCTTTCTATATAGTTGATCAATAATTTTATAGTTGATCAATAATTTTTCCCTAAATCATAATTTTAATGTGTCATTCAACCTTTGTGTTGTTGTTGACTAAAATAGTTAACAATTTTTTTGCCAATAGGTTTCGTTTTGAATTGAGGACTTTTAGCTCTAAAATACTTGATATAGTATACTTTGACTGCAAATATATTTTCTTGCTAATCTCGAAAAAACAGATGTGATTAACTTTGAATTTTAGTACATTACTGTGGAGAGTTTGAGTATTTTGATTAATCCAATCAGTCGTTTGACTCAACTATTACTTTTAGCGGTTACAGTTTTAGTTTATAATGTCATCGCTATGGCGATCGCTAATTCTTTATTTGTGAGTCATTTAGGAGCTGGTAATCTACCTTTTGCTTTTATCTTCATCGGCTTATGTTTTCTACCTGCTTATATCATTTTTTCTCAAATTATCGATCGCTACAGTCGAACTAAATTATTCCGTTATGTACTATTAATCTCCATCTTGCTCATTTTAGGATTACGATTTTTACTGACTTTAGATAGTCCACCTGTTTATTATCTTCTCCTAATTTTTGTTTTCTTTCAATGGGATTTCAGTAATAACATCCTCTATCCCAGTCTTTTAACCGACTATTTCACGAGTTTAGAATATAAACAATCCGCCCCCTTTATTGGTATCGCTCAAGCTGTTGGTACTATGTTAGGAGGGGGGATAATCATACTTTTATCCCATTATTTCAGAACCAAAGATTTATTATTCTGTTTACCAGTTATTTTTGCGATCGCATTTGCACAACTTATTTATTTAGAAAATTCTCAACGCCGTTTAGAGAAAGTTACCAATCAGAAAAAAATCGGTATTATCGAATCATTACAAACCTTTCCTGATCTAGTCAAACGCTACCCTTTAATCTTGTTTTTAGCCAGTAGTAGTTTTTTGCTGGTGATTATCTACATCAGTTCTGAATTTCTCTGGTTCAATATATATGGTCAGAATTTTAGTGAAGAAGCCTTAACTAGTTTTCTGGGTTTAATGCGAATTGTGATTAGCTTGGTACAAATTATTGTACTTTATGCCCTCACTCGTCCCTTACTTAACTGGTTAGGAGTGGCTAGGATGAATCCTGTTTATCCTTTAACGACTCTGGCTAGTTTCTCTGGACTATTACTCAATTTCAGTTTAGGTACAGGTATTGGACTACATATTAATGGTGATGCTCTTTATAAAGCAATTAATTTACAAGTACATCAGTTAAACTACAATAGTATTCCTTCTGAATTTCAAGGTAGAGTTCGTGCTTTGAGTGATGGTGTCATTTATTCAGTGGGGCTTACTTTAGCAGGGGTACTTTTGTGGTTTTGTCATTTGTATCTGACTTTAGTACAAATTACTTGGTTAGCTATGGGTTTAACGGTTTTATTGCTGTTAGTACGTTTACCCATGGGTAAGTTTTATGGGGAAGGTTTGGAGGATATGATTCGCTCTAACACTATTAATCTCGATGATTTTGGTACTTTAAGAACCCAGCTACCTTCTCAGTCTAGTAATGCTATTCGTGAATTATTAACCAATGACGATCGCTATGTACAACTCAAAGGTTTAGAATTAGCAGGTAATCTGGATAATCCTAGTCAATTTTTACCCGAAGTAAGACAAATAATTACTATTGAAGATGAAAAATTACGTCATGGAATCATTAACTTATTTGCCAAAACTACCGATACCTTAGTCATTAATGAATTTAAAACTCTTTTCAATTCAGATAATTCTGAAATTTTACGGGCAACGGCTTTAGAAATATTAATTGTCAACCAATATGATTTTAGTGAAGAGCAACTCAATTTATTACTCGAAGATCACAATTGTGAAATAAGCATCTTGTCTGCTATTGCCATAATTCAAACAAAAAATAGTAACGAAGATTCTATTCTCAAAGCTTGGGCAAAAATTAACATCTCGAACTTGAAAGATAGTATAGCCAAAGCAATTATCAGAATCATATCTTACATTGACAATCCCCAAGAATTAATACCTCTGATTAAAAATGTACTCCCTCAAGCTAGTTCCGAAGTTAAACAACAAGGATTAGAAGCTTTAAGTGTCATTGCTTCTGTGCATGATTTTGATTTAGCACAAGTTGCTCTCCCAGAAATTACCCATTCTGAATCTTCGGTGAGGATTGCTGCTTTTAAATTATTAGAAACAACTCGTTGTAACCAAATGCTATCTTATGTTGAACATGGACTACAAGATTCTCATCCTAGAGTACGTCAACAAGTAGCTCAAACTTTAGCTCAATATGCTACAGCTGGTTTATCTGTAGCTCAAAAAAGTTTATCTTCTGTTGATAAGGAAGTAGTTGAAACAGCTATATCTGCGATCGCTAAAATTCGTACAAGAAGAGCAAATGATATTTTATTTGAGCATCTAGGCTCTGACTTTAAACAACTTAATCGCACTCGTAAATGGCAAGAACAAATTCCTTCGAATGATCCCAATTGGAGACTTTTAAGCATTGCTATTGATGATTATCATCAAAGGTTGATTCAAAAGGTATTATATGTACTTTCTTGCTTAGGGTATTCTCGTACTGTTAATTCTGTTAATCGTATTTTGACAACTACTGATCAAATAGACTTAGCTAATGCCGTAGAATTATTGGTTTCTCTACGTCATCGTCGCTTTGTTTTGCCCTTAGTACCATTATTAGAAAAAATTGTTAATCAGGAAAAACCACTTAAAAAAGTTGTACCTAATTCCCAATGGCTAAGAAACAAAGGATATAAAATTCTATTCGAGGCACTCGAATCTAAAGAACGATGGATTTGTACGGGTGCATTAGTGGTTTTAGCCATGATACCATCTACTTTAATCGAAGATAGCGATCGAGTTGTTCCATTGATTGCCCAAGAAATGTTTCCTCCTTTTTGTCAAATTCTTTCACCCACTAATTCATCTATGAATCGATTACTCTTACTCAAAAATGTTGCTTTATTTAAAAATCTTTCTTTGGATGAGCTATTCTTAATCGATCAAGTATTAGAGCAACAACAAGTTTTAATTAATGAAATCATTTATACAGAAGAGAGTTGGGGTGAGCATCTTTATATTATTGCTGAAGGTACGGTGAAAATTGTTAAAAAGCTCGATGACCAAGAACAAGAAATTAAGCAACTTTCTACGGGACAATATTTTGGTGAGATAGCCTTGTTTGATAATGCAGCTCGTTGGGATGGTGCGATCGCAATTCAGGATTCTACCCTACTTAAATTAGAAAAAAAACGTTTTATTAGTTTAATAACTCAACGTCCTCATATCATCTTGGAAATTTGTCGTTTCTTAAGTAAGCGATTACGAGAAACTGATAAATATATCTGTTCACCTAAAAAACTCACGACTTGATATTTTGTACAAAAATATTTTCTTTGTCCATGTCTGGATACATAATTATCTGGAGATAATCCAAGAAAATAGAGTAAAAGTATCTGTTTGGGATAAAATGAATAGCTGTGTTTAGCAAAGGAATTAGATCTAATAGTGAAAGTTTTAGTTGTTGGTGGTGGCGGTAGAGAACACGTTTTAGCATGGAAATTATTACAATCTAATCAGGTTGAACAAGTTTTTTGTACCCCCGGTAATGGAGGTACTGCTGTATTAGAAAAATGTCAAAATAAAGCGATCGCAGTAGATGATTTTCCCAGTATATTAGAATTAGTCAACAGTGAATCGATCGATTTAGTCGTCATTGGACCAGAATTACCTTTATCTTTAGGTTTAACGGATTATTTACAACCTCATAACATTAAAGTATTTGGCCCTAATCAAGCAGGTGCAACCATCGAATCGAGTAAGTCATGGGCAAAAGATATAATGGTAAAAGCAGGTGTGCCCACCGCTAAATCAGGTACATTTACAGATGCTTCTGCGGCGAAAGAATACATAAAAGCAGAAGGTGCCCCCATCGTTGTCAAAGCCGATGGTTTAGCTGCTGGAAAAGGCGTTGTGGTGGCAATGACTGAAGTAGAAGCATTAGCCGCCATTGACGAACTTTTTGCTCAAAACTTCAACAAAGTAGTCGTAGAAGAATTTTTAACAGGACAAGAAGTTTCCATCCTCGCTTTAACCGACGGTTTAACTATTCGTCCCTTAATATCCGCTCAGGATCATAAACAAGTAGGAGAAGGGGATACAGGAGCAAATACTGGGGGTATGGGAGCATATGCACCAACACCTTTAGTCGATTCTAGTTTAGCATTTCGTATTACCTCAGAAGTATTAGAACCAACTTTAAAACAATTACAAGAACAAGGTATTGATTATCGAGGTGTATTGTACGCAGGATTAATGATTGCCCCAGATGGTGAACCAAAAGTATTAGAATTTAATTGTCGTTTTGGTGATCCTGAAACTCAGGCTGTGTTACCTTTATTACAAACTCCTTTAGTCGATATTTTATCAGCTTGTGCCGAACAAACATTAGCAGAGTTGCCACCTTTTCAATGGTATGAAGGCATTGCCGTCTGTGTGGTGATGGCGGCTGGAGGATATCCTGCTAGTTATGAAAAAGGCAAAGTCATTTCAGGTATTGCAGATGCTCAAACTGAAAATGCGATCGTCTTCCATGCAGGAACTACATTAAAAAATGACGAAATTCTTACTGATGGTGGACGAGTATTAGGAATTACTTGTATCGGTAAAGATATTTCTAATGCCATTGCCACAACTTATAATGCAGTTGATAAAATTAATTTTGAGGATGCCTATTATCGACGAGATATTGGACATAGAATTTTATAGTTCTCAATTCTCAAATTTCAAATTTCAACTCTCAATTACTTAGTGATGCTACTGCAACCTTATCAACGTGTTAAATTAGATCAAAATGAAGATAGCTTATTCTATTCCTATCCTCGTTTTGTAACTCATGTAGATGATAATTTTATCAATCAATTAACCCAACTTTACCGTGAAAAACTTCAGCCACAAACCCGAATTTTAGATTTAATGAGTAGTTGGGTATCTCATTTACCACCAGAAATGGAATTTGCCCATATAGAAGGGCAAGGAATGAATGAACAAGAGTTAGCGAAAAATCCCCGTTTGGATCATTATTTTATTCAAAATTTGAACCTCAATCCCAAATTACCTTTTCCTGATGAGGACTTTCAAGCAGTAATATGTGCTGTTTCCATCCAATATTTAGAATATCCTGAAGCTATTTTTAGTGAAATTGCTCGTATTTTAAAACCTAATGGAATTGCTATTTTTAGTTTTTCTAATCGTATGTTTTATCAAAAAGCAATTACCGTATGGCGAGATCAGGGCTTTCTCATAAAAATCCTACCCTTTTCAAGAATTCCCCCAACAGCTTATTGCTGTCGCAAAAATTATCTAGTGCCGCCATCATATTGGGAATTTTAGCCTGGCGAAACACCTGCATTGCTAGGGTACGCAGACCCGCCATCACCTGAGCCAGCAGCCGAGGTAAATGAGCTCGGGAAATCGGTGTGGCATCGACAATTCCGGTGATTTGAGCCAACCAATCAATGCGATTGCGGATCAAGCGGAAAATCCTCGATGTGGTGGCACGTCCAGCCATGATGGCAATCACGACAGCGCAGATAATGAAGGCCAAGTTATGTCTTTTGCCACGATTGTCACGTGGATCAGGCAGCTTTTCTTTCAGGGCACAGATCAATAGGTTCGTTTGAGCTGAATCAAGTTGTAAGGTCTCCATTTATGTCATCTGAGTAAGGGATAGCGAGATTTGTAATCGTGAATGAGGCAACCTGCTATCCTACCCCAAAAGGGGATCCAATTTTTATGAGAAAGCCCTGATCCCCTGCACCAGCAAGGGCATCTCCCACGGAGGTAATTTCTTTAGATAAATATTTTTCGGCTTCTTTTTCTAAGGATGTAGATTTTGCTTGGGGATGATTGAGATTTTTAATCAATTCGGCTAGAGGATTTAAGCCTTTTTCTTTGGCAATAGTGGCACGAGTTCTTCTTTTGGGCTTGAATGGCAAGTAAAGGTCTTCAAGTTCATTTTTTTGTAAACAGTTGACTATTTGAGCTTTTAAATCATCATTGAGTTTGTTTTGGGAAGCGATCGCATCTAAGATAACTTGTTTACGACTTTCCAATTCTTCTAAATAAGTAAAACGCTCTTGAATATTTCTCAATTCGATTTCATTCAATGATCCTGTACGCTCTTTGCGATAACGGGCGACAAAAGGAATAGTTGCTCCTTCGGCAAAAAGTTCTAAAGCAGTTTTAACATTTTGGATCTGAACAGATAATTCAGTGGAAATAATTTGAGGAATATTTAGCATTTTATCTTAATTGACCATTCTTGTGGAACTCAGAACTTAGAACTCAGAACTTAAATACAACTACTTCAAATAGGTATCCGCAATTAAGTATTTAAAGTATTTTGCTATAGTATTCTATCCTAATATGGTCAGTGCGATCGCCCGAAGCATAGTACTTCGTGATCGCTTAGCACCAGCTTTAGGTTGATCCTATTTATTTTGCTATGATGAGGACTGATAAATATTTACCACTTGATATTGATGAGTCAATTTCCTCATGACGACTTTGTTAAAGAATATTTACCCGAACTAATCAAAGATTATGGAGTGGCAAATTCTGGTAGTAAAATCGCATCTCAAACTAAAGAAATTGATGTGTTTTTTCAACCAAACAAAAAAGTAAATAAAGAATTTAATCAGTTAGGTTTACTGAGAAAATTATTAGATACAACCTGTTTATTCGAAGTGTATCGAAATTCAGTTTACACTCATCAAATCATCGAATGTCTTGGTAAATTAGCAGATGTAAAAACATCGATCGCCAGAAAAAATAAGAAGAAAAATAAGGAGCAAGAAGAAATAAATTTATGGATTTTAACACCAACTTTATCAGAGAAAATATTAAGTTATTTTGAAGCAAAAAAAAGAGATGATTGGGAAGATGGAATATACTTTTTAGCACCTGCTTTATCTACTGGGATAATAGTGATACATCAGTTACCTGTCAATGAAGATACTTTGTGGTTGAGAATGTTGGGAAAGGGCAAAGTACAAGAAAAAGCAATCGAAGAATTAAATGCTTTACCAAATGATAATCCTTACAGGAATAGTGTTTTAGAGTTGGTAAGTAATTTATTTACGATGCTACAATTGAACAAGGAAAAAAGGCAAGAGTTGACACCAGAGGATCAGGAGTTAATTATGAAACTGTCACCTATTTATAAGGCTAAATTGGACGAAGTCAAACAAGTTGGTATTCAAGAGGGCATCCAACAGGGAATCGACCAGGGAATCGACCAAGGAATTCAACGGGGATTACAACAAGAAGCCACTTTATTGATTGTTCGTCTTTTGAAAAGGAAAATAGGCGAATTATCTCCCAGTTTAGAGACAACAGTTATGAGTTTACCTCTCAATATTCTAGAAGATTTGGGTGAGGCTTTATTGGATTTTAACTCGATCGATGACCTCACTACTTGGTTGAATAATCATGGATAAAAAAGCTCAAAGTTTAAAAGGCATGGCGTTTAATAACTGCTTATAATCGTTTAACCGAACATCATATTTCCATAAATTGACGGTGAATTAAGGTAAAATCTAGAATAATTGTAAAGAAAAGAAAGATTGAGGAATAAATGTGCTGTTATCAAAAGGTTTTGAGGTAGAAGTCTATACAGGTACTCCCCAAGGAGAAGTTGTCGGACTTTCTAGTCAGATTGTCAGCAATTTACAAGGTTTTGTTCGTGAACCTGATAATCGTAATGTCGAATATACCACAGCTCCGCTCTGTAATTATGATCGCCTTTTATGTGCATTATTACGTCCTCGTAAAGATCTGAGAAAATATCTCCAATCTCTTGGTAACTATACAATTCTACCAGGCAGTACTCTTTCTCTAGGTGATAGCAAAACCTTTGTTCGCTCTGATCCTAACAATCCTTATCATGACTATATAGAAAACACTTACCATACCAGTATCGTCACTGCCAGTATTCACATCAACATTGGTATTGATGATCCCGAAAAATTAATGCGAGCCTATCGCCTCATTCGCCTAGAAGGACCTTTATTACTTGCTTTGAGTGCCTCTTCTCCTTTTTTAGATAACCAAGTAACAGGTTCTCATTCCAGCCGTTGGGGTTTATTTCCTCAAACTCCCAAGCATGTACCTTTATTCGGTAGTCATGAACAATACATTAAGTGGGTTGAAAAACAATTAGTTTTAGGTACAATGCAAAATGTCCGACATTTGTGGTGTTCTGTAAGACCTAATGGTGATAACCGTCCATATGGTTTAAATCGTTTGGAATTGAGAATTTGTGATTTAGTCCTCAATCCGATTCATTTATTGGCGATAACCGCTATTTTAGAAGCGAGAGTTAATCAAATTTTAGCCGATGACAGTTTTGATCCTCTCACTCAAAGTACCATCGATAATGGGGATTTAGAAACAGAACTATTAAAAATTGTTGACCATAATGAACAGGCAGTTGCCAAATCTAGTTTGGAAGCAACTTTATATCATTGGCAAGATGGAAGAGAAATTATTGCTAAAGATTGGCTAGAAGAATTAATAGAGGAATTACATCCTATTGCCAAACAAAAAGGATTCGGTTGTTTTCTTACCCCCGCTTATAGTATTTTAGAAAATGGTAATCAAGCTCAACAATGGTTACAACAGTATAAAGAGGGTTTATCTATCGAACAAATTATGCAAAATTCGATCGCATCCGTGTATCAAGAAGAAAAGAAACTAGAAGATATATTATGTCAACCAATTTTAGTAGCCTAATGTGAGCAACTATAAGCGATAAGCTATCGGCTATCAGAATTCTTTTAGTAATTTCAGAATACCTTTGATGCGATCGCAGACTATGCTGAAGCAGTAGGCTATAAGCTCGAAATCAATTTTGTGCCGATCGAATCTTTAACTTTGATTCCTGACAACAATAGCTGATTTTTATATAATCTATAATAAAAGCTGACGCTCCCTGTTAGAAGTATTCAGATATGAGTGAAGTTGAGTTTTTGTGTTTCAGCCAAGTAAACCCAGATGATTTAATGGTTCTAGTTAATGCAGATTCATTGAGAACGCATTTAATTGATCACCCGTACTTTGATGCCATTACTATTAAAGCGTGGATGGAAGATAAAATTAAAACCGAATGGAATATCAGCACATTGGTCAGGAAATGATAAAGCTCCTAATCCTATTGAAAGAACCTGGCACCCCAGCTACTTAACGATACAAGATTGCATTGTCCACAATCTTATTGGTAATGCAAATGGTTATAGTCTTTCTGCTGTTCACGATGTTTCGCTTCGGAATAATCGTGCGATAAATTGCCCAGAACCACTACTCATAAAGGCAGGTGATCCTGGTGGATTGAAAGCTGTAGAAGTACCTGCTGATAGGATTTTTCAGGCGATCTCTGTAGATGGATTTACTGCAGAAAAATATAAAAACTACGGTATTACTATTGCTGGAAAAGGAGCAGTGGGTTATGAATATAGTGCACGTACTTATGGTGCAAGCGTTTATCTGAGAGATGTGACTCTTTTGCGAGGGGATGAGGCGGATCCAGATGCCTTTGACTTTGTTACTGGTTCTATGCGAGGCGTATTTGTTAATGGAATTATTATCCATTTGACTCGTGATCATGTAAGAACGGCCAATAGACAATCTATTAAGCTTATAGATTGTGAGAATTTTTCTCTTCGTGGCACAGTCACTGCGATAAGATATATAGGGAGGATAAGGGAATGTAAGGATTGTGATTTCTGGATCAATGCTAGAAGAATTCCAGGTAGTTCAGAAGAATACGCTTTTAAGGTAGAAGATTCACGCCGCATCTCTCTTGAAGGGCAACTGAATGGTTTTTCAAGATGGAGGTAGAGTCGCAATTAGAATTCGTCTAGGTGCAGAATTTTATAATGGTACTACTCGCAATGGTATCACTAGCAAACGTTACGGAAGTTACAGTGGAAGTTTTATGTTTATTAACAGATGATTGTACAACTTCTGCAATATCCATAACATCCTCGTGGAAAAATTCCAGATGTAAGACCAAATAGAGGAGGACGAAAGAAATCCACTACGAGGCTATCTGTTGGAGATGAAGCCCCACCTTCAACGAAGTAAGGTGGGGTAGTTTACAATAACGCAATAAACACAGGAGAATCACCTTGGCAACTCTTACCGATATTGGCAAACTAATCACCAGTGATTCTGAGAATAATCGTCCTATTAGGTGATTTCTCAAAAAGGATCTACCCAAAAGAGTAAAAATTTTGAGATAATCGTAGCTAGACAATA
>JAAHTG010000488.1_pt1 | contig 34806 bp, 38 predicted proteins | sample 6116081 | NCBI WGS metagenome assembly JAAHTG01 (sample SAMN13939989, study PRJNA603662) | sponge metagenome | isolation source: marine sponge | host: Mycale hentscheli | place: New Zealand | collected 2005 | reverse complement strand
CACCAACACCACCCAACCCCCCACCCCCCCCCCCCCCCCCCCCCCCCCCCGCCCCCCCCCCCGCCCTACCCTCTTCCCCTACACCACGCCCTTCCGATCTGCATCAAAAACCGAATAAGTGAGCGGCACGGTACCATAATTAGTTTCCACGCCCCAGATAGCGGCGATAAAGCGCGGCTGAACACCGTACTTGCCTGCTGCTGCCTGGAGACTGTCAGCATTTTCGTTGAGCGCAATAGCGCCCCTGGATTTGCGCCAATCGCTCACTCGCGCTTTCAGGTAGCGTGCATAAGTTTGCTTGACTTCAGGCTGGTTCCTGTCGCGCTGGATAACCCGTACAATAGGTGTGACGTCTGCCAACGCGGTGTCCAAGGTTGCTTGCGATATACCACGCTCGCGCGCCTCGGCCCGCACTGCGTCCAGCCAGGCCTCAAAGGCAGCATCGCGCTTTGGTGGCGCGGGTTGTTCGATTGGCGGTTGGACTGGCTTTGCGTCTGCTGTTGCGGGCTTGTCCTGCTCGTAAGCGGAGAAAACCGGTTGAGAAGCAACAGACAGGGTCAAAACACAGAAAAATCCGATTGCTGTAGCCATTTTAAAAGGTCGTGTTTTCTCAACGAATTTCATATCACCCACTCTCCCGATACGTGACCAACAGATTAGGCCCTAGACGCCTATGAAAACAAGCCTGCAATCACGTCATTTTCGTGGCAAATGCGATAAATGGAGCACAATTTAATGTCAGACTGATTTGAAGAGCGAGCCGGCGACTGATTTGGTGGGTGATTTTAAAAAACGCAGAACTGAACCAACAAACAAAAAGGCCGGTGCAAATGCACCGACCTTTGGAATTTGGTGAGCCCGACAGGGTTCGAACCTGTGACCTACTGATTAAAAGTCAGCCGCTCTACCAGCTGAGCTACGGGCCCTCAATGTTGCGGTGAAAATAATTCCTCCCGAACGCGGCGGAACATAGGTGCATCACCAGGGCTGGTCAAGAAAAACTCGCGCCTTTACGTATTTTTTTCCTGCACCGAACAAACTCGGGCGACGTAACCGTGGCTATTAAAGGCTTACGCTCCATCTAATCGCCGCTTGTGACCGCAACAAACACGCAGTGACAAACTGATTTACAGTGTTTTATTTCTCAAGCGGCGCGTATGCGACGATATCAATTTCAACAACACCGGCATCTGGCAAAAGGGCAGTTGTTCCAACCGCAGTCCAGGCTGCATGCGGTTCTTCCATAAATTCACCTTTCACTTCTGCCATCACCAAGACCTGGTCGCGTTTATCAACTGCAAGCAAAGGACTGTCGAAAACATGAAAGCTGGTAATCTTCACAATGCTGTTCATGTCAGTACCTGCCGCCTTCAGCACAGTTTGCAAGCGTGAGAATCCAGTTCGTATAAGGCTTTTGTATGCCTCGCGGTCGATCGGAGTTTCAGTATTGCGAATACTTACAGCTACGCCCGATAAATACAGAAAATCACCCGCCCTAACTGCTGGAGAGAAATGGTAGGCCCCATCATACCAGCTTTTTTTCAATCGTTCTGTGGCGATGATAGCGGTTTTATTGTGTCCGGTAACGACAAGGCCGTCAGCGCTGCGTTCCTGCGCTTGGCATGAATAACCAACTAAGCCCAATGCAAAAAAGACAGTACTTAAAAGCGTTTTTCTCATTTTGATGCCTCTCAAAAGCTGAATTGTGATCTTCTTTGAGAAAACAACAACAGGTGGCAACGGTCAACTAAACTTGGGTTGGACCGAGACTGATTCGAGGTTGGCGGAACTGCATTAGAGGGCGTCGATGTCGCCGCGGGCGTAGTTGGTGCGGAATTCGCCTGAAAAACGCGCAAGGTTGCCCTCGGCAATCGCGGATCGCAGGCCCGTCATCAGATCCTGATAAAATTGTAAATTATGCCAGGTCAGCAGCATCGCACCGAGAATTTCACCGGCCTTGATCAGATGATGTACATAAGCACGGCTATATTGAGTGCAGGCCGGGCAGGCGCAGTCCGCATCAATGGGCCGTTCATCGTCTTTATGGCGGGCATTGCGCATATTAACCGGACCAAAACGGGTAAAGCCCTGCCCTGTGCGCCCGGACCGAGTGGGCATAACACAATCGAACATATCAATACCGCGCTCAACCGCACCAACAATATCGTCAGGCTTGCCGACACCCATCAGATAGCGCGGTGCACCCTCCGGCATGCGCGGCATGGTGAAATCAAGCACTTTGAACATCATTTCCTGCCCTTCGCCAACCGCAAGGCCGCCAACGGCATATCCGTCAAAGCCAATTTCGGTCAGCGCATCGATGGAGCGAAAGCGCAAATCCTCGTAAACACCGCCCTGGACGATGCCAAACAGCGCTGCCCGGGCGGCATGGTCTGCGCCGCTGTCAAACCCGTCACGCGAACGCTGCGCCCAGCGCATCGACAACTCCATAGAGTCTTTGGCAACATCTTCGGTCGCGGGAAATGGTGTGCATTCGTCAAACGACATTACAATGTCAGTGCCCAGCAACCGCTGGATTTCCATAGAACGTTCCGGCGTTAGCATAATTTTAGTGCCGTCAAGGTGCGACCGGAACTCAACGCCCTGCTCGCTCATCTTCCTGAGCTCAGTCAATGACATCACCTGAAAACCACCGGAATCAGTGAGAATGGGCCGGTCCCAATTCATAAATTTATGCAAGCCGCCCAGCCGGTCAATGCGTTCGGCTGTGGGTCGCAGCATCAAATGGTATGTATTGCCGAGCAAAATATCAGCGCCGGTTGACCTGACATTTTCAGGCAACATGGCCTTGACTGTGCCAGCCGTTCCCACTGGCATGAAAGCGGGTGTACGGATGTCGCCGCGCTGCATATGGATAACGCCGGTGCGCGCAGCCCCGTCGGTCGCCGATATATCAAACTTGAAACGCGCGGTCATTGAACTTCCCCCGAAGGATACAGCAGGCTGCTGTCGCCGTATGAATAGAACCTGTAGCCTGCTGCAATAGCGTGCGCATAGGCCTTTTGCATGGTCTCAAAACCGGAAAAGGCAGAAACCAGCATAAACAGCGTCGATTTCGGTAGGTGAAAATTGGTCATCAACACATCAACTGCTTTAAATTTATAGCCCGGTGTTATAAATATCGCCGTATCATCACTAAAGGGATGAATAATGCCCTGCTCATCAGCGGCACTTTCCAGTAACCGCAGCGACGTTGTTCCCACTGACACAATCCGACCGCCTGCCGCACGGACTTGGTTCAACTGGGTAGCAGTCTGCGGGCTTATCTCGCCCCACTCACTGTGCATTTTATGGTCGTTGGTATCGTCAGCCTTGACAGGTAAAAACGTTCCCGCACCTACATGCAGCGTTACTGTTGCAAACTGAACCCCCTTAGCTTTCAGGCCTTCCATCATTGCAGGTGTGAAATGAAGCCCGGCGGTTGGCGCCGCAACCGCGCCGTCTTGCTCAGCGTACATGGTCTGGTAATCAAGCTTGTCTTGCTCATCAACTGCTCGCTGCGAGGCAATATAAGGCGGCAGCGGCATAACTCCGTGACCTTCAAGTGCTGCGCCCATTTCACCAGAAGCAACAGCAAACTCAAGCGTGCGCTCTCCGTCTTCGCCAATAGCTATCACCTGTGCTGAAAGGCCACTGAAATCAAGTACATCACCTAAGCGAGCCTTTTTCGCCGGTTTGGCGAACGCCCGCCACACTGTTTCGCTCTCGCGTTTGTGCAACGTAACTTGAATGGTTGCATCGCCGCGCTTTCCGGTAAGGCGGCCGGGAATAACCCGGGTGTTGTTGAACACCAGGATATCGCCAGACCTTAACTGATCACAAAGGCCCGAGACATGTGCGTCCGAGCAACCTTCTGGCTCAACCACGAGCATACGTGCGCTGTCCCGCGGGTTTGCGGGGCGAAGCGCAATATTTTCGCGCGGCAAATCAAAATCGAACAGATCAACATTCATGGCGCGGCTTTTAACTGAAGCAATGGGCTAGGACAAGCAGGTTCACACCTGCTTTTTGCCAAAGTTACAGAAATTTACAGTGGCAACATTCGTTCAACGATGCGGTACGGCAAACCAAACGTACAAAAAAGCCTCTAACTCAAAAGCAGTTACTTAGCGTCAGCCGCCACTTGCATTTTAACAATAGAAGAGGGCTGACGCGGTGGTTCGCCAACCGCAATTTGGTCAACGAACTCCATGCCCGCAGAAACGCGGCCCCAAACCGTATACTCGTAGTCCAGCGCTGCACATCGAGTGAAACAGATGAAAAACTGGCTGTCGGCACTGTCCGGATCGGTAGCGCGTGCCATAGATAACGTGCCGCGCAGATGGGGTACCTTGCTAAATTCAGCTGGAATATTTGTGCCAGAACCACCTGTGCCGTTGCCTGACGGATCACCGCCCTGCGCCATAAAGCCCGGTATAACCCGGTGAAAAATCAATCCGTCGTAAAAGCCTTCACGCGCCAGTTCCTTGATACGGGCAACATGCTTCGGTGCAATATCCGGGCGCAAAGAAATAACAACACGGCCAAATTCCAGGTCCATATAAAGTGTATTTTCCAGGTCCGGTCCGCTGTCATCACCAGATTGTGCCTGAGTTTCGCCAGTTTGATCAGTCATAAAAATGCCCATCGCTAGAGTGAAAATAGTTAGTAGACGCATCATAGGTCTATAGTCCGTCAATTATTTAAAACCGTTTTGCAGCAGGCTATTTGGCCATGCCTTCGACTTTGGCGACGACTTCTAAACCAACTTTTTGCGGAACAAAAGCCGTAATATTGCCGCCATACATCGCAACTTCCTTAACCAGCCTTGAAGCAATGGTTTGGTATCGGGGGTCCGCCATCAAAAACACTGTTTCTATATCAGGGTTGATCTGACAATTCATACCGGTCATTTGGAATTCATACTCAAAATCAGCAACCGCTCGCAGTCCTCGTATAATAAAATCAGCACCAACCCGCTCTGCAAACTTCATCAACAATTCGTCAAATTGTTCAACTACGATTGTTGTGCCCGACGCTTCGGCAAGGGGTGCCGTCTCTCGTTTAACTATATCAACCCGTTCCTGCAGGCTGAACAACGGGTTCTTGCTGGGGTTAGTTACCACACCAATAACCAGCTTATCAACCAGCCCAAGGCTTCGCTTGATAATATCCATATGGCCGTTGGTAATGGGATCAAAAGTTCCGGGGTAAACGCCGACGCGCTGCTTTGCCATGGTCTGCCTCACTCATATGACGCGATCATTTTGATTGCATAGCGGCAACATTCCCGAATATGTGTGAAAAAACAAGGTTTATCGAACAGATCAACCGCCGCGCAATATCAAACGGAGGGCCTAAATGCCGATAGACCCAGTTTTATACGGTCTTTTTATCGCCGCCACTGCCGGGTTTATTTTCTCACCCGGACCAATTGTTGGCTTGGTTATCGCCGAAACCCTACGTGATGGACCGCGACATGGTCTGGCCGTCGTCGCAGGGGCGACAACTGCGTCTTTTTCGTACTTGACCGTAAATTTGTTTGGTTTTGCCAGCATTGCCGCGCTGCCCGAAGTTTTTCTTGCAGCGATTCGTTACGCCGGGGCGCTGTATCTATATTTTCTTGCCTATCAAGCCTTCGCCCGACCAGCAGTCGCGCCTGATACCAGTGGGATAATGCCGCCAGCTGCAGCGCCCCTGTGGGCTAGCTACCGAAAAGCAGTGATTCTTTGCGCTACCAGTCCAAAAACGATCTTGTTTTTCGCCGCCTTTTTCCCACAATTTGTAACCGAAGATCGGCCGCTGACACCGCAACTGATTGTGCTGTCAATTACTTTCCTTGCGGTCGCTTTCATAATGGATATGGGCTGGGTTTTCACCGCGACGAAAGCCAAAAATTTCCTGACCCAACGCAACAAACTGTCGTTGGCTAACAAAATATCGGGGGGCGCGCTGGCAGCCGGTGCCACACTGCTGCTGTTTATCAATAATTAAGGCCAACTATTACATTAATAGTTGGCCTTAAAATATTATATTACAATGGTATTTTAAATTTTACTCTCCAGTATCGTCGCCCACCCCTGCTGAAGTTTCAACGGCGACAATCTCATCGTTTTCAGCAGCATCAACGCCGTCAATTTCTGTGTCGATATCGTCTTCGTCCTCGTCGGTTTCATGAAGTTTAGCGACTGACACAATTTTCTCTTTGTCATCGACATTGAACAGAGTCACCCCTTTAGTGGCGCGGCTGGCAATACGTACATCATGCACAGGTGTGCGGATAAGCTTGCCCTGGTCAGTTACCATCATCAGCTGCTCGTCAGGGGTAATTGGGAATACCCCAACAACCGGGCCGATATCAGCACGCAAAGCGTCGTTGGACGGTACGTTCCAAATACCCTGCCCGCCACGCCCAGTAACACGGTACTCATGGCTGCTGGTACGTTTACCAAAACCAGCATTGGTCGCGGTCAAGATAAATTGCTCTGGCTCTGCCAATTCCGCCATGCGTTCATCAGACAGAGTTTGCTCGCCCGGTTCAGCCTTCCATGGCGCGGCTTTCAAGTAGGCCGTGCGCTCATCGGCAGTAGCATCTGTGCTGTTGATAACGCACATGGAAACAACAGATTCCTCCTTGCCGAACTTCATACCGCGCACACCAGTTGACGTACGACCAACAAACAGGCGTACATCAGTAGCCTTAAAGCGGATAGCGCGGCCACCGCTTGCGGCAAGCAGAATGTCATCCTCTTCGGTGCAGACATCCACACCAATCAATTTGTCGTCCTCGTCCGAGAAACGAATGGCGATTTTACCATTCGCCATAACGTTAGAGAAGTCAGACAGCAAATTACGCCGCACATTACCCTTGGCAGTGGCGAACATAACATGCAGATTGCCCCAGGTTTCCTCGTCTTCTGGCAACGGCAGTATAGTGGCGATAGTTTCACCCTGCTGCAGTGGCAACATGTTGATAACCGCTTTACCCTTGGACTGCGGGCTGCCGATGGGCAGTTTCCACACTTTCATTTTGTAGACCTGACCCAGATTCGAGAAAAACAGGACAGGTGTGTGAGTGTCGGCCACAAAGAGGGTGGATAGAAAGTCTTCGTCTTTGGTCTGCATGCCCGAACGGCCTTTGCCGCCGCGGCGCTGCGCTCGGTATGTGGATAGCGGTACCCGTTTGATGTAACCGGAGTGAGTTACCGTAACCACCATGTCTTCACGCGCAATCAGGTCTTCGTCTTCGAAGGAGTTAATGGTTGTGGTGTCAATTATTGTGCGGCGGTCATTACCAAATTCCGCCTGCACTTCAACAAGTTCCTCGCGCAGCACCTCGAACAGGCGCTCGCGGGACTGAAGAATTTCCAGATATTCACGGATTTTCTGCGCCAGCGTTTCCAGCTCGCCGCCAATTTCGTCGCGGCCAAGTGCAGTCAGCCGGTGCAGGCGCAAATCAAGAATGGCTTTGATCTGTAGCTCTGACAACTGATAGGTACCGTCGTCGTTAATGCGCCCCGCCTCATTGATCAGCTCTAAGTACGACAGAATATCAGTAGTATCCCACTTTTTAGCAGCCAAGGCCTCGCGCGCCGCCGCCGGTGACGTGGCACCACGGATAATGGCAACAACTTCGTCGATATTGGCAACCGCAGTTACCAAGCCTACCATTAGGTGTGCACGGTCGCGGGCTTTGTTCAGTTCGAACTTCGTCCGGCGAGTGATCACTTCCTCGCGGAAATCGATAAAGGCCTGCAAAACAGCCTTAAGCGTTAGCTGTTCCGGCTTGCCGCCGTTGATTGCCAGCATGTTGATGCCGAAACTGGTTTGAACCTGAGTGAAACGATACAGCTGGTTAAGCACAACTTCCGTAACCGCATCGCGCTTCAGCTCAATAACCACCCGCACACCGTCGCGGTCGCTTTCGTCGCGCAGATCAGAAATGCCTTCAATACGCTTGGTTTGAACACATTCAGCAATCTTCTCGATCATCGATGCCTTGTTTACCTGGAAAGGCACCTCGGTGATAATGATTGCGTTGCGGTCTTTGCGCACTTCTTCAATGTGGGTTTTGCTGCGAATCGTGATCGAGCCCTTGCCGGTCTCGTAAGCCTGACGAATGCCGCTTAGGCCCAGGATACTAGCCCCTGTTGGCAGATCCGGACCCTTCACATGCTCCATCAGGCCTTCTGTATCGATGCTCGGGTCATCAATCAGTGCAAAAACGCCGTCGATAACCTCGCGCAGGCTGTGAGGCGGGATATTGGTCGCCATACCAACCGCGATACCAGTGCCGCCGTTTACCAACAGATTGGGGAAACGGGCTGGCAAAACCACCGGCTCATGTTCGCTTTCGTCGTAGTTGGGGCGGAAATTGACCGTGTCTTTGTCTATGTCGCCGAGCAATACCGACGAAACCTTCGCCATCCGCGCTTCGGTATACCGCATGGCAGCAGCATTATCGCCGTCCATGGAGCCGAAGTTGCCCTGTCCGTCCACCAAAGGTGCGCGCAGGGAAAAGTCCTGCGCCATACGCACAAGAGCGTCATAAATGGCGCTGTCACCGTGTGGGTGATATTTACCCATCACGTCCCCGACGATGCGAGCAGACTTACGAAACGGCTTGTTCCACTCATAACCATTTTCATGCATCGAATAGAGGATACGGCGGTGAACCGGCTTAAGGCCGTCCCGCACGTCTGGCAAAGCCCGCGACACGATTACGCTCATGGCATAATCGAGGTAGGATGCCTTCATCTCGTCTTCAATTTTTATCGGATGGATATCACGCTCTTGTGGCGGGATTGGTGTATTATCGCTCACCGGGTGCGGCCCCTCTCGTGTGCGGGTTGGCCCCGCGTACGCTTAAACAAACATATAGCCCTTCATCACACCGGTACCCCCGAGATGTTGTGGCTATGCATAGAAGTTTCTAGCAATTCCAGAGGCCGCGCGCAAGCCGAATGAACAGCTTTTTACCGCCTTTTATGCAGCAAAATCGTCTGACGTTCACTTTAAGCTGGACGGGGGCAAATTCAGCCGTTAAAAACCGCTCCAGATTCAATCAAACTTCTTATCCGGGCGGGTGGCAGAGCGGTTGAATGCACTGGTCTTGAAAACCAGCAAGGGTGCAAGCCCTTCGTGGGTTCGAATCCCACCCCGCCCGCCACTATGCATTCGCTGACATTCTGGCCTCACTCGACAAAATACCACCAATCGACTATGTCCAAATTGCGCACTGTTTTGTGGCATTTTTTGGTATGGAGCGTTTTCTTGTCAGGTGAAACAAATCTCGGAACATTGTTACAGTCCATGCAGCCGGTTCTGCATCCTGGCATATATGTCTTCGCAACCGTTGACCCCGCATTTGACTGCTCGGGACTAGCGCCGCGCATGACATTTGAGGAATCGGAAGGCAAAACGCTAATTTTACTGCAGGAGGCGGCATTTACTCATGGCATTGATCACGAATTTCCATCACGCATGATTTCACTGAATATCCATTCTTCGCTGGAGGCCGTGGGTTTTATCGCAGCGATCGCCACCAAACTTACCAGTATCGGCATGGGCGTTAACCCGGTGGCAGCTTTCCACCATGACCACCTGTTTATACCGGCAGACCGGGCCGACGATGCCATGCAGGCCCTAGAAGAATTGTCGGCGCTTGAGGGGAACCCACACCGCCTGTAGGGCTTTCTCTATTCACGCAAGCATAACATCAGCAAATACTAAACCATCTCTATCCACCACTTCTCCCACAACAACGGGGATTGGTGTTCGAAACATTGGCCCAGCAACAACAAAAGTGTGGAACTCACCGTTTTCACCACATGGGTCAACACCCTCAGGTAGTTCCTGAAGCAAGCCCGGTGCAAATGTTCGGCCTGCAAATTCAGGCGCCAATGCCTTGGAATCTACACATGTGATGATTGAGACAAGCCCTGAAGCAATCATCTCATCAGCCAGTCTTTTTGGGTCTTTAAGCCACAAAGGGAAAACACAGGTAAGCCCAACTTTTGACATTTGTGTTTCTCTATACGCCCTGATATCAGCCAGAAACAAATCGCCAAAAATGACGTGACTTACTCCTTTAGCCAATAGAGCCTCAATCGCTGCGCCCATTTTCGATTCATAAACCGTATTTGGACACGGCGACGGAATACGTACTTTTGTTATTGGAAGGCCAAGTTGTTCCATTTGTTTATCGAGCAGTTCTTCTCGAACACCATGCATTGAAACACGGTTAAACTCTGACGTTATGGTCGTCAGGGCACCGACAATCTCAAATTCACCCGACTGTTGAGCGAGATAAAATGCATAAGCACTGTCCTTGCCTGAACTCCAAGCAATAAAGGCTTTTGGTTTTTGGTTATGCACCACTACACAAGCCCATAATATTCAGAATTTCCAATTTTCAGCTTACAACTAAAACTACAACACCCTTCTTTCAGGCTATGAGAAAATTCTAACATAAAGTGCTCAACTTGTATTTTACACGAACAAGCCACTCTCGAACTTTTTCGCATTCATCAAGAGTGAAGCCACCCTCATCGGCGAACTGCGTATAAGCGTACAACGCAACGTCGGCCAGCGTGACGTTGTTGCCGACAAACCATGTATTTTCGGCCAAATGGTTTTCCATTATTTCAAGCGCTGCATTCCCCTTGGTCACCAACGCAGGATCAAGGTCTTCGACCGCCTGCCCCAGATACAAAACGCGAAAACGCGCCACTGCAATGGCGGCTTCATGGCTATATTGCTCCCAAAACAACCATTGATCCATCTTCGCCTGATCAAACGTGTCCGTAGGCATCAATGCTGAACCTGCCGCCAGATAGCGCATAATCGCGTTAGACTGCGCCAAAAATCCTGCCGTCGTGTAACTCAATAAACGGGACTTGCCCCGCCGGGTTCTTTGCCAGCATCTCCGACGTGCGTGCGCCACCTTCCACAACATCAACGGTTACCCACTGATATTCATGGCCTAAGTAGTCAGCGACATATTTAACTTTCAAGCAATTGCCCGAAATCAAGTCTCCATAAATTTTCACATCGATCCCCCTCAGAAGACACTTCACCCAGTATAGGTGCACAGCACCCTGTTCAATATACCAATCGACGGCTGTATCTGCGCGCGATTTTATCTTTTGTATCGATGTCACGAAGCTTAATTGCCTAAAAAATAGGCATTATCCATTATTTGTGCAATTTTGCATTAAAAATTATACTAAAAACCACTTAAACAATTGTAATTAAACAAATAAATTTTCTGGCATGTTCCCTGCTGTTGTCCCATCGATAGCGCACAGTTTGTGCGCGACGAATTTTAACCACGCTTATGTCAGGGAGCGGCCATGAAATACATCGTTGCAATCATTAAACCCCACCGTCTCGACCCCGTCAGAGATGCCCTCGCCGAAATCGGCGTGACCGGCATGACGGTGTCCGAAGTCCAAGGATATGGACGTCAACGCGGCCAAAAAGAAATTTACCGGGGCGCGGAATATGAAGTGCACTTTCTGCCCAAAGTCAAATTAGAAATCGCCACCGACGATGGCCTTGCAGATCAGGCAATCGAAGCTCTGCAAAGCACCGCGCAAACCGGGCAAATCGGCGACGGAAAAATTTTCGTACTCGATCTCAACCAAGTTATTCGTATTCGCACAGGTGAAACTGACGCCAGCGCACTTTGATCATTATTACAAAAGGTTAACCACCAATGTTAAACAAATTTCTTATAAAAAAAGGCGTGCAGGTAGGCACAGGTGCGCTTGTGATCTCATCGCCTGCTCTAGCGGGAACACCTGAAACCGATTCTTCGGTTATCTTCAACACACTACTGTTTCTGATCGGCGGTTTTCTGGTCATGTGGATGGCGGCGGGCTTTGCCATGCTGGAGGCTGGGCTTGTGCGCTCCAAAAATGTCGCCGACATTTGCCTGAAGAACATATCGCTTTACGCCGTCGCCTGCATTATGTGGATGCTAATGGGTTACAACGTCATGTATGCCGACGTTGGTAGCTATTTCGGAACCTTCTTTTCACTGTGGTCGCCGGCCGACGCCGAATTGATCGCGTCGTCTACAACTGGTTCCGATGCAACAGCTTACGCATCAGGGTCTGACTTTTTCTTCCAGATGGTTTTTGTTGCAACCACTGCCTCCATCGTCTCGGGCACTGTCGCCGAACGCATCAAGTTGGTGCCTTTCCTGCTATTCACCGTTGTTCTGGCGGGCGTTATCTACCCTATTCAAGGATCATGGGAATGGGGTGCCGGATGGCTTGACCAAATGGGCTTTTCGGATTTTGCTGGTTCAACCCTGGTTCACTCTACCGGCGGCTGGGCGGCACTTGTTGGTGCCCTGATTTTGGGGCCGCGTGCCGGACGCTATGTAAACGGAACCATACGGCCAATGCCGGGTTCAAGTATGCCGCTGGCAACACTTGGCACCTTCATCCTCTGGCTCGGTTGGTTTGGTTTTAACGGTGCGTCACAGCTGGCGCTGGGCACTATCAGCGACGCCGTTTCAGTCTCTAATATTTTCGTTAATACCAACATGGCTGCTGCAGGCGGCGCGGTTGCTGCTTTCATTACAACACAACTGGTATACGGCAAAGTTGACCTGTCTATGGTACTTAACGGCGCGCTGGCGGGACTTGTCTCTATTACAGCTGAACCGCTCACACCCCTGCCCATTTCAGCAACACTGATCGGTGCCGTAGGCGGTGTACTGGTTGTCTTCGCGGTGCCGTTCTTCGACAAGCTCAAGATCGATGATGTTGTCGGCGCCATCTCGGTTCACCTGGTGTGCGGCATATGGGGCACCCTGGCGGTTCCCATTACCAACGCAGACGTATCGCTTCTGCCACAGATAACCGGCGTAGTTGCAATTGGGGCATTTGTATGCACTTCCAGTGCTGTCGTTTGGTATGCGCTCAAGCTTACAATTGGCATTCGCCTTCACCCAGAAGACGAAGCGCGCGGTGCCGATATCGCTGAACTGGGCATGGAAGCCTACCCGGAATTCGGCAAAGGCTCTCAGAAATTCTAAACAACAGAATCTATCGTGGGCAGGCCACTTGCCTGCCCTTCCCAAACTTTACAGCCACTTTCGGGTGGCTGTTTTTTTTGCGTACACATTTGAACCACAATTATTGACATTTTTATCATTTACGTAATAATGCCCTCCATTAAATATCAGCATCACCGCTCGTGGTCCGCTGGTTCGTTTTTGGGAGAGCGTAATGGCCATCGATCCAATTTATTCAACGGCGCTAGAGTCTTCAGCATGGGAAATCCCACAAGACTTTGACACCTTGTTCAACTGGAATTACGGCGATGACCGCGACGACCTGCTCAGCCTTTATAACAAAGGAAAATCCATGCAATGGGACACTGACAGTCGCATTGACTGGACCCAGGAACTGGACCCAGACGATCCGCTTGGTGTTCCCATGGAGCTTTTTCCTTTGTACGGCGCGGACTTTTTCATGAAAATGTCCGCCAAGGAACAAGGCGAAGCGCGCCGTCACCAAGCAGCATGGAGCAATTCCCAGTTTCTGCACGGCGAACAAGGCGCGCTGATTTGTTCGGCCAAGATTGTGCAAAATGTGCCCGACATGGAAGCTAAATTCTATGCCTCCACCCAGGTTATGGACGAAGCGCGCCACGTGGAAACCTACAAGAAGTTCGTCGAAAAAATCGGCGTTGCCTACCCCATAACAGGCCCACTGAAAACACTTTTGGATCAGGTGCTACGCGACAGCCGATGGGATATGACCTATTTGGGTATGCAGGTTGTTATCGAAGGGTTGGCATTGGCGGCTTTCGCCAACATCCGAGATCACGCTGGTGATCCGCTAGCGGCAGCAGTTAATGCTTACGTTATGCAAGATGAGGCACGGCATGTGGCCTTTGGACGACTGGCCCTCAGGGAATATTACCCGCAACTTACCCAGCAAGAACGTAACGAACGCGAGGAATTCCTCATTGAGGCCTGTTATTTAATGCGTGACCGTTTCTCCAATGTCGAAATGTGGGAAAACCTGGGTTATCCAATACAAGAATGCCTAACCCATCTGGAAAACAGTGAAAGCATGAAAATGTTTCGCACTAATCTGTTTAGCCGCATCGTTCCTGTGGTCAAAGATATTGGCCTTTGGGGTGAAAATATTCAGGGTGCATACCGCGACATGGGTGTTCTTGGTTTTGCCAATGTCGATATTGACGCCATGCAAGAACACGATAACGAGGTAGCGGAAGAGCATGATGCCCGCCGAGACCATGTAGACGCAGCGATTGCCGCCGGGCGTTCGGCTGCCGAATAACGCCGATACGAAAAATACCTAACCGGGAATAGTTTGCTATTGCCTGCATGCCCATGACACACTGTGGGCATGACACAGGCACGTTGGGAAGAATTACTGCAAGATCTCAAGCAAGAGCTTGAAACATTAAATTCGTCAGCCTCTGGAGGACGGGATGCGGTTGAACTGGATCAGTCCCGGGTTGGACGACTGTCCCGTATGGATGCCCTGCAGGGGCAAGCAATGAACAACGCCATCGCCGCCAGGCGCCATAACAAGCTATTGGCCATTGAAGCTGCGCTTGAACGGTTGCAGGAAAAAGAATTTGGCTATTGTATTAAGTGCGGGGACGAAATTGCACTAAAGCGGCTTGAGCTGGATCCAACAGTAGCTTTATGCCTGAACTGTTCAAAATAAAAAAACTGCTCGTGGAAAAATTAGGCTTTGCGCTTGGCTTCGAGCCCGTACACCGCATCCCACACATCAAATTCATGATTGATGCTATATTCGATTAGATAGCGATAAACAGTTTCAATATAGTCTATGTCGCCGCCATGCTTTGACGCTTCTGCCTTTACTTTGGCAACTACATCTTCAATGCGCCAATCATCGCGCACTGTATCGCGGTCAGTTTTAATATGCCCAGCCTGCGCTATCAATTGAATACGCTCCAGCAGCATCGGCACAATCAAACGGTCCACCCGATCAATCTCGGCGCGAAGGTCGTCCATGTTGGTGCAGTTTTTCAAAATTTGAATTCCATATAATACCAAAACCGGCGCTAAAGGCTGTGGTCTGCTTAAACTGAGCGTGCTGCTGGTTCAAGAGTCAATTCGTCGCATCACCGGATAATCTTTTCACCGTGTCGGTGGGCACACGATTGAAAAACAGAGCTGCAGCTTGCTCCCGCTTGGAAAATTTGGGCAGGAAACGGTAAAAAGCCTCCAAACGCTGAACCTCATTCACCGACATAATACCACGAGCCAATCGAAGCGCTGCTTGTCGTTGACCCGAAAGCGCATAAACCAATGCCAGGCTTTTTTGAGCGGCACCGCTGGCGGAACGCTGATCCATAACGCGCCGCAACAATGCCACAGCTGCGGGGTAATCGCTGTTCAAAGCAAAAGACAGCGCCGCCGCTTCCAGGACCGCAGAATCGTCAGGTGACTTATCCAGTGCCTCGGTCAATCGCACTTGCCCTTCGACGCCTGCCCCAGTTACGTGAAGAAGCTGACCGATGAGCATAAGCTCTCTACCGGTTGGCTGTGGCAAGCCGTCAAGCAATTCCAATGCAGCTCCGTAGCGCCGCGCAGCAGTGTAAACCTGCGCGAGCGTTGTTTTTGCCGCCCTATTGTCGGGGCTATCGCGCAACAACAATACTAACACTGCAGTCGCAGCGTCATTCTGTCCCAAAGCGCTACTAACCCGAGCATAAGCAATCTTTGCATCAATCAGTTCGGGTGCTACTGCCATAGCCTGCGCATACAGTTTTCGAGCACCAGCGAAATCTCTAGCGCGCTCAAACCCTTCACCAATTCGCACCAACCCCTGCGGGTTTTCCTGCGCAAGCGTATTGCGTGCATAGGCGGTAACGGGTCCGACATCATCCGTTGCCCGCTTGTCCCCCGACGCCGCACAACCCGTCAAAAGCAGCGAAACAGTGAGAATTTTGATTCGGATCGTTAAAATTTTAGATAATTTTATCATAAAAAAACGCCAAATAATTGGCCTCTACTAGGCAAATATTGCCGGAAACCCCAGTAAAACAAGGGAAAAAGCCGTATTCAATAGAAAGTTAACCCGTTCTGGGGTATATTAGCAATCGATGAGAGAGATCGTGCGTCATGGGTGAACGCATGACGTTGGAGAATAAAAGTGGATATTCAAAGTACAACAGCAACCAGTGCTGAATCTGCGGGTGCTTCGGGCCGTTCCGGTTCGCTAGAATCTGCAGCACAGGAACGCAAGTCAGTTGAAGACAGCAATGTTGAGCGCAAGGAAATAGAACCTTCTGCAACTGGGCCTGGTGTCGGCGAACGTGTAGACGTTCAAGCCTAACACAAAGCCTACTGAAAAATGCCTGCCGAGATACTGTAAGAAGTAACTCAGTGGGCCTTTTTTTGACTTCTTCAAATTTCAGGATGAGTTTTGATGCGTAGGGCCAATTTGTTAACGGCCTAAAACAGAAGCTGTCATCATTTTTGCCAAACGCCTCAGCGCACTTGGTTCCCGAGTTTTGAACGGATTGTTACCCGCCGTCGTTAGAGCCTTGATATGCAGGCCCAATTGAACATTTAACAACAATAAGTGCTGCACGTCAGACGGCAACCGCACGGGTGATGCCTTTACAGATGCATACTGTGCGGCTGCAAAGCCAATCATGTCATCAATGGAATCCTTTGCCAGCGCAAACATTTTATCCGCATCGGTGGTTGCCAGCGATGCCAAACCCTTATCACCCGGCACATAATTGCGGTTACTGGCCCAATGAAAAGGTATAGCGCGCACCAGCCCCAACATAGCCCATGCGCCGCCGCCTCGCCGAACAATGTCTATCATTTCTGGCTGCGGTTCGGTCGAATGGCACAGGCGCAGAGCCGCTTCGCACAAAGCCCCGCCAACCGATACGGCGTAATTCTCTAGTGCAGCTTGGTCAGTCGGGCCGTCATCATACAAGTCGCGGCCCCGGGCATCGATCAAGCCTTCAAGCACATTAAATACAGCCGCTGACGGCTGTGCCGCAGCCAACGCAGCAACAACCGGATGATCGCGAATGGTACCCACCCGCAACTCTGCGACAACATCGCGCCACCATTGTAGCCTGATTTCACCCAGTGTCGGTTCCGAAACGCTTTCCCGGGTTTTAGCTATCTCCTGATTGAAGGCATAAAGCGCCCACAGCCGAGCTTGCTGCGCGCGCGGTGCAAACAATACCGTCTCATACCGTTCGCGGTCATCCTGTTGCACCATATCGCGGCAAAAAACAGTATTTTTCTCTGCGTCCATCATTGATGACACGTGGTCCCTACAGTTAATCCTGCTATCGCCTGTATGATATAAACAGGCAACGAACACCACAGGTTATTACACAATGATAGCAAAGCGATACTGTACAATAGAAGCCTCGGAAAAATCCGGTTTTGCTTGTGATACGGCAATAACGCTACTAATGTCTCGACTTAGGGACACTCAGATCAATTAGGGAGGTCAATTATGGGTAAAATTCTAGAATCAATCCAAAACACGGTCATTGCAGGCTTTATACTTATGCTGGTTCTGCTGGCGCTGGTGGGCCAGGCCACAGGTGCTTATGACCTGGGCTATATCGTTCGTTACATTCACGTATTGTCGGGCGTTATGTGGATCGGACTGTTGTGGTATTTCAATTTCGTTCAAATTCCGACCATGCCATCTATTCCAGACGAAATGAAACCTGCTATCGGCAAGCATATCGCTCCAAAGGCATTGTGGTGGTTCCGCTGGGGTGCCATGTTCACGCTTATCAGCGGTCTGGCAGTTGCTTATATGAGCAACTATCTGATCGACGCATTAACCGTTCGCGCAGGCACGCGCCTGATCGGTATCGGCATGTGGATGGCGATCATTATGTGGTTCAATGTCTGGTTTGTTATTTGGCCCAACCAGAAAATCGCGCTTGGTATTGTGGAAGCAGATGCCGACGCCAAGCCTGCAGCGGCTCGCAAAGCAATGCTGTTCAGCCGGACAAACACGCTTCTGTCTATCCCAATGCTATACTGCATGGTAGGGGCAGAAATGGGCATGTAAGCCTGTTTCATATAAGAATTTTAAAAGGGCTGGTTTTCCAGCCCTTTTTTTGTTTCAGACTAACCACGTGCTACAACTAAACAGCTCAAATTTTCTGCTGCGACACCTCCAAGAATGTACCGCTAATATGTCAGCTCTGTACTAATTTGTATCACGGTCTTGACGGACGCCCTTCCCCCGTGTTAGGCCAAAATGAGGACGACACAAAAGCATTAGCGAAGGGATACACATGGCGATTTCATCCAGTACGATCAAAGGAGCGGTTAGTGCGTTTGCTCTAGTGACTGGGACGCTACCATCTGTTGCCTGGGCGGCGGACGAAGCGATTGATGAAATCCCGGTCGACGAGATTATAACTATTGGAACACGGCGCAAGGCGCGGTCTGCAGCTGATCACACTGCCCCAATAGATGTGATCGGGGGCTCTGAACTGTCACAACAAGGCGATACCGACATTGCCAATCTGCTGCGAACTGCGGTGCCATCCTACAATGTAAACACCCAGGCAATCAGTGATGCAGCAACGCTGGTAAGACCCGCTAATCTTCGCGGTCTCAGCCCAGATTCGACACTGGTTCTAGTGAATGGAAAACGTCGGCATCGTGCAGCTGTCATTTCATTTCTTGGCGGCGGAATTTCAGACGGCGCACACGGACCAGACGTTGCGGTCATTCCTGCAATCGCCCTGAAAAGCGTTGAGGTTTTGCGCGATGGTGCCGCGTCCCAGTATGGGTCTGATGCCATCGCAGGGGTTATCAACTTCAATCTGCGTGATGAGGCCGAGGGCCTCATTGTCGAAGGTCAGTGGGGCGAAACATACAAAGGCGATGGTGGTCACTATAAAGTATCTGCCAATCTTGGTTTGCCGGTCGCGATCGGCAACGGTGGCTTCCTGAACATTAGCGGTGAATACAGCGAAACGGATGCAACCATTCGCTCGGTCCAACGGGATGACGCCTCTGTTTTGATCGCCACAGGCAATACAGCAATCGAAGATCCAGCACAAATCTGGGGCCAGCCGAACGTTAACGACAATTATGCGCTTTTTGCCAATACCGTGATCCCCTTCAGCGACGCCGTCGAGCTGTATGCCCACGGCAACTATGCCGAAAGACAGGTTGAAGGCGGCTTTTTCTTCCGCAACCCAACCAACAGAGGCGGAGTTTTCTCAAACGATGGTGGCGCCACATTGTTGGTCGGTGATCTCACTGCAGATGGATCCGGCAATTGTCCCGCCATCGTAGTAACAGATAATATCCCGGATCCGGCAGCACTGGCAGCGGTCATCGCTGACCCCAACTGTTTCGCGTTTAATGAACTATTCCCCGGTGGTTTTACCCCGCGATTTGGTGGTAATCTGGAAGATCGTTCAATCGTTGTCGGCTCCCGGGGTGTACTACCGGTTGGCAACGGCCTCAGTTATGATATCAGCTACAGTTATGGCAGAAACAAATCAGACTTCTTCATCAACAATACAATCAACGCCAGCCTGGGACCGAATACACCGACAAGCTTCGCACCTGGAGGCTACCGACAAACCGACAATAATTTTAACTTTGACCTCGCCTACGGTGTGCCGGTTGATTTGTTTGCCTCAGATCTGAACATTGCGGCGGGTTTTGAAGTTCGTAAGGAAACATTCACAATCGAGGCCGGAGAAGCAGCATCCTTCGTGATTGGGCCCCTGGCTGCACCGTCAACAGCATTTCCCGCCGGACAAGGGTTTTCCTCAAGCTCGAACGGGTTTGGTGGCTTTACTACCGCAAGTGCCGGTGTCAACTCACAACGAAACTATGCCGTTTATCTTGATTTAGAAGCCGATGTAACCGACCGGCTCATTCTTCAGGGCGCGCTTCGTTATGAAGATTTTTACAATACCTTTGGAGGCACTACCAATTTCAAGGTTGGCGGATTGTACAAACTTTCCGATTCTGCCCGGCTTCGCTCGACCTACAGTACCGGCTTTCACGCCCCAACCGCAGGCCAGGCCAACGTATCAAACATCACAACAGCGTTTAGCGGTGCCATTCTGGTCGATCAGGGCACAATTCCACTAACCAGCAATGCCGGCCAGTTTATCGCGGACTTTATTGAGGACAATGGCGGCACACGACCTGAACTTGGCCCGGAAAAATCTCGCAGTTTCACCATTGGTCTCGGCCTTAATCTGATGAAAATAGATGTCACGCTCGACTATTTCCGCATTACGGTCGAAAATCGAATTTCAATCTCGGACCAACAGGATTTCGTCGCCGCACTTCGGCAAACCGCAACCAATAACAATGTCGGTTTCAGTGACACCGATGCAACGAGCCAGTTGCTGAACCTGCTGGACGGTGCGGGCGTATTGAACGCAGCCGATTTTGCAGGCGCCGAAGATCTGACAAGTTTCGGCTTCTTCAACAACGCATTTGACACCCGCACCCACGGGCTGGACCTTGTAGCCAGTAGCTACCTCAATCTGACTGAGGATGGGGAAACCAATATTTCTCTGGCACTCAACTGGACCGACACCAAAGTTACCAGTGGCACGCTAAGTGATGGCTCCGGCACATTGTCTTTTACCCGGGAACGTCAAATCGAAGACAGCCTTCCGGCCTGGCGCGGAAACATCGCCATCACTCATGCTCACGGGCCTTGGCGAGGTCTTGCTCGACTGAACTATTTCGGCAGCTTCTTTGAATGTCACCTGGATTCTGTTGGCAGCGACGCAATCGGCAGCTGCGACTTGCCAATCAACGCGGGCAGCGAGATCACTGCCGATATGGAGATCGGCTACCAGATCACCGAGAATTTCGAACTGGTCGTCGGCGCATCCAATATTTTCGATTCAACCCCGGACACAAACCCGTTTGCCGGAACAGCAGGTGCACAGTTTCCTGTTGTTGCACCGAACGGTTTTAATGGGGGTTCCTATTATGTCAGAGTGCGGGCCGACTTCTAAATCAACAGTCTCACACAGGCACCTTAGCAGCAACTCCGTTCAGAATTGCTTCAATGGAAACGGGTAAACGGTTTCTGCTACTTCGCCGCGGCCATCCTTGTCGTGTTGGACAGCCAGAAGCCGGTAATGCTCAGCCATGCCACGGTTTTTCTCCAGTTCGTTGTCTTTAACAAAGCGGACAAATTTAGCTGGGCTGCCAGCCCACAGCTCACCGCGCTTGATACATTTACCCGGTGTTAGCATACCGCCAGCTGCAAGCATTCCGTCTGACTCAATAACCGCGTTATCCATCACAATGCCACACATGCCGACAAAACTGTTGCTCTCCAGCCTGCAGCCATGAAGCATTGCTTTATGCGCCACCAGCACATCATCGCCGATAGTCGTCGGATATGTGCGGGTGCTAACATGGATCATGGTGCCATCCTGAATGTTGGAACGGTCTCCAATAACGATATGGTTAACATCGCCCCGCAGAACACAGTTATGCCAGACACTAACGCCCTCGCCCAATGTTACCGAACCAACCAATTGCGCACCGTGAAACACAAACGCGCTATCAGGCACAGTAGGCCATATCTGTTGAAACGGCGTGAGTGTGCCACCGTGCTTAGTGGTTTTCGATAGCGGAAAACTGGTCATAGTCGGCCTTTATTTTTAAGGAAGAACCATTTGTCAGGGGAAAAGCGGGGCTTGCATCAAGCCGGTCGTTTCATCCAGCCCCAGCATCAAATTCATATTTTGGACTGCCTGCCCCGAAGAGCCCTTCACGAGATTATCGATGGCAGCAACAACAATGGCCCGGCCCGGCTGACGGTCGCTGAAAACATTAAGCACACAATGGTTTGACCCGCGCACCATGCGGGTGGCTGGCGCAGTGTCTCCCGGCAGAACCGAAACAAATGGTTCGGCGGCATAGGCCTCCTCCAGTGCAGCCTTCAACGATGCTGCGGTTTCTCCGTCGGCCAATTTCACATAAATGGTTTCCAGCTCACCGCGGTTCATGGGTACCAGATGCGGGGTGAAACTGATTGTAACATCACTGCCGGAAGCCAACGATAGTTCCTGTTCAATTTCAGGCATGTGCCGGTGCGAGCCGAGCCCGTATGGATGCATGGCCTCTGCTACCTCTACATAAAGGTTAGCCTCCTTCAGCGAGCGCCCTGCCCCTGAAACCCCTGATTTAGCATCGATAATGATGTCATCGCTCAAAACTTTACCCGCTTTAAGTAATGGTAGTAACGCCAGAAGTGCCGCTGTTGGGTAACATCCCGGACAAGCAACCAGATGCGCATCGTTTATCGCATCGCGGTTCCATTCACTCAGTCCATAAACCGCGCTCTTCTGCAATTCTGTCGCTGTGTGGCGTCTGCCATACCATTCAGCATAGATTTCCACATCCCGAAGACGAAAATCTGCTGAAAGATCAATCACCCGAACGTTGCCGGGCACCTGCGCAGCAAGGTCGGCCGGTGTTTCCATTATCAATTCATCAAGCAGACTGTGGTTGGTGGCGTGCATCAGGCCTTTAATCACTTGCTGGCTAGTGGCGTGCGGCAGCGCACAAAAGACTACATCGAGTTCAACCGCTGGCCATTCAATATCGTCGATACTGATCAAGTCAGGCAAATCGAAGCCATGAAAATGCGGGAAAATATCTGCAATAGGCCGACCGGCTTTACGTTCGGCAGTCATCAATTCAATTTTAACATTGGGATGCGCCACCAGAAGGCGCACCAGATCGGCACCGGTGTAGCCACTTGCGCCCAAAATACCCACTTTGAATTTATTGTCTTGAACCATCACCAAATCCTGTATCAGCGCGATCGTCTGTAAATACCATAGAAAACGCGACTTATAATGCCATAAGTCGCGTATCTGTCTTTGATATAATCTAAACCCCGCGTAATGGAAGGTAAATTCCTGCAGGTTGGGGATGCTTCTTGGGCAAATTAGATGTCAGGCGGCAGTTCCGCGATAGCTTCTTCCAGTTCAAGGAAGGTGGGCATCAAGGGGCCGGGCACATTTCTCCGACCAAGCTCAACAGATATTTGTGGAGCGTTACCGTGCAAATGCGACACCAATACCACTTTAATAATTTCAAAAAGCCGGCCCTCTTCCGCCAGAATTTGATCCAACCTGCCCGCAATCGGCGCTACCATCAAATACGACAGGAAAATACCCAAAAAGGTTCCAACCAATGCACCGCCAACCATGCCGCCCAGAACCTCAACGGGCTCTGCAATTGCGCCCATGGTTTTTACAATACCAAGAACCGCAGCAACAATACCTACAGCAGGAAGGCCGTCTGCCATAGTTTGCAGGGCATGTTGGGGCTCGTGTTCTTCTTTGTGATGACGTTCCAGATCCGCATTCATCGCGTCTTCCATCTGATTGGGGTCATCGAAGTTCATCGTCAACATGCGAATATAATCACAGATAAATTCGACCACATGATGGTCTTCAACAATTCTGGGAAACTGCTGGAATATTTTGGATTCTTCCGGGTTCTCCACATGCGCTTCTATCGCTACTACGCCTTTTGAGCGGATAGTTTTAATTAACAAAAACATGAGGCACAGAGTGTCTCGGTAATCTTCCGCCCGCCATTTCGGGCCCTTCATTACCTTGCCCAGGCCCTTAAGTGCTCCGCCCATTATACCGGTTGAATTCGCACTGATAAATGCCCCGATTGACCCACCAAAAATGATCATCAGCTCGTATGGCAATGCTTTGAGAATAATTCCAAAACTGCCGCCAGCGAGCCAAAAGCCACCAAACACCATCAAAAGGACGACAACTAAGCCAATGATCAAAAACATCGTTCAACAAACCCGTATTAATTTGCGCATAGCATATTTAACTGGGGTCAGTTTCAACCATTAGGCTTAACAAGCTATTAATAATAATCAGAAAAACGAGTTTGGTCGCCTTAAGCGAAATACAAAGCGAGAAATGATCTATTTTTCACCGACAGTATCGCTGTATTTTACTGTGCAGCCATAGGGTTTAGTATTGGATGTAGCTACGGTTTCACCGGCTTTAATCTGGTTCCAGGCAGACAGTACTAAATTATTCGCTTTCGCGAGACTGCGTGTTGATGCCGACGGAATATCGTCAATGGCACCCTGATATTGAAGCACTCCCGTTTCGCTGACAATGAACATATGAGGTGTTGTTTTGGCACCATATAGCCGACCGATCCTACCTGTTGAGTCCAGTACGACATAATCGGCATACGAAGCTCGAGTAGTCGTCAACTGCTGGGCCTCAGCTGCTGACACATAGCCTTGCTTGCCTGGCGCCGAAGATATGATCGAAATCCAAACCGCGCCATCTTGCGTTAACGCGCGCTGGGTTTTCTGCATATTTCCGCTGTTGTAATGCTTTCGAACATATGGGCATTGATGATTGGTCCACTCCAGTACAACTGGTTTGCCGCGAAACTCAGCCAAGCTGATTTGCTTGCCTGTCATGGTTGTGCCTGTGAAATCAGGTGCCAGACCATCAACTGCTGTCGCTGCCAAAAACCCAGAGGTAAATCCAGCGCCGAGCACAAATAAAGCAGCTAATTTAAACAACGAACGCACGTGTTTCACGCTCCCCTACTCATTTTATGTCAGCAATGGCATCTGCAATAATACCGGGCGTTAAAATTTCCGGTAAAATAATAGCTTCCGCCTGCCCCTTAGGGAACAACAGATATAGCGGCACGCCTGCCCGGCCATAATCTGCGAGCAAATTGGCGATTTCATCATTGCGGTTGGTCCAGTCGCCCTTCAGCAGTTTTATATTATTCGCGGCCATTAACGCCTGCGTGTCGTCAGTAAACAGTGCCACCTGCTCATTGACTTTGCAGGTGATACACCATTCTGCAGTGAAGTATGCGAATACGGTTTCGCCATCGTCTAATAATTCTGCCAGTGTGGTTTCGCTGTAAGGCTGAATTTCACTTTTTCCCTGTGATGCGGTTCCGATTGGAGCACTGAAAGGTTGATAAATGATGCCCGCTATAGCACCAACCATGAACACCACAGCGATGCTTTGGCTAATCTTGCCACTGAAGGACTGCCAAACCCAAACACCAAAAATCGCGACAATCAATGCTACCAATAGCGCTAACGTGGCGGTAGCACCCGCCTGCAGGTTAAACACATACAATAACCACGCCGCAGTCAAATACATCGGGAAAGCAAGCGCTTCTTTCAGTTTCTCCATCCAGGGGCCTGGCCGCGGCATTAATTTTGCCAGTGCCGGGCTGTACGACAGTGCAAGAAACGGCAAGGCCAAACCAATGGCCAGCATGCTGAATATCAAAAATACAATCGGGGCTGATTGTGTTAGTGCGTAGCCAATTGCTGGTGCCATCAAAGGCGCAGTGCAGGGAGTCGCCACCAACGCAGCTAACACGCCTTGGAAAAAGGCACCCTTATTACCGTCCTTGGAGGCAAGGCCTTGCCCAGCACCTTCAACACCGACGGTTATGTTAAACATGCCAGATAGGGATAGCGCGACAAGCAGCATCAACAGAACAAGCGACCCAACAAAAGCGGGTTCCTGCAATTGAAAGCCCCAGCCAATTGCCGCACCACCTGATTTAATTATCAGCAGAACTGCAACAATGATCATGAAACTGACCCAGATGCCAGCGGTGTAGGACCAGCCCTCTTGCTTGCGCCCCCTTTCCGTTTTGCTATTTGCAGCGATGAAAGAAAAAGCCTTCAGCGACAACACCGGGAACACGCAAGGCATCAAATTCAACACTATGCCGCCAAGCAGTGCAAAAACAAGCGCCTGCCACAACGGTAGCGCGGCGTGAATGCTGGGAGATGCACCGGCGCCGACGACGACTAATGGCTCTTGGACCAACACCGCATCCACCTCGATCGAACGCACGCTGCCGCCTTCAAAGGAAAGAACCAAAACGCCTTTGCCGCTCGTTGCATCGACATAGCCCTGGAGGCGTTTCATATCGACAAACAGACCGTCATCGGTCAGCGACCACTGTTGTTCAGCCGCATATTCGGTAACGCCTTCGCCTTCGGGGAAGAAGTATGCGCTTTGCACACCAGCCACTTCAGTTTGCGAAACATGAACCTTAAGGCGAGATTGCGCCGGGTAAACAGTCAAATCAGCCGCCCATATTGCCATTTCCGGCAAGGCGGTTCGAGCCGCCTGAAAAACCGCCCCGGCCGCTGGGTCAGCTTTTAGCTGCGATACCGGAATTTCGGCGTTCCACTTGCCGTCTTGTGGCACGCATTCAATTTCACAAACCAGCCACTCAACCTCAAGCGCGATGGGGATGGTTTTACCCTGATAATCGTCGGCGATCACCAGCGGCACCAAAAGAACCGAGGGCTCTTCATAGCCATAGTTCATTAATGGTCCGATAGGCATACGGTGCGGGGTTGGATATAGTGGCTCACCTGCGGTAACACCTTCTGGCAATGTCCAGTACAATAGCGGTGCGGCCCCGCTATCGCCGTAGTTTTTCCAGTAGGAATGCCAGCCTGCGCGAGGGGTTAACTCCAAGCCCAGCCAAACGGTTTCGCCTGCCTCAGCAACAGCATATTCAGAATGCAGCGTTGCGCTGCTGTGGCTTACTTCAACGCGGCCAAGGTCCGCAATCGCCGGCACCGCTTGCGCCAAAACAAAGCAGGCAGCCGTAAAAGCCATTGCAGCAAGCTGTGTGATTGATTTTTGCGCTTTTGCCACGCCCTATCCCCAAATTCTATTGGCAAGTACCGTTTCTGCGGTTGTCCTATAGGAAAACCGGTGCCATTGCATATCACATATATGTCAAAGGGCACCGCTGTGCCCTTTGACATAATTTATCGCAACAAGGGTTACTCAGACGGGCTAGCCGCCTCAAATGCGCCCATTGGGCCAGGAAAAACGACCGGGCTTTCCAATCCATCATTGGCGACAGATGCAACGCCGAAGAAATAGTTGTCGATAACAATATTTTCCAGCGTCAATTCGCGTACATCTTTGCCTACTGTCCGGCTCCACTGCCACTGGGAATCTGTGGTCAAACGCCAGTAGATTTTGAACGCTTTCAGGTTTGCAGTCTCGCGCTCATCACCACGAATTTGCCATTTGATTGTAGTTGAGGGGCGAACTGCGCCTTCGAGTGCTACGTCTGCTGGAAACGGAGGTGCGCCTGCCATAGACGCTAACGTAACCACATTCAACGCGGTTAATTTGCGCGCATAATCAAAATCCACACCTTCGATAACATCGCCGTATTCAATACCGTTTTCCGTACGTAAATCCTGGTGTTGACGGTTATAGTTTTCGTTGGTTTCCATTATACGCACGCCCGGCATACCGGCCTCGTTGAACGGACGATGGTGACCACCGCGGCCAAATCGATCCAAACGGTAAATCATCATAACATCCAGATTAGGAATATATTCGTCGGCCAAACGGTCAACGAGGCGCGCAATATTGCGGCTTGGGCTGTCCACTTCGCCGCCCATAAAACGCCGCATACGGCCCTCACGCTCGGTTTCTGTCTTCCGGGTACCTTCCTAAAAAACCCTGGCTGTCGTGTTGTTGATGACACCGTTTACGCCAGAAATATTGCCGATCATGTCATTATTCAATACGCCCATAACACGCCAGCCCATCTGATTAGCGTGCCGGGTTAGTATCTCACCGCCGTAGAGTCCCTGCTCCTCGCCGGACAAGCCTGCGTATACGATTGTGCCAGGGAACTTGGTTTTGCACAAAACGCGTAACGCTTCAATCGTGCCAGCCATGCCAGAGGCATTGTCGTTAGCGCCGGGCGAATCGTCAGTAAAATTTAACGGGTCGGAGATGCGGCTGTCGATATCACCAGACATCAGAACCACCCTTTTGGGATCGAGAATGCCGCGTTGAACCGCAATTACATTCACCACTTCGGTGGGTTCAGGGATACGATTGCCAATGACAACGTCGGACACAGTGTAAACATCCACATCTGCAACACATGTTTTTGCTATCCGCTTGTATTCGGCTTCTATCCAGCGCCGCGCTGCACCGATGCCCCGTGTGTCCGAAACGGTGTCGGACAGAGTATGGCGGGTACCAAACCCTGCCAGCTTGCGGATATCAGTTTCAATACGATCAGCCGATACATCCGACACAAAACCGTGCAAACGTTGCACTTCAGACGATGGAACTGTGTGGTTGTCAGCCAGTGCACCACCCGCAAGCAAAGCGCTTGCGGCAATTGAAGTAATTTTAGTTTTAATAGTCACGTTAGACCCCTCCCCATATAACAGTAAAACAGCTAGTCCGCGATCCATTAGCCGCGAGGAACACTCTTGGTGTATACCTCGCGGTCCAGATCACGAGCATCCACACTGACAGATGCATAATCCGCAAACATCGATGCCAGCCTGTCATGCACTGTTTGCGTTAATCTCTTTTTGGTCTCTTTGTCTCTACCGTCAATTAAATAAATCGTGACATGCACAAATTGGTTATGCCGTCCGCCAACAAAGGCTGACTGAAACTGTTTGACTCGAACCTTTATCGTACTTTCTTCAAATATCCCGGTGGACACAGCCGCCCAGTGCACCGCCATCATCAGGTCTTCATCTGTAATGTCGCCGTCCTCTTGCGGGGTATATTCAATCACCATATGCGGCATATGCTTTACTCGCCTTTATCTTAGTCTGAAACTGTAATGGTAATGCGTTTAGAAAACACTGGAGGATTGTGCGGTAAATGATTTTGGTCCCCCAAAAGCAACTGCAGAGTATGCTCGCCCGGCGTCAGCGTTATGGTTACCTCAGTCTGGCCGCCCCCAAAATGAAGATGGTTGCTGTCATTGATGATGTTTTCGTCCATTGGCGGCAAAGGTGCATCGATGATCAGATGATGATGACCTGTACCTGCCTTTTCCACTCCGGCAGGTGCCACCCCCATGCCCTTCAAGCCAAACTTTACAGTAACTGGATTTTTCAAAGTTGCTTTATCAACCGGTTGGATAAAATAAACTACCGCGCCCGGCATAGACACTGTTTGGAAGTCCTGTGCAGCATTCACTGCCGTCGCAGCAAATACCAGAATTAAAATTGCAGCGAATGCCTTGATCGGTTTCATATTTAAATTGTCCTAAACTCGCAGTTTGTAAGGCAAACTGTCGTTTCTATATCTCGCTTTTGCCAATATTTGCCCAAACTCGCAATTGGTCAACGCATTCCCGGTAAATTCCTCGTGGCTTAAAGCGAATAAAGTGAGCGATGGTCGGCGAATGCCTCACCCAACCTTTAGAAAAAAACCGCCCAAGCAACCAATAGCCTTTGCTTTTGTGCAGCTCACTACGGTGATTGATGGGATCAAATTGGAAATCCCGCGCCATATATGTAGTTTCCATCACGCCGCCTTCATCTGCGGTGTAGCTAGCAGGCACCATGTTCGCACGCCCCATCGCGGCGCTCCATATCGGTTCATCAGCAATCTGGAAGTTCATGTCACGGTGTTGCACAAAAAGAATATCCTGCGCATTCTCCCGCAAGTCGTTCACCGTTTCCAAAAATCCATCCAGATCAGGCCCTTTCCGGAAGTACATCACCCCGCTGTTCATATGAACCATATAGGCAAGGCCCAATGCTTCACAGACCTCTGATATTTCAAAAGTATACCAGGCACCTTTTTTGGCGATACTTCCGGCAACGTTAAAACACTGCGTGGCCAGTTTTTGCCAGTGGCGATCCATATCGCGCTTCATCAGCAAACAATCAGAATCGAGGAACATCGTTTCGTCGTAAGGCAGAAACTCTGGCACATCCAACTTGCCAGCACAGCCAACACCTAGCGTGCCAGGAAGCGCAACAATGATACGGTCAAATTGCTCTTTTTCGCCAGCATCCAGTTTGGACGCATCGTCACACAACAGGGTAATTGAACGCTTAGCGTCATTCAAACGAACGCTAATAGCCAAATTTACCGCTGCGTCGAAAAACTGACGGTCGCCAGTTGCAAGTGTTAGATAGCCTTGCGACATTTAACTTGATTAACCCTCGTTGCCAGCATAGTGACCATTCTAATATCATTTGTGATCACTTTTACTCGGCCCCAGTGCCTACATAACCCTAAATTGGGATTTGACGAAGAGGAAAGTCACTATGACTACACTTAGTCTTGTTATGGCGCCCAATCCAATATTCAAGCAGACCGCTTCGAACGTTGGCGATGTGGACGACAGTATCCGCACTTTGTGCGCCGATATGCTTGAAACCTTATATGCTGAAAGGGGTATTGGCATAGCGGCGCCAATGGTGGGCGTGCTCAAACGGGTGATCGCTATCGACTTGCAAGAAGAAGGTATTAGAGCACCGCTTGTGTGTATAAACCCGCAAATAACCAATATTTCGACCGACACCCAAAAACACGAAGAAGCCTCGCTTTGCTTTCCCGGCATTCGCGCTGAGATCGAACGGCCAGGCGCCTTGGAGTTGACCTATCTGGACACTAGCGGAAAATCACAAAGCCTACAGGCAGACGGCTGGCTAGCGACTGTCATTCAGCATGAGATGGAGTATTTAGATGGTCGTACGTTCCTCGATAATCTATCAAAGTTAAAACGCGATCGATTGATCAAAAAGATGCTCAAAGATATCAAGCATGCGCAAGCGTGCGGTGATCCGCATTGCGGGCATGATCATCATTAAAATCAAATAATAACAATTAGATAATTATCTTTGCTCAAGTAATGCTTTATATTTTTCACGATAAGTCCATGCCAAATAAGCGTTGAGTGCAGCGTAGACAACCGGTATTGGCGGAAAGCTACCCGGATCGAGAAAAACTTTAAACAGAATGAAGTTCAAACTGATCGGTGCCAACAGTACCAGTCCTAATGCGGCAAATCGGTTTGCGATCAGCATTAAACCAACCAGAAATTCCACGATTCCAACTGTTTTGGTAACGTAGCCCACGTCAATGATGGCTTGCTCAAAAGCTGTATGAGCTGGAGGCATGCCCGGGAGCGGCGATCCCTGGGTAAAATTAACCACACCCAAGAGTAGCAGGACTATACCGAATAGCGTGCGCAACACTGCTTGTAGTGAAATATTTTTCATGCCGTCTCCCCCCAAAGGCAGCATGAAACATTGCGGATGAAATCTCTACGGAAATCGCCTCATCAAACTAAAGTTCTATTGTGGACATTCCAGGTGCGATAAAGCTTTGCTGACAGGCTACATGGGGACTCTGCACGCGGCAATATTCAGCCCCCCACAGCGTGCTCATCCACGATCACTTGAAAACAAAAAAAAGGCCGCCCCCCATATTGACCTTGGGGAGCAGCCCTTTAAACTCGAAACAAAACTGTTGGTACTCGAAACAAATACTCGGAACAGAAACTTTGTTGCGGCTTTTAACGTTTGGAGAACTGGAAGCTCCGGCGTGCTTTCGCCCGACCGTATTTCTTCCGCTCAACAACCCGGCTATCGCGTGTCAGGAAGCCAGCAGCTTTAAGCGCGCCGCGCAGCTCAGGTTCAGCAAGCTGAATACACTGAGAAATACCGTGCTTAACCGCGCCGGCCTGGCCAGAAAGTCCGCCGCCTTTTACAGTGGCAACAACATCATACTGGTTTTCGCGGCCTGCAACCTGAAACGGCTGGTTGACAATAAGGCGCAGCGTTGGGCGTGCGAAATATGTTTCCTGATCACGGCCATTTACAGTGATCTTGCCAGAGCCTGGTTTAAGCCAAACACGAGCAACAGCGTCTTTACGTTTACCAGTGGCGTACGAACGGCCCATGGCATCAACAACAACAGCGCGTTCAACTGGTGCGTCTTCAACAGCAGCAGTTGCTTCGCCGGTAAGTTCTTTAAGGTCTTGAAGGTCGGCCATGTGCTTACCTCTTATTCTTTGGGTTCATAGCGCCAACGTCGAGCACAGTAGGCTCTTGCGCTGTGTGAGGATGATCCGAGCCAGCATATACTCGCAGGTTGCGAAGCTGTTGGCGGCCAAGCGGGCCTTTCGGGATCATGCGTTCGATGGCTTTTTCAACAACACGCTCAGGGAAACGGCCAGAAAGGATCTCGCCAGCAGTGGTAGATTTGATACCACCTGGGTGACCTGTGTGACGATAATAAACTTTGTCAGACAATTTTTTGCCGGTCAGTTTCACTTTTTCTGCATTGATAACGATAACATTGTCGCCGCAGTCCATGTGAGGTGTGTAGGTTGTTTTATGTTTGCCGCGAAGAACAACAGCAACGGCCTGCGCCATACGACCAAGGATAAGACCCTCGGCGTCAACAATCAGCCATTTCTTTTCGATCTCCGAAGCTTTTGCGGAATATGTTTTCATCGCAATGGTACCTCAGGTTAGAACAGCAAACCATTTGCCGCCCGCTTCTACATTCAGAGGCTGGGGATAATTCCCAAGCCCAAATTCGGTTCAGGCGCGCAATATAGGCATATCAGACAGCATGTCAACGCCTAATATTGAGACGTAATTCAAAATACATGTATAAAAACAATGCTTTAAATAAGCGGTATTTATTTACCCCATCAATTTATATGGTTTCATCAGCTATTTGCAAAAAAACTATTCAGACCCATATCAACTGCAGTAGCTAATCGCATCCAAATCGCAGATTTTAATGGAAAATGAGGGAACACCATGACGAACAAACAGATACTATTGAAAAGCCGCCCCAACGGCTGGCCAATCGCAGACAATTTCGAACTAACCGAAACAGCAATTCCCGAGCCCGGACCAGGACAGATCGTGATTGAGACCAACTACATGTCAGTTGACCCCTATATGCGTGGCCGCATGAATGATGTGAAAAGCTATGTACCTCCTTTTCAAATTGGCCAACCACTGCAGGGCGGGATCGTTGGCAAAGTTGTGGCATCCAACGGTGGGCCGTTCGATGTGGGCACCTATGTCAGCGGCATGGGTGACTGGGCAAACTATACGGTTACAGACGGCGCTGGCTATAATCCGGTCAGTCCGGACCTCGCCCCCCTGTCCTACTATTTGGGTATCCTCGGCATGCCAGGTATGACAGCCTATGTGGGCTTGAAAGGCGTCGCTGAAATGCAAGACGGCGAAAACCTGTTTGTTTCCGCCGCTTCAGGTGCAGTCGGCCAGGTTGTCGGGCAAATCGGCAAGAATATGGGATGCCATGTGGCTGGCAGCGCCGGTTCAGATGACAAAGTGGCTTACCTGACTGACGAGCTGGGGTTTGATGCAGCTTTCAACTATAAAACAGAGGATGTATACAAGGCTGTCCACGCAACCAATCCAAGGGGAATTGATGTTTACTTTGAAAATGTCGGCGGCTCGGTTCTGGAAGCAGTGATAAACAACTTGAATTTCAACGCTCGCGTGGCGCTTTGCGGTATGATTTCCATGTATAACGCCAAAATGGACGACCTGCCCGGCGGTCCGCGTAACATGGCTGTGCTAGTAGGTCGCAGTGTGCGTATGCAGGGTTTTATCGTCTCCAATTACCCTGAGCTGTGCCGTGAATGGGTTGGCATCGGCGCTGGCTGGCTCAAGGAAGGCAAACTTAAATACCGGGAAAGCATCGCCGAAGGCGTTGAAAATGCACCACAGGCTTTCATTGACATGCTCGGCGGCAAAAACTTTGGTAAACAGGTGGTCAAACTTTCGGATGCATAAAAATTGCTGAAACGACACCCAAAAAAGACAATTGCGCTGGCGACCCTAACGGTCGCTGCGCTCTATTTCTTCTGGCCCGGCTTCTCTATTGAAAAACCGATACCAAAATACGCCGAAATAATGGTGGAACAGTTTGGTGACCAAAACACAGCGACGTTTAACGTTGTCGGCGTTGAAGCCCATTTGGAAACGACCGATTTTGCTTCAGCGGAGCATCTGCAGGTCAAATTGTCGTCCTATCTGGAGGTCGCCCGCGAGAACAACCTGTTGCAACCAGATACATTAGTTTTGTTCCCTGGTCATATTGGCACCGGGCTTCTCGCCGCCAACCAGAAGAGCCGGGTCTACGGCGCGAACAGCATCAGCGCTGCACTGACCCCGATTATCAGTTACAATTTGGTTTCGTTTGCGAAAAATTACGCCATCTTCGACGCTCCAAATAAACGGGTTGCCGCAATTGTGAGAGCACGCAGTCAAAATGCTGCAACTGCGCCCAATAGTGTATTTTCCGCTTTGGCCCAAAAATACAAAGTGACCATCGTTGCAGGCTCGGGCCTGTTGATGACTCCGGGCATTTATCCTGAGGGTCTAAGCTATGGCCACGGACCCATATTTCACACCAGCTTCGTTTTCGCCCCCGACGGCAAACCGCTAGCAGATGCTGTTCGGCAAATAGAACCAACCGCTGGTGAGACAGAGATAACAGAGCCTTCTCTGGCTGAATTTTTGCCGGTTTTTACGTCTGGAGACACAAACTACGGCGTCACCATCGGCGCTGATGCGCGGCGAGAAGATGTTACAAACCAACTACAGGCAGAAAAGGTTGAACTTTTGTTATCACCGCAGTTTCACCGACGCGGCGACTTGGTTGAATATCCGTTTGGACCCAACCCACGCTTCAAGTGGGGCATGGCCGTCTCGTTGAAAGGCAATGGCTGGGGCCTATCAGCGCAAGGGCGAGCAGCGATTATCGTGAACGGGGAACCTATCAGTGTTCAAAACGATGATATGATCGGCCGGGTATATAATTTGTGGGTTTCGCCGCACGGCTAGTTGAAAATAGCCTGCAACTCTTCTGGCGAATTAACAACAAAGTCCGGCTGAAAGGTCCACTTCGCGGGTGTAG
>JAAHTG010000486.1_pt1 | contig 34866 bp, 66 predicted proteins | sample 6116081 | NCBI WGS metagenome assembly JAAHTG01 (sample SAMN13939989, study PRJNA603662) | sponge metagenome | isolation source: marine sponge | host: Mycale hentscheli | place: New Zealand | collected 2005 | reverse complement strand
ACTATAACAAAACGAGTTCCTATCAGGATGTCCTATTACTACTAAGTGTTTTTTAGTCATCATATGATGTATTAATTATACCTCCAATAATTTTAGTATCAGCTAAATGTGACATATCATTTGGATCATATTCATGTTTCTTACATTTAATAATATAACCACCATCAACACTCTCAAACGATTCTACTATAACATTAAAATCATCATCATAAACAATATGGGATAACATTTGACCTTTTTGGATAAATGGTCCACCTGATGGATCTATAAAACTCATATCTTAAGGATCACCTCCCATTCTCACATATTCAAAAGGACCTTCCCATAATACATTACCATCCTCTTGTTTAGTAAATGTAAATGTTTCTCCATATCTATTTCTATACTCAGCCATAACTTATCTTTCTAAAATTACAAATTCACCAAACGCATCATCAAACACCTGAACTAAGTGTTCGTAATCACCTGATTTCATATCATTAATAATTAATTCTGCATCTAACCCTAATTGATTAGCATAACGTTTTGCCATACCCATCAATGCAAATGCATTTCCATCTGGACCTGTTAGGTCAATTACAATCTCTGATTGTGGTTGTTTTTCTCTTATCATAACTCTTATTTATACTTAAATATACGAAAGAGATTTGGATAAACCAAATCCCCTTCACATTATTTTAATTAAAATTCACTATTTAAAGGTGCGGTACCTAACCATCCAACATGGTTTTTCTGATTTAAGCTGAAAAACAACTTATTCATTTCACCACCTCTTCTATTCTTACTAAACCATATAGCTCTTTGATTATCTTCTTGGAACTTTATGTGTGCCATTGCTGTTATCATGTGTTTAAATCTGTTTGAACCAGCAAACTCACCACCTTTAGTAACTTGTTGTATTATCATAAAGTTGGTATTTCTTTTTTCTTGATTACCACCTTTATTATGCTGCTCAAATAAATTTAACAATTTAGTTTCTGCATTCTTCATAGTACCACCATGAAAATCAGTAACAGCAACTGCAAGTTCAGCAAATGAATCTACTAATACAGAATCAAAACCTTCACTAAGTATAGCTTTTATAACAACTAATGGATCATGCTCAATAAAATCACCCATAAACAGTATAGGCAAATCACCAAACTTAGGAAATCTTTTAACCATTCCTACCATATCAATCTGATTCATTTCACCAGATATAAATAATGTTTTACTACCTTTTGCTTTCATATTAGCAAGCATATCTAATAAAACTGTAGTTTTCCCAACACCTGGATCACCAACAAATGCAACATTGGTACCTTTCATCATACCACCTTCACTTGAAAGTAAAGCATCAATTTTAGTTCCAGTTTGCATTGGAATAAACAATTGAGGATCAAACTCAAAATTATCCATTTTCATAGTAGTTGGTTTGAATCTTGTTTCAACACTATTACCTACTAAAACCTGTTTTCTTGGTCTACCTCTTTTAACTTTATTTTTTAACATAACCTTTATTTTTTATTAGGCTCGCGCCTCATTTACCCTGTAAATATACGAACACTATTTGGCTTCTCCAAGCCCTTGCGCGGAGTCCTTAATTCTCTCTCCAACGACTTGTGATGGATTTTTAATTTGTGGAATATCTCCTAAAAATCCCATATTTAAAAATTCAATAAATACTTCTTTAAGTTCACTAAACTCACTTTTTAATTCTTTGGCTTCTTGCTCAACAGCTAATAATTCTTCTAATTCTAAATCTTTCATAACCTTAATTCCTTTATGCCATGAATATACGAACGAGGTTTGGCTTCTCCAAGTCTTTGCGCGGAAGTCTTTTTTATTTTCTAATATCAAATACCCCATGCTTGACTTCAGCAACATAAACTGATGAAAGTGAAAAGAGAACTGGGGGTGATAATGTATTACCTTTAGAATGATAGCCTTCTTTCCAAAATTTAATTGATCTGTCAGCTATTATTTCATCACTATCAGGATAACCATCTAATGGTACTAATTTTCTTTCTTCAATATCACTTAATGAAGTAGTATGAAACATACAAATATTTTCTGGGGTATATGCTATAGAATTAATTGTAAAATCAAAATTTGAAATTTTACCAACGGGCTCCATTAAATCAATAGTACTTACATCAATTATATTATTTAAATATTTATATTTTAACCCGTAAGCTGTTTCCATTTCTAGAACCCACCCTAATTCACCTAACCTTTCTATTAAAGCTTGAAGATCTTCAATTTTTTTACAACCAATATCATAATCATTAGGTATTTTACCTTGATAAAGATCTCTAATACACCCCCCATAAAAATAATAATCTAACCCTTTCAGACTATTCATTAAAGGTGTTAAATGTTTTCTAACTAATTGTAAACTTAAACTTTGTCTCATAATATATAACCATGCATTAATCCTTCAGTTCCCCAAAAAGAATATTTACCAAATACCTTTAACTCCTCAGGAGTAGGTTTCCAAAGATGTGCATCAACAAAAAATCTAATTGGAGTATTAGGGTATTCATCTTTAATATTTTTATTTTTATCTTTTAAATATTTGTAAGTAGCTTCATTAAAATACACCACGATTTCATCGTATTTCTCGCGGGAATTACCGTTATAATTCAATGAATGATCATAGAATAACTCATTTAGTAAATGCTTTTCATATGGCCAAATATCCGCTTTTATAAAATTCACATTCTTTGAAGAAGTTGATTTATTAAAATTACTATTATAAAAAGCCCAAGATAATCTATCAATAGGAAAATATTTTAAATCAAAAGTACATCTATCTTTATTATCTAAATCAGGAAATTTCTCTTCTATTCTTAATCTTTCTCTTTCAATATCTTTATTTTCCTCAACTGTATATTCTCTCTTAGAAATAGAGTCACCACTATAATTGTAGGTATAAAGTTCTCTAGGTAGAAATAACACTTTACCTCTAGCTTCAACATGCCTCCAAATATTAGTATCATTCTGCCACCATTTTAAATCACCATTTAAGTCAAAATGAGGTATTGTGTTTCTCCAAGCTCTACCCATTGGAGCAAAATTAATATTATGTCTAACCTGTAAAGCATAATTTGACATTGAAGTATATTCTTTTAATTCTTTCTTCATTGAATGTCCACAAGTAATCCCCATTAATTCAGGATCTTCTGTAAAATATTTTGCGTATATCTCCAATAAATTAGCGTATATTTCATCATCACTATCCAACTGCATAACAATGTTACCACTACAACCATACTGCGGATTATAAAATATTTCTTTCTTCCTAGATTGATTATAATAAACAACCCTTGAGTCATTTCTAGCAATTTCCTTCAATCTCCCAACAGCACTATCTTCAGTTGAAAAATCATCTGTTACAATCCACTCCCAATAAGGATAAGTTTGGGCTTTAATAGTCTCATAAGCATGATCTACCCATTTACCTCTATTATAAAACGATGTACTTATTGAAAATATTGGCCTTTCCATATAACTTTTTATTTTATCTGATTAATATACAAAAAATATATTAGTATAACAAGTTTTTATGGGAATCTTGATGAAAGTGCATTATAATTTTGTACTATCTCAGACTCTGTTAATTCCCTATCGTAATATTTAACTAAACCAACATTACCATTAGTATACCCAGAACCAAAATTAGATCTCCCTACCCAAACTTCTTGGTTGTAATAAGTAAGTGGACCACTATTACTATTTTGATCTTGCTGCTCACCATTTATAAATACTTGCTGTAGATCTGATTTATAAGTTATACATACATTATACCAAGTATTAGCACTTATAACTCCTGAGGGACTTACTGACCCTGCAAAGCTGTTTCCTCCATTAAAATTATAATAAAATCCAATGGAACCATTTGAATTTGTTCTAACATGAACAGCATAATAAGGAGGGGAATGAGAAACATTATCATAACTAAACAACACATTATAGTTGTTAACTACATCAACCTTAAACCACATATCAAGTGAGAATTCTTGGAGATTAAAAGTTCCAAAACCATTTGACATAATTTGCATATAATCATCAGTCCCATCAAATACCCAAGTACCACCATTTCCACTATTAAATGTAGTACCATTTTTTAAAGCACTAATGCTATCTACCCCATTTCCACTTACATCCATTACATCATTAGCACTTCCTGGGTAAGATGATAAGATGCCAGCATCCGAATAATAAATTAAACCATCTGTAATTATATCACTAGGTGCACTATCTAAAATCCAAGTATTTTCTAAACTACAAATGTAAGCTACAGCTTTATTAACATCTATAACCTGAGTACCTGTTCCTCCCAAGTGTCCTGAAATAGCAAACAATTCACTAGTATCACTAGCAGTCCATCCTATTGGGGTATTATTTAACCCTAAAGTATAAACAACCCACCCACTTCCAGGTATATTTAAACTGTTTAAATACCCAGTAGTTGAAGTTGGCCCATATTCTTCATCTCCAGTACCTAATATTAAACTCCCTCTCCTTAAACCCTCTCTAGTAGGTTGTGATGTTGAATATTTTAAAAAATTTCCCATAATTGCTTAAGCTGGTGTTACTGGATCTAAACTCCATTCAGAGGTTGCTAATATAACTAATATCTCAGAGTGTGTATATTCTTGGGATTTAGATGTTAAACCCACAATTGATGATGGCATTGCCCCCTCATACTTAACTAACGTTTTAACACCGTTAACTGACATTCTAGTAGTGGTAGATGATGTCTCCATCACTTGTGAAAAATCCACACTGTTAATTTCAGTGTAATCAAATATCACATATTTCCTATTATCGTAATTCTCAACGGACATATCTTATTTTATTATAAATATGCCGACCTTTTACCTCGCGACGAATACTAATACGTATCTACTACAAGTCTTTATATTTAAATTTCTTTACTTTAGGCTTCTGCTTACGTGGCTTCTTAACCCACATATCTTTTCCAGCATACTTATAATCAGCCTCCTCCTCCTCGTATTTAAACGGCTTCTTCATTTTTTACTTCTTCAAATTCAACATCGTCTACATTCATTACAAACAAAAAGTGGGTTTGGGTTCTCAAAACATGATCCACACCTAACCAATCTCTCCAGGCCTTAACAAACTCCATATTGAGGTGGTTAGTTCCTTTCTGTTGGAAATTATGGGTTGGTATTTCCCTTTTAATATCATAGAGCTTATCTCCGTGTTTATATAATGGCTTCATCGTATATATGTATTATTACTGGGTGTGTTGTATAAAAGAGCTTTAGATACTTCTTTTTCCACGTTTTGATTTAAATTCATTTATAACTTGTTTATTTTCTTTTGCTTTTTTTTCTGCTACTATTTGTCTATAAATTGGGCTTTCCCATTCACAACCTCTATATTCTCTTTTCTTACCCATTTTTCCAAAGTACTTGAATGCATATTAAAATTAATGATAATGCTAATGATACTGCTGTTTTATTTGTTATACCCTCATTGAAAAAATAACTAACACCAAATGCATAAATTATCATTCCAACTCCAAATCCTACAAATCTAGCAGGCCACATTGTATTATCAAATCCGGCTACAGTGTATTTAGTTCCCCAAATATAAAAATACGATAAAACAACACCTGCTGCTGCTACCCAAAATTGATTATTTCTAAACCAATCTGTTTTTAAGAATTGTCCATTCAATTGAAAGAATGTAAGTACATGAGCAACAAAAAATGATGCTACACCTACTAATAACTGTTTATAATCCATAACTATTTTAATTTATAATATTCTTTAATTACTTTATATACTGCCCAAGGCCATAATAAACCTACAAGTATTTTCTCTAATGTAGTAAGTCTATTTGATGAATCAAAATAATTTGATAAAACTTCTATTATGAAGTTGGTTAATAAACCAAACATTAGGTAATAAATAAAATAATTTAACATATTTTTATAACTTATTAATATAACTTCTTTCATTCCAATAATCATCTCCCCCATAATAGGTACAAATTTCTTCACCTGGGTAAATGCTTTTAACTGCTACAAATTGAAATGCTTTATAACGTGGATGATCTCTCCAAATTGCATTATAATCATCACTATGGTTATAAATGCTACCATTACCTAAACAAACTACTTGGTATTGGGTTTCACTATCTTGAGGCCAATTAAATCTATAATCTATAAGTAAATCACTAGGTTCACCTTTAATTATAGGTAAGGTTACTAAATGACATTCCTCAATTATCTCACCTTCTAGAATATAACCAATAGCAAACACACCCAAACCTTTTCCAGGTGAATCTTTAACTTCTACTTTTGTTGATAGTTTAAGCTTCATCTTTACCTTTATGTTTTACCTTACGAGTAAATTTAGAATTGTCACCATGATCTTTTTGAATCATTCTACGTCTAATTAAATTAGACATATGACCTTCTTCTTTGCTTCGTCTTTTGTTCGGTATGTTGGTTCCATTGATCATCCCAGAATATAAATATCATAGATTATAAGCTTCGTGTTCTCTAGATTCAATATCATATTCATACTCATCATCATCTGAGTTCCATTTATCTTCAGCTTCTAAACGATCAGATTCTTTATCATCTCTCCAAGCGATTTCTGGGAGTAAACCTGCATTTTCAACTAATGACCAAATACGTTCCTTCCACAGATCCATTTTGATATCTTCTACTACACAGTCAAATCCTCTATCTGAAGTGATTTCACCTACCATGTCAATAAATTCGTGACATAGCATATCTAATTCACCTTCGATTTCGAAGTTTTCACCGTACTTATCAGAACCATTAGTTCCTGCTTCATACATTGCTTTGATTTTTTGCCATTTCGGCGTAACGATTGTTTTTATTGGTTTTGCCATAACTTTTATTTATTTATTTTTTGATTGAACTAATAACATTAACGCATTGATTTGACCTCTACTTTGCCATCCCAAAACATCATCATGATGATCAGGGAAGAACTCACGTGTAAAATCACCATCAGGAGCAAATATTGCTACCTCAAATGAACTAAAAAATTCGGGGTCTTTATTATCTTCACGAGGTGTGCTGTAAGCTATTCCACCTGCAATTACACTAATTGAAAATCCATTATCAAAGTCCATTCGACTATTGATACCACCTGTACCATTTGAACTAAATACTAAATCTTTAAATACTTTCACAACTCTTATTTTTTAACAATTAATTCTAAATTATTATCTTCAAATTTGATACCTACTACTTCAGTACCATCTTCTTCTACTTTTTTGATAAATTGATTTAAATCAAATGATCTAAAGTGTAAACCACCTTTTGCTTCTCCATCAAATCCATCTTTCCAAAATACTTGCTCTTCAAACATAACTTATTTTTTAATACCAAACATACAAATAACACTCATGAAAATTGCCATTAATGCAAATCCCATCTCATTAGCAACACCAGCAAAATGAACATACTGTTGAACAATACCTGCCATTGTTAATAATCCTAAACCTAGAGCACCTACTGCTCCTACTAAATACTTGAAATCGATATTTTTAAACATAACTTTTATTTTTATTTCCTTATTACCCCATGAATATACGAACGTTCCCTCGGGGAACCAAATCCTTGCGCGGGAGTCTTTAAGATATTTTGTATGAATATAACCAACCACAATCATCATCAAAATCTTCAAAATCTAATTCAACTTTGACTCTTCCACCTAATGCTTTCTCAAGCTCTTCAGTATTAATTGCTGACCAGTATCCAAATCTGAGTGTTAAATGTGTTTCGGCAAATTTATAATCACCTCTACCATCTTTAACTTCACCACCATGACCTACTTCGAAATCATCAGATCCCCAAAATTCTTTAATTTTTTCTAACTGTTTGAAACTTATTCTTTGCATAACCTTTATTTTTATTTCTTTATTACCCCGTGAATATACGAACGAGGGGTTGGAAAACCAACCCCTTGCGCAATTATTTTTAAGATGTTTTTGTTATTTACCTTGACCTCTGTATTTTTTCTTATAATGCTTAGCATTTTTAGAAACAGAAGTTCTAGTTTTAGAATGTACTCCTGGTCTTTTTTTCTTAGGTGTGGTAGAATGGGAGGTAATCGTTTGACGTGCCATTAGGAGTCCATTTTACCCATCATGTAATTATTATAATCTTCTTCCCAATCATCAGAATCATACCCATAATAATCTTCAGCACCATTCAAACGAACATCATTTTTTAATGAATCAATATACACATCTAAATTTGGCATATCTCTAAGTATTGAGCTAGCTACACCAACAACATCTATTTCTCCTTCGTTTAAGAATTTTTGCCATTTAGCTTCATATCCTTCTCCCATCATCTCTTCTTCATCATACATAGGGGTTGTCATTTCTAACTCATCCATCATCATGGCTACAAATTTATCTTGTGTCATTGGGTACATTGAAGAATCAATCCATTGACCTGCATATAAGTAAACGTAATCAGCTCCTGATCCATTACTATGATCATAAAATTTTCTTAATAATGTATCTGTATCTTCACCTGTAATAACAGTTGGTGGTTCATTATGTGTTGCATCTATATCTCCTGTTTCTGGATCTAAAAATGAAATATAACCTGAACGGGCAATTTCATATGCTTTTCCATCACTATCATAGTGATTTAATAATGCTTTACCTAAACTTTCTGGGTACCCATCATAATGGTTATAAGTAGTGACGATAGAAGTCATATCTTCATCAATATATGCTACTTGTGCTCTTGTTGCCATTTTGTTTTTATTTTTTAATTACGTTGATAAATATTATAAATTATACTTAGATTGATATTTTTCAATAAAACTCGCACCTACTCCAACTTCTAGCACTACTGCTGTAGTAGGAACACCTGGAAGTTTATCAGCAGTTAAAATATAATCAATATTCTCATTTTTCCAAACCTTTATTTTAGTTTTAGCATTTGAACGATTAGATGTTTTCCAAACCATTACTACTGGCATTTTATTATATGCTTTACCTTTTTCAGGTTTTATATTTTCTGGTTTAAATCCTTTAGGATAAGTGATTTCTGTTTTGTAAGGACCAAATGATGTTTTCTTTATATCATAATACCAAGTAGAAGTTGTACCTAATTCAGGTTTAGATGGGACTTCGTGAAATGTTCTAGTCCATTTTTCTTTAACTTCTTGGGGTGTTTCTTTGGGTCTTCCTCTATTTTCTGCCATAACTCTTATTTATACTTAAATATACGAACGCTATTTGGATTTTCCAAACACTTCCCAGTTTGTTTCTTCTTTAATTGCTTCTAATTCAAATGGATGGTTATCATATTCATAACCTTCATCATATAATCGCTTCATTTCTTCTCCATCCTGGAGGTAATGAGTATACTCATGGATTAGTGTTTGAATAACCCATTTTTTATCTATTGCTTCTGGGTAGTAGATCCAAATAGTATTGGTTTCTCTTTCAAATTCAGCTGATGGTGATATTTCTCCCTCCATATTTTCTTCACCAGTAATTCTAGCATAAATATTATGATGATATTTTATTGAGGGGAAATGATCATTATATTGAGATTTACCATAATAATTTTTTATTTTAGGGTAAATTTGATTTATTATTTGTTTTACTTCTTTTTTATTCATTTATATATTTTAAAGTATCATATCCAACAGCATCAACAAATTCTTCATTATTGACATATGCTGATAATCTTTCTACTATTAAACATTTTATTTTAGGGTCATTTAAAATTTCTTCTCTTTTTAAATCAAAAAAATCACTAATTTTAGAATCTGTGTAATCAAACTCTTTACTAGAAACATATTTATTAAATAATTTAGTATTAATATGCATTTTTGGAGATTTCAATTTTCCACTTTTATAATATTTATTTGGGTTTAAATCTCCATAATACCAAAATTCAGATCCATTTAATTTAGCAACTTTAAAAAATTCTTTTGTTGGAATATTAGATTCTTTATTATTTATCCCATCAACAATCCTAATAAAATCTGATTGTTTTTTAGTTAAAAGTGACCCAACTCTACAGTATAATTTTGATAATAATGAAAAATGAGATTTAATTTCTGTTTTTATTTTTTTCATATACCTAATTGTTTTTTAACATCCTTCATGTGGCGACACTGTCTATCTTTTGCTCTCCACTTCCCAGAACACGTACAATCTACTTTATTATTCTTTACAGTAACATTATAAAAATGTCCTGGATCTGATTTAGATTCAAATTGGAATTCTTTTTTTTCAACTTCTACTTTTTTAGGTTTTGGCTTAACCCAATTAATATCATTTATAGTAGTTTCTGAATGTACTTTCTGCCAACTTGGAACAATGTATTTTTGACCTTGTTGATTAGTAAATAATGATGGGGGTAATATTTCACCCTTATATTCATATTTGAAGGGTTGAACATTGACAAAGGGACCAAATCCTTTTGGATTAAATGAAAATGGAGTACCCTCGGGAGAATGAACAATACGTGTTCTTAAATTACCGTATTTATTTAAATTTTGAAATTTATATAGCATAACCTTTATTTATACCATGAATATACGAACAGTATTTCAGGTAGCCAAATATTTACTATGAGATTGTTAAAGTAACTCCACCTGTTGATTTTAAAAATGAAGAACTTATTGCTACATTAGCTGTTGGAGTAAATGTATATGAACCCCCACCTTGAGGTATTACAACTGAAGATATGAATGAAGATGTAATTAATGTATCTTCATCTATACTAGTAAATGAAGAATATGAACCTAATGAATTTGAAGGTTGTGTATCGTAAAATCCATTAGCATTTCGAACTGTCTCTATAGTAAAATAAGCAGAACCTGATGCTACTGGAGTACTAAGTGTAAATGTGTAAGTTGTTGCAGCTGTTAATGCCTCTATTGGCGTACCTGCTCCGTATAATTGATCTGCTGTATATGATGCCATTTTATAATTTTATTATAAATATTAAGAAGGAACCACTACTCCACGTTTACTAACAACTTCTGATGATTTTGCATTAGCAAATTCAATAGATAAATCAACATCTTTAGTTTCATAATATTTTATTATAAAAGCAGCCGTAAATGTATCTCCAGCTCCACTCACATCTATAGTTTGTTGGGGGTTAGGAGAAGGGTAAATTGTACTTTGATATTCAGCACCTAATGATCCTAAAGTTGTTATAATATTATTAGTTGTTAAATTAGGATTATTATTACGTTCTGACTTATTTAGTTTTACAAAGTCAAAGTTTTTAGTGATATCATTAGTAAGTTTACGTTTACTATCTAAAATAGATAAAGTTGATTTATTAGCAATTTCTATTAAATCTAAATCTCCTAAAAACCCTTTATTATAATCACTTACAATTACTATATCAGCTTGACCAATTAATACATCAGTATCCATCCCCCATTTAAAAGGTTCAATATCATCTTCTCCTTCATCAACCCTAAAAAACATATGGTTTGATTTTTCTTCTATATAACGTGTTTTAGTTATTTCTAAATCATACCCTGTATTTTTATCTTTAGGGAAAATTGAATTAATATCCCAATCTTTCACACCAACTAATGCTTTAACATTCTGCTTAGTATTTCCAGCCATACCCTCATTTATCCTAATAGAATAAGGATTTAATACTGGAACGGGTGCTTCAGGAGATAAACGATTTGTAATACAATATTCAAATTTATCTATACAATGTTCTCCAATGATTAATATATTATTGTTTTTCATTATATTCTTTTTCAATTTGTAAATCTAAACTTAACATAATACAAATTAGTTTTATTGATTGGGGAGATTTCATTATTAATTCTACCCATAAATCATCGTCAAATGTATCTAGAATATCATATGGTGTAGGTTTATCTTCTATAGTCATGTTGATTTATATCAAAAGCAAATGGTGTAAGTTTTTTCTTTTTCTTTTTTATTGATCCTCTTTTAACCATCCAATTAACCCATTCTTGGGATTGTAATACTGTTTGTTTTGAAGAATTTTTACTCATTATTAGTTAATTTTTGCGTTTTTAAGTTATTGATTTCATTTTGTACTTTATTCCAGTAATATAGTGTTGCTTTTCTTTTCCACCCTCTAGGACCACCATTCCAACATCTAGCAATTACTTCATCAGTATCATTTGGGTGGTGATTCATTTTCCAAATCATAAACATTTCAATACTTTTATCCTTGCTATACCTATCATCTAAGGTATACTTAATTTTTATATTTTGGTTTTTTAGAATACGATTTACTTCTCTAACCATAATAGGTCTGATTTGTAATACACCAATTGAAGGTCGAGATAAATGTTTATCCCCCACAGCATTTTCATTTCCTTGACTCTCAACTTGTATTAAAGCTTCAAGTAGATAATCTGTGTAGTCTTCTTTTACTTCAACTACTTCTGGTTCAAATTTTTCAATTTCTAAATCTTTCAACTTAGATAAACTTACTTGTTCTGCACCTCCACTAAATGTAAAAGGTATCATTAATAATAGTAATAAATGTTTCATTGTTTATTATTTTATATGTTAGTAATATACGAAACAGTTATTGGGACTCCCAATAAAATTTAAAATAAATTTAAAAAATCAGAATTGATATTTTTATCTTTTAATTTTTGAGATTGCTCTTCATTCTTCAACATCTTAGTAGCTAATTTTTCAAGGTGTTTTTCCTTTTGCTTATCATAGTCTTTGACAAGTTTATCATGTTTAGAGCGTTTTATATTTCTTGTTTTCTTTTTCATATGTAAGCTACAATATCCATATCATCATCCTTATCATCTCCTAACCCTAATTCTTTTAATCGTTGTTCAGTGTATGGATCTAATTCCCAATCTACTTCCCCAGTACTTACTGGTTTATGATCTTCAATACCTTCAATTTGTTTATCATTAAAAATATCTCCAACTGAGAGGTAGTAACAATTATAACATAAAAATTCAATATTATCTTTACGATAATTTTTTTTATTTTTATCCTTAAAATGTAACAGTAAGGGTATTTTATAATCAATTACCCTTCGTTCATGAAACCCACATGATGAGCATTCTTCTAATAAATATCCCTCACTTACAAGTCTATACTTAATTTTATCAGGGGAAAATGAAGAAGCATCTACTCTACCTTCAATTATATCAAGTAATGCTGGTTCTTTACCTTTATTACTTAAAAATTTGGGTATGCCTTTACCTGAGGGATTTAGATGTTGGTCAAATAAAGTATCAAATTCATCTTCTGATGACTTATATAATGTAGCCCATTTTTTATAATGAGGATAAGATACATTTAAATATCTAGCAGCCGCCCTATTTGAACGAGTTTGAGATATAGCAGCAACAATTTGTTCTTTACTAAGGGGTTTTGCTTTAGGCATTAATTATTTCTTTGTATTTTCTATACCAAAGGTAATAGTATGAGTATTATCATCACTTTCTTCTCCATTAGATTTTTGATAATCATCATATTGTTCTGGAGTCATTATTTCTAGACCATTCCAAGTATGATCACCTGTACCATTTGTTGTAGTTACAGCTCTGTAACATCCAGTTGAAGAACAATCAACACATACCTTTGTATTAGGTAATGCTTTTATTCTAAGTGGATTTATTGGAAAATTGCATTTAACACATTTCATATTGTATAATTATAATATACCTGTAAATATATGGAAAATAATTAAAAACTACAAACTATTTTTTACTGTATCTGTAATTTATATAACTCCAAAGATCTTCAGGATTAGTAAAAATATACTTTTTACCACCTTCATCCACTATAGGTACAATAGAACCATCAGCATTAAATCTATCATAGATATACCACTGAATTAGGTCTTTTGATTCATCACCATATAATAATGTTAAAATATTATCAATTACATTCCATAAGGGATCTGTATAATGACTTATTTCTATTTTTGAATTTTCAAATAATTTATGTTCTGCAGTTTGGGCTTTATCTAACTCATTTATGAAATGAACAAATACACTTTCTTCAGTTTTATCTAAATTATCTTTAATAGATACCTTAGAACCTAAAATATCATTAAATAAATTAATGATTTCTTTTTTACCTTCAAAGTCTTCCATTACAGTAATTTTACATTAAATATTTCCCTAAATGATTTTATTGGGAGTTCCTTCATTCTACTTGCAATCATAAAAGCTTCATTAATATCTTCAGCATATAATGTTCCACATGCTTCTTCTTTCTCATCTTTAAGGTAAAAATATTTATACTTTTTCATTATTTTTTTCTATTAATTTTTGAATTTTAGAACATTCTTCATAATCTTCATCTAATAAATATAATTCTACTACTTTTTCCAAAATTGATGAGTAGTTAGATTTTTTAACTTCTATTAAAATGCATAAATTATATATATTAAATAATTCAACTTTAGGTAAATTATTTTCAATAGCTTTTTTAACTAATTTATAAGATTCTTTTAGTATAAAATTTGTAAATTTACTTTCATCTTTAAGATCAACTAAATCTTGTTTATCATCCCAAACTAATTCTATAAATGTTGGAGATTGTTTCTTAGTGGTAATTTTTAAGTCTTTATCCATAGTATATAATGATTTTTGGGGTTCCATTATAAATATTAGACTTTAATTAAATCATTTTGACGTTCTTGAAGTTTATTAATCCTAACAAATATGTTTCCTATTTTAAATTCACCAACTTCACCACTATCTTTAACAATAGCATTTAGTTGTTGGATGATTTGAAAATCCTGTTGAGTAAATGTGTTTCCATCCACTTCTACTTCAACATCAGTTCCATTATTAAACCAACATTCTAAAGCTTCTTCTAATTGGGGGTTTGTATTATTAATAATAAGACATTTATCATATACTGGGGTAATAATAGGTTTCATAAAAGCATCATGTTGTACTGGGGTGCCCCATTTTTTAATGAATTTTTTCATGTTAGTAGTAGTTGTTTGTAACCACTCATCTGAATTCTTCCCAGCAGCACCTCCAGCATGTTTATTAAATCTACTACCTCTACTTGTAAAATGGTAAACTAAACCTTCCCATGTTTGCAATACTTTATAACCATTTAAAACAAAACGATTAAATATATCACTGTCTTCTTTTGATTGAGGGGCAAATAACTCATCATGTCCCCCAATAGCTAAAAAATCTTCTTTATACATGCACCAAGGAGCAAATATACCTTCAGTAACATCTTTACCATGTTTAGGTTTATATTCATTTAGTACCCAATTATTGAACTTATCCATATCAAAATCCTCAACTTCAATCCCAAAATCCACTAACATTTTTTCGGGTCCATCTGGATGTAAAGGTGGTTCAACTCTAGTTGCACTCACAACAGTACCTTTTTTCAAATGTTTTAATATATGTTCATCTAAACTAGGAGCAGCAACCATATCAGCATGATAAGCCATAATAATATCAGTACGAGCCATTTCAATACCTTTATCAAACATACCCACAATTCCTATTCTCTCAGGACCTGGGTTGTGATGTACTATTAAATCTTCATCGTTTTGATTATTGATCCATTCTTCAGTACCATCTGTACTTGCATCATTTAATACTAATATTTCATGTTTAGTATTTAAATTACGAATTGATTTATATGCTAATTGTAGAAATTCTAAATTATTTCTACTGGGTATTACAAATGTTATTTTTTCCATTTTATTTATTCAATTGTATAATTCCAACCATAACCCATGCTTCACTTAGATTACTAGTAATAGCTGATCCCCACTGTCTTTCAACACCAGGAACTGAGGATCTTAGAGGGGTTTCAACTATACCAAACCCACCAACAGTATCATTTGGGAAATTTCTATTTAAAGCATCTACAAACTCTTGAGGATCATATTCATATAAATGAGTTCCTCCATCATAAACCCATTTTTCAGTTTTACGTTTAGGGGTTGTAATAAAAATTAACTCAGATGTAACTTTTCTTAAAGATTGTAAATATTCATCTAATTTTTCTGGGGGTAAGTGTTCAAAGGTTTCAATAGAAGTACATACTTCAAATTCATCTTCATTAAAAGAATCTGTTAAATTGTAAATATCACAAGTTTGAAATACTGCTTTAGGAGATTCAAATCTCTTATTAGCATCATTAACTGCATCTTCATCAATATCAATTCCAACTACACTTTTAGCCCCTAAAGATAATAATATTCCAGCTCCATATCCATATCCAGTAGCAGCATCTAATACTGTTTTACCTTTTGTATAACTGTTTGCAAATATGTATCTATCTACTGAGGTGGAGGATGCAGGATATTTAAACCTATCAAACTCATCAATGTGGGTATTATCTGATTCTTTCATTTTATTTGTGTTTTTAAATAATCTACTAAATTTATTTTTGGGATCCAATCTAATGTTAAGAAAGCTGTTGGATCTGTGTTAAGGGTATGTCTTGCTTCTCCTGGTTTAGAATCTTTATAAATTGGATCTATACTCATCATTTTAGCTACTTCATTTACTGAATGATTTTCTCCTCTTCCAAGTTCAAATTCTAACCCATAGGCTTCTTTTTCCATAATTAAAATTAAAGCATCTACAATATCATCTACATGAGTAAAATCTCTACGTTGCTCTCCATCTCCATAAATTTCACATTGAATTTCTTTTTCAATGTTATTTAACCACCTTCCAATTAGAGTAGTATACCCACCTTCTATTAGTTGATGAGGACCATATACATTATAAAAACGGGTTATTGAAGATTTTAAATTATAATGTGTATTATATAATTCAAGTATTTCCTCACCAACATCTTTACTAAAAGTATATGGGTTTTTGAATTTACCACTGTGTTTTGACGATGAACCAGCGTATATTAATGGCACACTATTTTTACTGCACCACTCTGCGATGTTCATAGTACCATTAGCATTTACCGTAAAATAATCTTTTGGGTTATCAAATGATGGTTGAATTCTAGCAATAGCAGCCATATGAAACACAACATCAAATTCACCCCAAGGTGAATAATCCTTTATATTTCGGATATCATAATTTAAATAAGTACAATCTTCTTGATGGTTTGATTCTAACCCTGTGTTGTAATTATCTATTGATATTATTTTATGTCCATCTTTTAATAATCTCTTAATAAGATTAGTCCCTACAAACCCTGCCCCACCTGTTACTAATATTTTCATTTTAAAATCTATATGTTAGGCCTAATGTTACAAAAAACCCACCAGTAGCTATAGCTAATGTATTTGGGTTTAAATTAAATTTTGGTGTTATTGAATTTTTATGGTGTACCATATATCCTGTTCCAGCTGTCATTAAACTCAAACCTCCTATAATTGCTAATTTTTTCATATTATAAATTTAGATTCGTGATAATGTTCATTATACATTTTCACTGTTGTTTCTGAACATAATGTATAAAAATCTTTATCATTATCCAACTTTGAAATTAATTTTCTTGCAGTATTTAAATCACCATCTTTAACTGTAAGATCTGGGTGTAGTATTCGTTGAGTATCTAAACCATCATAACCTATACATGGGATTCCTAGATATGAACAATTTAACGCAAAAGTACCGGCAGCATGCGTACGCATCATATGAATTCCAATTTTTCTTTTACTTAATTCTGACATCCATTCATTCCATTCTAAATAAGGTAATTGAGTTATACCTAATTCTTCTTCATTGTCTTCTCGCCTTCCCATTTTAGGGGAATAAATTTCATCAGTAACTGATGATGCTAACATAAAAGAATCAAATCCTCCATACCAACTTTTCATATTACCTCCAATCATTACCCCACTTCTATTTCCTGGATGAGTTATGGTTTTAATTGGGTCTGAATACATAAGTGATCTTAGAATTCTAACATCCTTATGATTGGTTAATCCTTTGTAATATTCCGCATCAGATTCATTGTGGGCATATATAATATCAGCATCTACTAAATTATTAAAATATTGAATTTGATTTGTTAGTGGATAATCTTGAAAATACCAAAATGGTCCTTCTTGCATTACCGCTATCTTATCACAGTAGGTTTTTAATTTAGAAACATTAACCCACTCAGGATGTTTTTTTGAATTAATAACTATACCTAAATCATAGTGTTTAGAAATATTATTATCATTTAAATTATAATGATCTGAATTTAAGGCTACCATCCAAGCAAACTCAGTTCTCATATTACTATATTCCTTAGTAATTGCTTCTTTAGGAAAACTATCCATTTCTGTAAAAAATGCTACAGTCATTTATAAAAATTTATTGTTTAAAAATAAAAAAAATTGCATCTCTTCATCATCATCATCTAGTAATATACAAGTATAATCTAAAACTTTAGCAAATCCAAATAATTCATAATTAGGTATAAAATTTATGTGTTCAAATCGAATCCCACCATCTGCTAAAGGTGAGCCTGTATCAAAAAAATATTTTTCACCATACCAATGTGAATTTAAACCATCAAAGTCAGTATTTGGTTTACTTATCAAAAAACCATACTTAGAAATTCTAGCCATTTCTGCTAAAAATCCATAAGTAGAGAACATATGTTCTATTACTTCAAAAGATATAGCAAATTCAACTTCATTATCCTCTAATGGGAGTGGGTTTTTGTTAAAATTTTCAACTCTAACATCTTTTACGGTTTCAGCAACTTTTTGACTACCATCTGCTCTAATTACAGTTTCAATAGATTTAAACTCTTTTAAGGCTTTAAAATCCAGAGGATCTAAACCACAACCTATATCTGCTATTGACTTAGGTTGAATTGTTTTTAAATATATCTGTTCAAAATGGGTTAATGCTTGAGCCCAAAAAGTAGGGGAATGACTGCCTCTAAGATTAATTCCAGTATTATGCCATCTTTCATAATCCCACTTTCTTATATTATCATCTATTGATTTTATTGTTCTTGGATAATTTTGATTCATATTTCACTTAATGTTTTAAATTTAATATTTGTATTTTTAATAAGATGATCAAGAGATAATCTCATTTGGTTAAAATTTCTTTCATTCCATATATTATCATTCCAATCTCCAGCTATATGAGATTGAAACATAAGAACATCACCATTATGGACTTTAATATCATTAGTATTAATTCCATCAGCACCAAAAAACATCTTACAATCCCATTTAACATTATTATTATGTTGGTAATGAACTGCTGAATATTTAAAATGTTTGCCTAATTCTTTTATAGCTAAAGGATGACCTAACCAACCTGGATTTCTCCAACCTGAAGGTTTATGGTTTACTGCTTCCCATTCATCCATCATTAACTTAATCCTATCTTGTGCTTTTTTAGTAGTATCTAATTCCCAAAACTCACATTCACCTATATCATTTCTTTCACATTGGTGAAAATGTCCATGAGCAGCTAATTCAAAATAATCTTTAGATTTTAACCAATCAATCCAATCTTTATGTTTTGATAGAGGTGATGTGTTATGATAATTTGAAGGAATAAATAATGTAAATTTAGCTCCAAATAATTTATTTAATTCAGATAGATACCCCATTTGTTCATCATCAGGCATCCCCCAACCTTTTTCAGGATGGATATCATCAATTGATATTGTTACATTATAACTTGGTTTATTTTCCATTTATAAAGTATCATAATAAGCATTTTGTTTTTCTTGTCTTTCTATATCTTTTGGATGATATAGTGCAAGTTCTTCTTGAGGTGGGAAAGCAGAAAATTGTGTATGACCTTCTAATACTTCATGTACCTTATTTCTCCATTTAATCTCAGATTTATTTTTATAAACTCTCATTTGGTAATCTGGCCAATTAACCCAACCTTTCTCATCAACTCTCCATCTCCATTTTTTAATATGTTCATCAGTTAAACCCTTTACAGTATTAACTCTTGGAACATGGTAGACTTCAACATCAGGGTTAGTTTCTAGAATAGTATGGAGATTTTGAATTAGAATTTCATTAGGCATTTCATCAGCATCAATTTGAAATATATAATCACCTTTACATAATTTATTTAATTTATTTTTCCACTGTGAAAAATTACCATTAAAATTTTTCCCACTCCAACTTAATTTACTATCTACAGAATTTCCTCTTAAAAATTCTTCAATTTTTTTATCACCATTTTTTTTATCAAATAGTACAACTATTTCATCTTCTTTCCTTATATGTTTTTGTAAATATGGAACTAGTTTTTGTATTTCTACTAATTCATTACAAACTGTAATTGCATAACTTATTTTCATTTTATTTATTTTTGGGTAAATATTCCTATATAATCTAAAGCTTCAATATAATCTTTTTCATCAAAATCTTGAAGGGTTTCCATATCCATTTTATGTTTATAATATTCCCCTTTTTTATTAGGAATTGGATATTTTTCCTTATCTTCTTCGGGTACTGGGATTGCTTTAACTGCTCCCCATTTCCAGCTGTCGATATCAGTACCATTAGCAAATATCATTCCCTTATCAGGAATATTAATTGTTGAAGGCATCCAAATTTTTCCATCTTCATCTTCACCCATCAATTCTTTATAAAGATTTGGAAGTAATTCCATTTGTTCTTCAAAAAATTGAGAATCTTGTTTTAATAAACTATTAGTCATAAATCCACACCCATAACATTGGTGAATTTTAATTTCATCATTTACTTCTTGGACATAGCATGCGTCTGAACCACATCTGTCACATATAATCATATTATCCATCTTATACTTTTTTTAATTTTGGTAGTGAAGGTTTATTATCAAATTTAGGAAGTGATAATGTAACTTGTTCTGGGAATTTCGGTAAATTATCCGTTAAAAGTTTATCCAATTGTTCTTCCATTTTAGCAAAACTGAAATTAGATCTACTATAATATCCTTGACGTTTGCCTTTTACTTTCCAATCTTTATATTGTTCAAAAACCTCAGTTAAATAACGACCAATTTCACCATGATTAACACTAAACCATTCAGAATCCTCTATTAACATATCTTTTTGTTGTGCAGATGGGTGAATTTTAGTTAATTGTCCACCCATCATTGCTGCAAAATCTGTTTTTAAAAAATCAGTTTGACCTGACCAATTTGAAGCTATTACAGGTTTATTAGTTAAACTAAATTCAAGTAATGGTCTACCAAACCCTTCACCTTTAGTTAAACTAACCATTGATTTAACTTTTGGATGATTATATAATTCATTTATTTCAGAATCATTAAATTCACCATGTAATAAATAAACATTAGGTAATGAAGATCCAGGAACACTTTTACGAATAGATTGAATTCTTTTCTGCATTTCATACCTATCCATATAACTAGATCCTGCACCACTCATTTTTAAAATTAATGCTGGTTTTTTCTTTTTATTTTTAAATAATTCATAAAATGCTTTAATAAGCAACCCAACATTTTTTCTATCTTCTCCTAATTGACCTTTCATCCAATGACCTACAAATAAGTAAGCAAATGATTCTGGAATGGAATTTATTTGATCAAATAATTCTTGATTTTGGATATCTTTTGAATTAATTTTTTTATATACATCTAAATTAGCTCCTTCAATTAAAACTTCACAGGGTGTTGTTAATTTAATTGTAACTTCTTGACCTGTTTGTTGGTTTTTACCATTATAAGATGTCTTTTCAAAAACTCCTTTACTATGTTTAGATGAAGTTAAAATTAAATCCATTCTATTACAACCTTCAATCCATTGAGGAGCACATACTGTAGTTTCAATTCCTGCTGTAAGACCAATATTATATTTCCCAACTTTTTGGAATTCATTTGGAACTGTTATTTGACACCAAATATCAGGTTGTTGATCTAATTGATTGTTAGATAAATTTAGTAAATGTGGAGTTAAAAATCCCCATTCTTCTTGGTGATCTTTTATAAAGCCAAATGGAGTACCTCCCCATCTTTGTGCTAATATTTTAACATCATATTTTTCGCTTTTAATTAAAGCTTTAACAAAATCTCTAGAACGTGCACCATATCCTGAATATGTGTCAATTGGACAACTTATGTAAAATGTATTTTTCATTTAATATATTATTTCATGTTTTAAAACTCTTGATTCAAAATCAGTATCTGCAAGAAATTCAAATTTTTCTCTAGGTGACCATGTATCAAATAACTCATCTAACCCTTCTATAATTCGGTTAGACATTTTTTCTGATGTAAATCCTGCTTCATCAGATAAAGCCCATTCCATACCTGCTTTACCTCTTTCTAGTCTTTCTTCATTTCCCATCTTATACATTTCCATTATTTTTTCAGATACATCTTCATAAGAACATCTATCATCGTAAATGTAAGGTGTTACTGGAGAGCCTACAATTGATAAATTAGTTGGGAAAGTTGGTAATACCCATTTTCCATGTTTTGTGTAAGTACCTCTATGATTTGATGGAATATTTTTATCAAAATTAATCCAATCACCATTTTCATCTTCAAAACGCATTTGGTCTTGCATTCCACCTGTTACATTAGCAATGAATGGAGTACCTGTTAATAATGATTCAGTCAAAGCTAATCCCCACCCTTCAGCAGATGAAATTAAAATAACACTATCAGCACAATTATACATCATATTCATCTGTTCTGTTGTAAGTTTATCAGCTGATATTACAACATTTCCATTTCCTTCTGGGAAGAAATATTCAATGACTGCACCTAAATCTGTTCCATGTTCACTTATAGGTTCTGTATGAAGAACTAAAGTACATTTATCTCGTTTTTCAGGGGTTAATTCATCTAAAAATAACTTCCATGCTAAAATAGTATCTGAGATTGATTTACGTCTAATATTTCTTGAATTAAATAATAACATGAATTCACAATCTCTACCCTTTGATAAATGTTTTTTGAATTTTTGTAATTCTTCATTAGTCTTATCTAAAGGACGGAAGATTTTATTATTTAAACCATGGGGAACATATTTTATAACTTTATTTTTAGCTTTATCACCTAAAACAATTTCGTTGATTGCTTTAGTCTGTTTTGATATACCAAATAAAGCATCACATGATTCATAAAATTCTTTATTATACATAGGAGCAGGTAAACTATCCCAAATATTAAGATATACAATTGGAATATCTTTTCTAATTTGGTTTTCCATTTGAAATACCCATTGAAAATATCTTGGATCTGTAATTAAAAAGATAGCATCTGGTTTTTCAGTTTCAATTACTCCTCTTAATAAGTCAGGGTTACCATAACCATCTGTTGGGTATAGAATAACAGATGAATCATCAATACCTGCTAATTTATTATTATCAGATGATAAATCTATTCTTTTTCCTTTATCTGGGTGTTTTACAGCACCTGCTAATTGTACCCAATTATACCTGTGAGAAGTATGTAAGACCATTTCTCTACCAATTTGGGCTACTCCTGAATGTACTCTAATATCATCAGTTAAGAGTAATATTTTTTTCCTATCTGATTGTTTAATATAACCTTCTTTCATAATTTATTTTTCTGTAAAATCTAAATTTGTGTGGTTAGTAATTTTTTTTCTAAATTCTTCATCTGTTAAAAATAAATGAATTGCTCTATCAGATAGTTTTTGAAAGGAAAATTTACGTTTAACACATTCAATTTTAAAATTCTCAAATAAATCACTCTGAACTTTTACACTAGTTAGTGTCATTTCTTTATTACTCATAATTTTTGTTTTATTATTTTAATATACGATTTTTATTGTGATACTCCACATAATTCTGGATTGTCTTTAAATGGGCAAAATGTACAATTCCATTTAGATGGGGTTGGAGTATAATTTTTATCTTTATATCCTTTTTTATCAAATACTTCTTCAATAAAACTATTTAAAGCTTTATTTGCTTTATTTAATTTTACTTTACCAGATGCTGGGGTGAAGGTTTGGATTCTAGGAATAACATAATCAGGATGGTCAAAAACTTTACGTTTTAAAATAAAGAATTCAACATCAATATTACCTATAGGAATATTAAATTGTTCAGAAAAGAACTTTTTATATAATATTAGTTGGAATTGTTTGTCTTCATCTTTTTTAACTTTAGCATTCCAACCACGAGTTGAAGTTTTAATGTCTATAATTTTAAATGTTTGGGTTGGTTCATGATACATTACAATATCTAAATAACCTTGATATATTACATTATTATAAAATTTATTAGGAGGTACTATAACAGGTATTTCACATCCTACTAAATACCATCCTTTTTTATTAAAATATTGTCCTTTTTTTCTTTTAAAAGTCTTTAATATTTCAACTCCATCTTCATAAAATTCCCTTAATTCTTCTGAGGAACTAAAATGACTACCTTTATTTTTTTTATATTGTAATTGATATTCTTCTCTTAAAGCATCCTCAAAGATTGTGTAAATATCTAATCTATCAGCTGCAGCACCACTTTGGTCATACATTACATCTAAATAATGTTGGAGCGCTTCATGTAAAGCTGTTCCAAATACAGTATGGACTGTAGATGAAAATATTTTATGTCCATCTTTATACTGGAGAGCCCATTTATGAGGGCAACTTCTATACATTGAGAATTGAGAATAAGAAACATTTTTTTGATAAGCATAATTTATCTCATCAGGTTTATATGCTCTTATTTCTTTTACAATTTGAGGTAACTTTTTTTTCTTTCCCACAACTTATTTTTTCCATTTATTTCTCATTACTAATTGGGCTATGATACCATAGTTAGAAATATCTATAAAACTATCAATCATAGGTTCATCTTTAACATAGTTCTTACCCTCACGCTTTAGCATGTTTTTTAGGCGGTTTATCTTGTCATTACAACGCAACCAAATCCCAGTCAATGAGAGTTGTATATCTTCTTTTTGTTCGAGATTTGACCCTAAAGAAATGTTTGATAATCCATAATCTAACATTTTTCCAGCAAATAATTCATATTGTTCTTTTTGAATTTGTTGAAATTCTTTTGCTAATTCAGGATATGTTTTTTCAAAGTCACCAACTGTTGACCCTATAATTTCATCATAACTTGCTTTCTTCATATTATTAAATAACTTCTTTTTGATCTAAATATTTTTCTATTGTTTCTAACCTCTCATCAGCATCAGCTAACATAGCAAGTGCTTCTTCAGCATTTTTATAGAAATCTTCTGTTGAATGGTCTCCAATTCCTGCTGGGTTTTTTTCTAGTAATTCTAAGGTTAATAATGCTTTTGCTTTGTCAGCTATTGCTGAGGTGTAAAGCATATTTCTTAATTTACTCATAATTTTGCTTTTTTAAATAACTTTTTTATTTCTTCTTCTTCAACTCCCATGTCCCATAAGATACCTTGTATCCCAACACGTCTTAAAATATCAATATAATGATCTGCTTCTCCAAGTGAACATTGAAAATATTCAGCTACATATTCAGCTAATTCTTGATAATTTCTTTTATTTTGATTTTTAATGTATTTAAGCCAGGTTTTCTTTTTTGGGATCATTTCTCGGTAAATTGAATATATTTGTTGTTTATTTTGTGGGTTAATTTTTTGTACATAGTTTGCAACATCAATGTAACCTATATACATTGATACATATCTATGTATCATGTAAGAATTCCACTTATCCCACGAAGCTTGTGAGAAATTTGCTGGAGGAGATTTCTTGTAGGTTATCTCCTCCAACCAATCAAAAATATTTTTTACCTCAATTTGGGACATTTACAGAGTAATATCTTTATATTCTTCTCTGAGTTCTACTGGAACTGTTGATTCTAATACTTTACCTGATACGGTATCAAAAAATATTGGAATAGGCATAACTGCATCTTCTTCTGCTCCTACTACAAACTTAGATACTTTTCTAAGTAATACCCCTTGTTGGAAGATGTGATTCCCATCTTGACCTTCGATTGCTGTTGTTGATTTTAGATCAACATTCATTTGCATGTTTTGTTTTTCACTCATTTTAACTTAATTTAATTGTTACTGTTTTGTTTATAATCTAAATAAAATCCAATCGCTACTAAAATATTCATACCTACACTAGCGATTATTTCGTGTAAGTCTTGATATACATTTAAACTTAAATGAATATGTCCTAACATCCAAAATGGTATAGCCAAATTTTGACTAATCCAAATAATAAGAAACGTTAAAAACTTTTTCATATTAAATGATTTAAACTTCATTTTAATTCTATTAATTTTGCAATGAGAGCCATTGCATTAATTTCTTTATCAATCCTAAAATTAGACTGATAAGTATACTCATTAATGTAAATAGCAACCATTCCTTCATTTCCATCTGCGTATACATTAGCATTATCATAAAGATAACGATACAACTCCTCAAAATCTTGAACATTAGCATTTGCAATTATTTGTCTAATTTCCCTCCAATTAGGTTTTTTCTTAGTTAATTCTTTCAATACAGAAGTCATATAATTAGATGATACTAGTACTGATTTGTCTATTACTACTTCTCCATCTTGAATTGATAGTTGAATAGTATTAAGCATTTTACGAATATCAGGGTAATATTGATTTATAATAAGTTTTAAATCATCAGCACTACAACCTACTTCTTCACTTTTAAAAACGTCCATACAATGATATGCAATATCTTGTTTTGATGGAGGAATAACTTTAAGTGTTTGGCATCTAGATTGTAAAGGATCAATAATACGCTCTATATAATTACAAGTTAAAATAAACCTAGTAGTGCGCGAAAATGTTTCAATAACATTACGAAGTGAAGCTTGAGCTTGTATAGTAAGAAAATCTGCTTCATCTAAAATAACTACTTTAAGTGGTTTGAAACTTGCTGAAGAGGCAAATCCTGAAACTTTATCTCTAATAGTTTCAATACCACGTTCATCAGATGCATTAATATAAAGATGCTCACAATCAAGATTTTTTACTATAATCTTTGCTAGTGTAGTTTTACCTGTACCTGCGGGTCCATAAAATATTAAATTTTGTATATCATTTTGACCTAAATATTGTGATATAGTTTTTTTAATATGTTCATTACCTACATAATTATCTAATGTATCTGGGCGATACTTTTCTACTAATAACCCATGATCTTTATTCATAACTCTTTATTTATAACGTAAATATACGAATAATATTTGACTTATCCAAGTTAAACACCTTGCTTAAATTCTCCATATAAACTAAACATCTTTGGTTCTTCTTTTTTAACTTCAACCTCATTTGTTTGTATAGCATATAATTTACTATCCATAGGATCTAATCTATAAGATCCTTTAAATCCTGTTTGGTTTAAAAAAGCTTCTAAAGCATCTGTTAAGGTATTAAATACTTCTTTTTTAGGATCACCTACTAGAGACCACCTGTCTCCAGGGGGTACTCTAGTAGCAATCAATTGGTTATGTTCTACAACTTGTTTTTCCATAATTAATAATGCATTTCATCCGGTGATGGATCTTTTTTCTCTGGGTGTTCTACAACAACACATTCAGTTAATAGTATAGTTCCTGCTACAGATGCTGCATTTTCAAGTGCTGTTCTTGTTACTTTAGTAGGATCTATAATCCCTGCTTCTTTCATATCAACAACTTCTTCTGTTTTAAGATTAAAACCTGACCATTCACTATTACCTGATTCTAATAATTGGTATTTTCCAATCATTTGGGCATCTGTTGAATCATAACCAGCATTAACAAGAATTTGTTCAAATGGTTTACCACAAGCTTGGTATACAATTTGTCCTCCTGTAGTAGAAACATCAACTTTAGTACGAGCATAAAGTAAAGCAGCTCCTCCTCCAGGTACAATTCCTTCTTCTAATGCAGCTTGAGTAGCATTTAAAGCATCGTCTACACGATCTTTTTTCTCTCTTAATTCAGTTTCGGTTAATCCGCCTACATGAATAATAGAAACACCACCTACCATTTTAGCTAATCTGTTTTGTAATTGCTCAGTTTCAAAAGGGGTTGTTGATTTTTCAATTTGAGATTGTAATTCTTCTATTCTAGTATTAATAGCATCTTCATTTCCTTTACCATCAATAATAGTAGTTTCATCTTTAGTTACTGTTACTGCTCTAGCTTGACCAAACCAATCCCAACTAAACTTATCAAGTTTCATTCCTTTATCTTTATCAAATACTTGACCACCTGTCATAGCAGCAATATCATCTAAAATAAGTTTTCTTCTATCTCCAAAATCTGGGGCTTTTACAGCTGCTACTTTTAAGATACCTCTTGATTTATTTACAATTAAAGTTGCAAGTGCTTCATTATCAATATCTTCAGCGATAATCAATAACGCTTTATTGGTTGCAGAAACTTGCTCTAAAATAGGAAGTAAATCTTTTACTTGGGTAAATTTATGATTAGCAACTAAAACATAAGCATCATCTAATTTACAAGACATTGTATTATTATCTGTAACAAAGAAATGAGATTTATATCCTCTGTCAAATTGCATTCCTTCAACAGTTTCAAGATATGTTTCACCTGATTTTGATTCTTCAATATGAACCACACCATCTGAACCTACTTTTTCTATTGCAGTAGCAATTAATTTTCCAATTTCAATATCATTATTAGCTGAAATTGTAGCTACTTGTTGCAATTGATCTTCAGAAGAAATTTCTTGTGAAATATTATTTCTAAGACAACTAATAACTTCTTTAACTGCTTTATCAATATCTCTTTTTATATCAACAGCATTCTCATTATTATTTAATCCTGCTAAACCTGCACTAATCATTTCACGTGCTAATAAAGTAGAAGTAGTTGTACCATCACCAGCTTTATCTGCTGTTTTAATAGCAGCTGCTTTTACGGTTCTAACTCCTAATTCTTTAATATTTCCATCTACACAAACACTTTTAGCCACTGTAACACCATCTTTTGTACTCATAGGTAATCCTGGGAAGTTGCTAATTAATACATTTCTACCATTTGGTCCTAATGTACTTACTACTGAATCTGCAAGGATATTAATTCCTTCCATTAGTTCTTTTCGGGCTTCTGCTCCGAATTTTATTTCTTTTCTTAAATCTACTGGCATTTTAATCTTCGTTAAATGGTTCTGTTTGTTCTAGTACTTCTTTAATTGCTTCGGGTGAAGGGGTTATTTTAGCTAAAATTTGTTGTTCAGGTCCTACAAAATATTCTTCCCCTTCATGTTCTAATTTTGTAAATCCCATAGTAGGTAAAACTACTACATCCCCAACTTTAACTTTGGTTTCAAAAAAATGATCACCTGTAACAGATGGTCTTCCAGGACCTACAGCAACAACTGTTCCTTTTTCGTTTTTATCTTTTCCAAGATCAGGTACAACAATATTTCCATACATTGTTTCCTCTTCTTCTAACGGTTTAACAATAACCGCATCAAATAATGCTTCTAAATTCATACTAATTCTAATTGTGTTAATAATTTTGATATTTCTTTTTTTTCTTTTTCCCACTCTGTAATATACTCTTTTATAGAAGTATATGATTGTTTATTATGCAATCTTAAAGTAGCAATTTTCTTTAGTGCTGATGCTAAGTTTGTGTAATAACCAATGGGTTTTTCATAATTTTGGCCTTGATTACCATTATCTGGTTTTCCAAATTTCCCAATATTTTTTTCATCAGGAGTAATGGTTTCAATCACAGTATAACAATACTGATCTTTAGATAAATGGAAAGGCTTTAGGATTTCATCCTTAATAATTGTGTTTCTCATATAACTTTTCTTTATTATTTATAACGATAATATACGAACAAAATCGCGCTTGGACACGTTTTTCTTTAAAAACTATTACTTAATTTTAATTGCTTTTGGCTTAGCTTCTTTGGTAAGTGGTAAAGAAATCTTTAATAATCCATTTTCCATTTCAGCATCGATTTTTGTTAAATCAAATTTAGGCGCAATTTTATATCCTAAACTGAATGATTTTCTACTCAAACCATGGTAAATGTACCCTGACAAATCTGTTGGGGTTTCTTCTTTTGGTTTATCATAGGATATCCTTAATACATCAGATTCTACCTCAATTGAGATATCTTCTTTAGTAAGACCAGTACACGCAATCTCGAAGTAAAGACCTTCGGGATCGTGGTAAATGTCTAAAGGATGGGGTTGTTTTGAATTTAATGCAGGAGCGAATTGCTCATCTGCTTTGAAAAAATTTCGATATAAAATATCGAAGGGTGTTAACGGGTGTTCATTGAATAATGTACTCATATCATTTATATATTTGTGCTGTCTTTCGATCAGCGGGTTAAAAAAATAAAACTTACGTGCCCAAGCTACGTTTTTGTTTTGTTATACGTATATTAAAAGTCAGTTTCTGCTTTTCTTACCATAAAGTATTTAGAAGAAATGTCATCTAAATTAAAGTCTAACCTTATTAATCCCATACTACTTAATTTTAATTTTCCACCATCCATATCTTTATTAGCTTGAAGTATGGTTTTAAATGTATCTGAATTAAATGGAAGTTTAATGTTTGTTTCTTTAATATCTCCTGATATTTGGTAAGTAATTTTGTTATTATGTCCTGATTCATCACCAAAAACAAACTCAACAACATCCTCACCATCTAAATTGGTGGTGGTCGTTACTAACATATTATCAATTAATGCTAATGCACTCTTTGCTTTAATAATATTATTTATATCTTCTTGAGTTAAATCTAATTCAACAACCCATTCAGCTTCTGTTACTTCACCTACTTTATTAATTAACAAAGGATCTGATAGAGCGTAGCTAAGATTAAAATTAAGATCTGATATTTTTAGTTTAGTATAAATTGCATTATTTTTTTCAAATTCTAGTAATAAGTCTCCATTACAAATACTAATTAAATTTTGTAATTTTTTAGTATCATAAATAGCTAACTTACTATCTTCTAATTTAAAATCAGTGCATGTAACATTTCCAATAACATCTTTAGTAGGTGTCATAAAATCAATATTTAATGAATTATCATTAATAACCCATTTTACTGATTCATTAGTACCTAAATAGTACTTATTAATTATTGATTGTATCTTTAATTTATTTATCATTTATTTAAAATTTAAAAAACATTTCTTTATAAGGGTTGAGGGATAAAGTCCAACCAAGATCGGAGTAAAAACCTTCTAATTTATTTAGTAAAATAGACTCAAATATTTTTTTCCTATCAGCATATTCTTCAATGAATGTACGAATCTTAGGTGCTAAATCAAAGTCTAAAAATGCAACAGCATCAATTTGGTAAGGATTAGATTTTAGATAAATCCATTTAATTTTTTCACCTTGAGTTATTAATTTATGTTGGTTACTTAAACCCCAAAATCGGAGTAAATCATTATGTCTAATTACAGCTCTAACAGCAGCAGGTGCTCCTTTAGCTACAGTTGTAAACATCTCACCTGCACGAGCTTTACGTTCAGTATATTTATTTAATGTTTTAACTGATGTTGGATTACCTAACTCGGTTAGCGGTATACTACCGTCTAATATTTGCTGCTTAAATGTTTTAACACGAGCATCGATTTCAGTTTGAGGCGCGCCTTTTAACACGTCTACTAATGCTTTATGGAAAAACTTACCTAATACAGGAGGGAAATTTGCTTTCTTAAATTCAAGTCCTTTTACATCAAGTGATTCTTTTGTAATACCCTCTTGCTTCGTAATCCATTGAGCATATCTTCTAGTAGCTCTAAAATAAGCTGCTCTAATAACACATTCGGTTTTCATTTCTAATCGATGAGCACCTTTAGCATTAAAACAATCTGTAGCTAATTCACTATAAGAATCAGTAATAATATCTTGATATTTTAAAGCAATATTTTCTAATTTATCATCTTTATCTTCACTAGACATTTCTTCAAAGTCTGAATATAAATGTCTAAGTAATGGTTCAGCATGTATATAAATTGAATCTGTATCAGAATATGCTACATAATTAGTATCTTCAGGATCACAAATCCACCAAGGAGTATCTTCTATATGTTTCATATTTTAATCCATTTTTGTTCACTATTCAACTTAAAAGAACCAATATGTTCTTTATCCCACTCATTTGGGGCAATTAAAGATAAGAAAGGATTTCCATTATTCCCAACGTAAAGGTGATAAGTTTCACCAATTACAGGTTCATAAGAAAATTTAGCTTGATAAACTAATTCGTTCCACTGATATTCTTCTACTAATTTTTGATATTCTTTTTTAAGTTCTAAAAATTTAGTTTCAATTTGTTTATTAACTTTATTAACCCCTCTAAGCTTCCAATCATCTATATTATCAGGACTAATGGCAGGAGCACTAACATTAGTGGCATATGGGAGGAGACTAGCATTATAACCTTTTTCTTCATCATAAACTATATGATCTGGTTTTTTCATAGTGTTAATTCTCCTTTTATTATTTTATTAATATGTCTATTAGCAGTTAAAGCACTTTCTTGAATAATACGCTGACCACTCAATGTAATAGCTTCTGATAAAATAACATTTCCATAACGGAAACTACCAAGAGCAGTTGCACCATACAAACTATTTAGTAAAATCTTCATTGTATATTGTTTCATATGAAATGCTGCACCTAATTCTTTATTACCAGATTTATATGCTGTTTTCATTTCATTTTTATATAATACACGTTCATCAAACCATTTTTTAAGTATGGTTGATAATACTGATTCTCTATTAGTGGCAAACATTACACCATTAGCTGAAATGGATAATTCATTTTGTTTAATCATAGAAATTAATTTTCCTACTTTAACTTTAGTCCTTTGACGTTTAAGATTTTCTACAGTTAATTCTTCAGCATGGTCCCTAAATTTTAAATCATTTAACCCTAAACGATTATTTCTATCATCAGCATCTATAATCCTACCTACCATTGTTTCTTTACCAATATTGATAGTCATTATAATTGAAGGGTATAGTGATGTTAAATCTTCATCAAATACATAATTATAAATTCCAGCTTTAGGACAAAATAAATAACCACCAGCATAATTCTTTTTGGATAAAGGATTACGTTCTTTAGCTGGTGGGATAATACCTTCACTTAATAAATAGGCTGAAATTGCTCCATCTTGGGTTTTTGTATTAGCATATACTTCACTATAATTGTGTTTACCTTTATGAGCCAAGTTTTTTACTAATGACAAATATTCTAATTTTTCATCTAATAATTTTAAAATCTCAACATCTACAAAGTTATACTGAATGAATTTATGTATATCAGCTTCAAATAAATCATCAAGATTACCCTCATATTCTATTTTATTTACACCAACATATTTTTCTCCAATAGCATCTAATTTAAATGATGGTTCGTCTGCCCAACTAAACTTTTTATGTAAACGCATATAATCAAGAGATTCAACACCTGCTATTTGAATGTATTGATCTTTATACCAAGGTGTTTCTCTAACATAACCAATTGGAGATAAATAACGAGCTACATCTTCACCTAAAACATTACACATTCTATAATAAAGATAAGGAATATCAAAATAGTCACTATTCCATCCTACTATAATGTCAGGATCTATTTCTCTAAATCTTTCTAAGAATTTTAATAATAATTCATCTTCAGTAGCACAAGGTATAATTTCCTTATTTTTTGCTTTTGTTCTAGAAAGTTGGGACTTTTTATCTAAAATTAGTATCCCCCATTCATCTACTTGTTTATCATACCAAGCAATTGATGTAACTTTTTTAGGAGCAGATTTAATATAATCTTCAGTAAGAGCATCACCCCATTCAGTTTCAATATCAAAAAATATTTCACGGTGTGATTGAGAAGGTTCATCATCAATTCCATATTTTTCAACAAGGAATTTCTGGTAGGGTGTCATATCATGGAAGTGAAGTTTTGTATTTTCAGGTTTCCAACTACGTACTTTTTTTAGAGGTTCACCTCCTAAACCAACATGAGTAGAATCTGCTTCCCCACACTCAACATAAGCTTGGTTAGTCCATTCTACTTTTTGGTAGCCTTCATCTTCCCAGAGATGCATCAAATAGGTGTTACCACCTGTTCTTTGTGCGAAACATTTTTTATACATTAAATGCCTATTGTTTCATTTCTAAATTTAGCTAATTCATCACTTGTAAAAAATTGGGATAAATCTGGTCTATAGTAATTAATATTTTTCATTACTTTTTTATCACGTGTTCTATAGACAATATAATATCTACCAACTTTTTCATAGTGACACGGTTCCTTTTGTTCTTTTGATCTAAGCTCCACAGTTGCTTGTGCTTCCTCTTCGTTTGAACAAGCCTTAGACATATTCGACCCTTGAACTTCGAGATAGGCTGGCCATATCTTATCCTTAAGACCATGTAGCATAGTTCCGTTACCCAACGAAACATAGGCAATGTCACATAAAGCATCAAGAACCTCAATAATATCACCTTGTTCACAGGCAACTTTGTATTCTTCAAGTTCTTCAAGGATGAAATCATAAACAAATTGCCACTCCTTTTTTTCAGGGATTGTAGGTTCATAATTGTTTGGTTTACCCATAGTGGAATTAAATTCCTCTACTTCATTTACAAATGGTACATTACTTTTACTCATAACTATTAAATATTATGTCCTCCGTTATTAATCTTCAGACTGTCAAAAAATTCTTTACGTGCATTGTTTTGATCATCTCTAAATGCTCCAGATGCTTTAGTAGTAACCATTGCTGCTCCTGCATGTTTAACACCTCTACAAGATACACAATTATGAGTTCCTACAACAGTAACAATTACACCTAAATTACCTTCTGTAATCTTAGATACAGCATTATGAATAGCTGATGTTAATTGTTCTTGAATAGCTCCCCTTCTACCAAATAATTCTACAATTCTATTTAGTTTAGATAAACCAATTACTTGACCTGCTTCACCTGCAATATAACCAATATGAACTAC
>JAAHTG010000483.1_pt1 | contig 34975 bp, 43 predicted proteins | sample 6116081 | NCBI WGS metagenome assembly JAAHTG01 (sample SAMN13939989, study PRJNA603662) | sponge metagenome | isolation source: marine sponge | host: Mycale hentscheli | place: New Zealand | collected 2005 | reverse complement strand
GGGCGCCTTTTGTCCCGCCAGAGTCAAACCCCTTCTTATTCCTCATATCCGTATGCACAAAACCTTTCTTTGCTCCGTATCCCAATGCTCCAAACCAGCGCTGGTCTAACCACTTCTGGTAGGCTAGTATATTTTTACCAACGGGGTAGGAATCTATAGCTGTCCCATACAGATGCTGGGAGAACCTGGCTCCGCCTACACGCCTGTTGACAGAAGGGGGTCTATACCAGCTTGTTATTGCGATGGGAGAACCCCAGGCCTCACGAACTTTGTCGAAAGCTCTGGCTGCGTTTACGACGTTCTGTTTTATGGGAGCAGTCTGAGGTATCCGGTTGCGATCATATTTGCAGACTTCGCCCACAGTGAACCAAACAGAGACCCGAGAAGAGAAATCATTCCAATTGATTTCCTCTATATTTGAGGGTAAATCATTGGAAGATTTCTTTTTTGTGCCTTGTTGTACTGCTTTGACAGCACCCCCATTGCTTTGATCAAGAGCACCCTTTATGAGGTTCTTGATTGTTAAGGGCCCAATCTCTAATGGATTGGAGATCTTATTATCATCCTTAAAAGCGAAGAGCATCTTCTTTGTGTCAACACCACATATTCCATCTATCTTCGTTATGTATCCGTTCAACCCTAGGAGGGCCTGGAGCTCTTTTACCGTTTCCCGATCTAGGTTATCTACAAGAACCGCATCGTTACCGAAAAGCTTAGACATATGGGTTTGCTCCTAATTCTTCTATCCAGATAGACTTGAGTTCTTCTGGCTCATCCACTTTGGCCTGTTTTGCATCAAGTTCAACCTTTAAAATATTTTGTACTTGCTCAGAGATTCTTTTCTCCCACTCTTCATCCTTACGGATATAAGCAAGGCCGAAATCGACGGAAAGCTCTGCAGACCTAGCCGCTGCGGCCCTTGTAACTTCATCTAGATGACTGGCTTTGGCTTTATCTAGATCGATCTCAATCTCCCCATCAGAATTCAGTACCCAAGCATCCCTAAAGCTTCTGTCACTTAAGATGTCTTCCTCCTCCACGATATGGTATGAAGTTCCAGATGGTACATCTTTGACCGCCACTTGTTCAATTGTTAACTCACTCTGAGGGGAAGGAATGATGATTCCGATACTCCCATCTTCGTTCTCAAAGACTATTCTTTTTCCCATTTATTTTAGCGAATTACCATTACAGTAATTACGTCTCCATCTACGTTGTTACTACCATTAATATTAGCATTTAGAATGGTGACTGAGGTTGTCAGCATAGTCGATTCTCGATCCAGCGTCACGATTGACTCATGCGATGAGCGCGGTGAGGCAGAACCATTTCTTTCCATCCCCGATCCGGCTATAACATATTGAGTATCGACCAGAGCATTTGTGAAGTTCAGCTGGTATCTTCCTCTAGATAAATCCACAATGGAAGAAATATTATAGGACTGTCTGATAGCCGGAGTCCCCGTCCCGTTAAAGTTGACCCAGGCCTTTATAAAAGACGATGTTCCTACAGCACCATCCACATAATCTTTCACGCTCTTCTGACTGGGAACTCTAAGGGCGGAACTGGATATCATATCTGATTCGTTAACAAACCAGGGAGCCGTACTCGCATCGGGGCCAGTATAGGCTAGAAGGATAATCCAGGCATTATTGGCCCCATTTCGGACCTTAAGGACCGGAGTAGACGAAGTATCCAGCCACAGAGTATATGCTTGGGTAGAACTAGGTTCCATAGCCCCAGCATTAAGAGTATCTATGTTGTTCAGAGCATTATTGATATTAGTCCGAGCAACTGGGAAGGTTGTATTCCCTACATAAACGTTTGCCATGTTAAATTCCTAATATGATTCTGTCGACCATCTAATCGTCCGAGCTAATCGGTTATCAGACTGGTAGACGTTAATTGTAAATCCATTTTTTGTAAGATTGGTGATTGCAACCTCGTCCTCGGTCGTTCCACTCTGGATTGAATAAGAGATCCCCGAAGGAGGGGCAACTACGTATGGAGTAGAGAATACCACATTGGTATCACCCGTAGCCAAAGTCACAACGGACCCGGACTCAGCCCTAGCAGCCACCTCACAGCTAACCGAAAGCTCGGTAATGACTATGTTCTCAGTGCCATCACTCCTTAGGACAGCTCTGAATTCCGCTTTTAATAGACTGAAAACCCCCACGGTAAAAGGTTGCCATTCACCAAAGGTTGTGCCATCACGGGATATTCGAGTCTGGATTTCAACGGCTGCATCACCCTCAGCATCACCATCGAAGACTCCCAGCCGAGCATCGAAGAGCCCTGATGCAGCGTCCCACATTTGCCCCGTATTGGAGGTAACATATCCGCTGTAGTCTGCCACTATTTCTACATTCTGCAGAGTGGTTACAGTAAGACTACTCCCGAAATTGTATGTAGCCAAGGGTTTCACGCTTCCTGAATCCGTTTCTATGGTTAGATTACTGTTGGATACTACACAATTGGTCTTCAATCCCGCGAAGTCTGGATTCTCCGTGAGAGTCGCAACTACATTTTTCCTGGGGAATCCAGCTGCCGAGGTCCTAATACTCGTAGCATTTACGGACACATTGCCGAAGGGATCAACCCACTTGGCATAATACACACCGGTCAAGAGAGGAACAATACCCGTTCTTGAATTACCGGGGAACTCATCTATCAGTTGAGCCGTACTCCATCCGCCGCCCGACTTAGAGAATCGAATCCTGATTAGACCTGCCAATCTGACATCATCATCCTCTGAAGGATCCCATCTTAGTGCACCAAGATTAGTCTGGCGTGGGTCAATGGCGAATCCAGAGACATCCGCCGGAATATCAGCAGAAAGGTTTACCTCCTTAGTGAGCTTAGCCCATGGAGACTTAATCCCGATCAGAGAAACAGAGCGGACATTAAACTCATAGGTATCAAACTCTAGGAGCATGTCAAGCCTTTCTCCCTGGACGGTTTTGTAGATCCATTCGTATGCTTCCAATCGTCTGCACCGAACATCATATTCTTTTACTTCCGACGCCGGCTTGTCCCATTCAAACGTTCCATTGACTACGAATTTGGTCAACGATTCGTCCAGAGATGTGGTTGTCGTTAGCTTCAGGTTGTCCGGAGCCTGATATCTCTCTCCCAACAGGCTGGGCTGCTTCCGAGGTAGAGCTGTTCCATCCTCAACGTACGCCCACTTCAAATCCGTATAGGAGCTGGCTTGAACCTCAAATACTTCATCGGATTCTTCCGAGATGGAGATGACTTTCCACAGAGTTGGTTTCGCATCATCCCTTCTAAGTGCGAACATATCTCCCGGCTTAATTGCCTTCGTGAATGCGGATGCCAGAGTTACTGCCGAGCCATCAACCGCACTAACCTCTCTCTTCCCTGTAGTCCCGTCCTCGTAATAGATAGTGAGAACATGTCCCTCTCCTTGTAGGTCCACCGTTTGGTCCAGTACCAGGGTCGTTGGGTTCGTCACGCTTCTAACCCTCCCCGCCAGTTTTACCGGCTGCTCATACCTGTCGAATATCTCAATTACTTCTCCAACCTCTATGGGCATCATATCCCGTGCCGCAGAGAAGGACACGATTAGGTCATTGTAGTTGCTGGTATAAACTTCCCATCTTCCCGCTCTCCTTGCTTGTCCTCTACTAGTACATCCGAAGGCGGCGACTTCTCGATTCTTGTAGCCATAGAAACCCGTCAGCGTAGCATCTTTAACTACTTCTGAGTTCTGTTCCCAATTGTCCGTAGGCTCAATGTAGGCGATGTCTGCGGCGGTATATCTTGTTGAGTAATCAACCTGAGAATAATTGAAGGAAGGAGATTCATTCCCCTCTCCATCTATATTCACCACGACGTTAGCCTGAGTGAAAGCCCAGACCGGAATTGCAGGACGATCCTGCGCGATCCCAATCTTTCCATTATTATAGACCGGGAATGCGTTCATGGAGGAGGCTATAGCTCTTACCAGCTCTTGTCCTTCGACCCTCTGCGTGATGGAAACGTTCATTGTATATCTTGGTTCCATTCCACCTTCTCCGTCGGACACCATCCCATCGCAATATACGGCGGCATCGTAGAATGAGAAGAGATCGATCTGATCTGGATTAAGACCGAACCCATACCTGCCTACCGTCAGCACAGAATATAGGAACCAGACCGGGTTAGAAGTAAAGAATTTCTCCTCTTTCAACTTCCCGGTAAAGTTTCCACTGTAAGTCCGAGCTACCGGATCATAATTATGTGGCACGCTATGTTTAATGCCATCAACTTCTACAGCCACCTCTGGAACCCGGCCAAGAAATTCTGCATCAACCTCGAGGGAAAGGATGGAAGTGCGCGGAAAATTGTTGTTGACTTGGGCCAATGTTGTGTAGGAAGCCCATGCTACTTGTGCTTTATCTTCCTCGCTTGCGGCACCTTTCGTTTTGGTCACCCGGATGTTCCATACCTTTGATACGGATACGGGTAGAGCCATCTCGAATGTCTGCTCAAAAGGTTTCTGAGTCTTGGCATTATATTGAACTTTCCCCATGGGGACATAGCCCCGATCATCAGTATCGACTTCGAAGAGGACATCCAGAAACTCTGAAGATATCTTTCCGCTCTTACTCTTGACGTCAAATAGCTGCTGAACCTGAAGCTTGATCCAGATACTGTAATATTCTCCTCCGGTCACGCTTCTCACGACGGGAGTATCCTGCTCTAGCTGAACTCCAACTGATGTTTCACTTAAGAGGGCATTGGGAAATGCTTGACCCAGAACCTGGTGGGGAGTACCTCTTGTCAGGGAATACTTTGTGCCAGGGAAATTCTCTGCTCCATCCGAATCTAGTAAAGGTGTGTCATCCAGAAAGATCGATTGCCCTAAGGTCGTTTTGTTGTGGCCTTCAATCTCTCCCTCTGAGATGGCTGCGACCACGCTATATAATGTCGAATTCTTTAGGGTCCCCTGTATATTCCACACCGGGTAAGCTAGTGGAATACTTGTTTCCGGTCTCTCAATCTGCTTATCACCGTAGAACTCAGGGAAATAGTATTTGACCAGAGCATTTTGGTTGGATTCTTCTTGACCTTGAGCCTCATCCGGAGCTAAGGCTTTGGAACTGCTGGAGAGGATTGCGGGCTGCTTAATTCTAAAGGTTCCCGATACTATGGGAATGCCATATCTAAAAGGAGAAACCCCTCCTCCGGCTCCGAATATAGTATTGTTTTCCTGATCTTCAAAGGTCGGAAACTGAGGCCTGGGGGATAATATCTGGTTGATTCCTCCCAGCACCGTAGATGCTCCGATCCCCAAGAGAAGATTCGGAAGTAGCCCCGCTCCAAACCCTCCCAATAAGAATCCGGCCCCAACAAGAGCCACCCCCGTTATTACCCGGAAGAAACCTCCAGATCCCTTTATGACGGGGATTAAGTGCAAGGTTTTGCTCCCTATAGGTTGGTTCAGATCCTCATAATCTAAGTCACTAGCCCCACTGAGATCATCCCCCGGGACCAGCCTATATCCAAATCCTAAAGTCTCATATTCTAATATTCTCTTCTTAAAGGTGGGATAATTGCTATTCATCGCCTTAACCAGGTCGGATGGCGTGGTTAAGTGGAATATGTGTCCCTTGCCGTACTCTTGGCCTAGCTTTCCGTGAAGCCTTAGGTTTACTAACATCCAGCATATCTCCAAACTGAGTGGACTCTATCCTCAATCGCTCTGAAGCAGAAGTATCTTGAGGGCTTTTCCACCCACTGTGAGATGCAGAATATTGTCGGTGATGTTTTTACCACTAAGGACGCATGCCATGCTGTCCCCATACCTGCTTCATTTGTAAGTATTATGTCCCCCACTCCCAAAGGTTCTGAAGCGTCTAGAGATTTAAAACCCGCATCCGGTAGAAATTGAAGGAACTTAGAGGGAGCAGAAGATTCATATTCGTAAGGGAAGTCCAGGAAGGCATCGGGCAGTTCTATCCGTAATTCTTTCTCGTAGTAATCCTGTATGACCGTGTAGCAATTGGCGTAGACTGGGTGCCATTCTCTTCCTTCTAAATCTGCAATATCATCCGGGTCGTAATAGTCACAGTCCATCGTGTCGATCTTCAGCATCAAGACTGGCTTCCCCCACATCTTGGCGGTCATTACATCTGTCGGAGTTATGTGATAGGCCCCTTTTGCCGTGTGAGTATGCCAAATCACAAAGTCTTCATCCAAGTATGGCGCTATGGCTTCATCCGTAATAGTGAAGAACATACTCCGATCTATGTCATCCGTGTTCTCAAACTCTATAACCCTCCCCCTACATATAATTCCGCAGTGTTCGATGCTTTGGTCACCGGCTTCGATCTCTACTATCTGCTCTATGTAATCCTTCCTCGAAGTGTTTTTCCTGATCCTCATCTGAACCTCTAACATCTATTCTTCCAGCATACAATAAATAGACAGACAGAAAAGGCCACACCATATGATGCAGCCTATTAAATATCTATTTTATTTGTAGTAATTAGTTTATGTTATATAGAATATGTTTGTACATGTCTCTATCGCAATTGGCCTTGAAATATTCGTTGGAGCGTTCTTCGTATGCTTGATACAACCTATATCTTGAACCGTTACTATGTGATGCAGCGATTATAGTCTTAAACTGTTTCAATTCTTCTTTGTTTAATCTTTCAAATACCTTTTCATTGACACGTGCAGTGGTCCGTGTATGATTCTTTCTGACTTCTGTGCACCAAGACTTGGCCATTTTGTCTGCGAGCCTGTGGGCTTTTGTCTCTGGGTCTGCTTCTGGTAAGCATCCGGTGAGAGCTAATGCTGCCACTATTATTGCTGAAGCGGCGATTCCTTTGAGGATTGTTTCTATTGACTTGTCCATTTTATGTGCCTTTTTTTTCTTTATGTTTTAATTGTATCTTATATATTTTGTTTTGTCAACGTTAATCTGATAATTCCAGTAGCTATTCCTTTCGAAAAAGCCTGATTTCATTTTAAAGCTTCTAGTGAGTCCATACAGGTGACTGCCAGGGTCTGGATATATGATTGGACATAAATCTGTACTTTCTCGTCTTTGGCCCCTTTCTTGAGGGCTGTGTGATAAATGGCTCTTGCTGCCGTTGCATCTTTTCCACTCATAATGGCCACGTACTCGAAGAATGAATGGGCTCCTGTCTAATTTTTGTCTTTACCATAGTAGCACAAGACAATTCTCCGGCTATCTGCCCAATTCTGATCGTTTCTTGAGTATCCATTCCGGTTACTCCCATAATGGAGGAACTTGTAAAAATTGCTAAGTTAACGATTCCTTTCAGCTTCGTCTTAGTCCAAAAGTTCATTTTTTTGCCCTCAAATCTTAACCATTATAGAGAGATCTTCTTTTCTCTACAGTAATATTTTAACTTGGGATCTGCCCAATGTCAACCCTAAAATAGGAGGATTTTTATTCCTTTAGAGTAAAAGAGTTGTTGAGGCACTAAACCTCTTACTCTGTATGCTCTAGAGTGATAACAACAACTCTAATCTTATATATATATATTATCTATGTTGTTATCATATCCGGAGGCTATGTGCAGTATGCATTTGAACTATGTAGAAGTGATCTAACTCAGATCCGGCATAAAATACTCCATATAATAGATCTATATGCTTCGGATCTAAGGAAAGAAATGGAGAGGATTCAGAGAATACTTGACATTCTATTTTGGATCCGTTATAATAAAAACATAAGAAATCAGGACGCAAACCTGAGGACTTAAAATATCAACGCACATAAAAATCTAAAACTTACTACTATGTCAGACGCCATCACAAACCACACCGGTATAATTAGTCCAGAAGAATTCGAGATCTTTAGCTCAGAGTATTTCCAAGAAATGGATCACGATGAAGGGGTCAGACTGGGGCGCATCCTGCAGCATCTGCGCGGAGCTTTAATGCCGGTCAACTATCTTTCTATAACAAAAGGTTGCCACTCTGTAAGAGCTCAGATATGGAGCTTTGCTGTCGGGGATTCTATCTACAATCTAACGGACAAGCAAATGAAGGACATCGGCCTTATGGTTGATCGGGAGGCAGAATACAATTCTATGATGTACGAGAACGAAGGAAACTGGTCTCCCGATGAAGGAACCGAATCGAGATATTACGCTCCAGTCTACGTCGAGTCAGACCTAATGAATTATTAGAGAAGGGAAGACGAGAGAGTAATCGTGCCGCACAAAGGCACGTAAGATAGGATACAATCGCAACAATAACTTAAGTGAAGATAAAATGAAAGAAGAAATTAAACAAGCCATAGGACTATTAATTCCCGCAGAAGAAAAGACCGAACGAGAGACGAGACTATTAACTGCCGCCAAGGTGGATAGTGAACATCCAGGGAGGCTTCAGGGCCCACCTGATCCGATTCCCTTCCCCTATAGTGCTATTGAATTCGTCCAAATACAGCAAAGATGGACCTGGGATATTGCACATAGGATGACTGGGGAAGGAACTTTTGGTGGATTTTTTGCTCAATTTATTAGCAGTGTTCCACTGACTGAAAAAGCAGAGCATCATTTGGTTCTTGATGATAATAGTCTTAGCATTGAGGAGTTCGCTAATTCCATCGGCATGGTCAAAGTCCATGACCTCATGATCAAGCTACGAGTAATGGGAGTAAGGCAATTCTATTTCAACAATCCTCTAGACCTGTGGCTGGAGATGAAGCTATTATCCTATAAGAAAAAGGCAGATGTGAATAAAACGATGGATTCTGTCATGATCACACCCCTAGGACGTGAATGGCTTATAGAATGCCTTGTAATCTATGAAGAATTAGAAACCCTGATTTCTCCTTCTGAGATGGAAAAAGTTATAAAATTTGGGCTTTAAAATAAAGAACGGGTTAGTTGAGAAATCTTCTAGCCCTTTTCTTTTGCACATAATTCTTTCTGCTAAGTAAGGAGAGAACCTACTGTCCTCCTAGGAATCTTGAAGTTCTCCACATCCAAAGGAGACCTTAGATTCACGATTGCGAACTTGCTATTCCAGCTAATCCTTGAAATATAATAAGTCTGCTGCTGGATGATAGCTGTCGGATCAGGACTTGCTCCATTGTCCAGATTCTTTATGAAGACTGATTTTCTTATGACTATTGCGTTCCTTAGTCCAAAGATCCTAACGAGGGAACTGATTTCAGAGAACATGTTGCTGACGGTTATTGTGGGTCTGGGGAGAGCTCCATCTAGGCTCCGTTCCCACCCTGAAGATGATTCAGTGGGGAATCCATTGTAAACTCTTCCTGCGAATCTGACGGGACCACTTGTCCCATCTGTCTCGTTGCAAAAGGTTAAGGTGTTTGGCAGTCCTCCACCTGAGACCTCATAAAGCCTGATTATTCCGTCTAACATTATTCAATACTGCAATAAAAGATAATCACATTATAAGATAATTGTATAATAAGAGTATCTGTCACCCATTTTAAGTGGATTAAACTATATTAAATGAATCCGGAAAGAGTAGAAAAGCTGGCTCACCTAGCCCTAAGTCGCATGACCAGAACGGAGATTTCGAAGGAGTTTGGAGTTTCCGAACGGACCATCTTCAATTGGCTAGGCACAAAAGAGGTCAAGAACAAGATGAAACAATTAGAGAGGGCTTCTTTCTTCGAGCTAAGGAAACAAGAGAGACAGTTCCTCAAGGAGACGAAGAAGGCCAGAGAACAGGTCAAGGAACTTATCTATGACTACATTCTAGAATGCAGTGAGGCCAGTAAAAGGATAAAAGACTTCCTAGATGGTACTGAGTTTGAGTCCCTGGATCACTGTGAAAAGATAACAAGGATACAGGGCATAGCAGGGAAAAATATTCAAACCTGTGTTGAATTATTAGGCTACGCAGGGGACCAGCCTGATGATGCCAAGATTGTAATCAACTTCAATGACGTTCCCCTCAATAATTATAAAAATGATATTATAGACGTAGAAGCAAATTAAAGAAATAAAGAAATCATGGATCTAGATCAAGCACTGCTAAGAGTTCAGGAATTGGAAGATATCGTCAAAGAAAAAGAACAATCTGTTGCGGCATTGTCCTCCAAGAAAGAGGAGATTCTTTCAGAAAAGAAAAACCTGCAATCAAAGATGGAAGCAGACTATGTGCTAAGAACTCAAGTGACTCAAAATAATGAGGACAAATTCTCACGTCTTGAGACCCAATTGACGCAGCTACAAAACAAGTATGAGGAAGACACTCGGAAGCACCAAGAAAAAGAGAAGCATTTTAAAGAACAGAACATCGTCTCATCTATCGTTTCCAGCTTTGGAGACGTATGTCATAACCCTGAGGAGTTTGCTAACCTCTTAAAATACCAGGGCCTCGCCACAACGAATGATAGCGGTGTTCCTGTCGTTCTATTTGAAGGAAAAGAAATGAGTCCTTCTGAATTTAAGGTCTGCGCTATGGAGAATAAGAAATGGCAGCATCATTTTAAGCCCACGGCAGGAGCTGGAACGGGGAAAAGCTTTGGAAATACTTCCTCTCTGAATACTAAGAATCCTTGGAACAAGGAGACTCTGAATGTGACCGAACAATTCAAGCTGTTGAAATCTAATCCTTCTCTGGCCCAAAAGCTAAGAAAAGAAGCTCAATAGGTCCGAACAGTTTTATCAAGTCTCTTCTCTGAACTGCTCTGATGATTGTGGTGATTGCATAATGTAGTCATCACTTTTTTTTGCTATAATCATGTGAGAACACAAACGACCAGAGGTTGGGCAGAGCTTAAAGGTGTCCTGGTAAAAAGAATTATGAGGAATTATGACAACAGAATTAAGCAACCTAGTACTCCCTAAGGTATTTACGGAGTATATGACCGAGATGAGTGCACAAAAGTCTGCTCTTATCCAAAGTGGTGCAGTTGTTCGCACCGCTGAATATGATGCCTTGGCTAGTGGAAAAGGTAACATCGTAGAAATTCCATTCTTTAAACCCCTAACTGGGGATGAAGCAACCATTACGTCGACCGGCACCTTGGTCCAAGGACAGATTACAGCGGGTCAACAGACAGCCGTTAAGCCTTTCCGTGGTCGTGCCATCGGGATTCATGACCTGGCAGTCGAGTTTACGCAAGAAGATATCTTAGGTGCTATCATGCGTGCACTTGTCCCCTACAGGAACGAAAGGCTACAAGCTCAGCTAATCAAAACACTGGATGGTGTGTTCGGGAAAGCCTTAAAAGATACCCACGTTTCGGATATTTCTAAGGCTACAGCAACTAAAGCCTCAACATTCTCTTCAGACGCTTTAATAGATGCTCTTACCCTTCTGGGTGATTCAGCTCCCATGTTGGCGAATGAAGGCATTATCTTCATGCACAGCAAGGTATATGCTGACGCTCGTAAAGCCAATCTGATTGACTACTTAAGGGATGAGAATGTTCCGTATGAGATCCCTACCTTGAATGGTATGCGTATCCAGAAGGATGACACTCTGCCTGTAGTCAAGGCTGCGAATACAGATGACAAATATACAACCTATATCCTGGGAACCAATTCGATAATCCAAGGGGATGGGGTCGTAGAATATCCGTTAGAGGACTATCGTGAAGAATTAAAATCTATCTCGGGTATCATCTATCGTCGTAAAACAATCATCCATCCCAACGGATGTAGATGGATCGGAAATGCTGCAGCAAGTTTAGCTCCGACCGATGCGGTACTTGCTACTGCCAATAACTGGAGCAAGGTTTATGAGGATGATCGGAATATCAAGATGGTAAAACTTGTAACTAATATTACTGCAGATGTCTAAAACAAAAAGAAAATAAGATAAAAGGATGGAAAAGGCACCGCACCAGTACCTGACTATTGCTCAGGCAGATCAGCTATTGGCTTTTCAGTTTCAGAAAGATCCCTACACTAAATGGATTAATGGGACGGTAACTGATGAGATTAAAACTAAGGCTCTTTATGTGGCTACGGCTATATTCGACGGACTGCCCTGGAAAGGGTACAGACGCTTCGAAGGACAAGAGCATTCTTTTCCTCGTACCTTAGTAAGAGATTTTTTTGACGAATTATCTCCCCATGCTAGGGATAGGTTACTGTTAGATACTACAGTCGGAACTCTTCCGTATGCTGTAGCTATGGGTCTTGCAATCACTGCAGCCGATCTGGCTCAGAATCTCGCAGATGGAACGGATGAAGAAGATATCTTAAGTCTAGGTTTTTCCAAGATTGATATTGGTTCTTTGTCTGTTGACATAGCCAACCAGTTTAGTGGAGATATAAGCAGCCTTTCTGTGGATGCTCAGACCTGGATAAAGCCATGTTCTCTGATAAGTAAGACTGGGCGGGGTGTCTCCACTTTCAGGATTATATAATGACCAATAAAATGGTGAGGGCTACAAGGAGTCTAATTACAAAATTAGGCAAAACTGTAGTTCTAAGGACTCGAGTTCCCGTCGAGTATTCTCCTAGTACAGGGAGCTCAATAGGAGGCAGTTATCAAGGCCCCACTCCCGTTAAAGCTGCAATCATATCGGCACAAAAATCTAAGTTCAATCTTGAGGTGCTTCAAGGAGACCTTTCCATTACGATTAGAGCCGACAAGTATGTGCCTACGATGTTGACTGAATGCTCAATTAATGGGACCGAGTACAAGACTATAGAAATTAATGAGGTATATTGTTATGAGACTCTTTGTTTGTTTGAAATTCAGCTAAGGAGGAAAGGTGCATAGCAAGAAGGTAGGTGAATCTTTCACTAGGAGACTAGATCGAATAGCACGAGTCGCGGCTCTAGAGTTCTCGGGTACGATGGCTCGGATGACACCAGTTGATACAGGGGCACTAAGGGCCGCGGTGCAATGGGGTCGCCTATCTACTGGGGATGGATATTTTATCTCGAACAGACTTCCGTATGCTCAGAGGATATATCTGGAAGGGCACTCAAAGCAATTACCAGTCGGAGATTTTCAGGCAGCAGTCGCCCGTCTCCCAAATCGAATAGAGATAATAGCTCGAGGAGTTAATCGTGGTAGTTGATTACAATGTGGACATAAGAGGCAATATTGAAGAAACTATTTTCAGTACTTTCCCCGATGTCCCAATCGCTTGGCAAGGGTTGGATTTTGATCCTCCTACTGGACTGTGGATTCGTCCTTTTGCTGTGCTAGGAGCAGAGATGCCCTACACCTATGAAGGAGATAAGATAGTCGGAGCCTTAGTGTTTGAATGCTTCAACCCTCTTAATGACGGGTCTCGGAAGCTATTCGAGACAATAAACAGAATAAGATCTATTTTTTATAGGCGCAAAATCAATAATCTCTACTTCCGTTCTATCCAGGGAGTGAGGGATCTGTCAGGAGACGACCAATTCCTAGGGAAGGCAATCGACTTCGAATTTGAAGGATATTCTAATATATAAAGGAATAAAAAATGACATTAAAAGATGGTATTTTCGGCGAAGAAGGGCAGGTTACATTTAAGGCTCCAAACACCAGTCTGGCCTTTGACTCAGCAGACGTAAAAATAGCAGATGACAGCATAACCTTTGAGCAAACACAGCTCTTTGTGACAGGTGATGTGGTTACCGTAACGGTAGATTCCGCAACCGGTTCAGTTCTTCCAACTCCCTTAGCTGGAGGAACGGATTATTATGCAATTGTTGTTGACACTAAGACTATTAAATTGGCAGTGTCGGAATCCGATGCCTTGGCTGGAACCGCTCTAGTCATAACGGCAGTGGGCACGGGTAAAAGACATTCCATCGCTCTAAAAGACTATTCGGTCTTGGCAAATGCAAGAGGATGGTCTCTAAACATCACTAAGGCCGTGGTTGATGTTACAACGCTAGATGCTGACACCAGGAGTTATAAAGCCGGTCTAAGGGATGCTTCCGGAACCATGGACATCTTCTTTGAGGCCAGTGAGGATCTCGCTAGCCAGAAAGCAATGAATATATTTAATGCTCTTCTTCTTCCCTATGATGATGGAACAGGATCTGTTGAACTATACATCAGCACATCAAGTCGCTCGGGTAAGGACAGAAAGATAGTAGCAGACTGTATTTTCTCCGACTTCTCTATCCCCAGTGTCATAGGTGGCGTATTCGAATTCTCGGCAAACTTCAGATTGAATGGTGATATAGTTATAACAGGAATCGGAGAATAATCAGATAAAAATATGGCATTAAAATTAATAGACAGATTAGTAAAAAGTAGTGGTTGGTCCGTAGCAACGAGATTTCCTTATGAACTGGTGGATGCAGAGGGTGTCTTAATCGAGACAATCTGGCTCCGTCCTTTATCAAGAGCGGAAGTTACAAATATAAGGAACAGCGCAGGGGATAACGTATCTGAAATCTCGTTACGGATGATATGTAGCTCTTGCTATATGACAGCCTCTGGTGCAGATAAGGCCTTTGATATCACAGAACTTCCAAAGTTAAATCGTGAGTTAAGCAGCGCTATGCTAAATAATTTGGAGACGGCTCTTCTTAACATAGATAAACCGGCCAGTAATCTGATTGAAACAGAAAAAAAAGACTAGAAGAGAATCCTTTTGAAGCATTCCTATTTCAGCTAAGCCTTGATTTAGGGATGCTTGTTCATGAGCTAGAATCTAAACTTTCAACTCCCGATATAATCAAATATTATGCCTACTACCTTTACCGAGCAGAAACACAATCAGATGGTGCATAATGGCAAATTTTGACGTTAATGTCAATGTAAGGACAGGAATGGCTGACCAGCAATTTAAAAAGGTTGTTGGGGGTTTAGATCGGATAGAGAAGAAAGCCGAAGGAACTTCAAAAAGATTCTCTGGATTAGGACAAATCGCAAAAGGGGCCCTTCAAAGTATAGGGGCTTCAGCCGTACAATTAGCCGCTCGGGGTCTTCAAGCCTTGGGCGGCGTTGTTGTGGACTCTTCTCGTAAGTTTCAATCTTATGAACGATCCATGAGAGGGATTCAGCAGCTAATCTTAACGACAGGGAACGCAGCACAGCGGTCTGCAGAAGATATAGATAAGATAGCTATTGCTCTTTCTGAATCCACCCTTGCAAGTAGACAGGGTGTGCTGGAAGCATCGAAAGCTCTTCTTAGTTTCAAATCAGTATCCGGGGACGTCTTCGACAGGACTCTGGCATCCGCTCAAGACTTAACTGAAATATTAGGCTCAGACCTAAAAAGCGCTACGGTTCAGTTAGCTAAAGCATTAGAAGATCCAATAAAAGGTTTAGGTGCACTTAGTCGTTCGGGGGTCTCTTTTACCGATGGCCAGACGAAGCTGATAAAAAGCTTAGTGGAATCAGGCAACCAATTAAAGGCTCAAGAAGAGATTCTTAGAGTTGTAGAGGCCCAATCAAAAGGGGCAGCCGAAGCAGCAGGAAATACTCTTGCCGGTTCTTTCGATACATTGGGCGAGAGAACGGACCGACTGCAGATAGCCTTTGGAAGCACATTAGCTCCGGCCATCAAAGCGACTACGGATCTTGCCAGTGATTTTATTGCGGAACTATTAGAACAGGATTCTGTGACAAATGCTGTTACTGCGGCCTCGGAGGCTCTTGCCTCTGCAATAGAATCTGTAGATCTTGATCAGCTCGTTGATGGTTTCACTACTTTTGTTAACGTGCTAAGGGCAACAGGAGAGGCGCTCAGTAGAGTAGTAGAATTGTACCAAAGTATTGACTTTAGTAGATTAAATATTCTAAGAAATGCTGTTGTAGATCCGACGACAAGGGCCATAGCAAATTCTGCGAATCAGAGGTATGAAAGCGAAATCACATCTAGTGATCGAAATAGAGAGTTCTTAAGACAAAGAAATTCCAGAAGACGCGGCAATCAGAGAGAAAGAAGGACAATCTTAAGTGATTCCCCCTTAGGAACATTGAATAGCGAGGTACCTTTAACTCAGAATAGTATTAGGGCTTTAGCCAGACGATATAATCTAACGAGCACCCCAGGTAACGGCTTTGGGGATATCAGGACCTTTGGAAATAGAGGCTCACATCACAGAAGGGGAAATGCTGTTGACTATGGGGATGCATATAGTTCCAAGGCTAATCTAGAAGCTTTTGTGAACCACATCCTAAGTACTCCAGAGATCCTATCCCAAATTGACGAGTTAATCTATACTCCTGTTCTGGGGGACCAGATGATCAGGAATGGTAGACGCGTCAACGTAAGCCAGGCTTTGCAAGATTCCCACAGAGATCATGTCCACCTTGCTGAAACAAATAGAGGTGAAAGCTCTCGGATACCTTCAAGACGAAGACAGCCAGTCTCTACTACATCCAGGAATCAAACGGTCCAGTCTACTACTAACGGAATAGTTCGGACTAATGAGACCGCCAGGGTGGAAAGCCAGGATAGTCTTAACTATAGAGCTCCTCAAAGGGATGTGGACTTCGCGGCAAGACGAGTCGAAGAGGAAGCGATGAGAGCTCGGGAAGCGGCAATAAGAGCTCAGGAAGAATTTAACAGGGAGAGAAAAACCTATTTTGAAGAAGAGCAGAAAGGCCTTTCTACTATCAAAGAATCTAATCGAGAACTGGATAGCAACATCTCTATCGTGGGGAAACAGCTAGAGGCACTTAAGATGGGAGAAAAGTTCTCTATTAGCAAGATCGACCTATTGAAAAAAGAAGATGAGATAACGGGCAAGCTTGCTCAGAAAGAAGAGATGCTTGAGGCTAAAGTGAAAGAGGGCTTAATTACGACTGAAGAGAAGAAAAAGGTTCTAAGGGGCTATAACATGGCGCTGACAGAACAGTTTGAAAAGACCGGGAAATTAGTGGAAGCGAATGAACGGTTACAGGAAGTCGAAAAAGAGCTGGCTGCAACCGAGCAGTTGAGAAAGAAATACGAAGACACCACTAGGGCTTTAGACAAACAGACCTACTCTATCGATATGCTTATCCAGAAGCAAAAAGAGGCTGCCGCATTCAATGACTTCGAAGCCAGACAAGTAGGTGAGACCGGAGCTGGTACAGCTGAAACGGCGCAGGCTCTTGCGAGTGCTAGGTTTATGATCCAGACTAATCAACAGACGGGTGAGGCTATAAGACTGCTAGAGGAACAGGCTGCTTTATATCTTGAGTTGAATGGGGGAATCCTTCCAGACTACGACGAGAAGCTTTCTAATATTCTTTCCAAACAAGAGCAACTGATTAATGCCAATGATGGCTTGACCGAATCAGAAAGAAGAAAACAGGCCGCTATAGCCAAGTCAACGGAGGCCACAAGAAGGCAGAACGAGATTTTACAGCAGTATGAGCAGCTGACAAATACCGCTTCATCTGCATTCTCTAGGTTTTCCATTAATGTACTCTCAGGCGCCCAGGGGATTGGAGCGGCTTTAAACCAGGTAGCCTCTAGCATATTCGGAACCATTGCTCAGACTGCGTTTGGAAATGTATTTGGAGGAATCTTTGGTGGCCTCCTTCCTTTCGCTGACGGTGGTGTGGTCACAAAAGCAACTCCGGCCTTGATTGGAGAAGCGGGAGCTGAAGCTGTCGTCCCTCTACCAAATGGGAGAAGTATCCCTGTTACACTAGAAGGAGGCTCTCAAAGCAGTTCTGGTCAGACCATCAATATAACCGTCAATGTAGATGGGAATAGTGGTGGAGGCTCTCAGGATAATGCAAGGCTAGGAAGACAGATATCCCAAGCTGTTAAAGCCATATTGGTAGATCAACAAAGAGTAGGAGGAATATTAAGGTGACGGCATTACCCGGGAAATTTAAGCCCATTGTAGGCGGGCTGTCGGTGGATCACAAGCAACTTAAATCTGTCGTGCAGCTTGGAGATGGATATGTCCAGGTTGCAATTAATTCTGTCAATCCGGATATAAAAGACATAGATCTAAGATTTATCCTATGGGGGCAAGATGATCTAAAGGAATTAGTAAAATTTTTCAGGGTCAATAAGTACCTAGACTATAAGCTTCCAGAAGAATCAGAAAATAGCAAATATTTGGTCACAAGATTCGAAGTATCTTACCGAGACCTGATGACATCCGAAGTCTCTGTGTCTGGAACTCAGGTCTATAATTAAACACAAAAAACCCGCTACCGAAGGCTCCATATGGAGTCAACAGTAGCGGGCTTTATTATTCTTAAGATTTTTGACCTTCTTTATACATGGCCTGGAACTCTTCTAAGGTCTTGTGAAAAGTATACCTGGTCCTAGCTTTGGGGCTTTTGGTCCGGTTATATGTAAGTAATGCCGACCCTTCAAGCTCGATCAGGGCTTTGCGTATACGGGCATTTGTGAGCACAGAATACTTTGTTATATTCGCTATGGTCGGATCGCGATGATGCTCTGCTTTATATGCAAGGATATATTCTATGAGCTGGAGCTGATTCTCTGTGACCGGGACAGTCTTTTGAACAATTTCAAACCCTCCGGTCGCATAATATTCTCTAATCCTTGTCTGCATCTTGGCACATTCTTCATGGTATTTTTTGTTATCCATGAGCACATAATCTTTCTTTTCGACTTCAAGCTCTTCTTGACAATACGGACAGTAATGATCGGGGAGAACTTCTTCTTTTATGCTTATTAGGCTGCCTTCGTAATTTATTTTCATTTCTTTTGGTGCTTTGTATGTTTTTTGTTTTGATTTTCAGGTTGTATATCTTATACGATAGCATGAGGCCTTGCGGGTTGTCAACCCCCCTAGATATATATAATTTTAGTTCCTCATGTGCTAGAATACAGATAGGTGGATGCGGTTCGTTGGTATGTCCCCATCTAATGTATGTTTTTGTTTGGTTTTATCGGTTTTTAAAAGGATGCGTTGATTCGTGTCCTTTTTTTAGTGCCTAGATATGCGGCCACTTAGGAATTCCGGTATACTTTCTTATTAATATTATAATTAAAAAAAATAACCAGGTAGCTAATACCCGGTTTTATTATTTATTTATCTTTAAATCTTTCTTTTGTTTTCATCTTTTTAAATGCGTCCAACCTCTCCAGGAATGCATCTTCCCATTTTTTAGGGTCGTCTGTGAATAATTGATATTTCTTTGGTGTCACTACGACAACGGCCAGCTGTTCTACGTCTTTTGAGCATGCGATGGAATAGGCTCCAGCTTGGAGGAACTTATGTTCGATCCATTTCTTTCTTTTTGGACGCTGTGAAGTGGTCCAGTCTACAATGGTTGTTAGTCCTTCCATTTGGCATATCAGGTCGGGCTGTCCTTGATACTGATGTTCATGACAGAAGAGGCGTTCCTCTACGATTAGAAAATCAGAAGTCTGTCGCACTAAGCTGACTAGGGGTCTTACGTTGCAGAAATAATCATGCTCTTCTGTGTCCTTTTCTCGTTTTAAGAATCTCTCTACACTCGAGTGGAAGGCGGTCCCATTGTCTAGAATTTTCTGTCTTTCGACTACAGCTCCTTCTACACCGTGGATCTTTTCTAATTTTGCTCTCCATCGAGCAAGGGCTTTTTCTTTCTTTGGATCACTGGTGGCCCCGATGATCGAAGTAACGCGTGGGTAAAACTTCTGGTCCATATTTTTCTGTTGAATTTTTCGGTATGTAGAAGAATTTTATCTTCTGCATATATCATATCACGGGCGGTGTAAAAAGTCAAGAATTTTTTAAGGACTATTTGATCGGACGGGATGCCTCCGATGGGCAAATGGGAGGGAGGCGCTCCTATCGGTCGGTACGGACCAATCGGCCATTCCGGTTGGGACGGATCGGTTGGCCTCTCAGAGGGGCGGCGCACATGGGCACAAAAAAAAAGTGGGCAGTTTAGCGACCTGCCCAGGTCGGAGCTGTTAGCTCAAATCGTATAGCTCACATAAGAGAGCCTCCTCCTCGTCCGTCTGTGCGATGTATGCGCGGATCATTTCGAAATCGTCGTCGATGCGATCAGCGATGTACTGGGCGCATAGGAACGTATCGAAACCGCGGACCACCGTGTACTCCTCCACGCTGGAGGCCCTTAGGACCATGGGTTTCACGGAACCGCCTAAACGGTACATTAGTTCCGCTTTCCGCACATCCAATGAGCCCCATTCGGGGGTTGTAATGGCTTCTATGTCGACTAACCAGGTTTTTAGATCTTCGTTAATTCTGTTGGTTTCCATATTTTTGCTCGGTAAAGGTTTTTTTCGTTTCGGTAGTGGTTTTCGAGTCTTACCCCCTCGCCCCGTCTGCGGTGTGGCCTGGGCCTTCTGCTCGACCCCTGCGGTTCGGGGGAGCTGGGCTATTTAATTTTCAAGGTTCGAATGTTTTTCTTTTCTCTATACCTCTATTATAACGTATCCTTAGAGGTTTGTCAAGGGTTTTTGGAAAATTCTTTTGGATTTTTTCTGTCCGGTGGGTTTTTCCTTTTTCCTTATACCTCTATTATAACGCATCCTTCGAGGTTTGTCAAGGGTTTTGAGAAATCTTTTTTTTCTTTTGAAGGCTTTTCTCTTTCCTTATACTACTATTATAACGCGTTTCCCAGCGATTGACAAGGGGTACCCTCATATAGTTTCTTATATATTTCCAAAAAACTATAATCCCGGCTTATCAATAGGAAAGGGTACCAGAAGCGATTTTTGTCGCCGCCGATACCCGCAGGATAATAGACAATAGAATTATTTTTGGAAAATATGGACATCACACCAGATCGCAAAGGCGGGGGATATCCATCTGGCTAAGTGGATAGCAAGAAGTGGGTGACCCCATGTCCCCTGGAGTGCAGGAGGACCCCCTCTGGTGATTTGAAGGAGACTTCTCCTATTCCCCCTGAATTCAGGTGAGCTGAGAAGCTCATTAATATAACTTTTTGTGGAAGCCTGGCTATACCAGTGTCCTAGGTGTTTCCTATTCGCCTTGCACATCCGAGTCAGTTGATAGAAGCCGTCTTCTCTTTGGGCCGTGAAGTGCTCTTTTAGATTAGTCGTCACTACTTCCTTCTCCCCTCTTTTTTCAATAGGTTTATAATGATACTTTGAACTTCTGGCACATAGCTAAACCACTCTCCCTTGAAGCGATGGCTTGATAAGCAAGAATGAATCTTAGCTTCTGCTTCTCGAGTTCCCCTTATACTTCCGACTAATACCAGGGATTCTCCTACTGCCCCTGATCTGAAGGCACTTAAACGTATCTTCGGGTCATTGGAAGTGTAGCCAACCTTGAGGATACCACGGGTCCGGTTCAATATAAAGTAGACCCTCCCTATGGCCGAGGTTTCATTCGTCACATCTGTAAGCCAAGGGAAATTATCTTCCGTCCACTTAAGGAAGGGATTCATATCTATGTGCGTTTCAATCTTAGGCTTAGTTCGTATGTCGTAAAAAGTTGAAATAAACCATTTATTGAACTTGGCATCTGACTGGTAGGCCAGCTCCTTAGCCAACTGCATGTGCCCCCACGTATCTTCTCCCAGGGAATCCATGATACAGCGGTGTTTCAACATATTAGAAATGTACATTGTGGAAATTAAAGTTAAGGTCCTGGGATGAGCTAGGAAATCTTTTAATCTCATGTTGGAAGCACGGCACATATCTGTCAGGTTCACATACCTGTCAGGTCGTACCCCTATAAGTTCTTGTCTATATTTATATTGCTTTATTGAATAGTCTTCTGTTGGTGGATTACTATTCTGGTTATTATCCTTCAGTAGCATGCCTGTCCCTTTCTGAGTTCTATGACTTTACTATAACTCCTGACTGCAGTATTGTCAAGAGCTTATTCTAGGCCAAAAAGAAAGACCGGAGGTTATAACTTCCGGTCCATTCAACCATTATACTCTTGATCTTGCAACTCTGTATTTTAATTCGGTGGAGAGCTGTTGCATTCTAAATTTGTCGCAATCCGTCCACACTGGTACTTCAAAAAAATCTAGGGCTAACTCATTCAACTTGGTATCGCTGTATCCCATAAGGCCTGCTAGTTCTCTCACACTTTTTGAATGATTAGGGACTTCTTCTTCATCTTTTTCTACGAATACATTGTTAACTAAGTATTGTAAGTCTTTCATGTTTGGTCTCCTTTTGATTTATATTTTAATTATAACCAGCACAGAAGAGAATGTCAAGACTTTTCAGATATAATTTTCCACGAGAAAACCAGAGGGGTCTCCTCCGGTCTAACTCTGCGTTCTGGATTTTAGTAAAGGTCGGCAGTGGCTGGCGCTTTTGCGTATCTTTCAAATATTTTCATTACAGCGGGTGGGAAATTACCTGGGTTGTAATGCCTTGATATCTGGGGAGCTATCTCAGTGTGCCATTGAATTGCATATGGGTTATGCTCTTTTTCTTCTTCTTGGATATCTTTTACCTCTACTATTTCTGGCTGAACGGGCATCTGTTCCTCCTGTTTGACCTCTTTGACATCCTCTTCATCTAATTTGAAGTGCTCACGGATCTTGCTTCCGATTTGAGTCGGGGCAACATCAAACTCTATGGATTCCAAGCTATCTCCTGCCCGCTGATTGATCTTAGATTTATATCTTTTCATCACTGAACTTTCGGTCGCATTAAATATACTTTTCCAATTCTTCTGACCGGGAATCAATTCTTTCCCGTCTACCCTATAGATTGGGTTCTTTCCTTTCTTAATCGTTTCCAGTGTTAATCCATAAAGTTTTAATATTGATTTTAGGATTCTTGTAGGATAAGATTTCTTTGTCCACTTAATCTTGAATTTGCCCAGTAGTCTGCGGAATGAGTTGCTTAGTCCACGAATAATGCCATCAATCTCCTTTTTATCTATGCGCTCGCCTAGACGTTCCTCTATCTTCAATCCATTAAAGACACGGCGGAGAGCTATTTGGTGCTTACTGTCACTTTGGAATACGCCTTTTGCTTTTATGTTGGCAACCGTATACTTAAGAGAAGATACTTCCAATGCAACCGCTATTTCAGGATGCATCACATAAACTAGATTCCGGATCCCAGATATGGTTTGCTGCTTATCCTTTGCGATGTAAGAGGCGACGAATTCTGCGGTTACATCCACACCGGGGAGGGATTCTTGGATCCTGAACTTATTTAGTTGGTCTGTTTCGGCTTGGGTTTTGGAAACCTTTTTCCCTAATTCTTTCGCCTTTTTTTCTGTCAGCTCCGGGGCTGTAGCGATATCCTGTGACTTTTCCAATTTGATACCCGAAATGCTTTTATCCATCGCCTCCTTCCAGTTTTTCCCTGTGTATTCAGCATCGCTACAATCGAAGCCGGACTCTTGTAAACCCCGGATTACGTTTTCTCTTAGAGATGCAAAGTCTACATTTGCGCGGGCTCGTAGCTTGGCTGTGAACTTGTTTTTGATTCCATACAATACGTTATTCTTTAACAATTCGGTTTTTGCTGCCTCAATCAAATCGTTATAATCTTCGCCGTTTTTGACTTTGATCAGACCCATACTTCTAACCAGGTCTAGATCGTCATTGACCATCTGCTGCTCAATCTCTTCCCAATCAAATCCTAGATTATTGCGAGGAAAAGTGTCTACACATACATGGCGGGGTCCATTCCCGCGATCACGCATTAACATCTGCCTTTGATCTGAGCTCGATAGGACTCCACAGAATATTCCGAAGTTACAATCAAAGTATCCATCTAGCTCTAGACTGATTCCTGACTGGATAACAGGAGAAGCTACAACCAACTGGAATCCGTCTTCTTTGATTTTTCTACCATTCTCTTTGATATAGGACTCAACCTCTGGATTGTTTGTGATGGAGGGTCTTGAGATTAGTATGCTTTTTACGTCTGGGAATAGTCTGAGAAGTGCTTGGGCTCTGTTCTCCCCATCCATGGCTAAGAAGATTTTTTTCCCTTTCTCTAACTCCTCTGCCAATGCTCCCACTGCTTTTCCGTAGCTCTTATATACATAGGCTACACGTTTAGAAACTTTACCTTCTGAATATTTGTTTCTGATTTTATTTAGCGGCTTGTCCGTCAACGATGCGAAGAAGTCACATGTCATGTCTGTCAAGTTTGCGTCTAATAGAATTATAGATTTGCATTCCTGCAACGCACGAGTCAATATGGGGATTACCCGACTTCTTACTTTTCGAATATGCGTAGCTCCCTCTAAGAGGCTATGTAGGACTTGTTCTGCTTCATCTATGATAATTGTATACCCTTTGAAATCGGCTTCGTCTAGCTTCAAGAGGGAGTCTATGACTATAGAAACATTCTGATGATTATCTACGCCTAAACGAGCCACGTCTGTAGAAATGTGTTGATCAACTTCCATACAGCCTAAGTGTCCTGCGGTTGCACTAATTAGAAGGCGGCGGGCTCCCATAGCTAGGATTTGCTTCTTACCTTTTAGACTTTTTAGGTAGTGAGTCTTTCCTGTATTCATCGGACTCTTAATTGCTGTAATCTTACCACCTAATTCCCATTCTTTCATTCCCTGGGAAACGTATTTTTTCTCAAACTCATAGATTGGAGTGTAATGGGTCATCTCTGAATACTTATCTGATAGAGCTGAGCGGTCTTTCTCACTGAGAACAACTCTGGAGGCAGCTCGCTTGGCCTCATCACGGCGTTTCCGTGCTTCAATGTCCTCTTTAGTTGGTTTGGGGATTGGGGGGACTACAATTCTCTCTTTTTCCATTGTTTTAATATAAGTTGAATTTTTCTTTCCATTCTTAATTTTAGGTTTGAAACCTCTACTCGGCATGGGGAAGGACTGAGGTCTTTCCTTCTTCGCTGGCACATAACCATATTCTTTCGCCACGTGAACAATAGTTCCAACCCCAAAGTTGCCCGTACACGTTCTTAATTTATTGTTCCAATAGTAAGGTGGCATAGGGCTGTGACCTTCCATAATTGAGATCCCAACGTCACGACCGAAGACATTCATGATGGCAACCGCCACGCGTCTCATCTCCTCATAACGATTGTCGCCCTTCTGTTTGGCGGGAATAGCTTCTAACGCCTTAAGTGCTGCTTCCTTATCTTTGTCTGGATTAGACTCATTCTGGAATCGACGGTAGTTAGCCGCTTTCTTTTCTTGGAGCTCTGCTCGTTTAAACATATTTCTTTCTGCTTGAATAGCAGCCTCTTCTAATAATGATTCTGGTAACTCAACAACGTCATTCCATACCCAGTCTGCTTTATTATTTCCATAAAAAAGACGACCGGCTTCCATCGCTGCTGGATCTAATACCCCTCCTATTTTAGCATTAATTAGGTGCCCTATTTGCTCATATATATCATTTCCCACCGGACGTGAGAAGAAACTGATAAGACGGAATTTATTATGCTCTTCGGAATGAGAGGGAGACGTGTAGATTAAGCAATAAGAACTTATAAATTCATTATTTTTTGCTTCTTCTAGAGTCATCCCGTTATCTATATCTCCAAACCACAGGTATGATTTATTGACATTCTTTTTATTTCTTTTTCCCTTAAACGTACAGGGAGCTACTGCATAGCCTTTATCTATGAGATCAATTAAGGTTCCGGCACTCCCGGTTACGTTTTGAAAAGATGTATAATCTAGGCCTCGGCTATCCTTTGGCTTATTGATTAACTTATCATTATAACTGAAATTGTAATCGTTTCTTTCCAAAATATCTTGAAAAGGTATTCCACAAGGCTGAAATTTAGTGTTCATAGATGATATAATTAATTTAGTGATTCTATTAGTGCTTACCTGAGAGTCCACAGAAGTTTTAACTTCAGTGTTTTTATCAGTGTTTGCATTAGAGCTGAAAAGTGGTATAGCAGCCTCGATGTTGGCAAATGGTGCAGATGTTTTACTCGTCTCAGTGTTCGTAGAGGTTCTTCTGATTTGAGTGTTCATAGATGCCTCATTTGTTTCAACATTTATAGCTATCTTATTTATTTCAGTTTCGATGGATTTATCCATTGTGTTGGCAAATATATTCGTATCTTTTTTAATCTCTTTGTCCATAATATCTTGAATATTGTAAGTTTTCTCGCCTTTAATATTCATTATATTTTCGTTCATTTTTTTGCTCTTGATATCGTTTATATTTTTAATCGTACTAGTGATCGTGATTCGTTCATGCTTTTGTTCATAGCATAGTTCATATTTCGTTCATAGTACTGTTTTTTGTGTGAGGATCGATGTTTCTAATAGGGTTGGTAACATTGATGGTAGAAGTTATTAACAAACTTTGTATTGGTTTTTAAGATAAATAAAGATCGGATTAATTTCTGGTCTTTTTTTTGTCTATATACATTCTAATTTATATTTTGACTTTTGTCAACCCCCTCAATCTTCAAAGTCCCTAAGAAATAGCCGACCTAAAAGTCCCCTTGTATATTCGATGCGATCCATATTCAATGAGAAATAAGAACCATACTTTTCTCCGATCCAATATGCTACATCTTTCGCTACATTAGGATGAGCGACTATATGGTTCTCTTCAAAGAATAGAAGGCCACCTAATAAGGTTAAATCTAGATCAGCAGCCATTCTTTCGTGTCTCGCTACTCTCCGAACTAAGCGTCTGGTTTCATTGAGGGAAAGCCATTCTCTTAAGTCTCGCCCTCGCAAGAAGCATAGCCGAGTAATGTCTACATTCCTTTCTTCGTCCACATAGATAGCATGCCCCTCTTTCTTAAAATGATTACGTTTGACTTCATTTAAGTTGACGATTTTAATAACCTGAGACTTGGTTCTAGCAACCATATTTACTCCTTTAGATATTTTTTATTTGGGACATTTGGTATCAGCAAGCCGGATAGCAAATATACTTTGGCATATAACATAGCTTGCTGACCAGTTAAGAGAGCATTCTTTTCTCTGTGTTCATATCCCAGCTTAAGGGTTTCATCCACAAAGATTCTTTCCACTTTCCCATTTAGCCAGAAGGAGACATAGACTGCCAGTATTGGGTGGGCCCATACCGTAGAATCTTCGATCTGAAGGATATCCTCTCTTTCTGTGAACCACGGGAAAGCTTTGAGGATATCTTCAACCACTTCTTTGGCCTCTTCTCTATTGATCCACATTCTAATGGTACCCTTCGAAATCTGACAGGTCTCGGTCAAGTTTATAAGCTTTGAGCTCACTCTTTTACTTATCCCAACCTCCTGCAGGTTCTCCTCCTTCTTCAATCATTCTGATCGAATTCCCCACGGTGAAATAATACCAATTAGAAAGAGAGGGGCTGATCCATACTGAGAAGGCAAAAGCGGTGGCATAATGTCCCCAAACCTCACTTCCATTTATGAACTGAATGATATCAGAGGCCTCTTCTTTGTCTGAAAACTGTTTAATTGCAGATTCTATGATGGTTTTTGCTTTTTTGGTTCCAAACCAATCATAGAAAGACTTTCCGTGAGTATTAGCAAGTTCTAAGAAGTTGACATGTAGGTCTTCTCTTAGTGTGATGATATTTGATCTGTAGGTGAATGCTTTGGTTTTCATGACTTTTTACTTTTAGTTTACAGTTCTATTATAATTCGCATTTTTTATTTTTTCAAGACTAAATTATCAAAAAGGGATCTCCATCTGCACAGAAGGATTATCCGACCTCCTTTTCTTTCGGTTTAAGCGAGGGAGTACTAGAGGGTTCTTCTCTTTGGGTTTTAATCCTTTTACTTCTTCTACCGTTTGCTGAGCTAGGATTAGGATCGGTTCTTCTTTCTCTTCTGTCATTCCCACTTCTGGGGTTGTTGTGTCCCATCCGTCCTTAGGTTCTCCAGTAGTTTTAATAGCCCTAACATCGGAAAGGATATTGAATTTGAACCATATGCCAAAGCTGACATCAACCCATATCGCTAGGACAGAACCTGGGTGTGTGTGGCCATAAACATCCTGATTAGATTTTTCTCCACCTTTTGGAACTTGAATAACCTTAGTGGCCCGTTTCTGTCTCTGAGCCTTCTTTTCATCATAGTGAGCGGTGAAGTCTAGAGTCATTGCTCCATCCTCCGTTTTACTCCAATCATAATAAGAGACCTCAGAAACTTTGCATATCTCAGAATAGTTCACAAAGAGATCTTCTCTCAGAGTGATTCTATGTCCTTTATATCTGTAAGTTTTGGTTTTCATTTGGTTTTAGAATGTCTGTATACTTTCTGTAAGGCGAGATTGATTCCTTTTAGGTCCCGTTCTTTTTTGCTTACATTTATATAATAGCGCACCACTTTTCCAATTGTCAAGCTTTTTCCAAAAAAAAAAGACCCATCACGATTAATGATGAGCTTTATTCTTAATTCCTTCTTTTATTGAGTTCTTTTAGAGGAATCTCCGATCCATCCTCTCTCACTAGCTGAGAAAGGGAGAAGCCTTCTCTAAAACATTTAGCTTTTCCGGGGCCAAGTACCTGCTCCTGGAACGCTGTGGTTTGTTCTTTCAACCATTCTTCATAAGTGACATCAGCGTCTATCTGCCTTCTCCTGTCGCCATTCTCGGGCCTTGTGTCCATAGGAGGCGGAATATTATTCTTTTTATAAAAGTCCTTCAAGCTGGGCAGGATTATACTTCTACAATTGTAATGAAGAGGAGGTCTCGGAGCTGTTGGATCACCAGCCTCAAAGATCTTCCCATCCGTTGCCTGGCATATAGGTGAGGTCCTGGAATCTAAAGTTGCCACAAATTCATATTTGCTTGTGATATCTTTGTTTGCTTCCAAGACTAGAAGTTGTGCCTCCGCTGCTACTCCGATCACAGCTGCCCTTACCATGGCCTTTATACCTCTTTCCACTTTCTTAAGGTCAGAGCCTTTTGGAATTTTCTCTTTTCTTAATAGGTAGTTGACGATTTCAGGGTTTGTTTTCCCTAGAAGCAATTGAGATCTGATACCCTTCAGAAGTGAGGCTGAAGAATACCTGACCAAGCCCTTAAAAGCTGCATCAAAAGTCTCCTCATTGTCCGGCAGTATCCGAGGCACATCTCTTATGATCTCCTGATCATTATTAGTTAAGAGTTTGATCCTCGTATCCCCAGAAGCCACAGCCTGCACATATTCTACAGATACAGCTACCGACCTGACAGAAGCCTTAACTTTAGAATACTTTAGTGCCTTTTTCAGTTGTCTTTGATTAAATCTGACCTGACCGTTAGCAACCTCTCTTAGCTTTTCCAGCAAGACCGGATATTCTTTCTCGAACGCACTTGATATGGTCTCTTCAATCTGAGAAGCCTGAGCCTTTATCCTAGCCATCTGAGTAGGCGTGGCCCCAGGTTTATCTCTAAACTCTTCAAGTATTCTATTTGCTGCTTCTACATAGATCTCCACCATCTCACGAGATAAACGATTACTATAACGATTGAGATCAATCGCATTAGTAACATATCTAGAGGTCTCATTATAATCTTCCATTATTGCAATCTATTTAATTCGGTCTCTATATCAAAGTCTTCAACTCCATCAAAATATCCTTTGACTTGCAATTTCTTCAAGAGTGTCTCTTGAGTTATAGCATCACTTAAGAATAAATTTAGAATTGATTGAACGTCCTGGGCATTAAGTGAGCCCCAGTAGAACTCAGAGTTGATGGATACTTTGGCTGGAGTCTCATTATTATAGCCGGCTGCTATCATGAAAGCATTATTCAAACAATTCTCCAAGCCATTAGCCGCCATGATTAAAAGGCCATTATTCTGCTCCCTATCAATCTCCTTGGCAATACCGGACTCAGCCTGTTTCTTAGGCTGGAATATCTGCAGCACTGAACTCAGTATGGTTTCTTCGATCTTCTCTAACTTAGCTTCCAATGGAGTAGTATTTACCCCGGTAAGTGAAACCCATTCCATACGGGCATCTGGAGCCTCAAAGATCAATCCGAAGTTAGAGGATGCAGAGAAATCAACCTCTTCTCTATCCACCCCAGCCATAAGGAGTCTTGGATTCGCAATTAAGTGCAACAGCTGGAACAGATCCGAAGAAACGGTGAAGTGATGTTTTGTGAGGTTTGCAATACCGATCAGGGGGAGAGCCGCCTCGAGGAAACATTCTTGTTCTATATATATGGGAGCAACTGGGATTACAGAAATACTAAGCTGGCCGGATTCTGTGTTGACCCATTCTTTCTTCGTTTTGGTAACCTCCACTAATTCCCATAGCTTCCACTCGGTGAACGTATCAGTAGTTTTGTACTCCATTATAGCCATCTGGCCTTCAATGGAGACTTTGATTTTCAAGCAGGACAAGTTCACAAGATAATACTTCTGACCGTCATACTCGTTGACCTTCAATTCCGTTCTCCAGTCCATCAAATCTTTTCGTTTGATAACAGAAAAATATGGCCTTAGTCCTAACTCATTCTGTTGAGCGAGACTCTTGATCTCATTCTCAACCTTAGGATAATCCACGAGGAGGAGACTGAACCCATCTTGCCATGCGGAGCGGAGAAGCATTCGAGAGAAAGACTTCAAATCTTGCCCATCCTTAGTGACAAACTCTTCATAGTTCATCTTGTCATTTTCCAGGACGAAAGGCTTACTCAGGACCATAGTGGTCGCAACATCTCGAACCTTCTTTACATAGTTAGTCAAGCTGGCCCGTTTTAAACGAGAGAGATATCCTCCCTCCGTTTCTGTTGGATCCTGGGGAAGATAGATATTACTTTTCTTGACGAGGACTCTTTCCCCCTTAATGATGTCATCTATTAACTCTAGGTCAGGAAGGATCTCTTCGACTGCGGAGTTACATGTGTTGATATTATGAGGATCTGATATTTGATACATAATTTTTATTTTAGACGGATACATCGAAACGACTTCTAACCCACAGTATACCTTTTCTACAGAGGACAAACAATATAGATCTTATATATAGATATTTTAATAGTTGTTGTTGGTATTCAAACCTCTGGTGCACATAGATCAGAATGCTCTTAAATTGATCCGTATCATTCTTACCGTAGAAGAATAGATTCTGTGACATAGATATATGTGGATATGGAACGGAACGTTCTAATAGGGCTTAAACCTACACCAGACATAGCTTTAGCAGGTGACAACAACTCTAATTTTATATATATACATTATTCATGTTGTTGTCATACCTCAAAAGCATACGGGTTATGTGCTTAGCCCCTATTAAATGAATCTGTGAATTATAGATCTAAATCCTGGGTCACATAATTCAAGATCTGATCCATATTAATAAAATGCGTAGAAATAAATCTGAAGTGTTTTGTTCTTAACCTTGACAATCTCAAAGGGATACGTTATAATTATATTATAAGTAAACACACGAACCTAGAAAATCAAATGACTTTTGAGACCTTTCAAAGAAGCATATTATTAGCCTTGGATACATTAAAAGGTGAAGAGCTAATTGATTTTATGCAAAACACTCTAGATATCTACAGTTTCTCAGATGAGCACTGTGAGCCAAAAGAGATTGCAGAATAATCTACATTAGAGTACATTTACTTGTACGTTGAGAGTATAAGCAGTTGGAGGTAGCTCATTCTCCGATTTAGAAGCTACGATTTGTTCTTCTACATTGGAGAATTTAGGATATACCCCCGTAGATGACTGATTAGTGACAAGTTTCATTGCCCCTGTTCCCAACAAGCTTAGCATCACACCAGCAGCACAGCTTACAGCGGCCTCATAATAAGAGAAGCTTTTTGCTTCCGATATTCTGGTTCGAGTAGACTCAGAGTATTCTAGAGAATTAACTCTAGACTCAAGTAGAAGCAATTGCTCTCTACTCATTGTAACCTTTTCATTGATTGATCTGGTTTCATCTCTGATCTCATTGACTTTGCACTTAAGCTCTTTAAGGAGCGTCATCATAACTGCCACCCTTGAATCTTTATTCAGACTAGCTAATTCATCCATTCTATTTACCTTTGTTTATTGACATTTTAATGTTATCCAGCCTCTCAGGAAAAGGATTTCCAAAAGACTTGGTAAAAATTAAAGATGTGTTAACTATATTATAGTCCAAAGTTCTTAAGACTTTAAAAGGTGATAAACGGAAAATAAAGTAAAAGAACATAAAAAACCAAAAGAAAACCATGACAGATATAACAGCAGCTCCAAACTGTTCAGCTTTATCAGATTTGCCCGTAATTAATGTATTCGGAACAATAAGTCCAGATAAGATCAACCACTTCGATCCTCCATACTCTGTGCGAAATGACTGTCAGATTGGTCAATGGAAGGTGGGATCCGATGACTTCCTAGGTGACAGCTTAGAATTCTCAGTTATCCGAATTGAAAAAGTATTCGGAAACTTGGGACAAACTAAGGAGACAGAATGGTTACAGGTCTGGCTAATTGGTGCCCCAGGAGAGGAGCGGTTACCCCGGAACACAGTCTGTGTCACTTACATCAAAACCCTTTCGATGGCCCTATTCTCCCAACGGTTAATAAAAGTCATGGATTCTCAGGAACCAGCAATGGGAATATTCAAAGCAGACTTTGAGAAGCAGAGCGGAGAGTATGGTGCCTATTACACTCTGAATTGGAAGTGGCGGGAAAGAAACGAGACTGAGTATGCTCAGCTACGTTACATTGCAACCTTCCTGGAGCAGCAACCAATTATGAATGATTCTAATCTGCCTAAGACGATGATCAAGCTTGATCGGAAGAATCCAAAGGCGATAAAAGAAGCGAAAGAAACTTTGCTGGCCATAACGGCTGCCAAATAAACGAAATGAAGGAGTCGGGCCGCCCTTTCTCCTTCTCTCAGACAAAGAAAAGAACCCGTGCACATAAAAAGGAATTTATATTATATGAAAAGATACAAAAGAAGATTCAACCTTAAGGCTGTCCAGGATACGATAGAGAACAACAAGAAAAAAGATATTTCTCTTAAACAGTTTAAGTCCTGGTATGTAGACGTTCTTTTAGACGATCTTTATCTAAGAGAGAATGTAAAAGCCGGGCTATCTTACCTCATAATGGATTTTTATGGGACAGAGGGGATAGAAAAGGTCGATTCTGTGTCCCAACATGCTTATGCCATCATTAATAGGGAGCATCCGAAAGCTGCTAAAAAGCTTTGGAAACCTGCAGCTCTCTGTGAGAAGACCGGTAAGATAAAAGATGTCAAAATTAGCACCGTATTTAAGGATTCAGACACGTCTGACTTTTACTTTACGGATAAACCCCTCTAATATGCTCAAAATGAAATATAAAAGAAAACAAATAATGAAGACTAAATTTAAAGAGCATGCTCTCTTATATTGGAAAAAATGCGATTATAAGACTCATATCATGACCGATAAGCAGGTCGAAGACTACCAGGGATACTCAATTGCCCTCTCCTTTATGTATGAGTTCATTGTAGGAGTTACCATCCTGAGTAGGCAGAGGAACTTTGCAGAGCACTTAAATACCTCTCACTTCACTCTAAATTCAGATAAGGAGAAGCATATCGATTTAGCTAAAAAAAGGATCAGGTCTTTGCTCCAGGATGAGGTTCTTGCAGAAATCACAGAAGAACAAGAAGTCCTCCTGCAGGCAAGATTAGATAAAATTGACTCAATTGTCAAAAATCACAGAACAAGAGTTGAAGTTAAGTTAAGAATCATAGCAGAGCATGACAGGATTAATGCAGAGTCTTTAACTCTATAATCTTTAATATATCCGGACTCCAGATGAGATGCCGGATTTTTCTCCTAATAGGCCCCAGACTACATATCCCAGAGCATCACACACGTGATCAAAGCCAGTAGATTTGTCCGGCTTTCCGTCTTTATAGGATTGGTTCCTTATGGCCTCAATCGTATTAACGCAATTCTCATCGATTAGAAGTCTCCGCTCACCATTAGCATTGCACAAAGCTCCATTGACTAGATTCACTCTGTCCCGTATCAGAGGATTCTGTCTTGGGGCTTTTACTCTGAAATATTCTTTAAGTAGGGCTATATCCGTCTTAGAGCTAGATGTCCCCCTATTCTGCCCAGAAGCATCGGGGTATATAATGACACTCTTTCCCCATCTCTTGAGTATCTCATCACGCATACTCCTAGTATCATAGCCTTTGGTTATTTCATCAAAAACATATATGATCCCCTGATGATACACTGTAGCGATTGCAGTCATCTTGCCAATGTTAAAGTCCATCCCAACCCTGATGAGGGTATTCTTCCTTATGGTCGCTTTCGCTTCATTTAGCTTTGAATCATAGTTATAGTAAACTAAGCCACCGGTAATATTACAAAACTCTCCATTGATGTATGCATTAATTAGTTTTTCTGAGTAGTTATCCCGTAGATTCTGCACATAATCGGGTGGCAGGAACGGGTTACTCGTAGTCTTAGCTCTGATTAGCTTGTATCCTTTCTTTGGGTTTTTGCCCCACGTGTGATAGCAGAATCTAAGGCCTTCCGGAGTCGTATAGGCAAAGACAGGATTAATTCCAGTCGAATTTATACTTCTGGTACGGGCTAAGACCTTTTTCCAAGCTTCTGCTGCCTTATCTCTGGTTAGGATGTCTAACTCATCAATATGAGAGGCTGCTACTTCAAAACCAACAATCCGAGCGGGATTATCGAGGGATCTTAAAATAATATCCCCGATCCCATTGCAATAAAAAGTCGATTCTGTCTTATTATATCTGAACTCAACACCAAGGCCAGTAAGAGTTTCTTCTATCCTTGGTACCAAAGTAAGTCTTAGCAAATCATACGTAGGAGAAAAACATCCTATCTTTCCCCTAGGATTGCGCGCAGCATCTTTAATAGCACAACTAACTAACGCCTGAGTTTTTCCCGATCCATATCCTCCTAAGAAGCATGTATAGGGCTCAGTTGATAGTATCATTTCTTTTTGAGCTGGCAACAATCCTATATCCATTTTATACCTAGATTGATTTAATTACAGTAACCACGGCTATCATAAATTCCTCTTCTGAGGCTTCTATAAAGTCAACAATGGCGTCATCTATCGGAGTCTCAGTCCGTTTGGCTTGCTTGCGAAGAAGTCTGATGAAAACATCGAATAGCTTACCACCAAAATCAACTGCAAACCTCTGAATAACTAAATTCATATAAGAGCCCTTCTCTAACTTTATGATCCTAGTATACCCAACGGGCGCCTTTTGTCCCGCCAGAGTCAAACCCCTTCTTATTCCTCATATCCGTATG
>JAAHTG010000482.1_pt1 | contig 35021 bp, 47 predicted proteins | sample 6116081 | NCBI WGS metagenome assembly JAAHTG01 (sample SAMN13939989, study PRJNA603662) | sponge metagenome | isolation source: marine sponge | host: Mycale hentscheli | place: New Zealand | collected 2005 | reverse complement strand
GGATATTCTTATTAGACCTTTTTAGCGGGTAATTTCTTTCTTAGAAATCTCCTTAGTTGTTGAACTTGTTCCAAATAAGAAGCCAAATCATTGGCTAGACTAATTGTTTGGTCGATCGTAATTGGCTCAAGAGATAATTCCCAAGCTATACCAGGCGAATCTGATTCGGTGAGTCGCCAAGGCATAACAAAACCTTGAGATTTTATTAAACCAATCAAATTTTCTACTGTAGCTTTATCGGCAATATGCAAGCCTATTGTTGCAGTATATTTATTTCGGTTATAGACAACCGCATCGGATATAGATTCCAATACATCATTGGAGAGGGTGCGACCTTTATATACTACAATGAAGAGAGAGTAGGAAAGCCATATTGATTAAGTTTATTCCAAAATTGAGACCAACGAGTGGGAGTCAAAACCAAAGTTCTTAAACTGAGTACCACTGCTGCTCCCGTTTCTTTCCATCGCATACCAGAACAACATAAGCGTTGTTTGATCACAGTTTGACAGGCCGCCTCCGTTACTCCCGAACCAATGGGATAGCATTGCTGTTGGTAAAAAGCATAGTTCATTTGATGACGATGATTCCCAAAATAGGTCACTGCTGCTTCTAATTTCTCTTTAATTCCTTTGCTATGTTTTTGAGATTGACATAGCTCCAGCATTTGTTGATAAAGCAAATCCGCCGCACCCTCCTCATGCTTGAGTTGATGACAACTTTCTTTTAGCCATCGCTTCTGAGAACCTAAGTCTTTGGGGTAAAGGGCAACCGCAACTGCTCCGAGATATCCTGAGCCATAGGCTAGTTTTGATGATACTTGTTTGGCCAAAAATGGCGTTGAGGCGATAATTATTCTGGCTTCTCTGTCCATCGGGCAATAGGTCTTTCCTCCTCCTCCCTTTTGATAGACATGACGTTTAACTTCCACTTTTCCGTAAGGTGTTTGATAAGATTTGTTCTGTTTGGCTTTGCAATACATCCGTTCTCCAGCTATCTCGATTTGAGAACCATCCGTATCTAGATATTTTAATGCCTCTCCTGTTGCCATATTTCCAGCTTCGTTTAAACTTTTTTGGATATTTTCTTCACTGGTTAACATGGAACGACTCAAGTCGATGGTAATTTCTATTTTCACTTGTGTCCCTTCTACACTGACTAATTGAACGCCCATCTTTTTGCCTTTTTAAGTTTTATACTATGTATCCTATCACTAACAGGTCGCACCCTCCTTACTTGTTTAGGACTACCTAATAATCAATACACATTAGAAATTTATAGTTGACATTCCATCGAACAAATTTAGTTACTGAGGTTTGATAGGCTCAACAACGGCTGCGACATTTATTTGATACACTTCGAGCTTTAATCCAATATCCAATGGGTTTTCAGAGAATTTATAAACATAAAATCAGCTAAAGTATCGTCTTATTTCATCAATTAATAAATACCTTATAGGATAAAGGTCTCATGGCTTTTCTTTAAACATCAAAACGAGGTCGCACCCTCAACAACTAACGTTAATAATTAAGCTGTTTCAAAATTTTCAGCTATAGATATTCATTTTTGTGATGTCTCTAGCAAATGCTATTATAACTAAAGTAAAAATAGTTTACAATAACCTGCCAATAAGCCAAACAAACAAATACAATGGGAACAATTTGGGAATTAGATTTTTATTCTCGTCCTATATTAGACGAAAATAAAAAAAAGAAATGGGAAGTTTTAATTTGTGAAAGCCCTACTGATATAGATACAGATCTAAATTCTTTATTTCGTTATTCTCAATTTTGCTCTAATTCGGAGGTTAATTCTCTCACTCTTAAAGATGCAATTTCTAATGCGATCGCTTCATCAGGTAAAATACCCAGTAAGGTTCGTTTTTTTCGTCGTCAGATGAATAATATGATTCTCAAAAGTTGTGAAGATTTAGGCATTCCTGTTTTCCCTTCCCGTCATACCTATACATTAAATAAATGGATTAATCAAAGAATAACTTCTTTTTATCCTGAACAAGAAGGCTATGATGAAAATGTAAAATTAGCCGTATCGATTCAATATCCTCAAACTAATCCCATTAATTTACCTGATGCTTTAAAAGGAGATAAACAGGATAAGTGGGCATTAGTTAGTTTAACTGCTGGTGATTTACTAGATATGAATGAATGGGATATTAGTTTCCATGAGGCTTTTCCTCTAGAAATGGCGGAGATTAAACCTGATACCAAAATTCCGGGATTAATTATTTTTTCTTCTCGTGCTTTACCTTTAGCTGCATGGATGTCTGGATTAGAATTAAGCTATTTAAGAATAGAACAAGGAGTATTTCCTCGTGTTTGTCTGGAAACAGGAGTTAGTGATAGTTGGGTTTTAGCTAATCTCACAGATAAAAATACTGTCACCGAAGGAGAAGGATTTGAGCAAACCAAAAAAGACGCTAATGGTGTTCATTTCCTTGCGATTCAATCATCTCCTGATTCAGAATCCTTTGCCGCTTTTTGGTTGTTAATGGATCAAAATAGCTGAGAATATGAGAATAAGGGTTGCCCAAGATAAGGCTGATTTACTACAAAATCTACTTTGTACTATCGAGAATCCTCAGGGTGTATTTACTACTTATGCTGATATTATGGTCTTTGCCGCTAGTTTGGGTAAAAAATATCAGCAAAAAATCCCTCTTCAGACGATCGCAAAAGAACCAAATCCCATTAGTATAGAAGTGTTTAATTCTCGTGGTTATCAACCATTGTTAAACTTATTAGCTTTATTAGAGACTAATAATCGGGAAACGATCTGTTCGAGTAATATTAATAGGGAAGTTGAAATAATTACCATCTTTGAAGAATACGCCAATGGTGGTTTGGCTAAATTACAAGAAAAATTACAAGGTGCGATCGATTATAGTGAAAGGATTTTACTAATTCTTAGTCAAGAAATGCAACCCCATAATAATAATACAACTGAATTTGACTTAAGCCGATTTTTATAGCAAAAATCACAGGTTAGAGAAAAATTTATAATACAGAATTTAGAAGCAAAAAATTAATGCTAAATTGGTGTTTTTTTCGGTGAAAAAAGAAATATGACAAATGAAGGTCTAATTAAACCTGATGCTTTCGTGCTAGACAATTCATTATCTTATTTGACGGTGAGTAGTGATTAACACACCTATGAATTTAGACTGTAATGATAAAATGAAATGGTTATTTTAATTAAATTTCAATATTTTTTCGATCGCAAAATTATGGTAGACAAAGTCAAAAAAACCGAAGCCCAATGGCAAGAAATTCTTACTCCTGAAGCATTTAAAGTAACCAGAAAACATGGTACGGAAAGAGCATTTACAGGAGAATATAACGATTATAAAAAAGAAGGCACATATAAATGTGTTTGCTGTGGAAATGAATTATTCTCTTCAGATACTAAATTCGATTCTGGTACAGGTTGGCCTAGTTTTTGGGAACCTCTCAAAGAAGATAGCGTTGCTTATAAAACCGATATAAGTTTTTTCATGAAACGAACAGAAGTCCTTTGTGAAGCTTGTGATGCTCATTTAGGTCATGTTTTTGAGGATGGCCCTCAACCCACAGGAAAACGTTATTGTATGAATTCTGTCGCTTTAAAATTTGCCGAAAAAGAATAATTAAAATACAAACGACGTATCATCGTAGAGACATTCAATAGAATATCTCTACAATTGACAAAACAAATCATATTTTGTCATCTCTACAGCTTTTATTCTTAAAAAGTTATGATCGCTATTATAAATTTAATCTAATTTTTGTTAAATTATCATGAGTTTAATCGGTAATATAATTTGGCTAATCTTCGGTGGTTTTCTCAGTGGTTTAGGCTATATCATCGGAGGCTTGAGTCTTTGTGCAACCATCGTGGGTATTCCTTTTGGCATCCAAACTATCAAAATTGGCATCTCCACAATGACCCCTTTTGGGAAAGAAAATGTAGTTAGCCCAGATTCTGGTAATCTGATCAATACAACTTTAAATGTAATTTGGGTAATTTTATTGGTCTTCCTTTCGCTCAACAGCATTTTAAATTAATTCCTGTTGCCTTGTTCCCTTTTGGTAGAACATTACGGGACACTCAATAATTTTAGATTTACAATTGTTATGGTTTTAATTTTTACTGACCTTGATGGAACTTTGCTTAATCAAGATGACTATCGTTATGATGCGGCTTTACCTGCCATTGATAAACTAAAGTCTTTACAAATTCCCATCATTCCCGTAACGAGTAAAACAAAAGCAGAAGTCGCTTTTTTATGTCGAGAAATTGGTTTAAATGATCCTTTCATCACCGAAAATGGCAGTGCTATTTTTATGCATAAAGATGAGCAACATTTCAGCGTTCCTGAGATGGTAACAGAGGATCATTATCATTATCAAATGTTAGGTTTCAATTATGAGCAAGCCAGAGTAATTCTTAAACAGATGAGTTCTACTCTTAAAACTAATTTGATTGGCTTTGGTGATTTGTCTGTAGAAGAAATTTGCCAATTAACAGGTTTATCCGTTGCCGAAGGAAATTTCGCCCAACCTAGAGATTTTACCGAACCATTTTTGACTCCAAAAAATATTCGGGCAGATTAAATACTAGAAACAGCTTCATTGTAGCAGTGTAATGTTGTGGTAGGCGATCGCTTTTCCCATTTAATCAGTCAAAATTCAGGTAAAGGTAACGCCGTTAAATGGTTATTGAAAAACTATAAATTAGCAACAGAGAAAACAATTACTGTCGGCTTAGGAAATAGCCCCAACGATTTAAGTTTATTAGAAAATGTGGATATTCCCATTATCATCCCTGGACTAAAAGGAGTACATTCAGGCTTACAAGGCAGAAACTGGCAAGTTGCTGAAGCTACTGGTTGTCAAGGATGGGGTTTGGCTGTTAACCAGATAATCGAACAATTAGTAAACGGATAATTCAAAAAAAAATGAATTACGATTACAATAATTTGTATTGTTATTTTGACAACTATCTAGGATACATGATTTATGATTATGATTGCTAATAATGATCCACAGTGGCAGTGGCAAGAAACTGAGCATGGTAGTTATTTAACTTGTCAATTATTAGCTGATTGGCAACATGGTTTTTTTTCCAATCATTTTCCTCAGCAATCACCGATAAATTTAATTAAACATCTCAATGAGGAAGCAGATGTTTATCGATTAAAGCAAATTCATAGTGATATCGTTATCTCAACCAATGCCATAGATCGACAAATTACCCCACAATCTGAGCTACAATTGGTTGAAGGCGATGGCGTATTTACTAGCAAATCTCTACAGTCTGTTTGGTCTGCTAGTGCTGATTGTACACCGATATTGATTGCCGATCGCATTACGGGTAAAGTTGCCGCCGTTCATTCGGGTTGGCGTGGCACTGCTAAAAATATTGTTTCTCATGCGATCGCATTATTCTTAGCTCATGGCAGTAAAGTCGAAAATTTGTTATTTGCTATGGGGCCTGCTATCAATGGAAAAATGTATCAAGTGGACGACTATGTTGCCGTTGAAGTGGTTAAAACGGTAATAGCTCATAGTCAGAATTTAGATTCTGAACAGATACTTCGTCAAGGAATGGAATTGCCAAATATAATTATTTTACCTGATCCACAACAGGGCAAATTCAGATTAGATGTAACTCAAACTATTAATTTACAAATTCAACAACAAGGTATATCATCTGCTCAAATTGCGATCGCACCTTATTGTACTTATCAAACCCCAGAACATTTTTTTTCTTATCGTCGTACTCATCGGAAACAAAATCAATGGTCAGGAATTATTTCTTTATAAATTCTTTTCTTTAACTTGAGAAATTTAGCATTGCTAAAACTCTTAAAGTTCAAGAATCTTAACAAAACTTTTTCTTTAAAAAAAGAGGAAAGATAACTGGCATAATGTTAAGCATTAATGCAAAAATTAATTAAAACTTAAAAAATAAAATTCATTTATACAAATAAGAATGTCTAGAATATTAGTAATAGATGACGATTCTGCAATAACAGAATTAGTTTCAATTAATTTAGAAATGGCTGGATATGACACTGTACAAGCAGAAGATGGGATCAAAGGTCAAGCTTTAGCTTTACAAATGCAACCGGATTTAATTTTGTTAGATTTAATGCTACCCAAAGTTGATGGTTTTACCGTCTGCCAGAGATTAAGAAGAGATGAAAGAACATTAAATATTCCTGTGTTAATGTTGACTGCATTGGGACAAACTAAAGATAAAGTTGATGGCTTTAATGCTGGGGCAGATGATTATTTAACAAAGCCTTTTGAAGTAGAAGAAATGTTGGCAAGAGTGAAAGCTTTGTTAAGAAGAAGTGAAAGAGGTAACACTACCGCCAAACATACAGAAATACTTAATTATGGACCATTAACTCTTGTACCCGAAAGATTTGAAGCGATTTGGTTCGAAAAAACAATTAAATTAACTCATTTAGAGTTTGAACTATTGCATTGTCTTTTACAACGTCATGGACAAACCGTTCCACCGAGTGATATTCTCAAAGAAGTATGGGGCTATGATCCTAACGATGATATTGAGACCATCAGAGTCCATGTACGTCATTTACGCACAAAATTAGAACCAGATCCTCGTCGTCCTCGCTTTATTAAAACTATTTATGGTGCGGGATACTGTCTGGAACTAAATATGGAAAATCAAACTAGTTAGATTAATTGATAATTATCTGCGATCGATCAATACTAACGTTAAGCTGATTGATTATGATAACTATAAACTACTTTTCATTTTTCTTTTTAAGTCCAAAGTCAGGTAGTTTGATAAATAGTTTATTCTTATTCTTTTTGTCTTCTGTATGATGATCATCTTCCTTAGCCTCTATTTGGTGAGATTCACTATCTTCTTGAGTCTCTCCTGATGAAGATGGAGGATCATTACTTTCTATACTATTTGACGCAAAAGATTCAGTTTGATTAATCTGAATTTTTGAATCCAAAGATGATTCAGCATTCCAAACATTAGCAGGATCACTTAAACCAAAACTATTATCATCATCATCATCAATATCGATATTATTGTTTTCTGAGCCACTCTCTGACCACGATTTGATACCTAGTCCGTGATTTTCACGGCTATGAGAACTAGAAGTGTCCAAAAACTTATCTAAAGCAGTTTTATACTGTAAATTATATCTTTGTTGTCTTTGTAGTCTGATGCGTAAATCTTTGTTCTCAGCTTCCAATTGTTTGAGCTTATTTTGTTCCTCATTATAGTTCTCTTGTAATAAAGAACATTCTCTCTCTAAACGAGCAGTTTGTTGTTGAATTTTTTCCAACTCTTGAATACACTGACTTATCGTTCCTTGTTGAGTTTCTATTTGTTGATCTTTTTGAATAATTTGTTCTTCATATTCATCAAGTTCTGATTCGAGTTCTGATTTGATTTGTTCATGTTCATCGATAATATCACTAAATTCTTGGTTTTGAACCCCCTGCATTTTGATGACTTCTTGCTGTTCATCGATGATATTTTCTAAGTTATTTATTTTCTGCTGTAATTTTTTATTCTGACTCCTAATTTTACAAGCGATCGCATACCAATCCATTTCATCAACGGGAGGCTTATTAGAAGAAGATGGGGGGTTACTCATGATGTGTATAAACGTCTTAATAGAAGAAAGTGAGATAAAAATCAATTATGCCTGTTGTTAAAATAGCATAATAAACAAATCTAGTGATTACAAATACTTTATCAATGGGGTAATGCAGAATCTAAAATGAGGTCATTGAACAGTAAAGTAAGCTTCAACAGATTTACCTCATTTATTCGTAAAAAACAGTTAAATTCTGCCAATTGTATTCCCCATCCCTATCGTAATTCATGTTGCGTATCAATGCTATCTCTAATAAACTTTCTACTGTAAATGCTATTTTTTCAGGAGAATCAATTTTCATTAAAGTATTATGAGCTTTTTTATTGTTTTCAATTATATCTTCCCATTCTTCTTGGGTAAATCGCTTCTCTGGAACTATTACTTTTAATTCTTTTTCTTCGGTGACAAATTGATAAATCGCACCAAATATATCTTCATTATGAGCTTTGATTTCCACTGCAATATATTGACCTTTCTCTAACTTTTGATGATAATACCATGCGATCGTCATTAAAGTAGAAACACCATAAACAGGTACTTGTAATTGTTGAGCTAGGGTTTTTGCTGTAACTACCCCTATCCTCGTACTAGTATAACTACCTGGGCCTTTTGCCACAGAGATAAAATCTAAATCTTGCCAGGCTAAAGGAAAAATGAACTCAGCAAGTTTAAGTTGTATCTCATTCGCTAATTGCCGACCTAAATTCCATGATTGACAACGATATAAACCTTGATTGTTAACTAAAGCAACTCCTAATTCTCCTGTGGTTGTATGTAAAGCTAATCCTATTGGTGTCATTATAATTTAATTTTTGCTTTTATTATCTCGTTATAAATCGTTAAAAGTAACTCATATTCTCATACCGAATTTAGGACTGAGCATCCCAAACTGGAAACTAAACCACGTTCATCTTCACAACAGCAGTTTTTAATTAGAGTAAAAACTCATTTTTTAACTTCAACGTTGTTGAAAATATTTGCCCATAAACTTTTTTCTCTTAATGAATTGTTTTGATAGCTTTATTTCTGATTTTCAAAATGTTCGTATATGAACATTTTACCTTCTCTAATCCTATCTGATTTAACCTGATTCTTTGACCTAACTAGCTTTTGAGCATCTACAACAAAAATTCTTTCTCCAAAACAAAGTCAATTTTTCAAAATGAATGTGGTTTATATATTTTTGTGAGTTTTTTACCTGTTAATAATGACTAACATCTGTTTACCTATCAGCATTAAGTTACTAGAAGTATTTTATCTTTAATAATAATCCTTGAAACTCCCAAAATTAATTTAATAATTTCAGTTGCTCATAATAATTTTATCTATGATCACAAAAACATTATAATAGAGTTTGATTTTTCAAAATCTTTACTATCTATAATAAATATGATTAATTTCTGAATCAAAAGATCTAGGAAATATTACAGTATTTTTTTTTTAACTCCCCGAGTAGGATTCGAACCTACGACCGATCGGTTAACAGCCGATTGCTCTACCGCTGAGCTATCGAGGATTGCTTAACACATTTACCAATTATAACAACACTTTTAAAAAAATGCAAGGTGGTGAGAAAAACATCAGGGGCAATCCATGGTCAAACAAGCAAACATTTTAAATAGTCATGAATCAGTAACACATTTTCATTACTATCAGCTTATTCTAGAATTTTTGTTGATCATGAAAAATCAAATTCAAGTTAGCTTAGAAGTGAATAATTATTTGATGAACTATTCCTCAAATAATTATTCTGTAAAGCTTATAATATCATGGAGAAAACTATCCAAAATATAGTTAAAATAATATTGAAATTAAACAAGAATGATTTTGAGTTATGATTAAATGACTTAGAGTATTTTAAATAAAGTCTTTGAAATCTTAATTTTATTGGATTAAGATTATTTCCTTTTATGACCATAAACTTAGATTCTTTGAGGAAAAATAAAAGTTACATTCCTCTGATAATATCGTTTCTAGCAGCATTAATTACAATTTATGTATTTAATATTTTAAAAGATCAAGAAAATAATCAAGTAAGAAATTTAGCAAAACTTGAGTTGATTTCCCTAAATAGTCGAATTAAAAGAGAGTTTGATTATCGTGTCGGTAATTTACAAAAATTCGATAGTAATAAGCAAGTTACTAATGATTTAAAAGTACATCTATCTCAACAAATCAAAACAGATTTTCCATACGATGGAGATTATGATGCTCTTATCAGAATCGATCGAAATAATAAATTATTGTGGATAGTAGATTCTCGTAATCAAAGAACAAATATTGAAACAGTTATAAAATCTCTGGATCAATCAGTTTTACCAACTCAAAAGCCAAACATCCCTACCCTTATTAGTAAAGCGATAAATTTGGAGAAAGGAGGTAAAGGATTTTTTATTTATTCACCAATTTTTAGTAATAATAATCAAAATCAATTTGATGGTTATATTCTCCAAATATTTAAATTACCCAATTTTATTAATGCTTTATCAAGATTACAAAGATGGAAAGGATTTCAACTCTTTATTTATGAAGATAAACAATTAATTCATAGTAGTATTTATTCTCCTCCTCAAGATAATTTAAAATGGCAAGAATCGATCGAAATTAATTATGGAGGAATTAATTGGCAAATAGTTATTATTCCTAATAATTCCTTCATTGAAAAATATACTTCAGCAATGCCCTTGACAATTTTAATGATTGGCATCATATTATCAGGTCTTTTGGGATGGATTATTGATTTGTTATTAAAATCTCAAATTCATAACAATTTATTAGTAATTGCAAAAAAGGATGCCGAGGCGGCAAACATTGCTAAAAATCAGTTTCTGGCAATGATGAGTCATGAACTTCGGACTCCCATGAATGGTATTATGGGCATGACTGAACTGTTACAAGATACATCTGTAACCTTAGAACAAAAAGATTTACTCGATATTATTTTTGATAGTAGTGAAAATTTATTAACTATCATTAATGATATTCTCGATTTTTCTAAGATAGAGTTCAATAAATTAGAATTAAATAATCAGTGTTTTTCACCACAAGAATGCGTCAAAAATGTAATTGAGTCATTAAGTATTGCAGCAGAAGCAGAAAACAAAGGTTTACATTTAGTTTTTAAACCACAGGGTATTATTCCTGCACAAATTATTGGTGATGCTTTTCGCTTAAAACAAATTCTCTTAAATTTAATTAAAAATTCCCTAAAATTTACTCATGAGGGAGAAATAATTGTCACTCTCATGGCAGAGAAGATAGAAACGCAGAATAATAATTCTGTTTACCAATTATTATTTAAGATCAGGGATACAGGTATTGGGATTCCTAAAAATCGTCAAAAAGATTTATTTAAAGTTTTCTCTCAATTGGACAGTTCTTCTACTCGTCAATATGGTGGGATTGGTTTAGGATTAATTATTAGTAAATATCTTGTTGAGATGATGGGAGGTGAAATTTGGCTACAAAGTGGGGAGAATGAAGGTTCAATTTTTTACTTTACCATTGTCGCACCCTTACCTAAATCCTCTGTTAGTCAAGATGTATCCACTGATATTATTAATTCTTCCAAGACTGTTTCTCCCTCTAAGATTAATATTCTTGTTGCTGATGATAATCTCCCTAATTGCAAAGCTGTTTTATTGGTCTTGAAAAAATTCGATTATCAAGCTGATTTAGCAACGAATTATTCAGAAGTAATTGAAATAGTACAAAAAGTAAATTACGATCTCATTTTAATGGATATCCAAATGTCTGATACTGATGGTATGAAGGCTTGTGATTGGATTCGGACACATCTTCGGACAAATAACAAGCAACCTTATATTATCGATATTACTGATAATACCTTTAAGAGCGATCGAGAAAAAAGTTTATCTGTTGATATGAATGAATATATTACTAAGACTTTTTCTTCATCTACGCTGGAAAAAAAAATACTTCTTTATCAACAAATAATTTCACAGCAAAGTTGATCATTCTCAAATTATTGTTAATTATTAATTCTAAACTTTTAATATCTTCAATTCAGACAAATTAATAAGTCTTTGCTAGACGAAGTTTTCAGAGGATAAAGTTGATGAGTCTTTATTTTGATCTCAAGTCGTTAATTAAAGTTTTATGAATGTTAAGCGATCGCTTTTTGATACGAGAAAAACTCTATGGTAGAGAATTTAATAAGGTTGCTCAATGGTTCAAGCAATATCTTCTGTAGTTGATTTTTGATCGTCAATTTTATGGATCACCAGACAGACTGTTATAGTTACAATAGTTGAATCAACCAATCAACCATTGTGAATGAAGAATGAAAGTACCTAAATCAGTCGTCAAATCAAGCTTTTCAGAAACTGACCTAATATCTTGTTCTCCTCATGGCGTTGAATCGGGTTTAATTGAGACATATCAACATAAAACTTTAGACATCGACAAAGCTCAAAGAATGGCAGAATTTTTTAGCCTCTTGGGTGATTCTAATCGTTTGCGAATTTTGTCTATTTTAGCTCAACAAGAATTATGCGTTTGTGATTTAGCCGCTACTTTAAACATGAGCGAATCGGCAGTTTCTCATCAACTAAGAACTCTTAAAGTAATGCGTCTGGTGGCCTATCAAAAAAGAGGGCGTAAAGTTTATTACCGTCTTTTAGATCATCACGTCTTAGATTTATACTATTCTGTGCTTGAACATTTAGCTGAAACGGATGAATGACCCTCTTTAAGTTCTCATTTATTTTTTGCCAGTTGTTTAACTGTTGCATCCACAGCCACTATTTCCAGAGCCATTACCATTCACATGACCTTCAGCACAGCCTTGACAACAATAGTATTTTCCTTCTTTGACGATCGCATTATTTGGATCTACAACACATACACAAGAAGAACAACTACATTGAATTGATTTAACTGTTGTACTTGCCATTTTTAATTTCCTCCTTTTTCTTTGTATGTATATATGAACGTATATTCATATATACAACAATAATAACATAAAACAAATAAATATTGATTGAGCGGAGTATCTTAGACGGATTTGGACTCGAGAAATCCTCAAATGAAGATAAATCTGGACGAGGTTAAGGTATTTAATTTATAATGTGAAATGGTAGTTTTTTTCGTCATCAGAAAAAAAGAAAATAGGAGGATAAAAAATTGAGTAAGCATACATTAAATGGAACGAGAAGAAAACAAAAAAGAACTTCTGGTTTTCGTAGTAGAATGAGAACCAAAAATGGTCGTAAAGTGATTCAAGCACGTCGCAAAAAAGGTAGAAACAGACTTGCTGTTTAGTCTGTCTATTTGACGCTCGAATTTATCGTGACACATACACAGAAATCATCTCTAACTTTTTATTTAATTAGTATAAAAAATAGGTGGGACTACCATCAAGACATCGGCTGAAACGGCGTTCAGACTTTCAAACTGTTTACAAGAAAGGTATTCGCCGCTCTAGTCGTTATTTTATTCTGAGGGCTTTTCGAGCGGATACACCATTAGAAACAGAACCTATTGACACCAAAATAGGCATTTCTATCAGTCGCAAAGTAAGCAAAAAAGCCGTCGTTCGCAATCGTATTAAAAGACAAATTAGAAGTATATTTCGCTGTCTATTACCACGACTATCTTCTTCTTGGATGATTGTCATTGTTGTAAAAGCAGAAGCTAAAGAATGCAAATATGAACATTTTTTGAGAGAATTAGAGAAGTTGTTAATTAAAGCAGAAATAATTCATGGGTATTAGAGAAGAAGTTTTTTATGAAGGTGGACCTCATCTGGGGGATTTAGTCATAAATGTTTTACTAGCTTTTACAGTTATCTGTTTACCTTTGACTGTGGGCGCTATTGTCCGCGCTATCTGGTTACGTTATCGTTTTACCGATCGTCGTATATCAGTTAGTGGAGGTTGGATGGGTAAAGATCGTACAGATATTATCTATTCAGAAGTAGTTCTAGTCAAAAAAGTAGCCAGAGGTCTTGGTTTTTGGGGTGATATTGTTGTGACCCTCAAAGACGGAAGTCGTTTAGAAATGCGAGCTTTACCCAAATTTCGCCAAATTTATGACTATATTACCGAACGTGCAGCAGATAAAACAGGCAGACCTTTAGAGGCGATCGCCAAATAAAATTTTCTCTTGACAATTTGTCTTCAATAATGAAGCGTTAAATTATTTGTTAATAGTTATTTCAGATCACAATTAAAAAAGTTATAGTAAAGCAAACGAGATCACAATGGATTTTGGTATAGGTTTTATATCCACTAACATAATGTTGCCAATCCTAGATTTTTTCTATGGGATTGTGCCTAGTTATGGCTTTGGTATCGTAGCACTCACATTAGTGGTACGATTTGCCGTTTATCCTCTTAGTGCGGGACAAATCCGCAATATGAGGAAAATGCGTATTACTCAGCCATTAATGAAACAAAGACAAGAAGAGATTAAGGCTAAATATAAAGACAATCCTCAAAAGCAACAAGAGGAAATGGGCCAAATTATGCAAGAGTTTGGTAATCCCCTCGCAGGATGCTTACCATTACTTTTACAAATGCCGATTTTATTTGCATTATTTGCTACTTTAAGAGGATCACCATTTGCGGATATTAACTATACCGTAGATTTACAAGTTTTTCCCCAAGAACAAGTCGAGCGAATTCAACCTGAAGCCGTAGAAATTAAATCCCAAAATGTGTTTGTAACTGATGGTGATCACAGAAAAATTTCGGCTATTTTACCAACGGGCAATAAGTTGGTAATAGGGGAAAAAGAACCTATCCTATTACAAACGGCTCAAGGAAAATCCTTCTCAGAATTGATTGATGAATATAACAATAGTGAGTCCTTAAAACCACGTTGGGAAATCACCAAAGGTCAAGAAAGAATTAATATTAATGAACAAGGTGTAATCGAAGCATTGTCTTCAGGAGAAGCCAGCATTAAAGTTACCATCCCTGGTATTGCTGCTGATCAAGGTTTTCTCTTTATTAAAGCATTGGGAAGAGTTGGAGTTACTAGTGATGATGGTTCGATCAATTGGGATATACTCTTGATGGTTATTTTCTTTGGTTTTGGTATTTATCTTAACCAAGAATTATCTGCCGCAGGACAACCCAAAAGTGGAAATGACCAACAACAATCTATTAATAAGATTACACCGATTCTTTTTTCAGGTATGTTCTTATTTTTCCCCTTACCAGCAGGGGTGTTAATGTATATTGTCATAGCTAACATTTTCCAAACAATTCAAACTCTGATCTTAACCAGAGAACCTTTACCTGAAAACATCCAGAAAATAGTGGATGACAGGCAAAAAGCTGAAAAAGGAAGAACCGCGATTCCTTTTGAGAAAAAAAGTGGCAAAAAGAAAGAAAAAACATCATAAGGATTCAGTGATTAAAGATTAATAAATAATCCAGATCCCATTGGCCTATAGCTATCAGTCATCCGCTTTATAAGTTCGATCGACTGATACTTTATTTTTAGGCAAATCCCTCTTACAATTCGTAGTTTTTTGCTAATAATTTGAATTGTGGACGCTTAAATCCTTATGCAATATCCTAGTCAAATCATAGTTACGGAATTTTAAATTAATTATGGATGAACAAATCCAACGAGGACAGAAATGGTTAGAAACTTTATTGCAGTTAATGGGCGTTTCAGCTACTGTTAACCTCGGTAGAATTGAAGAAAATGGAGAAAAAATACTTTCTTCTTGGCTTACTATTGATGAAAAAAGTTTAAATGCTAAAACTATCGAGAATTTAACAGGTCAAAAAGGAGAAACGATAGATGCTATTCAATATTTAGCTAATGTTTTACTCAATATAAATACAGAAGAAGGAACGCAAAGATTTTTTACCGTAGAGTTAAATGGTTATCGTATTCGTCGTCAAGCAGAATTAATGGCGATCGCACAAAGAGCCGCGGATAAAGTACGTGTAACAGGAGTTTCCGAAGAAATTCGCTTTTTATCTTCTGTGGAACGTCGTCAAATTCATAGCTTTTTAGAGAAATCGGGAGATTTATCGACAGAAAGTCAAGGAAATGAACCTGATCGTCGTTTAGTTATCAAGTTACGTTAATAAAGATTTAATCAACTTGAACGAACAATCTTTCAGCAAATTAAATTAAGGTCAGAAGAAATTCAAGATAATCATTTAAACTATCGGTGATTATCTTAATCTGCCTTTGACTTTAGTTACACAGACAATTATTTTAGAAGTTCCTATGGACAATATATTTATTCCACAATTGCTGAAAATGCCCGAACGGACATATGAATTTCAGCTTAATGATTATATTAGCGAGTTAGAAACTTTAACCCCTGTTAAAGGCAGTTTTCGAGTCACCCATAGTCACAATTATTTAGAAATAACTTTAAAAGCAGATACGATTTTAACCTTAACTTGTGATCGCTGTTTACAAACTTTTAATTATCGTTTGACAGTGGACACTACAGAAATAATCCTTCTACAACATCCACCTGATAATTTTTCTTTACCCTTAGAAAGAGAAATAGTGACCGAAGACTTATCCGAAACATTGCCACCCAATGGAGAATTGATTGTTCAGTCATGGATTTATGAACAACTATCTCTGGCGATGCCGTTGAGAAATCTTTGTGGAAATGATTGTCAGCCACCTTCACCAGAAGAAGATAATAACGATGAGATCACAAAAGACGATCGTTGGTCTGCTTTAGCTAGTTTAAAATCAATCATGCCAGAATAATATAGCTGTGGGCTCCCATTCTGAAATGAGGTTATTGTATGATGTAAATGCGATCGACTCTAGTGGTTTGTTCCAAATATAACTTAATCTTTATAAGCTTAGAACAATTCAATTTGTCCGAATAAATTCGTTTGTTGGTATAGTTCAAAATTGCTTGTGTGGAATAACTACCGCTTGTACAATACTTTAGAGCAGATTAAATTTTAGTAAAAATATTTATACAATAGTCATGGGACAAAAAGGCGTAACGGTTTGGTTTACAGGATTAAGTGGTGCTGGTAAAACCACCATTAGCGAACAAGTCGCAAAGAAATTAAAAGAACAGGGTTATAAAATAGAAGTTTTAGATGGAGACATCGTTCGTACTAATTTAACCAAAGGTTTAGGTTTCAGTAAAGAAGATCGAGACACTAATATTCGCCGTATCGGTTTTGTCGCTGATTTGTTAACTCGTAATGATGTCATTGTAATTGTATCCGCTATTTCTCCTTATCGTGGAGTAAGAGAAGAAGTAAAAGAGAAAATTGGTAATTTCGTCGAGGTATTTGTGAATGCACCTTTATCCGTTTGCGAAGATAGAGATGTTAAAGGATTATACAAAAAAGCTCGCTCTGGTGAAATAAAAATGTTTACAGGTGTAAGCGATCCTTATGAACCTCCAACTAGTCCAGAAATTGAATGTCGTACAGACTTAGAAGAATTAGATGAGAGTATAAATAAAGTCTTTGCTAGTTTACAAGAATTAGGTTATTTATCCGAACCTGTCACTGTTTAAAACCAACATTTGTGGATAATCATATACAACGAATAACTTATGAATAACCTTGACTTGATTGTGTCTCATCCTTGGTTAGTTGCTATTTGTCTCAACTCCTTCTTATTACTCATTGGTTTAATTTCCCTCAAAAAACTACTCACCGTCATGGGTTATCTTCATGCTTGGTTTTTAGGAGTAATAGTTTGGGGTTGTTTACAGTGGCCAGGTTATTTGGTGGTGATGTTTTATTTTCTAGCTGGTTCTGCCATTACTCGTGTGGGAATGGCAGAAAAAATGGCCGCGGGAATTGCTGAAAAAAGAGAAGGAAAAAGAGGACCTGAAAACGTTTGGGGTAGTGCTTTAATTGCCACGATGTGTGCGATCGCATCTGTTATCTTTCCCGAATACAGATCATTGTTTTTAATTGGTTATGTAGCTAGTTTTGCCACCAAACTGTCTGACACTTGTGCCAGCGAAATTGGTAAAGTTTATGGCAAACGTACTTTCTTAATTACAACTTTTCAACCAGTACCTAGAGGAACAGAAGGTGCAGTTAGTTTAGAAGGTACTTTAGCTGGTATTATAGCTAGTGTGGTGATTGCCATTTTAGCATGGTCGATTAACATGATAGATGGTGTAGCGATCGTCATCTGTATTTTAGCGGCATTTATAGCCACTAATTTAGAAAGTGTAATTGGTGCGACCTTACAAGAAAAATTTAATTGGTTAACTAACGAAATTGTTAATATTATTAATACTTTGATTGGTGCATTGTTCGCTATTATTTGTACTTATCTTTACCTAACTTCTTTTTCTGGTTAATTGACAATGAATGATACATCATTCGTGTTTTTTGGTGGCAACTTCTTGTAATGAAGTAATTGCTAAATAAAAAGGTTTATAAGAAATATTATATTAAGAATATATATCTTTATTTTATAATAATAAAAAAATATAAAAATGATTGAGTTAGACACTCTTAAAGAAAAATTTATTAAGACTTCTGATAAAAATAAACTTCCTTTAATTGAAACAATAATTACTGAGGGGGAAGAGGGATATCAATTTTTAAGAGAGTTTCTAGACTCTTATGAGGGAGAAATGAACACTGTCATAGGAACAATTTTTCTTCAATTAAAAAAGAGCGATGAGCAAGTAAATCATAATTTTTTAGAGCAAAAATTTCCCGATGGATTAGTTAGTTTAAACTCAGAAAAAAATATAGACTATCAAGAATTGCAAGAATTATTAGTTGAGCAAAAATTTCAAGAGGCAGATGCTTTAACTAGGGTGAAATTATGTGAATTGGCGGGAACAACTGCGATCGCAAGAAAGTGGGTTTATTTTACTGAAATCGAAAAGTTTCCCATTGCCGATTTAGGGACGATCGATCTATTATGGCAAGTATATTCAGAAGGAAAATTTGGTTATAAAATTCAACGTCAGATATGGTTAGCTTTAGGTAAAAACTATACTCAATTATGGACGAAATTGAAGTGGAAAGAAGGTAACAAATGGACAAAATATCCTCAAGAATTTATTTGGGATTTAAGCGCTCCAATAGGGCATTTACCTTTATCAAATCAACTAAGAGGGGTTAGAGTTATTGATGCTTTATTTGCTCATCCCGCTTGGCAAAAATAGTTATAGCTTGGGGAAAAAAGAGAAGAAAGTCCCCCATAATTGGGTAGGACTGTTTTAAAGTCTTTGATACATTCAATCGATAAATCTTATAGGATAAAGCTTAGGTCGATTTTAGGCTCTAAGTTTTTTGACCAGTAGATAAAAATTTGATATTTGTCATTTTTCGTCAAAACCTATTACCGATTACCTTGTTCTCACGACAAATTAGAAAATGAAACAGCCCCGCCATAATTAGGAGCTAGGGGGCATTTTCACTAGTGAATCATACTTTTGAAACGTCCTCTAAGCCCTAAATAGACTTTTCCTCAACAACTGACTCAGATGATCTCAATCAATTTTTCTGTTATGGTTGATGATAAGTTATCCATTGAAGTTCAGTATAATGGAATTAGTTTAGTAATAGATTTAGGCTTATTCGTGCTTTAACATGGCAAATTAGAGGAATATTAAAGATTAATAGTAAAAAGGGTATTGGTACTATATTTAAAATTACTTTTCCCCAATATATATATATAACTAAAGGGGTTTAAAACATGTCTTTCATTGAAATTCTCATTGTTGAAGATGAAGCAATTATAGCTGAAGATATTGCTAGTAAGTTGGAGAAGATTGGTTATACAGTGATAGGAATAGTAGCCTCAGGGGAAGATGCGATCGCAATAACCAAAAAACAACAACCCCACTTAATTTTAATGGATATAATGCTTCAAGGGAAGATGGACGGTATTGAGGCAGTAGAACATATTCAAACTCAATTTAATATACCCGTAATTTATTTGACAGCTTATGCAGACGACGATACTTTGAATAGAGCAAAGGTAACTAAACCTTTTGGGTATTGACTAAAACCCTTTCGAGTAAAAGAACTTCAAGCTAACATTGAAATGTCTCTTTCTCGTCATGAATTAGAACAGAAAATAAAACCAGAAACTCTTACCAATATTCAATCTTCTTCCACTCAAATAGAAGAAACCGAACAACTAAAATCTGAATATCTCTCCATGGCAGTTCATGAATTTCGTAATCCTTTAACTAATATTATCGGCTGGACTCAACTACTACGAAATTGTAGTGTTAACAATCGATGTTCTCCTGAACAAGTAAATAAAGCTTTTAATTATATAGAAGAAGCGGCGAAAAATATTAATTTATTATTAGAAGATATTTTGACTATGGCTCGTACGGAAAACACCGTGATTGAATTGAAGCCAACTTCAGTGGACATAGTCGATTTTTGCCAAGACTTGATTCAAACCTTACAATTTGGTTCGGGAGAAAAATATCAGTTTCAATTTGAACATCAACAAGAATGTATTGGTTTAGTTGATAAACATCTGTTGTGGCATGTACTCACAAATCTTTTCTCTAATGCCATAAAATATTCTCCTGAAGGGGGTCAAATTCTCCTTGAGCTTGTTTCGACAAACACAGAAATTTCTTTTAAAATTAAAGACTCAGGTGTTGGTATACCTGCTGAAGATTTACCTTATTTATTTGAACCTTTTACTCGAGCTAGTAATTCTGATAATATTCAAGGAACAGGATTAGGACTGACGATCGTCAAACGTTGTGTCGATTTACATGATGGTCATATAGAAGTCCACAGCAAGCTAGGGGTTGGTAGTACTTTTAGCATCACAATACCCAAAATACTTTAATTCATTTATTGTTCTCACCGAAACCGATTCATGGTCATGAATTTGTTAACCAGAACTTGAACTTCAATGGTTTTCAATAAGTTATTAGATCATTTATCTATGCTTCACTATATAATTTTTTCATCTGAACGATTCTTTATAGCACCACATAATTTCAGAATTTATTCTAGAGATTAATCATCTTGTTGTTCATCCTCTGGATTTGTAATTAATAATGCTTTTTCAAAATCCATTCTTTGTTCAGCATTACGTAGAAAATAGCCACTCATCATCGCTGAAATTAATAGCTTACCTAACTTTTCTCGACTAGTATTAATCATCACATTAAAGTTGTCAGAAGGTAAATTACCCAACATACCAATAATGTTGTGTTCCATTACCTGAAGAATTTCTGGAGAATTAGGTTTAGATAGGTGAGTGATTGTATCTCGACTAAGAGATTGAATATACTGTAGAAAATTATTCTCTCTGTGTTTTTGATTCAAAAATTTAGTATTACGGTTAGATTTATAATTCATAACTTTTAACCTCTAATTTTTAGTCTGGTTTGATTAATAATCATTGGCGACAATTACAATGTACCAGTTTCCGCAATTATTCTGTTGGGAGTAAAACCGAACTAAATAGATAATTTCTGTTCTTATTCGATTTCTTTTTTCATTCTTTCGAGAGTCATATTCATTTGTTGAAACATTTGCTCTGGGGTAGTTCCAAATTGACTTAACTGAGTTTTTAATTGTTCGACGGTCATTTTAGCGGTGAAATCGTCGGACAATTCAAATCTTTTCATGAAAATTTTGTATCTTTCCATCATATTTTCCATTTTATCAATAAAGATTTGTTTCCCTTGTCGATCGAATTTACCAAATTCTCCACCTAGCTGAATTAAAGATTGATAATCCTGAAAAAGTTGTTTGGCTTCCTGTTGCACCACTTCTGAATCAAAAAATCCCATATTTACACCTTGCTGATAATATATGCTTATTATATTTAAAAAAAAGTCGGTTTCGCCCAACTCAATTATAAGATTATCCTGATTGTGAACCACATACGGATTTCCGTAAACAGAGAATCATGAACAATTCAACGACAAAACCAAAAAAGAAAATATTTGCTGTTAGTTTAGCTTTACTAGGTGCAGTTACTTCTATTCCCCTTGCTGGTTTACATAAGTTTTATTTAGGTCAGCCTCTATGGGGTATTATTTACTTCGTTATTGGTTGGCAAAATCCCATGGGCAGAATTGCTTGTGCGATCGATATAGTCTTATACTTAGCTCAAAATCAACAACGATTTGATCAACGCTTTAATCCTCATTTAATAGTTGCTAACAATCAAAACACATTACCTGCACAACAAATGAACGAAATAGCAACAGCCTTAAGAGAACTAGAAAAATTACGTCAAGAAGGTTTAATTTCTGAATATGAATTTGAACAAAAACGTCGTCAACTATTAACTTAAATAAGCTTAATTAATTTCTTGTTTCTACATTCTAAATTCATCATCATCAGTCTATTTATTACTTTTTCCCCAATTTCTATTTACTCTTCACAAACACGAGTTGGAGATAAAATTGTCGAACGTCTAAATTCTGCCAAATATTGTTCGAGGATAACTAATTGAGATAAATTCAAACTGTAATACGTCCAACGTCCTTGTTGACGACTGTTGACTAAGTTTGTTTCACGAAGAGTTTTTAAATGAAAAGATAATTTTGATTGAGGAATATCAAGTATTTGGGTAATTTCACAAACGCACAATTCCCTAGTACGTAACAAATCTAAAACTTGTAAACGAATATTATCAGATAAGGCATGAAAACCCATAGTCAGAATTTCTAGATTGTGAGTTGGAGTTAATGTCATTTTGGATAAATAATTAATTTATAGCATTTTTCAGATTTATCGACGGTAGATGATTAACTGAAAACGATTATCAAACAAGTATTTTATGGTTCGAGAACAGAACAAACTTTAGCACGATAAAGTAATTTATCTTGGTGTCGATAGCCAACATAACGTATTTTGACTGATTGTGTTTCTATCTTATCCAAATTATTATTATTGTCCATTAACTCATGTTCTTGAGGATTATAAGAAACTATCTCTCCTACATTGCCAATGGTTTCAATATCCCATTGGGATAATAATTCCTTTAATGGTTCAAGTAAAGGTATTAGTTTGCTCGCAGGTAAATTAGAATTATTTTCAACGGCATGAGTAAATGTCGGTAACTGCAATATTAATGACTCTAAAATAGAAATTGCTTCTTGTTGATATTCCCATTTGAGATTTGACTCTATCTGTTCAATATCTGATGATGATAGATTTTTATTCTCGCTTAAATCATCGATTAGGGTATGAACAGAAATATTTAAACCATCAGCAATTTTTTTTAAAATTCCTAAAGGAGTACTGTCCAATAAACCATTTTTTAAACGATAAAATTGCAACAAGGATACTCCAGCTAAACTACTTAATTCTCCATAGTTATTAATCTGGGCTTGAGTCATCCATTGATGTAAAATGGATGATATATAATTATCATTGGTATTTTTCATAAAAAGTCTTGAACTTTGGTGAAAAACTCTAATTAATTTAATTTATATTAAAAAATATTTTATTATTTTAAGTAAATTCTATCCTGCGAGAGGAAAGTCTTATTGTCCACCATTGTAGGTTACTAAACTATTTATATCAAATAACATCATAATGACAGAATCAAATCGTTCGCCCCAAATTCCTATCCATGAATTTGTCGCGATAAAACAATCTAATTTATTCATTTAGTTCCTATTCCTGATGCTCCTCGTCCTGTTAAAATTCCCTAATTTATCAACAAGAAAAATTTAACTATTATTAAAAGATAAATAAAATGAATAGTTTGCTAATAAAATTAACAAAGTATTAAATAGCAGTTGTACATTTTTATCGGGTATTTTAGGTAGAAATCTGGTACTAATTTGTACCCCAATTAAACCTCCAATCCCAACTAAGATACCAGGGATAAAGAGTATATTTCCGTTGTGGTAATGACCAATACTAGCAAAAATAGAAGTAAAAACGATCGCACCTAAACTAGTTTGAATTGCTGGTTTGATTTTTTCATTTAAGAAAATCATTTGAAATGGAACTAAAATTAAGCCTCCACCGACACCAAATATACCTGCTAAAATTCCTGCTCAACTTCCTGTAAATAAAATAGCTAAATTTTGATTGATTTTAATCTTTTTTTGATCATTATTTTGAGGTAATTTACTTTGTTTTAAATAGGTCAAATAAATATTAATTAATAATAATAAACCGAAGCAAAATTGTAATATTTTTTCTGCTATAATACTTACTAAAGTAGTTCCTATTAGACTAGCAATCATTGCTGGGAAAGCTAAGGTTATAACTTTTTTGATGTTGAGATAACCCATGAGCACATTTTGATAACTACCAGCAAAAGAGGTGATGATAATTGCCAAACTACTAGTTGCGATCGCTTCTGAATAGCTAAAACCGATAGCCTGTAAAGAACTAACTAAAACAATTCCACCACCTATTCCCAATAAACCAGCTAAACCACCAGAAATAAAACCGATGAAAATGAATAATAACCAATTGAAATCCATAGAAATTTAATCAATTTCTGAAGAAAAAAATGATTCTGATGACTTAAAATATAACTGAATAAATACTTAGATAAAATATTTAATAATTATGAATGGTTTTTTTGAAAATGTTTTACGTTACCCCCGCTACATGATTAGTTTAGCCTTAGGAATTTTTATCTTCTTTTGGGAAAAAATTAAACCATGGTTTAAAAATCCTGTGACAGCGACTGCTTTATGTGGTTTTTTAGTCGGTAGTTTTTGCTTCCTTTACTTCACTCTAAAAGCAATGTTAGGATTAGGTGCCGTTTAGTCAGAATGCTAATGGATATTCATTCTTAATTGACTATATATAAATAACAACCCTCAGAATTCGTCTATATCCAATGAATCTGGGAAACGTTATAAATAAACTTTATTATTGACTCAAAAATTTAAAATGGCAAATATTCGTCGTCTAGAAAAAATATCTTCTTTGATAAAAAGAGAAATTAGTCTAATGTTAATTAGCGAAATTAAAGATGATAGGGTCGGTTCAGGTATGGTAAGTATTACCCAAGTGGAAGTATCTGGAGATTTACAACATGCGAAAGTATTTGTCAGTATTTATGGTACAGATGCCGCCAAAAAAGAAACGATGGAAGGTTTAAAAGCTTGTACTTCTTTTGTGAGAAAATCTTTAGGTCAAAAAATTCGCCTTCGTCATACTCCTGAAATTCGTTTTATTCAAGACACTTCTTTAGAAAAAGGTGATCAATTAATTAAATTAATCGAGCGAATTACCCCTTCTACTCCTTCGACTATTGTGGAAGAAGAATAATTATAAAGGGTCAATAAAATTGAGAATTATTGATGTACTGTAGTGACGTAGCAATGCCACGTCACTACCGAAGCTTTTCTCCCTTCTCCCCTTGCTACCATAATCTATCATTTCAAACTTGAAGGACTACCAGACTTCAATCACTTTAAATGACTTGGTAACTCCTCAATTGTGAATCCTAACTCTTTAAATCGAACTTTTTCAGCCAGCTTTAACTATTATCTTGAGTACGAATAGTGTTAATATTTTGTAACAAATAGTTATTAAATTATATTATTCACTTTAAAGTATGTATTATTTACCACAACCTCCTCTGGGTTTATTGTTTTTTGGATTTTTTATCGGTATTACCTGTGGTTTAGCTTTTGATGCAACTTTAAAACAACAGGTTAAACAATGGCAAAAAGATGTTCAAAAAAGTAAGCCTACAGATTTATCCCAAATGTCACGCTTTTTATTACCTTTTTTTGGTATTTGCGTTGGTATTTGTGTCTTTTTGGCTGCAGGTTTAGAAATTTTTCTCTATAACAGAGCAATATCTTTTGGTTTAGCCGGGCCTTTAACCCTCTTAACCGCAGGATTAGTTTGGAGTCAGCTGAAGAAATTGATAGTTCAATTATTAGAAGGTGGTTCTAAATCTCTTGATTTAGATACTTTTTACTAAACTAAAATTAATCAATTCTACGGTTTAGGTGGGAATTGCTTCTCCAGGGCGTAATCTCGCCCATTTACCCATATCTTCGGTGAAGCTTTCACAACCAACTACATCCCATTCAATTTCAATACAATCGCTATCAGTACGAATATTGACATTAATTGATGGCTTTTCTGGCTCAAATTCAGGTTTTTCGGTAAGATGTTTTTGTTGATGCTGGGTTTCTACAGCATAATATGTATTACAGCGATCGACATATTGGCAGTTTATACAAATACACATAAACTCCTCCCTTATGGATATATAGCACAATAGAGAATGTGGAATACAGAATAAAGCATTCTATATTTATCTGCTACTCTAACTTAATTTTTTGGGAAGTGACCAATTTAGAAGCTATTTAAAACTTCATATCTCAAAGTGAATGGCATTTAATTGTTAATTATCAACTCTCAGCTCTCAATTCTCCATTAAATTATGTCTTTAGATAATTTTTTAGCAATCAATTTACCTTTCTCTCTAGACTTATTTCCTGAAAATACTTATTTAGTTGGTGGTGCAGTTAGGGATGTTTTACTAGAACGTAAAAGGGATTATTTAGATTTAGATTTTGTGACTCCCCATTCTGCTATTTCCATCGCCAAAAAAATTTCTAATTTATATAATGCTGGTTTTGTGGTTTTAGATCAACAAAGAAATATTGCTAGAGTGGTTTTTCCTTCTGCTACTATTGATATTGCTCAACAAGAAGGTGATAATGTCACTACTGATCTATCTCGTCGTGATTATACTATTAATGCGATCGCATTTGATGGTCAAAATAACAAAATAATTGATCCATTACAAGGACAAAAAGATTTACAGCAAGGGATAATTAGAATGATATCCCCACGGAATTTGCAAGAAGATCCTTTAAGATTATTAAGAGGTTATCGTCAAGCTTGTCAACTTGATTTTACCATTGAAGAGAATACTCGTCTGACTATCAAAGAGTTAGCTCCGTTGTTAAGTAATGTCGCTTCTGAAAGAATTAATAGTGAATTAGGATATTTATTGGGTAATATCAGAGGTAGTAAATGGTTAACTGAAGCTTTTAAAGATAATTTATTATCTGTTTTTTTTCCCTATCTAACCCTTTTACAAATAAATTTACTTCATAAAATCGATAAAGCGATCGAATTATTAGAAAATAGTCATAGTAAGTTGTTGCCTATTCAATCACAATGGCGTGGTTTAGCCAAATTAGTTTGTTTAACGGATACAAATCCTGAAATTGCGGATAGACAGTTAACTAATCTAAAATATTCCCGTCAAGAAATTAAAACAGTTACGACAGTACTAAAAAATATTCCTACCTTAAAAGAGAAAAACTTTGAGAAGAGTTTAAAAAGTCAATATTTTTTCTTTCAATTAGTTGGTCAAGTCTTACCTATTTTAGCTATTTTCGCCCTTGCTAATAATTTACCTGAAGATTTAATGACAATGTTAATCGATCGTCATTGTGATAATCAAGACAAAGTAGCCCATCCACAACCATTATTAACAGGTAATGACCTCATCAAATCATTGCAACTATCCCCTAGTCCTCTAATTGGTGAACTATTAACCCAAATACAAATTGCTTATATTGAAGAAAAAATTAGCAATCAAAAAGAAGCAATTCGATGGGTTCAAGAATATATGACCAAATTATGAACTATAGCAAAGAACAAGGGGCAAAGGTTAAAATCTTGATTTAGCAATACTTTTAGAAATCATCAATGTCCTAATCAACCTGTTCTCTGCTATAAAATAATTATTTTGTCACAATTCCAAGTTTGGTTTGCCCTCTTTGCTTTGCAAGGAGAAGAATTAGAGGAACAGTTGGTTGTGTCAAAAACTTTAGTTAAAATTTGGACTAAATTTCATTTTGATATTTTTTATTCACAACATTCTCAATTCTCAATTAAAACTTGTGCATCCTTACCTAAGACAATTGTAATATCAGAATTAAGATCACCCGTGGAAGAATAATCTAACTCTCCCATACTAAGAGCATTTAAAACTTGCTTGGCTGAGTTTGCATCTCCTTTTTGGACAACAATCTGAGTTTTTTTGAACGGAGGTAAATTGCGACCACTTACATAAACGTTACGGAAACCCTTTTGGGTTAACAATAATGCCACCTTACGACTTAACTCAGGATTATCAGTACTATTTTGAATGGCAATACGAGAACGAAATACTGATTCTAGATCATCAGGTGCAATAGCATCACTATTCAGATAATCTTGGAGAATAGCTTCTTTCTTATTTTGGTCAATTAACCAGTAACTCGCTCGATATTCTCCTGATTTACTACCACGCCCAGGTAAGGTTAACATTCTGATGTCTTGTTTGTCTAAAGCTAAAGAGAAAGCCGCTAAATTAAAAACTTCTTCCTGAGTCAAATCCGTATCCATTTCATTTTGTAATACTTTCCATATCTTCGGTATTTGCCAAAGAATTTTAGGAGACTGTAGCTTGCTTTTTAAGGCTTTTAGTAATATTTGCTGTCTTTGTATTCTACCAATATCTCCTAATCCATCATTACGATAACGAACAAATTGTTCTGCTTTATCGCCATTTAAAGTTTGCTGTCCTTTTTTTAAATCAATATATAAATCTTGAGTTTTGTCGGTGTATTTCATATCTTGAGGTACATACACTTGGACACCACCAACAGAGTCAATCAATTTTTTAAAAGCCTTGTTAGTTACTCTGACATATTTATCAATGGTAATACCAGATAAATTATCTTCAATTATTTGTTTGGTATAGTCTATACCTCCAATGGCATTTGCACTGTTAATTTTGCCAGATCTCCCATTAGGTAACTGGACTAGACTATCTCTGGGTATAGAAAGCATCTTCACAGAGGAATTATCGGGGTTTAAACGTACAACCAACATTGTGTCACTACGTCCAGAAAATTTAGCATCAGGATTATCAGCTTGATTAGGTGCTCGATCGATTCCCATTATCAAAATATTAACAGGTTGTTCAATTTTATTAGCAAATAAACCTTGAAGACCAATTTTTTTGATGTTTTGTATTTTCTCTCGCAGAATTTCAATATCAATAGGTAAGGGAGTTTTCAGAGCAAAACCCATGCCAATTATTCCTGATAAGGCGGCAGTTAAGGTGAAGCATCCTCCCCAAATAAAGCCCTGAAGTAAGGGAGAAACAGCATTTTTAGTTGATGAAGATTTCCGTCCTTTTTTGGATTTATGGGACTGAGGTGACAATTTACTTTCCCGTAATTATGATTATTTTTGGTTTTAACCTCTAATATTGATAGCATACTCTTAAACATTTTGTGTATCTTTATCGCAATTATTTTGACATTGGATTATGAACAAGACATTTATACCTGTAATTTTAGCTGGTGGTAAGGGAGAAAGATTTTGGCCTTTAAGTCGTTTACAACGTCCGAAACAGTTTTTATGTCTTGATGGGAGTGGAAAGAGTTTGTTACAGGCAACCGCAGAACGTTTATTGAATTTAGCTGGCGGTTGGCAGAATTTATTGGTAATTACTTCGGAGTTGCTAGCACAAGGTGTACAAGAACAATTGCCTTTATTACCAATGGAAAATATTTTAGTTGAACCAGTGGGTAAGGATACTGCTCCTGCGGTGACTTGGGCAAGTCTTACTATTCAAAAGCTTTATGGGGATGATACTGTGGCAGGTTTTTTTCCTGCTGATCATTATATTGGTAATCAAGTAGAATTTGATAAGACGATCGAAATTAGTATTGATTATGCTCGCACTCAAAATGCGATCGTCACTTTAGGTATTAAACCAGACTATCCTTCCACGGGTTTTGGTTATATTAAACAAGGTGAGCAACAAGCCCCAAAAGATGATTTAATTATTTATAAAGTCGATCGCTTTACCGAAAAACCAGAGCAAGAAACTGCCCAAGAATTTATCACTACAGGTCAATATAGCTGGAATAGTGGTATGTTTATTTTTCCAGTGGAAACCGTCTTAAAAGAGTTAACACAATATGCACCAGAAATCTTAAAACCCTTACAAGAAAAAGGTAAACAGGCATATTTAGAACTTGAAAAAATTAGTATTGATTATGCCTTAATGGAAAAAACTAACCTTGCTTATGTTATTCCTGCGGATTTTGATTGGGATGATTTAGGTGATTGGAATGCGTTAGAAAGATTATTAAATAATGATAGTAATGATAATATTGTCATTGGTAATCATATTAGTCAAGATACAAATAAATCGATTATTCATAATAGTGAAAAAGATGAAATAATTATGACTATAGGATTAGAAAATGTGGTTGTAGTTCGAGAAGGAAATGCCACTTTGGTTGTAAATAAAAATAAAACTCAAGATATTAAAAAAGCATTAAAAATTTTGCAACAACAGCAAGATCATCAACATTTCTTATAAATTAAAGGGAACTGGTTTATTTTTACTATTTTTACATTAACATAAACACAGTTAACCACTCCGATTCCTTTAATAACTTTTTTGGCATTTCCACTATACTGCTTCGTGACTAATTCAATCTGATAACTATATCGTTTATCTAATACTGTATCATCAAAAAGAATATAACCATCTTCATCAGAAATAATTAAATTTTTAACAGTATTCCAAAGGGAGCTAGGAGTAAATTTTTCTTTTTTTAAATAACGATTAATTTTGTCATGACTAACATCAGCAACATGCTCAGATAAATTAGTAATTGTATAGTTAATTTGACTACTTAATAGATATTGACAATAATCTAACTTGTCATACTTTTTGATAATCATTCAAAATTGGAGAACAGATGATAAAAAATAGTTTTAACGTAATTTTACCATGAGCAGATTCTAATACTATAGTTAATCAATACTGATTCACTGTAACTATTAATAAATAAGGGCTATGTTCTTATTTTTTCTTTTTGTTTGCGTAAGTCCTGTTCTAATAGAAAATACAATCTTAGATAAATGATTTCAGGCGATCGCTTTTACTATAGCAAAGGTTAAAATCTCAACACAGCAATACTTTCAATAATCATCAATGTCCTAATCAACCCGTTCTCTGCTATAGTCTGTCAATTTTGTTTTGAGGGATAGGCAGTAACATTCAAAACTCTAATAAAATACTTTCTCTCCCAGCTGTTTTTCTCCCTTCTCCCCTGCTACCATAATCTCTTATTTCAAACTTGACGGACTACGGTGAAAGTAACGCAAAAGTTTAAAGTTAAATAATTTATACAGAGAAAGACTTTGAGGTACTTGTGTTAGGGAATCGGGTAATTCTCTTGTCTTAATGCTTTACCCTATCAGTACAAACTTAGGATGCAATATCTTTAGTGATGGTTCAAGCTTTTTTCAAAGACAAAAACCTTTGAAACCTGAGCTTTTAACTTTGACTATGTGATTAAATTGTGTAGCGAAAATCAAAAAAACAGTCAATTGTTAAGTTTTCCTTAAAATTCTCATTTCTTTAGTGAATGCCAGATAAATATAACAGGGAATTATGGATTAAAAAATAAACTACCATCATTGCGGCAGCCGCAAGAGCGACTAAAGTCCCTGCTAACATCAGGGAAAATTCTTTGCTGTCAAAGGCTTCCTGCATTAAGTGTAGAGACCAAGCAACTAGTGCTGCATTTAATATGAGAATTGATATTAACATTTCTTAAAATATAAGTTCTCATCTATCTTAATATAAATTTCTCAATGATATGAAGTTTGGTAAAGATAAACATTATTTTCTGACAATGACTTGACGCTTTCTTAAGAATTGTTTAATCTCTTCGACTGTTAATTCTCCATAGTGTAATAAAGAAGCAAGTAATGCCGCTTCAGCTTTTCCTTCTGTAACAGCATCATAAATATGTTGACAGTTGCCTGCACCACCAGAGGCAATTACTGGTATTTCCACTCTATCGGCGATCGCACGAGTTAATTCCAAATCGTATCCTGCTTTAGTACCATCAGCATCCATACTGGTAACTAATAATTCTCCTGCACCTCTTTGGGTGACATTTTGAGCCCATTCCAAAGCATCGATACCAGTATTTTCTCTTCCACCTCTTACATAGACATCCCAACCAGGGTTATTAGGATCATTTCTTCTTCTAGCATCGATCGCTACTACTATACATTGAACCCCAAAGCGATCGCTAGCGGCATTAATAAAGTCTGGATTTTTGACCGCAGTAGAATTAATACTGACTTTATCAGCACCAGCTCTTAATAAATGTTTAACATTTTCTAAGGTTTTAATACCTCCTCCCACAGTCAAAGGTATAAAAACTTGTTCGGCAGTACGATAAACCACATCAATCATTGTATCTCTGGCTTCATGAGTCGCCGTAATATCAAGAAAAACCAATTCATCGGCACCAGCATCATTATAAACTTTAGCTAATTCAACGGGATCACCAGCATCTTTTAAATCGACAAAATTTACACCCTTCACCACTCTACCGTTGTTTACATCCAAACAGGGCAAAATTCTCTTTGCTAACATTTACTTCTTGATTAATTACTGAGTCATTAATTTTCACAATAACAGTTTTTTGTGTCTTTCTCTTGATACTTGAGTGACTTTTTTCGGTATCTGATTACCTGTTGTTTTTTTTCTGTTTACAAACTAATCTTGGTTGAGCTATTGATAAGCTAAGACGCATTTAAGTTTTCCATTTCCTTCAACTTGAAAAAGTTTGAAACCCTTATCCTCTCAATTCCCCTCTCACTTCTCCCTTGCTGTCTTAATGACAAGTTTAGTGCTTCCAAGCTTATTTAAAATTGGTCATCGGAAATTATTTTAATCATTTAAAAACTTAAGTTTAGTCTGGGTTCGGAGTTCTCAGTTCGATTCGTTCGGAAACCCGTACAATTGAAGTAGTTGCTATTGTTCACATAATTTAGTTAAATTAGCACTCGTAGGGTGAGAGTGCTAAAGAAAAATATTCTTACCAAAAAATATTGATATTAAGCTAATTGGAGTAAAAAAATTATGGCAGCAATTTCCATCAACGTATCTACCGTTAAACCTTTAGGCGATCGCGTATTCGTTAAGGTAAGCGAGGCTGAAGAAAAAACAGCAGGTGGTATCTATTTACCTGACAATGCCAAAGAAAAGCCTCAAATTGGTGAAGTCGTCACCGTTGGTGATGGTAAAGCAAATGACAAAGGTGAAAGAGTAGCCGTAGAAGTAAAAGTTGGTGATAAAGTACTTTATTCTAAATATGCAGGTACCGACATCAAATTAGGTATTGATGAGTACGTATTACTCTCTGAAAAAGATATCCTCGCTGTAGTTTCCTAGACGGTTATTTTTAATCTTAAAATTCATTTCATTTCAAGTAAAAAACAAATTCAATAATAATTAGTAGGAATTATTTATGGCAAAGTCAATTATTTATAACGAAGATGCACGTCGTGCCTTAGAAAGAGGTATCGATTTGTTAGCTGAAGCAGTAGCTGTTACCCTTGGTCCTAAAGGACGTAATGTAGTTTTAGAGAAAAAATTTGGTGCGCCTCAAATCGTTAATGATGGTGTTACCATTGCTAAAGAAATTGAATTAGAAGATCATGTTGAAAATACTGGTGTATCTTTAATTCGTCAAGCAGCATCCAAAACTAATGATGTTGCAGGTGACGGTACTACCACCGCAACAGTTCTCGCTCATGCGATCGTCAAAGAAGGATTACGTAACGTAGCCGCTGGTGCTAACCCCATTGCTCTCAAACGTGGAATTGATAAAGCAACTGAGTATTTAGTCGGTAAAATTGCAGACCATTCTCAACCTGTAGGAGACAGTACTGCGATCGCACAAGTTGGTACAATTTCTGCTGGTAACGACTCTGAAGTCGGCGAAATGATTGCTAAAGCAATGGATAAAGTCGGTCAAGAAGGTGTTATTTCCCTTGAAGAAGGTAAGTCTATGGAGACTGAATTGGAAATCACCGAAGGTATGCGTTTTGAAAAAGGTTATATATCTCCTTACTTTGTCACCGATGCCGAGCGTATGGAATGTGATTTAGACGAACCTGCGGTTTTAATCACCGACAAGAAAATCACCTTAGTTCAAGAATTAGTGCCTGTTTTAGAACAAGTTGCTCGTCAAGGCAAACCTTTAATGATTATTGCTGAAGACATCGAAAAAGAAGCATTAGCTACTTTAGTTGTGAACCGTCTTCGTGGAGTCTTAAATGTTACTGCAGTTAAATCTCCCGGATTTGGTGACAGACGTAAGCAAATGTTAGAAGACCTTGCTATTCTTACTGGTGGTCAATTAATCAGTGAAGATGCTGGTTTAAGATTGGATACTACCACTATTGAGCAATTAGGTTCTGCTCGTCGTATTACTATTACCAAAGATACCACGACGATCGTCGCTGAAGGTAACGAAAAAGAAGTTCAAACTCGTTGTGATCAAATCCGTCGTCAAATTGAAGAAAGCGATTCTTCCTACGACAAAGAGAAATTACAAGAGCGTTTAGCTAAATTATCTGGTGGTGTAGCTGTAATCAAAGTAGGTGCAGCAACCGAAACCGAAATGAAAGATCGCAAACTTCGTTTAGAAGATGCTATCAATGCTACCAAAGCCGCTGTAGAAGAAGGTATCGTTCCCGGTGGTGGTACTACTTTTGCTCATTTAGCTCCCGGATTAAACGAATGGGCTACTAGTAACTTATCTGCTGAACAGTTAACTGGTGCTTTAATTGTTGCCCGTGCTTTAACGGCTCCTTTAAAACGTATTGCTGAAAATGCTGGTCAAAATGGTGCTGTGGTAGCGGAAAGAGTTAAAGAAAAAGACTTTAACACTGGTTTTGATGCAGCTACCAACGAATATGTTGATATGTTTGCTGCTGGTATCGTTGACCCTGCCAAAGTAGCTCGTTCTGCGATTCAAAATGCCGCCTCCATTGCTGGTATGGTATTAACTACCGAGTGTATCATCGTTGATAAACCTGAAGGTGATAAAGCTGGTGGCGCTGGTGCTGGTGATTTTGATTACTAATCAAACTGAACTAGTAAAAAATAAATAATTAGCTTTAGGGTGGGCAATGCTCACCCTATATGGTATTCTAAAATGGCGGAAAAAGCAGGACAAAATCAACTAAGTCGTCAATATGTGATCGAAGCTTTGAAAAGAGAGCCAAACAACCCTAAAATGAAACAAAGAGCTGTAGCTTTAGGTATTTCTAAATAATTGGAACCAAGCAAATTTGATATTTAGATGTAATGCACCCTTATTGCTTGTTTCCATAAAGTATTAACTAAAAAGCTTAACAGAACCAAGCATTTTGACTTTTCATGCAGATCTTCGTTATTTTACAAATTCGAGATTATCACCTATTAGCTTGTAAACTTTCAGTCCATTGAATTTACCTTTTTGATTAAGAGACTGATAATCCTTGTCATCGAACAGAGCCGAATTTGTCTGATAAGCACCGGGGTACTGTTTATATTTCTCAAAAACATAGAGAAATTGATCCATATCGTGGCTGTTGCTGCC
>JAAHTG010000481.1_pt1 | contig 35042 bp, 22 predicted proteins | sample 6116081 | NCBI WGS metagenome assembly JAAHTG01 (sample SAMN13939989, study PRJNA603662) | sponge metagenome | isolation source: marine sponge | host: Mycale hentscheli | place: New Zealand | collected 2005 | reverse complement strand
ATGGATGATGTGCATTTTAACGGCAAAGATGTAATTTACATTATTACATTAGTTGTTAGTGTGCTAGGAGGGTGGTTCTCAATGAAGGCTGCTATAGAAAAGCTAAAGCATAGATTAGAAAATGTAGATAAGCATATAGGGGAGTGTCAGTCAGATGCTAAAGAAGAGAACCTAGCAGCCAAGCATAGCAGAACAGGTATGCGTAAACAATTCCAAGATGAAATGAAATCACTAGCAGACTTATCCAACAAAAGAATTGATATTGTGAAGCAAGACCTAAAAGACTTTCAGAAGGACAACGCTACTGAAATCAAGACACTAAACGACCAAATAACAGCCATCAAGACAGACACCTCTGAAATCAAAGGAATGGTGCAGACACTAATCAAGCAACAATGAAAATATCTCCCCATGTATCTTATAAGGAAGCGACCTATAGTGAGACCGCAACTAGAAACGACATTGACAACGAGCCTAATGCTAAGCAACTGTTAAGAATCAAGGTTCTTTGCGATAATTTATTTGAGCCTTTGCGTGATTGGGTAAGTGGTCCAATCAAAATAAATAGCTGTTTCAGGAGCGAAGAGCTCAACACTCGTATCGGTGGAGCATCTAGCTCTCAGCACATGGCCAACAATGGTGCGGCAATGGATATTGATGATACCTATGGATACAGAACCAATGCTGAGATGTTCTTTTACATTAAAGATAATTTAGAGTTTGACCAAATGATATGGGAGTTTGGAGATGATGACAACCCTGATTGGGTTCATGTGTCTTACAATAGAGGAGATAACCGAGGTCAGATATTAAAAGCCTGTAAGGTTGACGGCAGGACGAAGTACTTAACATGGGGGTAGCCCCTTAAAACCTAAACAATGGAACGATTATTTAAAAGTGGAATAGTAACTACCGTAGCAGGAATGCTCATCTTATGCGGTGCAGTTTACATGTACATGTCTAAGAGTTTTACTTCTGTAGAATCAGGAGAGCTCGCTATGATAGGACTATTATTCCTTCGGTCAAAAGATTCTTTAATTGGAATTGCTCCGAAAAAATGAAAATAGACGCTAAGACCCTCATACTATTGGGGGTCATAGCTGTCCTTTGTTTCCTTTGGTTCGACTCTTGTCAGGGTAAGATAATAGCTGAAGACCAAGCAGCTACTTTAAATTCATACAAAGATACAGCTATGGTATATAAGGCTCGCAATGGCGAGCTTGTTTCGTATAACAAAGCTATAGAGATTAGCGAGGAAAGGTTTACTGCTTTGAGAGATAGCATGAATCAGGAGTTTAAAAACTTAAAGATAAAGAACGTAACCTCACACACTAAGATTGTAACCGTTTACAAGCTAGACACAATCACACAAACATTTACAGACACACTTCCCTGTGTGGACTTCATAAAACCTTTTACTATTGACAGCTTATATTATAATTTGTCCGGGAGTATCACTAAGAGAGGTATTACTTTTAATTCGATTCTCATTCCAAATACTCAGAGCCTTACTGTTGGCACTAAAAGAAACGGCTTGTTCAAGAAGAACGAATACATAGTCGCCTTAAAGAACAGTAATCCATACGTGAACACCGTAAGTATTCAGAGCTACAACTTCACTCCTGATGCGAAGTGGTATCAGAGAGGCTCCACTAAGTTTGGAGTGGGGGTTGTCGTAGGAGGGCTTATATATCGTGCAATAAAAAAATAGCTATCTTTGTGTAAAATCAAATCAAATGAAATTAGACAAAGAAGAACTAGAGACTCTAACTAAGCTTCATGGTGACCTGCAAAAAAGTAAGATGGCACTTGGAGATATGGAGCTACAGAAAGCAACATTAATAGATTCTGTTAGATTATTGAAGCAAGAATTTGCTAAGGCTGAAGGCAAGCTTATCGAGAAGTACGGCTTAAATTCTGTCATCAATCTTCAGACAGGTGAAGTAAAACAAAAAGAAAATGGCTAAGATAAGCGACACAGGTTCGTATCCACAAGCAGTAGTAACAGGAGCTGACTATTTAATTGGAACCGACTCAGAAGATTCTAACAAGACAAAGACATTTACAGTTGACAGCTTGTCAACTTACGTATTAGGTGGAGGGACAATATACCACATCCCAATGTACGTATCAGGGGCGCAGCTTGGTGACTCAATTATGGTGCAGGATGGTTTTACAATATCGGTTAAAGGAGGGCTGAATGTTAAAGACACTTTTACTTCACAAACTAGAGCCGTCCTTAGTAATGGTCTACTAATAACTGATGGAAATACAATTGAAGCTCTTACTGCTACAGGCGTACAGACTTTTATTATAGGAACAGAGGGAGGAGATGATGTTGTTCAGATGGAAGCAGACTTATATATGCAAGGCAGAATACAAGATGCAGCAGGAAACTTTGGAACAGCAGGACAAACATTAGTGAGCAACGCAGGTGGACTTGTCTTATGGACATAAGAAAGATAGCTGTCGGGCCTGATTATAAGTCAGGAGCTATGCACTACATTGTAGGGCAGAAGGTCTTAAATGACAGCTATTCTATTCATTTAATAAAGCACAACGAGAACAGGGATTCGTTTCAGGTTTGGATAGAAAGAGCTGATGAGGTTGTTTTATGGAAAGAGTTTACCTCTACCGTTCCCATCTCTATCGAGTATAATATTTATTTTCAATGAGGTCACCACACTACTTTATAGCTAAGCCTGTTGGCGGCAAGCGTTACAGCAATACGAAATCAATGGGGGATGTGGAGCTAATAGTAAGCACATCCGAAGAGGACCATAAGTTCTCTAATAGGGAGGCAGAAGTGGTAGAGCTTCCGCTAGGTTATGAAGGGCCGATAAAAATTGGCGACACCCTTTTGGTTCACCATAACGTGTTTAAGTTCTACAACGACATGCAGGGCAGGAGAAAGAGTGGAAAGAGTTTTTTTAAGGACGACTTGTTTTTTATAGAGCCCGACCAATTCTTTATGTACAAAAGTAACGGCAGATGGAATGCTTACGACAGGTATTGCTTTGTTAAGCCAATTCCTACGGAGGATTGTTTCGTAATGAAGCCCATGAGTGAGGAGCCGCTGATGGGAGAGATGTTCCTCCCTAATAACTATTTGGTATCAAAAGGCGTATCAAAGGGTGACAAGGTTTGTTTTGAGCCTGAAATAAAATATGAATTTAATTTAGACGGTCAGAAGATTTACAGAATATACGACCATCAGATAACTATAGCTATATGAGCACCGATGAAATTAAAAGCAAAATTATAGAAGCGGGATATGACGCTGTAAGGCAACTCATCAAGGTTGCAAAAGAAAAAATTATAAAGCCTGACCCTGATGATGAGTTAGCGGCAGATAGGTTAAAGAACGCAGCAGCCACAAAAAAGCTAGCTATATTTGATGCGTTTGAGATATTGTCAAGAATAGAATCTGAAAAAGAAAACTTAAGTACGTCAAAAAAAGAAACTACAACTAGAGGATTTGCAGAACGAAGAGCGAGTTAACCTATACACAACAGTCAGCGACTATATACCCAAGAAGGTAATAAATAGAAAGAACACTTCTAAGTCCTGGTCTTACGGTTATAATCAAGAGTATGATGTGATTGTTATATCTAAAACAGGTAGGATCGGGGAGATAATCTTACTAGAAGGACTCCATATTGCTCTTCCAAAAACACCTAAAACCTTAATCAGTAAATCAACCGACCCGTTAAAAGAGTATTGGGTTAGGCAAGACTTACCTAAGCCTTTAGCAAAAATTCAATCAATATTTCAATGGAATGAAATGCCGTCGTCATTTAAAGATGATTGGGTTGATTACATCGAGGGTGAGTTTGACAGCAGGGAATATGGGCATTGGTTTTTAAATAAAGGAACACCTACATACATAACAGGCTCTCATTACATGTACCTTCAGTGGTCTAATATAGATGTTGGATATCCTGATTTTAGGGAAGCTAATAGAGTTTTATGGATACATTGGGAGGCTTGCAAAGCAGATGCTCGTTCTTTTGGTCAAACTTATTTAAAAATTAGACGTTCAGGATTTTCATTTATGTCATCTTCTGAGTGTGTTAACATTGGGACATTAGCTAGAGATTCTAGAATTGGTATCTTATCTAAGACAGGTCCTGATGCTAAAAAAATGTTCACTAACAAAGTTGTTCCTATATCCTATAAGCTGCCTTTCTTTTTTAAACCCATCATGGACGGAATGGACAAGCCTAAGACTGAGCTTGCTTTTAGAATCCCTGCGTCTAAGATTACCAAGAAAAATATGTACACCACAAAGGTAGAAGAGTTGGATGGATTAGACACCACGATAGATTGGAAGAACACAGACGACAACTCTTACGATGGTGAAAAGCTTTTGTTCTTAGCACATGATGAGAGTGGGAAATGGCTGAAGCCGAACAACATACAAAACAATTGGAGGGTTACTAAAACCTGTTTAAGGTTGGGTAGTAAGATAATTGGAAAGTGCATGATGGGTTCAACATCTAATGCATTAGACAAGGGTGGAGCAAATTACAAATCTCTTTATTACGACTCAAAAGCTTCAACTAGAAATAGGAACGGTCAAACTAAAAGCGGAATGTATTCCCTGTTTATTCCTATGGAGTTTAACATGGAAGGCTTCATAGACCTATATGGCCACCCTGTATTAAGGAAGCCTGATCAACCTGTAAAGGGTGTTGACGGTGAGATGATAACCAACGGGGCGATTGATTATTGGGAAGCGGAAGCTGAGTCGTTAAAAAGTGACCCTGACGCTCTTAATGAATTTTATAGGCAGTTTCCAAGGAACGAGTCACATGCGTTTAGAGATGAGAGTAAAGCTTCATTGTTCAACCTAACGAAGATATATCAACAAATAGATTATAATGACGCAATGATAAAAGAGCACCATTTAACGAGAGGCTCTTTTCATTGGAAGGACGGGATAAAGGATACTAAAGTTGTGTGGTCACCCGACAAAAGAGGTAGGTTCCATATTGGATGGATTCCTGGAAAGAATTTACAGAATAGAGTTATAAATAGAAACGGCAAAAAACATCCAGGGAATGAGCATGTGGGTTCTTTTGGTTGTGATTCATACGACATATCAGGTGTAGTTGGCGGCGGTGGCTCTAATGGTGCTTTGCATGGTATGACTAAATACAACATGGATGACGCTCCTAGTAATGAGTTCTTTTTAGAGTATGTAGCTAGGCCGCAGACTGCTGAGATATTCTTTGAAGAGGTTCTCATGGCTTGTGTGTTTTATGGAATGCCAATATTAATAGAGAACAATAAGCCAAGGTTGCTGTATCATTTTAAAAACAGAGGCTACAGAGGTTTCTGTTTAAATAGACCTGATAAGCATTACAACAAACTATCCAAGACTGAGAAGGAGCTAGGTGGAATACCTAACAGTTCCGAAGATGTCAAACAGGCTCACGCCTCAGCTATAGAGTCATACATAGAGAAACATGTAGGGTTAGATATGGATGGTTCTTTTAGAGATGTTGACGACATGGGAATAATGCCTTTTATAAGAACCCTAGAGGATTGGGCTAGGTTTGATATCAGCAATAGAACTAAGTTTGATGCTACGATAAGCTCAGGTCTAGCTATAATGGCTAACCAAAAACACCTATATATCCCTGAGAAAAAAGAATCAAAAATAAGCATTAACTTTGCTAGGTATAATAACAAGGGTCGAACAAGCGAATTAATTCAATGAAGGAAGTAAACATAAATATCAATCCATCAGGTTTCCCTAGTCAGTTTGTTTCTGATTCTGAGAAAGCTACAGTAGAGTTTGGATTGCAGGTTGGTCAAGCAATACAATATGAGTGGTTTAAAAGGGATGGTAGCAACTGTCGCTATTATGACCAATGGAGAGAGTTCCATAGACTAAGACTGTATGCTCGTGGAGAACAGTCTATTGGTAAGTACAAAAACGAACTAGCTATTGACGGAGACTTGTCCTACCTAAACCTTGATTGGACACCTGTCCCTATTATACCGAAGTTTGTTGATATTGTTGTGAACGGAATGGCTGACAGGCTATTTAAGGTTAACGCATTCGCTCAAGATTCTTTATCTCAAGGAAAGAGAAGTAAGTATCAAGACATGATAGAAGGGCAGATGGCAGCTCAGGACATATTAACTACAGTGAAAGAGCGTTCAGGGTTCGATGCGTTTGTTATGTCTCCTGAAGAGCTGCCGCAAGATGATGACGAGCTTGCTTTGTATATGCAGATTAAATACAAGCCTGCTATAGAGATAGCTGAGGAGGAAGCTATTGACACGATACTAGAAGAGAATCACTACGTTGACTTAAGAAAAAGATTTGACTACGACCTTACTGTCCTTGGTATAAGTGTAGCTAAGCATGAGTTCTTGTTGGGCTCCGGGGTTAAGGTTTCTTATGTAGACCCTGCGAATGTGGTTTACAGCTATACGGAAGACCCACACTTTAAAGACTGCTTTTATTGGGGGGAAATAAAAACTGTCCCTATTACTGAGACTAAGAAGATAGACCCTACGCTGACCAATGAGGACATGGAGAAGATATCAAAGTACAGTCAGTCTTGGTACGACTACTTTAATGTGGCTCAGTACTATCAGAACGATATATTCCATAGAGATACCTGTACCTTAATGTATTTCAACTACAAGACCACAAAGAAATTTGTGTATAAGAAGAAAGTTCTTGAGGGAGGAGGCAGTCGAGTAATAGAGAAGGACGACCAATTCAATCCACCCACAGAGATGATGGAGGAAGGAAACTTTGAGAAGATAGAAAAGACTATAGACGTTTGGTATGAGGGTGTTATGGTTATGGGAACGAATATTGTTTTGAAATGGGAGCTTGCGGAGAATATGGTTCGGCCTAAATCAGCAAATCAGCATGCAATTCCAAACTATGTTGCTGTTGCTCCACGAATGTACAAGGGAGCTATCGAGTCATTGACAAGAAGAATGATTCCATTTGCCGATTTAATCAACATGACACACTACAAATTACAGCAAGTAATATCTCGTGTCGTACCTGATGGTGTGTTTATTGATGCAGATGGTTTAAATGAAGTTGACTTGGGGACAGGTAGTGCTTACAATCCTGAGGACGCATTAAGGCTTTACTTTCAAACAGGTAGTGTCATTGGTCGTAGCTACACGCAGGATGGTGATTACAATCAAGGTCGTGTTCCAATACAAGAGCTAACATCTAATTCCGGGGCAGCTAAAACTCAGATGCTGATTGCAAACTATAATCACTACCTAGATATGATTAGGTCTGTGACAGGATTAGGACCTAGAGATGCTTCAACACCTGACCCTAACTCATTGGTTGGTGTTCAGAAGCTAGCTGCATTAAACTCCAACACAGCTACTAGGCACATACTAGACGGTAGTCTTTATATTTATAGAACATTATCCGAGGCTTTATCATACAGGGTAGCAGACATATTAGAATACTCAGACTTTAAGGATAGCTTTATTAATAAGATAGGCAAGTATAACGTGAATATACTTAACGAGATATCTGACCTATACATTTATGACTTTGGCATATTCATAGAGGTGTCTCCTGATGAAGAGCAAAAGGCGCAGCTAGAGCAGAACATTCAGATGGCATTATCCAAGCAGGACATCAATCTTGAGGACGCTATTGATATTAGGGAGCTCAGGAACTTAAAGCTTGCCAATCAATTGTTGAAATTGAAAAGAGTCAAAAAGCAAGAGAGAGAAGAAAAGATGCAAATGCAACAACAAGCTATGCAAGCACAGCAGCAGATGCAGTCTCAACAGATAGCAGCCCAAGTAGCGGCTCAGAAATTAGAGATGGAGACTCAATCCAAGATACAGGTCAAGCAGGCAGAGATAGCATTCGAGCTTGAGAAACTTAAAGGTGAGGCTCAGCTCAAGCGTGAGTTGATGCAGGTAGAGTTTGATTACAACATGCAGCTATCAGGTATGCAAGCACAAAACTTATCTGACAGGGAGAAGTCAAGAGAGGACGCTAAGTCTGATAGAATCAGTCAGCAGAATAGCGAGCAATCTAAACTCATTAATCAAAGGAAGAATAATCTTCCACCACAAAGATTTGAATCAAACGAAGATAGCTTAGATGGTTTTGACTTAGCAGAGTTTTCGCCTAGATAAGCGTCTTTATTTTTTATGTAACTTTGTATTAAATTAAATCTAATGGAAATTAAAGTAAAAGAAGTAAGTGCTGTAGAGGAGAAGTCGGTACAGGAAGTAGAGAAGGAACTTCTTGAGAAGCACGAAAAAGAAATTACAAACGAGGAGCCTGAACCTGTAGAGGTTGTAACTCCTCAAGAAGAAGACTCACCTCCTGAGTTAAAAGAGGAGGAAGTTCTTTCATATATTAAGAATAGGTATGATAAGCAGATTAACTCTGTAGAGGAACTACTTACTGAGCGAGAAGCTTCGGAAGAGTTGCCTGAAGATGTTGCTGCTTATTTTGAATACAAAAAGAAAACAGGGAGAGGTATTGAAGACTATGTTAAATTAAACAGAGACTTTAGTAAAGCAAACCCTGATACTCTACTTAAAGAATATCTGTTAGCTACAGAGGAAGGCTTAGACGCAGAAGATATTGAATCCTTGATGGATGATTATTCTTATGACGAAGAGCTAGATGATGAGGCTGACATTAGAAAGATAAAGGTAGAGAAGAAGAAAGTTATTGCTAAGGCTAAGAAATATTTCGAGGAACAGAAGCAGATGTACAAGGAGCCCCTTGAGTCAAGTGGGAGTCAGATGTCTGAAGAAGATACCAAGGAGTTCGAGGCGTATAAACAATATATGAGTAATTCTAAGTCCGTAAAGGAATTAAACGACAGGAAGGCTGAATGGTTTTCTAAAAAAAGTGACGAGGTTTTTAGCAAGGAGTTCAAAGGTTTTGAGTTCGAGATTGGTGAAAGTAGTTACACGTTTAGTCCAGGAGATGCGTCTGAGTTGAAGAAAGCACAAGAGACTCCAATGAATTTCATAGGGAAATATTTGGATGATGACGGAATGCTTAATGACGCTACAGGCTATCACAGGTCTTTAGCAATTGCAATGAACCCTGACAAGTTTGCTAAGTTCTTTTATGAGCAAGGCAAGTCGGAAGCTACGGAGGATGTGATGCGTAAAACAAAAAATGTCAATATGACTGAGCGCAGAGCACCTGAAGCAACTTCTAAAGGGGGGACTACTGTGAGGGCAGTAACACAAGACTCAGGTCGAGGGTTAAAGATTCGCAGTAAAAGAAACAGAAGTTAAATATTAAAAAAATAAAAAAATGCCGGGACAAGTTAACCCGACACCGGGCTTTAATCTTCAGCCAAGTGCTGAACAAGTACCGTTGTCAACAAATTATATTACCAATTTTGATTTCCTTAATCAGTATCTTCCTGATACATACGAGAAGGAATTTGAAAGATATGGTAACCGAACAGTATCTTCATTCTTAAGAATGGTTGGTGCTGAAATGCCTTCCAACTCTGACATGGTAAAATGGGCAGAGCAAGGAAGACTACACACAAAATATGTAGATTGTACTTCAGGAGCAGCATTAGCAGCAATTGATGCTACTATTACTATTAACGATGCGTTAGTACCGGGAACAGGTAGCGTAGCTATCCGAGCAGGTCAAACTATCGTTATTACTGAGAATGCAGGTGGAGGACAAAACAAAGCAGTTGTTAAGTCAGTTGATACAGTGGCAGGCACAATAGATATTGCTTACTACGAAGCAGCAGGTCAAGCTTTTGCAGCCGCAGCAGTATGTACTATCTTCATTTATGGTTCTGAGTTCAAAAAAGGAACTGCAGGAATGCAAGGTTCTTTGGAAGCTGATGATGAAATCTTTGATAATAAGCCAATTATCATAAAAGATAAGTACGCAGTAAGCGGTTCTGATATGGCTCAGATTGGTTGGATTGAAGTAACTACTGAGAATGGTGCGACAGGATACCTTTGGTATTTGAAGTCAGAGCACGAGACTCGTCTTCGATTTGATGACTACCTAGAGACTGCAATGATTGAAGCAGTTCCTGCGGAAGTAGGTTCAGGCGCAATTGCTGAGTTAGGTGTAGCAGGTACAGCAGGTACAGCAGGTTCAGAAGGAATCTTTCACGTTGTAGGAAACAGAGGTAACGTATGGGGCGGTGGAAACCCTGATGCATTAGCTGATTTTGACGCTATCATTAGCCGACTTGATAACCAAGGAGCTATTGAAGAGAATGTAATTTTCTTGGATAGAAACTTTGGATTTGATATCGACGACATGTTAGCTGCTCAAAACTCTTACGGTGCAGGTGGTACTTCATACGGTCTTTTCGATAACGATGAGGAGATGGCTCTTAACCTTGGATTCACAGGATTCCGAAGAGGTTACGACTTCTACAAGACGGATTGGAAATATCTGAATGACCCAACTATGAGAGGTGGTTTACCAACAGGTGCAGGTTCAGGTCGTGTAAACGGTCTAATGGTTCCTGCAGGTTCTACAACTGTGTATGACCAAGTGTTAGGTAAAAACGCAAAGCGACCATTCTTGCATGTACGTTACAGAGCTTCAGAAACTGAAGACCGACGATACAAGACTTGGATTACAGGTTCAGCAGGTGGTGCTGCTAACAGCGACCTCGATGCAATGGAGGTTCACTTTTTGTCTGAGAGATGTGTTTGTACTATGGGTGCGAATAACTTTTTCTTATTCCAAGAGTAATCAATAAGTTTATAGAGGGAGCCTGCGGAAGTGGGCTCCTTTTATTTAATCGTCCCACTTATGGGACATAAATCAAATTCAAATGAAATCGAATACAAATCACGTAGACAAGGTCTACAAACTAACAAGAGATGCAGCTCCTCTTTCTTATATGCTGCCAACTAGAAACACTAGGAGATTCCCACTACTACATTTTGATGAAGAGACAGGTGTTAACAAACCTCTTCGATATGCTAGAAATCAAAAGACACCTTTTGAAGATGAGCAGGATGGAAATGCAATTGTAGAGCCTATAATTTTTGAGGATGGATTCTTAAGTGTTCCAAGAAACAATCCTGTCCTACAGGAGTTCTTACATTATCATCCTATGAATGGTATTAGGTTCGTAGAGGTTGATGAGGAGAAAGATGCTCAGGCTCAACTAGAAGAGATGAACAAAGAGCTTGACGCATTGTCTGAGGCTAGGTCTTTATCTATTGAGCAGCTAGAGACAATGACTAGGGTTTTGTTCGGTAAAGACCCATCTCGCTCAACAACTGCTGAGTTAAAAAGAGATATACTTATTTTTGCTAAGAGAGAGCCTCATGCTTTCATGAATGCATTAACGGACCCTAATTTAAAATTATCATCCAACGTACAGTTGTTCTTTGATAATAAACTATTATCTTTCCGAAACAATAAGAAGGATGTGTATTTCAATTTATCATCCAACAAAAAGAGAATGCTAACTATACCATTCGGGGAAGACCCCATGTTCGTGGTTTCGTCATATCTGCAAAGTGATGACGGGTTAGAGATATTAACAATGCTCGAAAATCAGCTAGAGATAGCTTGATTTTTTCTTTCCATGATTGTTTATCTAGCAGAGGGGTTGATTTTTCAGCCCCTCTTTTTTTTTGTTTATCTTTGTCTTAATGATAAACTCAGTTAGAAATACGGTACTGTCTGTATTGAACAAAAACAACTATGGCTACCTATCGCCATCTGATTTCAATCTATTTGCAAAGCAGGCACAGCTCGATATATTTGATAGCTACTTTTATCAGTACAATTATCAGATAATGAAAGAGAATGCTCGCCAATCAGGTACGGGCTATGCTGATATAAGAAAGGGTTATGAGGAAGTTATAGACCTGTTCTCAGTAACAAACGACTTGACTCATATTGCAGACAATGAGTTCAGTGCTCCATCTGTTATAACTACAGGAGATGACTATTATCTTATAGTGAAGGTTTTGTGCTATGATGCTAGCACTCCACCTAGAGTATTCAAAGGGGAAGCTGAGAAGGTTCACAACTCTCAGATAACAATGCTGCTCAACTCAATGCTTACTGCCCCATCTGAAACGTTCCCTGCTTACGTATTAAATGGTAGCACCATAACGGTGTACCCTGACACATTTGATGCTGCCACTGAGGTTTCCTGTAACTACATTAGATACCCTAATCCTCCTAAGTGGACTTATGTCACATTAACAAATGGTGAGCCATCATTCGACCAAACTGCTACTGACTTTCAAGATTTTGAATTACCGCTAGATGATGAGGTTGATTTGGTTATGAAGATATTACAGTACGCAGGGGTATCCATTAGAGAATCTGATGTGTATTCATTTGCTAATTCAGAAGAGGCTCAAGGGTCACAAGAAGAAAAATAATATATGGCATATTTAAGTGCATATCAATATTACGAAAATGGTGGGGCTGCACCTGAGGATGCTAATTGGGGTTCTTATCAGTATGTTAGCTTAAAAGATATAGTGAACAACTTCATGCTTATGTATGCAGGCAATCACTCTTTAGTTAATAACGAGGAGAGATACAAGGTGTTGTTCCACGCTAAGAGAGCTATACAAGAACTTAACTACGATGCTTTCAAGGAGATTAAAGCTTTAGAGCTTTCGGTTTGTGATACGCTTAGGTTTGTTTTACCACACGACTATGTTAATTGGGTAAGAATATCTTTATACAAAGATGGTGTTCTTAGACCGCTTACTGAGAATATTCAAATAAACTCAGCCACAGCTTATCTTCAAGACAATGATTGTCGGATACTGTTCGATGCTAGCGGAAACATATTGAAGCCTGAGTTCTCTGACATAGACCTAGACCGAATTACAGGGCAAAAGAAAAGCATCTACCTAAACAAAGGAAGTCAGTTCAATGGACTAGAAGGATACTGTTGTGATGGTGAGTGGTATTTTGATTACGGGATCGGTGCTAGATATGGTTTAAATACTGAGACTGCTAACGCTAATCCAACATTCAGGATTGATAAGCAGGCAGGGGTTATTAACTTTAGCTCCGAGATGGCAGGAGAGGTGTGCATATTGGAATATGTTTCGGATGGTATGGAAGGTGGAAACGACACGCTTATAACCGTTAATAAATTATTCGAGGAATTTGTTTACGCCTACATTAGGTATGCGATATTAAACAGCAAGGTCGGTGTTCAGGAGTACATCGTATCAAGAGCAAGAAAAGAAAGGTCTGCCTTGCTAAGAAATGCTAAGATCAGGATTAGCAACATACATCCAGGCCGCTTATTAATGAATCTTCGAGGAAGAGAAAAGTGGATAAAGTAGGATGGCAAATATTCAAAGAAATTTTATAAAGGGTAGAATGAACAAGTCTCTTGACGAGAGACTAATCCCTAATGGAGAATATGTAGATGCACTAAATGTTCGCTTAGGCTCTACAGAAGCTTCTGAGATAGGCTCAGTAGAGAACTCTAAAGGAAATACAAAGCTATCTGCACTATCCTTTATTGATGGTACTCTTCTTAGCTCTGAGGCTAGGTGTATCGGAGCCATAGCAGATGGAGCTGAAGAGACTATATATTGGTTCGTACACGACCCTGCATTTACATTAGGAGCTACAGGCAAGCTTGACCTTATTGTTTCTATAAAACCTGAAACATCTTTATTGGTATACCATGTGGTTAGCATTGATGATGGCGGTGGCGTAAACACAACCCTAAACTTCAATCCTACGTATCTCATAACAGGGGTAGATTTAGTTGATGACTTGTTGTTTTTTACTGACGATTATAATGCTCCTAGAAAGATAAATGTAACCAAGAATTATCAGAATCCCGGAATAGTGGGAGCTACCTACATTGATGGTGGTGGAACAGTTGCGTTGGCTGAGATTCTAAAAGAGTCCTTACTTGTCATAAAGAAGCCACCTATTGCAGCTCCAACATTCACGACATTCAATACAGGGAATCAAGAGAACTTCATGGAGGAGAGATTTATTTGTTTTGGGTACAGGTATCGCTATGCTGATAATGAGTACTCAGCCACATCTCAATTTAGTGCGGCTGCTTTTGTTCCCGGACCATTCTCTTTTGATGAGACATCGAAGCTTAATGCAGGAATGGAGAACACTATTAATAGTGCCTCGGTGGTCGTTAATTCAGGAGGTCCATTGGTTGTTGGGTTTGATGTGTTATTTAAAGAAGACGCTAACAGCACTATAAAGGTTATTGAGAAGTTCGACAAGCAGGAGCTCGGTATTGCTGATGATATAGATTTTTCTGTTACGTTTGACAACGGAAAAATATACACCATTCTGCCAAGCTATGAGATATTAAGGCTGTATGACAACGTACCTAGATTTGCTCAGGCCCAAACAATGATGGGGAACAGATTGATGTACGGAAACTACGTTGATGGGTACGATTTAAAAGATGTTAACAATAATCTTACAAAATTTGAGTACTCAACAGAGCTTATTAGCGAACCTATCTCTATTGTAGAATTATCAAATAGAACAGATACAGGGTTATACAACATAGATGTGTTTAATTCGGTATCAAATTCTGTGATGTATGTGGATTTAACAGGAGTTCCTCTTGAAATAAACGACCTAATCAGTATAACCCTTTATTTTGAACACGAAGAGTTTACAGGTCCCGGAACCCCTATCAGCACTACGCCTAACACAGTGGTTGGGTTTTCTTTTCAGTTAGCAAGAAATTATACTAGCGTGTACGACCTAGCGACTGATGTGGTCTTTATTGAGGCTGTTGGAGCTGCGTACAACATAGCAACAGTACCATTGTCTTGTAACGGAGCAACTTGGACAGACAGTCTTAATTGTTTAATTCCGGGGAACTTAGGTGCTTACATAGAAAATGAGAGTGGTATTGATGCTCCATTAGAACCTATATCTATAATAGCTAGCCCATCATCTAACGAGATAGGATTTCAGTTGGTGGCTATGAAGTTTGTTGACCCTGCTCTTGTTCCTCCTAACGGGGACGTTTATGAATATTACAAAATAACAGATGTTAATGCTGAATACTCAACCAATGGAATCCCAAGAAGTTTGCATAGCAACAGAAGCTACGAGTTAGGGATTGTTTATATGGATGATTTTAATAGGTCTACCACCGCATTAGTGAGTTCTAACAACTCTATTCATATTCCTTGTGGTCAGTCATCATCTCAGAACTACATTAAAGCAACAATACCACCGACACAAATAGCTCCATCTTGGGCGACTAGATACAAGTTTGTTATAAGAGCTGACAGAGCTAACTATGAAACCATATATAGTGAGCAGTACTATAGTGTTGATGACAGCAATGATGTTTGGATATTTTTAGAGGGAGAGAATGCAAGAAAAGTAGAAGAAGGAGATAGATTAATAGTTAAATCAGACTCGTCGGGACCTATGGCTAACTGTGTAACTACTACAGTTTTAGAGAAAAAATCATTAGAAGAAGGAATTGCAGGAACATTAGCACCATCAGGGGTTTATATGAGAGTTAATAACTTAAACTACAACCTAACTCCCAACGTGTCTAGTGCTCTTACCTACACAGGTTACGCAGGCCCAAAAGACAATGGAGAACCTCAATGCCTTAAGCCTTTTTATGGGATTCCATTTGGTCCCGAATTTGAATTAGGCCCTTTTGCTACGGAGACAGTTCCCGGCACTTGGGTTAATTGGGAGGTTCCTGCAGGAAGCGTAGTAGAAGTTTCTTTTTCTGTACGCAGACCGGGGACGGGACAAACTGGTTGTTCTGAACGTAAATTTGTTTGTAATGAGACGTTTATATCTACATCAAATTACGTAAATATGAGCGATTTTTGGGTAGGAGATAATATTACTTCAAGAATGAATGCTGCCGCAGATACAGGTTCTCAGATTATGTATTATAATTTATCTCTGATTCATCCTTCAATACCTTGCGACACAGAGTTTGCTACGTTTTGGACATCTCTAGCTCTACCGGGGAACCCTCTCTATTTTTCAATGAAGTCCTTTAAGTCTTGTGGGGGGTTCTTTAATACGGGTCCCAAGATTGTTTCTGCTAGTGTTAGTATAAGCCTAAGAACATCTCAGAGTCGAGTAATATTCGAGACAGAGCCACAAGACACTTTGCCTGATGTGTTTTACGAGGCTGATAGCTCTTATTCAATTGACTCGTCAGGGTTGCATAGTGGGAATATTCAGGACCAAACGGCAACCTTGCCTGCAATTATCGACACTTCGTTCTTCAACTGCTACGCTTTTGGTAACGGAGCCGAGAGCTATAAGGTTCGAGACTCAATAATAGGGAAGACTATAGACCTTGGGAACAGAACACTAACTACATCGGCTCAGGATTTTAAAGAGGCTGATAGATTTGCTGACATCACTTATAGTGGTGTATATAACGATGAGTCAAACGTAAACAAGCTAAATGAATTTAATCTTGGCTTACTAAACTTTAGTCCACTAGAAGAATCTTTCGGTCCTATTCAGAAAATGGACGGAAGAGAGACAGATGTATTGGTTCTTCAAGAAGATAAGATATCATACGTGTTGTCAGGAAAGAATCTACTGTCTGACGCTGCAGGTGGTGGAGCCATAACCTCTGTACCTGAGGTTCTTGGTAAGCAAATAGCTAGAACTGAAGAGTTCGGTATAAGCTATAATCCTGAGAGCTATGTGTCTTGGGGATATGATAAGTTCTTTACTGACTCAAAAAGGGGGGCTGTACTACAGCTTAGAGGACAAGGTCAGAATGAGCAGCTCACACCAATCTCTCAAGCAGGGATGCGTTCTTGGTTTAGAGATTTATTTAACGAGTCATTTGCTACGCAGAAGCTAGGAGCGTTTGACCCGTACATGAATGAGTATGTGTTGTCATCTAACGACATCGCTCTTCCTATAGAGATTCCATGTGATAACTGTGGAATTACAAGAACTGTTACGTTAGACGCTACCGAGACAGAGACCTATTGTGTATATGTGGGATTCTTAGTTGGAGATGTTGACATTGACTACGCAATAACAGGAGGTGTTGATTATAGGATTACAGCCACCTATAACGGAGGAAGTGTTGACACAGGAGTCGTTAACGCATCAGGAACACTGACCGTTGCTAAGAACCTTGTCGGAACAACAGAGGTGTCCATATTGGTTGAGGCTTTGTATCCTTCAGGAACAAACACTATAGGGATTACCACTAACTGTCCTGACGCTGAGGAGATAACAATAGTTGAGGTTTGTGTATCTAGTGATTCAAATGGAGGAGAGTTCATCCATAATGAATACAGGTGGACTGACGGAGTGTTTGTCTCACCACTACATTCTAGTCAGGTGACGCTTGCCTCAGGAACAGACAACGTATTAATATCAAAGTATAGCACAACCACAGGTCTACAAGGAGCAGGTGTAATTCCTGCTGATGCCGCAACCATGAGCTTGATATCTAACAAGTTTGGATTTGATGATTACAACTTTGACCCTTTGAACGATAGGTTCTTATCCCTTAGAAGTAATACTTTGTACGGCAATACGATTGCTGAAATTGAAACCTTGTTAGATTTAGCAACCATAATCACCCCTACAGGTAGTGCTCCCACATTCCAAGGAGACTTTGTAGTGCCTGCTACAGGTCAGTACCTGTATTTAATATGGGATTACAGAGAGAGAACGCCTATTCAGCTTTGCTACTCAACCTCAGCAGATGACGCTTGCTGTAATTGTGTATCTTGCGAGGAAGTTTGTAGTTATTACATTGTGAGCAATACATCAGGCTTTCCAATAGCCTATGAATATGCTGACTGTGCTACAGGTGCTATTGTTGGTGGAACACTATCTGCAACTACAGCAGTTCAGGTGTGCTCACGAATAGAGCCTTACTTGGCGAGTAAAAAAACAGGATTAGATGTCACCTTCTTACAGTGTGGGTGTCCTTAAAATTAAATGAATGGCAAACTTAGGAAGTTATTACATAAACGGTCCCACACTAGCGACAGCTACAGGAGTCTATACTGATGTGAATTTACGGTTCTGCGCTCCTAATGGTTTCTACAGTGATGGTAGTGTTGTCAGAGAGCAACTAAACTGCACCTTGCTGCCTGCATCAAAATGCGACACATGTGCGTGTGCATGCCCGATAAATGTAACATCTCTTTCTCAGCAAGCAGGGTATGACCTTTCGGTAGATATCGGCACAGGCACAGGGGCGGTCATTGTTACATTCAGTCCCGGAGTAGTCCCTTGTGGTATAAGAGCGGAGTACAATGGAGTTCGGTATAACGAACTGAGCTCTCCTCTCGATGGATATCATTCTGCTACAGGGACTAAGATTACTTACGTAGGTTCTAACGCTCCGTCATGCATAACTCCACTGCCTGTGACAGGAATAATAGATTCGTACCAATACAATTGCGCTACGAACTTGTTTGATATTTCCAATGGAGACAAGTCGGGAGATATAGATTCAGGTCAAGAATCTTTATCAGCAGGAGACCCATTTGGTTGTGTTATGGTGATACCAAAGATAAGCCCTACACCATCTACATTAGACTTAACGCTAATTAGCCCGTGTGCAACATCTCAGTTCACTGTAGATGTAGCTTGTCCTGTAGCACTAACACCTTTCTCGGGTGGGCTTCGTGGTCCGGGACCACCGACAGGCGCATGTACAGGCTTGCTCCCTGAAACTTTTTATAACGCCCCCGTAACAGGTGCGGCAGGAGCTCCTGCATTATATGATTGGATATTCACAGATGTTAACGGTCAGTTCCCTTTAACAGGCGTACAGTGGATTGAGATAGCAGGTAATAATTGGATAGAGGTAGCAAACGGAGTGGTTGTAGATGCAAACCATTGTTAAAATAAAGTTATGGCAGAATACACATTAACATACAGCGCAGGGGTTGAAGGTTGGCCCTCATTCTACTCATACGTCCCTCATTGGATGATTGGAATGAACAATTACTTTTACACCTTCGGCACAGAAAAAGACCCGATAACAGGTAATGCAATCACAGGAGGAAATATTTATCGTCACAATACAAACGCAGTTAGGAACAATTACTACGGTTTTCAGTATACATCTAAACTGACAAGCGTATTTAACGATATACCATTGCAGAATAAATTATTCAAGACGCTCAACTTAGAGTCTGATACTGCGTGGAGTGCTACCATGCAGACAGACATACAGACCTCAGGATTCATAGAGGCAGATTGGTTTGAGAAGAAGGAAGCGTCGTGGTTTGCTTTTGTAAGAAACTCAGAGGTTGCCTCAGAACAGCTTGCGTTACGCTCCTTAAATGGTATAGGTAGGAGCGCAGCTATATCAGGACCTGTAGCAGCAACCGTTATAGATTTTTCCATATCTCCATTGGTATCAATTGGTAGCATACTTAGCGTTGGTGATGTTTTCTATTATTCATTACCGCCAACTTATGACACGCCTGTACTACTAGGTACGGTTACAGCTATCAATGTAGATTTACCAAGTTCTGTGAATCAGGTTGTTGTGGATGCTACATTAGGTACAGTGCCACTAATCTCAGACCCTTACTGCTTTTACATAAAGAACTCAATTGCTGAGTCGCATGGAGTTCTAGGACACTACTGCCTGTTTGAGGTGGAGAACACTGACACTACTGCCACAGAGTTATTTGCTGTAGAGTCTGAGATAATGAAAAGCTATCCGTAAAATTAGTATCTTTGAATAAAAACAACTATGCCTATAGGATTCGCAGCAATAGCAACAGGAGTTAGTTTAGCGGCATCAGCAGGAAGTACCGCAGGTTCATTTATACAAGCAGGAAAGCAGAGGAGACAGCAAAAGGCAGCGGAAGCTGCTGCTGCGGAAGCTATGGATGAGGCTAGAGCTAGACTAGACGTAAACTACTATGAAGGATTATCAATTGCTAAAGAGCCTTTTGAGTTGGCTAGAGAGCAGGCGTTGGTTCAAGGTGCTATGGGTGTCGAGGCAGTCCGAGAGGCAGACCAAAGAGGTGCTGCTGCAGGAGTTGGTAGGATTCAGATGGCTCAGGAGCAAGCAGCCGCAGCTACACGAGCAGATATGTCTCAGCAAATGCAGAGGCTAGAAGAAATCACAGCACAGGAAGAAGCTAGGTTAGCAGGACAAAAGGCTTCATTAAATTTAGCTGAGGCTCAAGGAGCACAGCTCGCAGCAAGAGACGCACAAGAAGCTAGTCAGCAAGCTATACAGCAAGGATTAGCAGGAGTGGTATCCTTAGGCACCCAAGTAGCAGCACTACCTGAGTTATATGGAAGTAAAGGACAGAGAGATGCCGCTTGGTATGAAAGAAAACAAAAGAAGTGGGGTGAAGAAAAGACTTGGACCCCTGAAAGTTGGGCCGCAGAAAAAACTGCTCGTGATAATAGGCTGTTAAATCCAAACCTTCCTTTTGACGAGATTACTAATCCTGCCATTCCAATTTCAATATCAACTAACCTTCCTAAAGATAGAAGTATCAATTGGGGTGCCGACATATTTGGTGTTGGAGGATTTAATAACCCGAACCCTAATCGTTTATAAATATGATTATTGAAATGAATAAATACAAGCCTTTAACACAACAATAGATGGCAACTTATTACGGATACGCAGAAAAGGATGTACAGAATCAGATAGATTGGTCTAAGGTAGGAAAGGATGTTTCGGACATGCTTGCTACTGAGGTGCAGCTTAGGGAGGAAAAGAAGGCAGCAATAGAAAAGGCTACTCAGGAGTACGGTGAAGAGCTTTCCAATCAGCCTGTAGGTCAAGATGCTGAGGCTAATAAGATGTTGGCAGAATTTGCTGACTCCGCACAAGAGCTTCGCTTAATGCAGGACAGGCTATTAAGAAGCGGAAGTATCAAGCTGAAGGATTACAACATGATGCGACAAAACACCACATCAGGCACAGGTAACATGTTTGATTTCGCTGACGAGTACAATGAGCAGTTTGAGTTGTTTAAAAAGAGGTTAGATGGTTTAGGGCCAACAGGAAAGTACTCTTCAGAAATTGAAGCTTGGCGAGTTGCGAAGCTTGGAACATTTGCAACCTTTAGAAATACCAAACCAACATTCAACCCTGCCACAGGAGAGCTGTCTTTATCTGAGATGGTAGATGATGGTAATGGGCAGATGGTTCCTAAGGAGGGTCTTAGCTTTTCTAGCTTGCGTAATATGTTGTATGAGCAAACAGACCAATTTGAAGTGCTTCCTGCTGCTAAAAAAATATCAGACAGTTTTGCTGACACCTACAAAAAAGTTGTTGGTAAGGGTAGGATTAAAACCATTGACGACGTAAGGAATCTTCCTGATTACGAGAATACTTTAAATGCTTTTGTAAAGGCTGAGCTAGAGGGTAACCCTAACGCAGCAACAAGCATACTTGTTGACTACCTAGATTACTCAATGGACGATATAGACATGCGGTGGAACGAAGAACAACAAACCTATGTTCCTAATCTTACAGCAAAACAAAAAGAAGAAGCGGCAGGTGCTCTTAAGCAAGCAGTCGAAGCTAATTTCGGAAGAGAAGAAGAGTATAGAGGTCATGAGTACGCCCCTTCTTATGTGGTAGCTAAAGGAGATAAAGATAAAAAAGAAGTTCAACACGTTAATATGGCGGCTTATTTATTTGGAGGTGATGCTAAGAAGAAAAAGCAAGCTATTCAGTATTTTGCAGGGTTGAATGTTGGTTCACCAATAACTAGAATGGATACTTCACAAGCAAATAAGGTAATCGTGTATCGTGCAGATGGTTCGGCAACAACTTTAGACGCTAGCTCAACCAAGGCTAACTTTGTTAAGTCAATAACCGCCTTAACAGGGGAATTTGACACAAGTAAAGCCATAGCTAATGCAGGAGCCATGTATGATGAGATAACATCAGATGTTTACACAGTAGGGGAAGACGTAACATACATGACGCCAGGGGAAACTGAAGATGAGAAAACACAGAGGGAAAAATTAGAGGTGCGGCAAGAGTTCAAAAGTGAAGTAGATAAAGAGTTCGAACCATTCCTACGGGACGATTATTTGAATAACAATGTAAGAAACATGGAGGAAGAGTATAGAAAGACTCTTAAGTCTGAATTAGAGCCAATTCTAGCTCAGTATGGAATAAATATTACAGATGAATACACAGGGGGAGATGAGGTGATTAGGATTTCTGCTCCTGCAAAGAAGAGTCAAGACGGTAAAACAGTTATTGCTGCCGAAATTGATAAGTCAATGGATGTTTACCCGGAGTCTAACTTTAAAGATGCGTTGGAAACTATAAAAACTGCAATCGAACAGTACACAACCATCAACGAAAAAGATGAGCGAATAGGAGGAGGTGTGCCAATAGGAGCAGCTCCTTAAATTAACAATATGGACAAAAAGTATTTAGATGAATTATGGAGTTGGACAAACTCTGTAGACCCTACGTTTAAGGATAGGTATACCTTTGATTCTTGGAGTGAAAAAATAGGCAGCGATGAAAAATATCAGTCTAGTTTTTACAAGTGGGTAGAGTCAAAGGATAAAAGTTTTTCTAAAAGAAGACCATATCAAGAATGGGTGCAGTTAGTAAAAAAAAAAGAAGATGGTATTTTGGAGGAGGCCGCTACGGATACCTTACAAAAGGAAACTACTTTATCGGAGCCTGCAAAGTCAGGTGACAACTACTTAGGCTTTTTAGAAGAAAAAAATCTAACCGAAGATCAGGTTAGGAGTGCTTACCTTAAGTACGAACAAAGGACTAAACCTGAATTTACTGACGCAGACTTAGATGAGCGAAACCTAGAACCATTTGCTAGAAGCGGAAGAGGTGGGGAGCTGTTAGGTATAATGAGAGATGCTACAGGTGAAGGCGACTATGTAGATGCTGATGATAATTTTGGGCGGTACGTTGAATCTTCTCTATCTACTTCCCAAGACAAAATGCAAGGTGCTCTACCTGAGATAAGTTGGTCCGGGGAGAATCGTAAAGATGTTTTACTAGCTCGCTCTGAAGAAGTTGTTGTTCCTGAATTAAATCAAAGGTTTGGTCAGTATGGATTCTCTTTTGAGGAGACGGGTGCTGGAGATGCTATTATGGCTTATGCTCCCGACATTAAAGACAAAGAAGGCAACATAATAGAGAAGGGTTCGACAAAAGAATTTAACCTTGACGCATGGTTTGATAGTTCTAATGTGGAAGAAACTGAAGCTTTGAAAAAGTGGATGTACGAGAATAAGCCTAAGCAAGAAGAGATAGATGCTATAGAAGAAAAAGAGTTAGCCATCTTCGATGTAGAAGATATGAGCGATAGGTTTGCTTTAATTGAGAGAGAAAATCTTCAATTGGACGAAGCATACAAGGAGCTTGAGAAAGATACACGAGCTTATGAAAAACTCTCTTTTAGAAAAAGACAAGGCGAGATTCTTGGTGAGGCAGAGATTAACTTTATGTCTGACTATGAATCTAATAGGTCTCAATTCCAAACCCAACTTGAAAACTACACAGAGAAGAAGAAGCAGCTAGACCAGTTGGCAGGAGAGTATACTGCGATGAAAGCAGAGAAAGGTTATTGGGGTGTGGGGGCTTTTTATAATGCCGCTCTAGATGGGTTTGCTAGGATTGCAGCAAACAACGCTAATGTTGGTATTGATTTAATGTCGTTAATAGCTCCATCAGTAATGACAGACCCTCTCTCAAAAAGTGCTCTTGAGCAGGAGTATTACGATAAGATAAAACTAGACATGGACGCTACTAGGTCAGGGGCTCCATATTTTAAAATAAAAAAAGACGGAACAAAAACCGTAGCTACACAAGATGACATTGCTTTATTTAATAGACAGCAAAAGCAGGGATACAAACCAAAGGATGGGGAAGAGACGGATTTTTGGATTGAAAAAACTTCTTGGGAAGATATAGATAGCGAAGCGAAAGCTTACGCTTTAGATAAGGTAAAGAAAGATGTGAAGTATGGATATAAGGATGATGAAGGAAAGAGAGAGGGTGGTATGCTTGAGAATGTACGCCATGGACTCAGAGATGTAGTAGGAAGAGAAGATATTACTACTGAGTGGTCTGATTTAAAAAAGCAGGGATTTTGGGGTGGTGCGTTGTTAGGTGTTACTGAATCTATTCCTGCTATGATTGGTGGAAAAGGTGCTGTAGGTTGGGCTCAAAGAACAGCTCAAATGTACGACCAGGTAAGTGACCACTTATATGAGGAAATGAATACTCCTGAGTTTGAAGATGTAACAGAGAATGAAAGAGCGTTAATGGTTCTTCCTACTGCTTCTGTCGTAGCCTCTTTAGAGGCTTTTGGATTGAGAAGTGTTTTAAATAATTCAGCAATAACTAAAGGATTATTGTTAAACACATTAAAAAAGACATCAACTGATGTTAGCGCAAGAAGCTTTCAAAAAATATTAAATAGCGAAGTGGAGAGTGCTTTAGCTAGGGGGCTTATTAGAGTAGGAACAGCGGGGTTAGTTGAGTTTGAAACAGGGTTTTTGCAAGAGTGGACCGACATTGGAGCTAAGGAAGTTTTTAATGCGGTGAAAGAAAAAGACTTATTTACTACTCCTGATGGAATACAAGCTATGATTACTCAAACCCTTAGAGCGGGTGCTCAAGAGGCTATAGGTGGTTTTGTGTTAGGGGCTCCCGGTGCTATTAGTGAGGCTTTATCAGGTAACACAATGGATCAGGTTGATGACATTACTTTTGATATATACCTAAACATCTTAAAAGACCCTAACTACAAAAAAATGTACGAGCAAGACTTGGACATGAAAGTAAAGAGTGGTGAAATTACCGCTAAAGAAAAAACAGCTAGACTGTTTGAGTATGACAGGGTTTACTCTGTTGTGAATGAAATGAACATAGCGTCTGATTTTACTGACAATCAAAAAAAACAATCGCTATCTCTAATGCTTAAAAAGCAAGACCTAACTGATGAGAAATCCAACCTTACAGATGATGTTCTTAGAGAGGAGAAGCAAAAAGAAATAGATGAGGTAAATGAAAAATTAAAGACCGTTCTTTATCGGAGTGCTTTTGAAAAGAAAAACGAAAGAAGACAAGCAATTAAAGAGTTTGAGAATGGAATGGAGGTTGTTTCTGATGAGAGTGTAACTTTTGAATTTGAAGAAGGAAAGGTTCCTGATGAACTTAAAGGGTTCAGACAAGAGGCTGTAGAAACCAAGGATGGAGAGCTAAATAGGGTGCGAGTTACAGTCTTAGGTAAAGACATGATAAACGCAGGAATAGCTACCGAGATACAAGCAACTGAAGATATTGCTGAGATAGCAGCATTTTTCGGAGAAGAGGTCCCTACTGATATAAACAACGTGACTGTTGCTGATGGTGGAGATATTAGTAGTGAAACAAAAAACAGTTTTGTCTCCGCAGCAAATAAAGTTTCTAACGCACTATCTAATGTGGTCCCTGGACTTAAGATTGTGTTGCATAGTAGTAAAGAAACATCTAAAGGTATATTAGATGATAACGACAGTGGGGGATATATCGATAATACTATCCATATAGACATGACTAACGGCTCCATTAGGACCTTATACCACGAAGCATTGCATGCTGTTTTAAAATCTAAATTCAAAGTAAGCGATGAGATTTACAACGCAACAGTCAATATGGCTTCTGCTGTAAGAAAGGTATTACCTAAGAGCTTTTCAGCTTCGATAGATGCGAAGGTTGAGAAGTACAGGGAGGATGCTAGAAAGGAGTTAGAGGTTGAAAGCCCAGGTAAGACATTTACCGAAGAAGAAATAGACCGGGCAGCGTTTTCTTCAGAAGAGTATTTAGCTATGGTCGTCGAAACTATTGCTGATAACTACATAGAGCTCCCTACAAAACAGAAGAGCATTGTAAAAAAATGGATAAACTCTATCGCTAATCTCATTGGTTTCAATGTTGATGTTATAACCAAGTCAGATGAGGATGTTATTAAGTTTATCAACGACTTAAACAAAAGCCTAAAGCTAGGAACAAAACTAAAAGACAGTCCAATTATAGAAGATGTTGCTAAGGGCAAGAAAGAAAAATCTAAAACTAAAGAAGTGGTTGCTGAAGAAGAAGTAGCTAAAGGGAAGGTGGCTGCTGAAGAAGAGGTCATACCTGATGATGTTGAGTCGGCAGAACAGAAGGCTGTTGAGTCGACTAAGTTAAAGGATGTAGCAAAGAAGATATCTGATGACATCATTAAGAATAAACAGAAGTACAAGGATTTTATACAAGAAGTTGGTGATGTTAGTCAATTTGTCTACATAGCAATAAACGATTATGCTAGGGGGAAAGTTAATGATATAGTTGAGAAGTACTCTGATATTAAGAAGAAAATACAGGATGCAGCTAAGGATTTTAAAAAATCCGTAATGATTATACTTGTTCTTTCTTCGTTAGCTTCTCAACCTCAAATGACAAATGAGGCATTGTCTTACGTAAAAGAGGTTGTTATCCCGGAGGTGGAGAATTTGGATGGCTACGTTCAAAGAGGATTATGGAAGTATGGCCTTTATTCTCCTGAGGAAAATACTGCTCCTGAAGTAGTCACTGAAGTTGTTGCCCCCACAGTAGATACCACAACAAAAGATACTATTCCAATCGTTACACTCCCATCTTCAGAGCAGCACTCTACATTACAAGAACCTAGGGACAAAAAGGGAGACTTGTCTGTACACTCCAACTACTTCAATAATTCAGAGGGTCAAAACTACAACCCTATACCAACCAAGGGGAATCGAAAGGCTCCTAAAAAAATTGATGGAGATGCTGTTGCTCATTTCTTCATACTTGATGAGAGACCTAAGGATTTTAAGGATATATATGATGCGGATCGGGCAGAGCTGAAGAGGCAGTCTAAGTGGTTTAGGAATCGAGGAGAGTGGAAAAATGCTTCGGGTACTGATTTTTTCCCCGTGTTTACGAAGTTAGACAATGGGCAGATAAACGTAAAATATAAAACTAAAGATGAAATAACTAGCGATGAGATTGTAATACAGAAGCTCGTTCAATACAAGAGCTCAGATATTGCTTGGGAAAAATCTTCAAAGATTGACAAGAAGAGTCAGTATAAAAACATTAGAGGAGCAAAAAAATATAAAACATTACTAACCAAAAGTGGTGATGAGGTCAATAGTGTCATATTTACTACAAGAGATAAGTACTCTAAGTTTTCAGGTGCGGCAGGAATCTTCATAGCTGAAACTGCTGATGGGCAAAGATACATAAAGGACTTCGCGGGTAGCGCAAACAATATGACCCAGGGCTTAAAAGATTTTGCTAAAATCACAGGTGTAAAAGAGGGGGATATTACAATAGCTTTTTATGATGCGGGCTCCGTAACAGCGAAAGCCACCGGGAAGAATGGTAAGCTAGATAGAAAGGTTTGGTCTAGATACAATCACAAGTCATACTCAGGAAGTGGATTAGCTTTTCCTGTTGGAACTATAACTAAGGTCGAAGAAGAGGTGGGAGTAGAACTAGAAACTCCTAGAGATATAAGGAAGAGCAAGTACTTCAAGGATGATGCTCCTAGGTTGATGGGGATGTTTCTCAATCAGGTGGACGACAATGTTGATGGTGGTGTAGGGGCATATTTTTTCAACAACGATTTGTACATGAAGACTAAGGTGGTGTCGCCTGATCAGTTTATCGAGTTGTCAAATCAAAAGGGGGACCGTGCTGTTATTGAAAGAATAAAAGAGGGTGTAAAGCTAGGGGACAAATTTCCCTTCCCTGTTTACAATATGGCAACAAACACCTATAGTGGCATTAATCAAGTAGTAGCGGCTGCTGAGTTAGGTGAAGCCAAGATACCGATTGTTATCCTAATGCCTGTACCTTTTGAGATGAAATCAAAAGAAATAACAAGGCTAACAAAAGAGGCTGTGAACGCTGTAGGTAAGAAAAGTAAAAACGTAACAAACTACATGATAAAAAAGCAGAACATTAGTACGTCTGCTATTCGTGAAGTAATATCAAAATCCCAAGAGTTCAATCAAATCATTGGGGTACAGATACCAACCTTAAGAGAGATTGGAGAAAAGTACAACATGAACAATGAGGGGTATGTTAGTAAAACAATAGACACTAAAAACCTAAAAGCAATGACTAGGGAGTTTGCTAGTCAGGGGTATACGATAAAAATTGCTAATAAGAATCAGTACGGTCAAGGAGGGGATTTCTACCTAACCAATCAAGCAGGGTACAAGGTTAACCCCATGAAGGTGGTGAAGAAGAGTAAAGCCAAGGTAGACATCTCTAAAAAGGACTTAGAGAAGTTTGCTAGGTTGGGGATAAACAATCCCTTAACAATACAAGCCATTAATCAAATAGGTAATATATCCTTCACTAAGGGCGATATATATATAGAGTCCACAAGCGGCGTTTCTATCTCCCTCATTAATAAGAATATAGAAATAGCCGAAGAGGCTATTGAGAAATCTTACAAAGAGATATCTGATAAGGCAGACACTTACGTTCTATCACAGGATAGCCCTGGCCTTAATGTTGAAATACAAGGAGAGATTGATGCTGCTATAGAAGGCGGTATCCCTGATGATGTTGTTAATCAATTAAAAAGAACCTTAAAGCCAGGGAGGGAGAGGGATGCTCACATAGCCAGACTAGCGGCTCAACAAAAGGAAACTATAAATGAATGGTTGTCTTATTTTGAGCAGTCAGATTATTCGGTTGCTTTTAAGTATTTATTGTTAGATGCTATTCTGACAACAAATTATGATTTTAAATTAGGTAAGTACCTCAAGAGAGATAATAAAACAGGAAGGGGAATAACTCCATTTGATGCTGCTGCTTTAGCTGAGGTTAACACCTTGGTTGGGTGGGATATGATGGATTCTCCTGTGGAGCTAGGAGCTGAGAAAAGCGTTCAAGCTCCTATGCTAGAGCTGTATGTTGATGCTCAGATGGAAAACGCTAGACGGTTTGCTGAGAACAACGCTATGGTATCTACCGATAAGGGAAGGTGGATAAAGTTTGATGGCGGCTCTAAGGTTTCCCCTGAGATTATAGAGGAGAATGCAAGGCAGTTAATGGCGTTAGTGCAAGATACTTATTGGTGTACTAAGACAAGCGGTAAGTCTCAATTGATGCAGGGGGATTTTTATGTATACGTAGAAGACCTAGCTGATGGTGGTATACGACCTATGATAGCCGTCAGGATGGAAGGTGATAAGGTAGGTGAGGTCAGGGGTAATGAGTCACGTAAGCAGGACTTGAGCCCTAAAATGTTTCCTATCGCTGAGGATTTCCTAAAGGAGCACATACCTAATGATAGTGGAAAGAAATGGCTAGACGGTATTGCTTTCAACAAAAAGGCTCAAGGTTTTCTTGAGAAAGTAAAAGACATGGCGACCATAGACACTGATACCTATATGGATTATATAGAGATATTGGAGGAGGGGCCAAGGTTTAACACAGACTACGGAGATAATGCGTGGGTGGAGAAGATAATAAAAGAGGTAAATAAAAAACCCACTTCACCTGATATTATTCATCGTAATCCTCTCTCAGATGCTATCTCAGCCTCTAGGTTTTTAGAGGATTATAACATAGGAGATAAGATTGCTGTTTTTGACTATAATTTGTTAGATGATAATCCTAATATTCGTGATGTGCTTAGAGGAGACTACTCATTTTCTATTCCCCGCGATGTTGTAGATAAAATTAGACCTAAATTAATTTCTGCTATCGAGAATGCAGATGTTCTTTATGGTAGACAGATTAGTCTGTCTACCATGTTCCATTCTTATGGAATTAAAAAGTTAAACGCTACCAAAATAATATCAAAAACAGTGTCGGTTGATGCTAGTATTTATCTTCCAAATATAGAGACTATAAGTGGTACTTTAATATTAGAAGCAAGAAGGGACAACCCTATGATATCTCTTCCAAGCTTAAAAACAGTTAAAGGTGATTTAACAGCGCGTAAAGAATCTAAGATATCTCTTCCAAAGCTAGAGACTGTGAGTGGTAATTTAACAGCACATAGAGAATTAAAGATATCTCTTCCAAGCTTAAAAACAGTTAAAGGTGATTTAGAAATAAATTCTAATATTTCACTTCCAAAGCTAGAGGATATTGGAAGCCTCAATGTCGAGCAGGCCGACACTGATATTAAAATACCGAACTTAAAGTCCATTGATGAATGGGTACTTGTTAACAGAGATGTAGCTGAGTATATGGAGAAAAACAATACAGGTATTTACTTAAATTCTTTGGAGTACATTGGTGATGTGCATTCTGATTATTTAACTGAAGGGTCGACTCAATTAATTAGAAGCACTGGTACTACAGCTTTAACCCTTAAGTCGAAACCATCTAGTCAAAAAATAATTAATGCACCTAAACTAAAAAAAATAAGAAAGCTTAACCTTGGAAGTTTTACTAGCGAAATTAATGAAGGGTTGGTAGAACCTGAAGGTTGGTTGGAGGTATCAAAGGGTCTTCAAAAGAAAAAGGCTTTATCATTGACTAAATCCTTATCAAAGGTAGAGTCTATAGATGTCATTTCAATCCCCGACAGCAATCAACCCAACGCATATAGGCTTAATTTAGAGGGGGTCAAGCGTATTGGTAGTGTGGATGTAATTTCTCCTTATACAATAGCTAGACTGCATCTTAATATAAACGCTCCTAAACTAGAAAACACTCCAACAACGAATTACAAGAACATTACAATAGTCGGTCCTAAAAAACCAACGGACATTAAGAAATCCTTAGAGGCGTTTGTTCCTGATCCCGCGGACATGAGAACTTTATTTGAGATGGTCGCCTCTTCTAGGCAGGAAGGGTTTAAGAATGAAACAATAAAAGCCTATCTCAGAACTAAGGGTTATAAGGTAAAAGATATTAAAGTTGCTTTAAGCGTGGACGTAAACTTACTTGTTAATCTACCGCCTAGTTTTGCGGAGATAGAAGGTGGGGCTATTGCAGGATTAGAGTTGTATCAGAAGATAATGAAGAAAGCTAAGAAGGGATTAACACCTGAAGAGCAATCTGAGTTTTTATTAGAGGAGCTAATTAAGTCTAGTGAATATAAAAAAGAAGGTGACCCTAAAGCTAAAAAGACAAAGACATCACAACAACTGATGATGGAGTATGAGTTTGTTAAAAGTTTAGAAACAAGCAAAGGGCAAACTCTAGCTGAAAGAATGCGTATCGCAAGACTTATTGTCCGGGAAAGGAATAAAGGAAGAAGAGATATTATGGCTGTACAAGCCCACCTAAAAGCTTTCCTTAGAAGGTCTCTTCCTAAAGGTTATTACGTTAAGCTTGATGAAGAGAAAGATGGCGAGAAAAGAAAAGTATCCGATGAGGCTCAGTATAATAAGACCGAGATAGATAGGCTGATTAATAAAATTACAAGTATTAAGAACGAGCAAGAGGCAGAGCAAGTACTAAAGGAGCTTGAGGAGTTTGTTGCTGAGAAGAACTCTAAGATGCTAATCAGTGAGTTGAACAATAATTTAAGTAATAAAGGAATTAAGTCTATAACAGGTAAAAAGAAAGGGACAACCTTAGATATACTAGGTCAGCGAATATTAAAAAAACTGAGAAGCTCAGGAATGATACTGCCTATAGATAAAAAAGGTAGGATTACTGCGAACTTTGATACTGTTGTTCGTAGGGTTCTAGAGTTAAAAGGTAACAAGAAACCAACGGAAGAAGAAAGAGCTAAAGCTGTCAAGGCTCTCACAGAAAAAAACATAGAGCTTGCTAAGATTCTTGCTGATTTAGAGGCGAACCCTCTTCCTTATATGGACGCTGCTAATGAATCAATAAAGCAGATAGCTATAGACAAGGGGATATCTGAAGATGAAGCTAGAGAAAAATTTGGCAAGGGAATAATAGAGGGTAGGCAGGCTGAGTACTACTACCAAGTGCAGGCGTTAATCGTTGCTATCAATATAAACAACGCATCCCTAATGGACTCAGCTAACCCACACAAGGTAGCGTCTTTAGAGAGTGCGTTGGCTGCTCTTGAGGAGTTAGTGACATTGTCAAATGCATCCATAAAGCAAACGACCAACGCACAAAAAATGAACTATCAGCGTCAGTTTGCTCTTGCTTATGAGGCAATAACTAACATAAAAATTGACCCCACAAACGAAGAGTCTGTTAAGCAAATGAAACATACAGATCGGGCAATACAGAACAAGACCAAGAAAAAAACAAGGATAGCTTCGGTGTTTGTAAATATCAAAAATGTATTTGCAGGAGCTGAGTCGTTGCCTGATTTATTGTCAAGAGTAGATAAATTGCCGGGTCAATTATTTGGAGGGAGGTTGGAGCGGGAGTTCTCAGACAGTATCGACGAATCTACCATTGAGTTTAAGAGAAGATGGATGCAACAGCAGGTGCTAATCACATCTAAGCTGAGAGAATTTTATGGGCCAAATTGGAGAAAGAAATCTAGAAAGTTTAGCAGACCCACAAAAACAGGAATAATGCTTAACCAATCCGAAGGCTTTACTATCCCGCTTAATTCAATTAAGCTCAAAGAAAAAGATACGGAGTTGGTTTTGAGTCAGAATCAAATGTATTATTGGTATAATCAATTCAAAGACCCATCACTTCACCCTACATTTGAAAGAATGCTTGGCGAAAACTATCTAGATGTTATGAGTCAGATAGAGAAATTGCTAGAGCCTGAAGTTAAAGCGTTTGCTGATTGGCAAGTGGATGTATACTTTCCTAGTGTGTATGAACATTACAATAGGACATATCAGCGAATGTACAGAACCGACATGCCCTGGAATAAGCACTACGCAGGTAGGTTATATAGAGAGGGAGTCGAAGATGAGGGATTGAATCTTTTAGCTAACCAACAAAGTAACTATAACCAAAGTATAGCAGCAGCTTCAACCAAGTACAGAATAAATAACACTCACGACATAATGGCTATGGACGGTACTAATGCTCTTCTTACATACACAAGAGACATGGAGTACTTTGCAGCCATGTCTGAGTCGTTGAGGGATATTCAGAAAGTATTCACTAATGACTATATAAAGAGGGCTATTAAGGTAACGCACGGAGATACGGTTAACTTCATGATTAACAAAGCCATCAACAAAATAGCGACAAAAGGAATGGAGGACTCTAGGTTTGCTAAAATAATAAACTATATGGGAACCTCGTTTATTATATCTCGCCTAGCTGTTTCTCCTGTGGTTATGATAAAGCAACTTACATCGTCAATAACGTATGCTAATGATATAGGTATCGCTAATTGGTTGTGGTATGTAGCAAAAGATAATGCTCTAGGAAGAGGAGCTCAAGCTGCTTTAGGTAATAAAAACAAGACCCTAAATGTAATGAGGGAGATTAGAGACAACTCTGTCTACATGCAAGAGCGTGGATTTAATTCTATATTTAAAGTTATTGAGAACTACTCTGAAGACAAGATGGAGAAGTTGATGCCTGGTGCAACCAAAAATTTCTTTGTCAATGCACTTATGTTTACCACTACTCTTGGTGATAAGGGAGCTATCTACATGGGTGGTATTCCAAACTACCTATACTATAAAGACCAAATAAGAAAGAAAAACCCAAGGTACACAGAGCAGCAAATAATAAGACAAGCTATAAAGAGGTTTGAGAGAGACACTAAAAGAACACAGCAATCTTCTGATATACAAGACAAAGACTTTACCCAAACAGGAGTATTGAGACCGTTCAATATGTTCCTTACAACGCCTAAGCAATATTTAAGGAAAGAGATTAGGGCTTGGAGAGGAATGTCTAGACATATTAGAAGAATGATAACCCTTAATAAAGAAAAAAAACAAGCACTACCCGAAGCTCACGGAACCTTTATACAGAACCTAAGACAGTTAGTTATGTATCATGTTGTGATGCCTGCTTTTTATCAGTGGGTAGCAGCAGGGTTCCCTAACCTACTAACTTTGTGGGGTGACGAAGATGAAGATGATAAGAACGACATGTTCCGCTCAATGATAATAGGAAACCTAAACGCTTTGTTTATTATTGGAGAATTGATTGAGGGTATTGGTGATTACGCTACAGGTAAGCCTTGGTATGATGATGTCAGAGCTATGCCTCTACTTGAAATTGGAGGTAGCGTACTGTCTAAGTTAGACAAGTCGGCCAATGTTAAAGACCCTGTGAAGAAGGAAAAATACATGAACGACGCTATTGCTGAGATGACCACACTGTTAGGTATACCTGGGCCAACCGCTTTAAAGTTTAAGAGAAACTACGAGAAGGTAATCAATGAAGGTGGAAGTATGGATAATGAAGAGGCTTTGCTTAGACTTTTGAATTACTCTGACTACATGGTGTCTAAAGGAGTGGAGGAAGAGCCTTCCATGACTGTTAGTGGAGGAGAAGGTAGATTTGAAGAGGGTAGATTTGAAGAGGGTAGATTTAAAGAGGGTAGATTTGAAGAGGGTAGATTTAAAGAGGGTAGATTTGAAGAGGGTAGATTTAAAGAGGGTAGATTTAAAGAATAGAAACGCTAATCTCCTATTGAGTTTTGTATCTCTTTTAGTTTCTTGGTTAAAGATTTTATTTCTGAGTTTAAAGATGTGAAGTCCCGATCTATCAAGTGCTCATATATCTCATTGCAAGAGGAGTGTATCTCATTCATTAAGTAATTAATGTGGACTATTCTTCTCTTGTCTGTAGGTGGTTTCAAATCGTGTGATTATCAATAATGGAATCTAAATAATAATCCGAACTAATTTCATGTATGTCAATAAATATGGGAACATAGCCTGGTTCATTTAAAAATTCAAACTCAAAAAATAAAGGGGTGACACATTCAACAACCCCGGACAAGTACTGCGTATCAATTGATTTTTTTGGAAGGTCATCAACCTTAGCTTTTATTTGCTCAATAATTTTTAGGCTATGGTTTAAATTGAATGTCTTTAGTTTGTCAATAAAAGACTCATCAACTTCGTACTTCTCGTTAACTGCCCTTATATACCTCGGTTCTAACTCCATGTTTGTCTAGCTCTTTTAATCTGTACTTCTGTAGTTCTGATAGTCTACCACTCTCTG
>JAAHTG010000479.1_pt1 | contig 35130 bp, 32 predicted proteins | sample 6116081 | NCBI WGS metagenome assembly JAAHTG01 (sample SAMN13939989, study PRJNA603662) | sponge metagenome | isolation source: marine sponge | host: Mycale hentscheli | place: New Zealand | collected 2005 | reverse complement strand
ACTCCGAGTTTTGGCTGTCTTGCTGGGTCAGGCCAAAATTTCGCTGCATGGCTTTGTTTGATAGCCAGCGCGCCCGCGCGCCTACGATGGCGACGAAATTGCCGTTTGCATAGACGCCGTGACCAACAGTGAAACGAACAGAATCGCCCAGTCCGTTGCCGAGAGCATGCCGGTAGTCGAATGAGACAAGGCCGGATTTGGTTTGGTAGCGGGCGAAAGCACCTGCCTCAAAAGTCGTATCAATTTCGCGGATCCCGCGCAGTAGCCTGTTGCGACTTTCCGGCCTGCCAAAGGCAAGACTTAGCAGCGGCCCGGCTTGCCACGGGCCTTCGTTGATCGCGGCATAGGTGAGCAAACTGCCGTTTAGGCGCCAACGCTTTTTATAGCGAATATCAAGCACGGGCAGCACCCGTAGACGGTAATTATCCGAGCCGACATAATCTGGCGTGAAGCCAATGCCCAACCCAACACGCGCAGTCACGCCGTCCAATTTCAAGTCATCAGGCCAAATGGTGTCGATGCCGCTATGCATGGATTCGATGGCATTGGCGAATCGGTCACCAATGTTAAACTGGGCGGAAGCAGGTAGCGTTAAGCCAGCGATAGCGACAACCATAGCGGCTGTTTGTTTTAGTACAAACTGGTATGGATCAGCATTCCACTGCATAGCAATTGCCCTTTCCCTTCGCCCTATTTTGAAACACAAAATGGTAAAAGCAAGGCAAAAGAAAGGTTAAAAAATGGGTATAATTGAGCCGGTAGTGTACGAGTGACCTATTTGTTACGCTCGGCTTGTCGGCGGATTTCCCGCTTGGCCAAAAACAGAAACCGCAGCAGTTGCAGAATGAAGGAGACGATCACTCCGGCCAGCATGCCTTCCATCAGGCCCTGAAAGCCGCGTTCCAGATGAATGCCCAGATAATAGCTTGACGGCAACATGACACACACAAAGGCTGCGCCCTGAAGGTAAGTGGGCCACCAGGTTTCTTTGTAACCTCGGAGAACCTTGATGCGACCATTTGAGCGGCGTCAAAGATCATGCCGAAAATATAAATGGCCGCAATTGGCACCAACAGGTCAATGATTTGCATATCATTGGTGAAAATACGCATCAGCGTGTCGGTGAAGGCGAATATGACCAGCGCCAGCAAGCTGACGATGACGATTGTCATGCCGAGGCCGGTGTAACTCGCCAGCTGTGCATCGTGCCCGTCTCGCCGTGATAGAGATATGCCAACCCGCACGCTTGTTGCGACACCGATACCAATAGATATCATTAAAGGCATGCCCAACACCTGATATACGACGCCGAAGGCGGCGAGTGGTACAGTGCCGATCCAGCCAGCGAAAATAGCAAGCGCAGAAAAGGCCAATACTTCGGCAGCCAATGACACACCTGAGGCATATCCCATCTGACGCTGATCACGCCATTCGCTAATACGCTGCCCGTGCGGTTCGCGCAGTTTGAATTTGCGCAACGATTTGGCATTCCACACGTAGTAGAGCGCGCTTGCGGCCATAAACCAGCGCACGCCAGTGGATGCCCATGCGGAGCCCTCTGCTCCCAGTTCGGGCGCACCCCAGTTGCCAAAAATCAGCGCATAATTTAATGCCAGATTGACGACGTTAGCACCAATCATCAGATAAAAGCCTACATGGCTGCGGCGGATGCCCTCCAGAAACATGGTGCAGTTAACAAACAACAGATGTCCGGGTAGGCCGAGCGCGAGGATGCGCACCAGATTGCCGCCTGCGGCGGCGTTTTCCGGATTCTGCCCGAGCATGGTTAGCCACATTTCTGCGGGCCAGCAAATGGCCACTAGAATACCACCAAGCAACAGCGAGAAAGGCAGGGTTCGCCGCCATACTTTACCGGCCCCGCGAAAGTCGGCCTGACCGTATGCGTTGGCGGTGTATATAATGATGCCCGAGAGAAGTCCCAGACCGATAACCAGCGTGAACATGATAACGGACTGGTTCGCCAGGTTAAGCCAGGCCAAATGCTGGGTGGCATAATGGCCCACCATGGCCGTATCAACCATGGCAACAGCCATAAGGCCAACCCGCATCATCACCGCAGGCACAGCGAGGCGCACCAGCTCGCGCACATGGCGCTTGAGCCGGGTTTTCAGCCAATGCTGGTCAGTGATTGTTGGCGCGCTGGTCATCGCCTTGTTGGTTCCTTCGAATTAAGGATTAAATCGTATGCGCTGGTCCCGCCGATAGTTTTGGCCAAAAGCTTACATCGGGAGATTGGAGCATCGCTATCAGGTGTGATAGTGCTATGCCTGTTTAGGGGAACAGGCAAGCCGATAGTGGACAGATGCCTGCAAAAAAATATACTAGATTGATCAGGCCAGTGTTGGTCGTACCTTGGGGAGGGGATTTTCAGTGTCGGAAACAACAGCATCATCTGCGGCTGCGCCGTCGGGACCATCGGGGCCGTTAACGCGCGGCGCCTATCCGGAATTAACCCCGCACGCGGTTATTGTCGGTTATTTTCTCGGGGTGATTATTGCCCTGTCTATTGGCTTCGCGTCGCTTAAGCTGGGTTTTTCCATTGAAGGTTCCGAGCTGGCGGCGATCCTTGGTTTTGGTATCCTGCGCGGCATCCTGCGCCGCCGGTCGATTGTTGAAAACAATGTAACTCAAACGGTGGCCAGTGCGGTTAACGGTGCTTCATCAGGCATGATGTTCTCGGTTCCGGCCATATTCATCCTAGGCTACGGCAATGATTTTGACCCTTATATCCTGACCTTCGGTGCTATTGCGGGTGCATTTCTGGGCATTGCCTTTATCATTCCGCTCAGGAAACAAATGATTGATTTTGAGCGGCTGACTTACCCTGGCGGAGTGGCAGTGGCCTCTATCCTCAAGTCCCCCGGTGCGGGCATTGAAAAGGCCAAACTGCTGATTGGCGCGATGATTGTCTCTGCGCTAGTGCATATCGCGACCGTCTATTTCGACTATGAATATTTTCCGCTGTTTTCCATGCTGGGTCTGCCAGACTATCTGAACGGCACATGGTATCTGTCGCTGATGACGGCAGCGGTTGCCTTCATTGCCGGGCGCGGCGGGCTTGCTTTCATCATTGGTGGGTATGTTTGTTACTGGGTACTGGCACCGCTCTTGGATGCAACCAGCTTGTTCCCGGTGATCGACGGCGTGGTGATAAATGACCCGGGCAGCCTGCGCACGCTTCTGTTCAGGCCTACAGGTATTGGCATGTTAATCGGCGGCGCCGTTGTCGGCGTTCTGTTTGCCTTTCCGCTCATTCGCTCGGCGGTTAAATCGATGCAGTCGTCGTCGAAAGTTGAAAGCGCCATGAGCCGCGATGAGATGCCGATCAAGCTACTGTATTTTGCCATTGGCGGCGCAGCCATCTTGCTGGGTGTGATGGCGGTTACATCCGCCGAGGAAGTTGGCCTTGTGCGCGGCCTGATGATGGCGGTGCTGGGCACGCTGTGGATATGGATGGCTGGGATTATTCTGTCGGAAGCCATTGGCCGCACCAATTGGTCGCCGCTGTCGGGCATGACCCTGGTGGCGGTTACTATCCTGATCATGATCACCCAAACATTCGGCGGCATGGATACCGGCCAGGCGATTGTTGCCTCGGTCACCGTGGGGGCTGCCACTTGTGTGGCCATGAGCCAGGCCACCGATTTGATGTTGGACCTGAAAACCGGTTATTTGGTGGGTGCGACCCCGCGCATGCAGCAGATGGGGCAATTTTTCGGTGCGTGGCTGGGGCCGATTGTTATCATCGTGCTGATATTCCTGCTGCATGAGGCCTACACGCTCGGGTCTGACGAATTGCCCGCACCGCAGGGCCAGGCGCTGGCCTCTATGGTGCAGGGTATCACCGGCGGCGATGTGCCGATTGAGAAATATATGGCAGGCGCGGCGCTGGGCGCCGTGCTCTCGGCGCTTATGACCGGACTTGGTATCACAGTCGGCCTCGGGTTTTACTTACCGTTTAATATTGTGTTGACCTATTCGCTGGGTACGCTGGCGCGTGAAATTAGCGACCGTAAGAAGGGAACTCATTGGTCTGACAATGTAGGCATTCCCATTGCGGCAGGTCTGATTGTCGGCGAAGCGCTTATGGGCGTCGGGCGGGCCGGTTTCATCATCATGAACGCAAGCTAGGGAGAGAAAAGATGAAAACCATTGCATATTTACTTGTTGCCGCTTCTTTTCTTGGCGGGGCATTTTTGGCCTCGCTCGATGAAACCCACATTGATTGGGTCACTTTCGTACCGGTTATCATTGCAGGTGTTATCGGGGTTGTCCTCATTAAACGCATGGATGCGTCTGAGGCCAAGTCCAGCGACAAGCTGCAGAACAACCGCCGCGTGTTGGGCGCAAGCCTGGACAATATCGTTAAAAACCTGGAGGCGCTTGATGGCCGCAAGGAAGCTGTGCCCACCTATGATATGCGCTTCGAGATCGATAAACTATTCCGGGAAGACCTGAATAACTTTGCCGATGCCCGTGACAGCATGAAGCATATTTTCGGCCTGCAGCAATTCGCCGACATTATGTCCAGCTTCGCGGCAGGGGAGCGTTACATCAACCGTGTCTGGTCGGCTTCTACCGACGGCTATGTGGACGAAGTGTTGATGTATGTGGAGAAATCCCTGTCGCAGTTCAAACACGCCCGCGAGGAGTTCGAAAAAGCGTCGAGCGCCGCGCCTGTTGCTGCGCACGTATGATCGACGCCCCAATGTAACGAGAATAACACCCGTGCCCTTATCAGATGCGGGCGTTATTTCGATGATCAAGTCTGTGGAGAGACTATTTCATATAATATTGTTCGGTAACAACTTTGCCGTTTTCCCAGGTGCGAACGAGAACTTCGTTCCACTGAATTTTTTCACCGTCGCCGCCGGTCATGTTAAAGGTCCATTCGCTGGCAGAAAAATTATCTCCCACAGCCTGACCGTGCAACGTCGCGCCGTCGAAGCTTGTTAGGCTTCCAAAAAAACCAGCAAGATGCGTGGTTTGCTCGGTTTTTGATTGACGACTTGAACCGTCGCTTTCTGTGAATGTGCAGTTGTCGGCGTAAAATTGTTCAATCGAATCAAGAATCGTACCCTTTTTGGTCAAATCGTTTACGGCAGCTTCCAAGCTCATCAAATCATTGCTCATTTTATTTCCTTTCTATATTTCATAAATCAACCGTTTGGACGTGACCGTTCTGGAGCTGTTTTGGGGTCGCGTCGCCGGAGATTAATAGTAGGGCTGGCTGTTTTTTTGAATGACTAGAAGTCGTTAAAATATGCTCAATCGTTCTAAAAGCACGACTTTACCCGCGCTTCGCACAGTGTAGAGTGCGTTTGGCACCATTCGGGTTTATGAGCCCAATGCTGGGGCAGCCCCGATCGACGAAGGTGTAAGGGCGGGTTCCAGGTTTTGTGTTCAAACCATGATAGACACTCGCACCCAAACCCCTTAGGCTCGCGGTTCATTATTTCCTTGGAAGGGTTTTCATGCGTCGTTCACTGTTAAAAATTACCACGGCTGTTTCAGCCTTATTGCTGTCCGTTGCGGCACCAACCATTGCCGAAGACGGCGACATTTACCTGACCGCAGGGGCCATGGTTGACGTGGTTGGCGGCACGCTGGTTCAAAACCCAGCGCTGGTTATCCGCGACGGGCGCATCGCGGCGGTGGGCACAGCCGGACAGCTGTCTGTACCCGACGGTGCCGAGACCATCGCGCTGGACGGCATGACCCTTACCCCCGGCTTTATGGACATGCATGTGCATCTGTCAGGCGATGCAGGCGGTAATTTCTTCGCCGGGCTTAGTTATTCGGCGCCGCGTGAGGCAATTGTCGCGGTCAAAAATGCTCGCAAAACCCTGCAGGCCGGTTTCACCACTGTGCGCAATGTGGGCGCGGGCGGCTACAGCGTTATCGCGGTGCGCGACGGTATTAACGCAGGCGACATTGATGGCCCTCGTATTTTCGCGGTTGGAAATTCCATCGGAATCACCGGTGGCCACTGCGACAATAATTTTATGCCTCCTGAAATGCAGGTCAGCAGCGGCGGCGCGGCAGACGGCCCGTGGGCAATCCGCGCCAAAGTACGCGAAAATATCAAATACGGCGCCAACGCAATCAAAGTATGCGCCACCGGCGGTGTCTTCTCCAAGGGCACCAAAGTCGGGGCGCAGCAACTTAGTCTGGATGAACTAAAGGCAGCGGTTACAGAAGCGCACCAGCGCGAAATGACCATCGCCGCCCACGCCCACGGCACAGACGGTATCAAGGCCGCGATTGTCGCCGGTGTTGACAGCATCGAGCATGCCAGTTTCGCCGACGATGAAGCAATAGCGCTGGCCAAGGAATATGGCACCTATTTCTCAATGGACATTTACAACACCGAATATACCCTTGCCTTCGGTGAGGCCAACGGTGTGCCGGAAGAAAATATCAACAAGGAAAAGCAGGTGTCTGCTGCCCAGCGTGATGCTTTTGGCCGCGCGGTACGCGCCGGTGTGAAAATGGTGTTCGGCTCCGACGCTGCCATCTATCCGCACGGCGACAACGCCAAACAGTTCTCGCGTATGGTGAAATACGGCATGACACCGATGCAGGCACTGCAGGCTGCTACCATCAACTCGGCGACGCTCCTGAAAATGGAAAATGACATCGGTGCACTAAAGGAGGGCTTCATGGCTGATATTATTGCCGTTTCCGGTAATCCGCTGGACGACATTTCAGTGACCGAAAACGTAGGCTTCGTCATGAAGGGCGGCAAGGTCGTTAAGTCAGCCAACTAAACACAAGGGGCGACAGGTGAGCTCAAGCCAATCTAAACGATCATTTCTTAAGGGGTTAACTGGGATTGCAGCGGTAACTGCGCTGGCTCCTTCGTTGCAAGCCACAGGTCGAGCATCAGTGGCGATGCAAACTGGTGGCGGGCTGCAAAATATTGCGACCGATGCAGTGCCTATTTCAGCGGCAGAGCGAAAGGCACGCATTGCAAAAGCACAAGAGCTTTTACGCGAGCAAGGCCTTGGTGCGCTATTGCTGGAACCCGGCTCGTCTATGGTTTACTTCACCGGCATTCGTTGGGGTCGCAGCGAGCGGCTGACAGCTGTGGTTATTCCGGCAGAGGGCGATATTGCGGTGGTAACACCGTTTTTTGAGGAACCTCGAGCGCGTGAACGCATGAGCTTCGGCGATGATGTGCGCCCCTGGCACGAACACGAAGACCCATTCTTGCGCGTGAAGCAAATCATGGCGGACCGCGGCGTGGCAGACAAACCGATCGCGCTTGAAGATTCGGTGCGATATTTTGTCGTTGAGGGTCTGAAGGCACAATCGGTGGCCATCGCCAATGGTCGCGGTGTTGTCGATGGTTGCCGTATGTTCAAGTCCACCCACGAGCTGCAATTAATGCACCGGGCCAACGCGGTGACGCTGGGTGCTTATAATCACGTTTGGAACACGCTGGAGGCGGGCATGACCCCGGCGGATATCAACGCCCTGATGCGCGGCGCGCAGGCAAAATTGGGCGGTAAGGGTATTTGGACTATGGCGCTGCTGGCGGAGGCCAGTGCCTATCCCCATGGCACTGGCGCAGCACAAACCCTGAAAAACGGCGATGTTGTTTTGATGGACTGTGGCTGCAATGTGGAAGGCTACCAATCTGATATTTCACGCACTTTTGTGTTCGGCGACGCCAGTGCGCGTCAGCGGGAGGTATGGCAAACCATGCGACGCGGGCAGGATGTTGCTTTCGGCGCCGCAAAAATTGGTGCACCCGCCGGGGGCGTTGATGATGCCGTTCGTGCCTATTATGAGAGCTTGGGCTACGGCCCGGGTTACAAGACACCAGGCCTGAGCCATCGCACCGGCCACGGCATTGGTATGGATGGCCACGAGCGGATAAATTTTGTCCGCGGCGAGGCCACAAAGCTGGCTCCCGGCATGTGCTTTTCTAACGAACCGGGCATATATATTTACGACGAGTTTGGTGTGCGCTTGGAAGACTGTTTGTATATGACCGAGGCTGGTCCTTCCTGGTTTACTACACCGCCGTCCAGCATCGACGAACCCATCGGACATGTTGCGCCAGTACCGATATAACGGGCCAAAATAATATAAACGAGATCAACCTGCGTATAGAGACCTCATCGATTGCTGTGGCTCGGTGTCATTCGCTGTGCGCATGTCATCATTCTTTCGATTGATAGCTTATTTTGTGGGGGTCTTGTAGGGGACACATATGAGTTTGGCATCGGAAAAAAAGCCGATTATTGCGGGCGTTAAATTTGAAGATGCTGAATATTGGCGTCAACATGACCGGGTTGTTGATGAGAGTTTGAGCTATTTCGAAGCAAAAACCCAAGGCAAACGGTTGCCGAAGCGCGCGGATCTAAATCCTGCAGATATGAAACCGATTTTGCCCGAGGTTGCTATCCTTGAGCTTTTATATGACAGGAACGGGTCTGTTACCGATGCAAAAACGTCTTTGTTGGGTAGCAAGCTGGATGACTATTATGGAGCCCTGACCGGCAAACTGGTATCGCAGTATCCTGCTCGCGAAGTTTCTGAGCGTGTGTTGCAGGGCTGTAAATATAGCTCTGCAATTAAAAAACCTTTCATGACGATGGCGGATACCTTGTCAGAGCAAAAAAACTTTTTGGCCACTACTGCCCTTTATATGCCCATGTCCAATGACGGCACGCAAGTGGACCGAATCTTTCTTCATCTGCAAGTGAAACCAAAATATTTTAAACGACGGACCAATAGCTTAAGGGCGAGCCTATAGAAAAAATTCAGCCTGACTAGATTTTATCCTGAAAATTAAAGTAAACTTGTTTTGGGGTCGACAGGAGTACGCTATAGGCGCGGTTATATACTGTGTCACTCAAACCCAAAAAAACGGGCAACCAAATGAATTCGTCGCCAGGCAATAACACGGTAATTGGAGAATTCAGTATTGAAGATGCGGAAGAGTGGCGCCTTCACGACCCGGTTGTCGACCATGATTTGCGGTATTTCGAAAACCAGACCGGTGGCGCGCGGCTGCCCCGGCGAGACGATCTGAAACCTGGGGATTTGACATCGGTCCTGCCGGAAATTGCATTGGTTGAACCAGTCTATGATGCAGCAGGTGGCTTTGTTGACGCCATGGGACTGTTGGAGGGTACAAAGCTGGATAGTTTTTATGGCCCTATGACAGGTAAACTGATCTCCGAGTATCCTAATAAACTTGTTAGTGCTCGTATTTTGCAGGCCTGTAAACACTGTGTTGAAATCGCAAAACCAGTTGTGGTTTCGTCTGATATATTGTCGGATCAACAGAACTATCTGGCGATAACGGTTTTGTATGTTCCCATGTCTGAAAACGGTACGACGATAGACCGGATTTTTATCCATAATCAGGTAAAATCGAAACATTCGGACCGATGAATTAGTAAAACTATCTTGCATGACAGAGCTTTCGGTTTGCCATGGTCCCATGACGGCACTAGTGTCGTGGGATGAAAAACATCCTGCTTCTTTACTGTCACCCCTCGCCGCACAAGTCGCGCTATAACCGGCGCCTGCAAGAGACTGCGCGCAAGGTGCCTGGCCTGCAAATTCGCGATTTGTATGAACTGTATCCTGACATGCACGTGGATGAAGTAGCTGAGCAAAAAGCGCTTACTGACGCTGATGTATTGGTTATCCAGTTCCCGATATATTGGTTCAGTGCACCGGCACTGCTGAAAGAGTGGATGGATGTTGTGCTGCAAAACGGGTTTGCTTACGGCGAAGGCGGTACGGCGCTGAAAGGCAAAAAAACCATGCTTGCGGTGTCAACCGGTGCGCCGGAAAGTGCGTATCTGCCTGGTGCCACACATGGTGCTAAAATCGAGAGCTTTTTGTTACCGTTTCGTATGACAGCAGAGTTTTGTGGCATGCAGGTTGGGCCACCCTTTGTGACCCATTGTGCTCGATCGACGGACTATGACGATATTAACGCCCGCGCTGAGGCTTTTATCGAAGCTATTCAGCAATTGGCATCGGCGGAGGGCTAGAATGGAAGACCCTGACTTTTTAGATAGCGCCTTCATCTTTTTGGCGGCTGCGGTGATTGCGGTGCCGCTGTTTAAGCGCTTGGGCCTGGGTTCAATCTTGGGATATCTGGCAGCGGGAATGGTCATCGGGCCATGGGGCGCTGGGTTGATCCGCGATGTGGACTCGATTTTACAGTTTTCCGAAGTTGGGATTGCGTTGTTGATGTTTCTGATCGGGCTTGAGTTGAAGCCCGCGACCCTGTGGCAGCTTCGCCGTCAGCTTGTTGGGCTGGGCGGTGTGCAGGTGATTGGTTCTACGGCATTGCTGGCAGCACTGGTGGCTGGCAGCGGGGTTGATATAATGCTGGCGCTTGCCATCGGTTTGGCGCTTGCGCTTTCATCAACGCCGATTGCGCTTCAGACACTGGAGGAGCGCGGCGAGGGCAAATCTGGCGTCGGCATTGCCGCCTTTTCGGTGTTATTGTTTCAGGATCTGTCGATTATACCCATATTGGCGTTGATCCCTATTTTGGCAGTTAGCGGCGATACGGCAAGCTCGGTCATGGGGATGGAGCTGCGTATTCTCGGGGTATTTGCTTTTTTCATCCTGTCGAGCCGTTTTCTGCTACGGCCTTTGTTTCGGTATATCGCGCTAACCGGCCTGCGTGAGGTGTTTACGAGCTTCGCGCTTTTGCTGGTGGTTGGCAGCGGGCTTTTGACCGAACTCGTGGGTGTATCGATGGCGCTGGGTACCTTTATGGCTGGTGTGCTATTGGCGGATTCGGAGTATCGCCACGAGCTGGAGCTGAACATCGAGCCGTTTAAAGGGCTTCTGATGGGTCTGTTTTTTATTGCAGTGGGCATGTCGGTGAATTTGTCGTTGCTGATAGCGGACCCGGTAGAGATTATGTTGCTGGTTGCTGGGTTGATTGTTGCCAAGTCCCTTGTGCTGCTGCTGGTGGGTCAAATCGCTGGATTTGCCCGGAGTGATCAGTTTTATTTTACCCTTCTGCTGGCACCGGCTGGCGAGTTTGCCTTTGTATTGATTTCGGTGTTGACCGCTTCAGCAATGATGCCTGCCGAAGTGGGCGCGAAGTTGTTGGTTGTTGCGTCGCTGTCCATGTTGATGACGCCGTTGATGATTTTCCTTCGCGACCTTGCTTTGCGCCGTTTTGCCAAGGCAGAGCGCCACGAAACTGATGTGGAAGCCAGTGAGGGCCACGTGATTATTGCCGGTTTTGGCCGTTTCGGTCAGATCATTGGCCGTCTGATGTTGTCGCTTAAAATTCCCACCATAGTTGTTGATAGCAACCCCAACCATATCGAAATGCTGCGCAAGTTTGGCTATAAGGTTTTCTACGGTGACGTGACCCGACTTGACTTGTTGGAGGCGGCCGGTGCCAAGGACGCGCGGTTGTTGATTTTGGCGATGGACGATTCTAATGCAGTATTGAAAGCCGCTGAATTGGCGACCAAACATTACCCGAAACTTACGAAATTGGCGCGGGCGAGCACGCGCGGCGACGTGAACAAGCTCAAGCGGGCTGGTGTTAATCATGTTCGGCGCGAGTCGTTCGGATCAGCGCTGGAAATTGGCGAGGCGGGCCTGCGCGAGTTGGGCTATCCAGCCCATGTTGCGCACCGCACCGCTGGGCGGTTCCGACGCTACGATGAAGTGGCGATCGAAATGATGGAAAAATTTCAGGATGACGACGCTGCAGCAAGAGATTTTGCCAAGCGTTCCCATAAGGAATTGGAAGGCCTGATGGGTCATGATGTGGCAGCCACCTTTAACCGAGACAAAGATTGGTAGGCCTGCAGGCAGGGACATGAAATGGCATCTGAAACAAAAGTATTAAATGCAGCCGTGACCAAAGACGGAGCACCGTTCCTGGAGGGCCTCTTTGAGGTCACGCCTGAAAATTACGGCGCGGTTAAAGCTTTGCTGGGCGAAGTGGATATGACCCGCGCACAGGCAGCCTCCATGCTCAGTGGCTACATGCATGCCCGCGATGTGGGGCCGGTTACCGACGATATGGGTAAAATCGCCCTTATCGCGACAGTGTTTTTTTTGGAAGCCGGCGAAAGCGACATCATCATTCCACTCAGTGAACAACAAGCTCCACCGTCATGAATAATCAGGCTGCATTTGCAGTTTAAGTAATCCTTTACCCATAGCTTTCATACTCAGTGGATTGGTCTCTTGCCTGAATGTTTCGGCATGCGCTGTGCATCGCTCACTTGGTGGCAAGGGATTCGAAACTGAATGTGGAGCAAACAAAGTGGTACGAGCAACGATCTTTATTGATTGTGGACACCGGTCTGGTCTGGGCCGGTTGCGCCGTACGCTCACGCTGCTGGATGCTTTCCGCGATAGCGGTGTTACCGCCCGGGTGTTCCTTAGCGACGAGGACGGCGCGTCTTTTGTGCAGAACCTCGGCTATGAGTATGAAATTGGCATCCCCACTGACCTTGCTGATGATATTTTGATTGCGGATAGCTGTTCGCTGTCGGCGAACGACCTGAGCGCGCTGTGCGCCCGGGCCCGCATCAGCTGTGTCATTGATGATCTGGGTGACCGTCCGGTGGTGTGTGACTATCTCATCAATCCAAATCTATATGCTGCGGGTGTCGACTATAGCGCTTACAGCGCGCGTAAAATTTTTCACGGGCCGACCCATTCGTTGCTCGGTGCTGATTTCTTCTCCGAACCGGTAGACGACGATGAACGCCGCGGCATTGTGGTTAGCTTCGGCGGCACTGACGATGGTGCGTTGGCCGCGGCAGTGGCCGGGTTCTTGAGCAGTAAAACTCGCGAACCGATTTATGTGCCAGTGCCTGGCTATCTGGAGCCATCGAAGGCATTGCTGGACTTGGCGGCGCGCATGCCATCGGTCAAACCGCTGCGCAGCCCCGAAATGCCAACGCTTTTAGCAGGCGCCCGGATGTATGTGGGCGCAGCCGGGGCCACCGTGATGGAAGCGATGGCATCAGGATGTGCAGTTTGCTTGGCTGCCACACAGAAAGACCAGACGCAAAATGCTGCTTACCTGCCCACCATCGGCGTACCCGCACTGGGTTTTTATCACGCTGATGCCATGGCGGTGATGGCGGAGCAGGCGCTGTTTGCCGAAAAACCGAAAATGGCGTTTAATGCGCATGCACCGATGGATATCGCGGCCACCGCGATCGATGCTTACCACCATCCCGCCTAACATCCTGGCCAGTCCGTTTCCTTATTTTTCACCGTGAAACCAACGCTTATTTGCTGATTTATCAAATACGGTGGTGGTTTTTGGCGCGCCAACTGTCCCTGTTTATGGATAGTAAAATATGAGATAGTTAACCCAGCGTGATTTGAATGTCGGATACTCTGCATGGTGCACCCTAAATCGCTTGCAAATACCTATATGGAGCTACTGCCTGCACTTCGGCGGCGGCTGGCGCGATTGTTCGCCAATCCGGCAGACGTAGAAGATGTGCTTCAGGAAACTTTTGTACGAACCAGCCGGGTGGACGTGGGGGAGATAAAATCCCTGAAAGCCTATTTGTTTCGCACAGCGCGCAACATCGCCCTGAATGAGTTGAACCGGAAATCACGCACGATTACGTCCTATATTGACGATGTGTGCGGCGGCGAGGTGCCTGCTAGCTCGGTACCGGTTGACCAGCAGGTGTCCGACAGGCTTCAGATGGAGGCTTTTGGCCATGCGATATCGTCTCTGCCAGAACAGTGCAGGCGGGTTTTTCTGTTGAGTAAATTATACGGTCTTAAGCAGAAGGAAATCGCGAAACATCTGAAGATATCGCAGAGTACCGTTGAGAAACATATGGCCAAAGGTATTTTGAAATGCCGAGATTATATGCGTGAACAGGGGTATGACGGCTATAATATACGACTTGTTGAAGCAGATAGCGGCGAAATTTCTGCAGAGCGAACACCATGACTTTAGAAAATGAAAACAACTTATCTGTTGAAGAAGAGGCCGCCTTGTGGACCGCGCGACTGAGCGATGGGCCCTTGAGCGGTGCCCAGGAAAAGGCGTTCGTTGCATGGGTGAAAAGAAGCCCGCGCCATGAGCAGGAAATTCGTGCGTTGGCAAGTTTTTGGGATGGTCTTGACCGGATGCTGGCCGAAGACCAATTGAAAGCGGTGCGGTCTGGTGGTTTTGTCCGGCGAAACCTGCCACGGCTAGCGCAGGTGGCGGCGGTTGCCCTGGTGGTATTTGGTTTCTTCAGCGTTTATCAGGGCTCGGAAGCACCCACAGAGGATGCTGGTTTTGAGGCGCAATATTCTGCCTCAATCGGTAACAACAAAGAAGTTACCCTGCCAGACGGCTCGTCGGCATTTCTGAATACAGATAGTCAGATTGATGTGATGTATAGTGAAACTTCGCGCACTATACGGCTGGTGAAAGGCGAGGTGCTTTTTGATGTGACACCGAACAAGAACCGTCCCTTTGTTGTGCTGGCAAGAACCGGTGTTGTCCGCGCTGTTGGTACAGTTTTTACGGTCAGGCTAGTCGAGAACAAAGTCGCCGTAATGGTCACCGAAGGCCGGGTGGAACTTTCGTCGCTTAGTCTGCCGGGGTCTGTTTTGGATGACCCTGACAGCATTTCGGTGCAGCCTAAGACCTTGATGAGTCTGGAAGCCGGTCAAACTGCCAGCTTTAGTGATAAAATTGAGGCGGTTAGTCAAATTGATGCGGACATGATCGAAAAGCGGTTGGCCTGGCGGGATGCGCTTTTGATTTTCGACGGCGAAAGCCTCGGCGACGTTATTGGTGATGTTTCGCGCTATACGCCAGACAAAATTATTATCACTAGTCCAGAGCTTGAGGAACTGGCCATAAGCGGGGTATTCCCAACCGGCGAAACGTCGGCGCTTATTCACACGCTGGAACAGTCTTTCGGTGTGTCGGCCCGCTATAGCGCTGACGGTACAATCTATCTTTCTTATGCCCGGAACTGATCTACTTAAATGGTCCCGGATTATTTTTCTTCTCGCAGAGTAGTGGATTATTCCCGCTCCATCTGTCTTCAGCCGTAGCGGGTGCAATGAAACAAGCTTTACAAAATATTGCTCCGTCAACGGGAGGAAGTTTTTTGAGGAAAATGCTGATTGTCTTGCTGCTGACTTTTTGTCTCGAGGCGATCATTTCTGGCAAGTCTTATGCGCAGGAAAAATATTTCCACTTTAGTGTTTCTTCGGGCGCCGTTGATAAGGTGCTCATCAATCTTGCAAGGCAGGCACAGTCGCCGCTTTTGCTTCCTTCCAAAAAAATTGAAGCCATTCAAGCACAGGCTGTGATGTGAAATTACACCCTCACACAAGCGCTTGAAATTGCCCTGGCGGGCACTGGCTTCAAGGCTCATGTCAATGAACACCGGGTGATCACCGTTGATCTGATTGGCGGCGGTGCGCTGGGGGAAAAGGAAGAAGCAATGAAGAAAGAGAAAAAAAGTGTGCGCAAATTGGGGGTAGTTGCCTCTGTGGCACTGGCAGGTACTGCGGGTGCAGCTGCACAAGACGGCGATGACCTGTTTCTGGAAGAAATTATTGTCACGGCCCAAAAGCGGGCGGAAAGCATTCAGGACGTGCCGATCGCAATTTCTGCCTTCTCTGGTGACAGGCTTGAACGGCAGGGCCTGGTAAATATCCGCGAAATCGCGCGCTTTACACCAGGTTTTTCAAGTTCAAGCTTTAGCGAATCTGAACCGATCATTGCAGTGCGCGGCGCCAACAACACATTTTCGCAAGCTGGCGCCAGCAAGCCAGTCGGAGTGTTTCTTGACGATGTTTTTATCTCCCGAAATACGGCGTCGGCTTTCGAGCTGTATGATCTGGAGCAGGTATCAATCCTGCGCGGGCCGCAAGGCACACTTTTTGGTCGCAATGTGACAGGCGGGGCTATCGTTATTCGTTCGGCGCGGCCTTCACTGGAGCAATCTAAACTTAAGGCCACAATCGGTTACGGCAATTATGATGCGGTTGAATTGCGGGCACTGGCCAGCGGCCCGCTTAGCGAAATGGTTGCAGCGAAAGTTTCAACCACATACCGCACGCGTGATGGGTACGGTAGCGACAGGCTGACAGGTAACGAGCAAAATGATCTGGAAACCTTCAATGTTCGGGGGCAATTGCTATTTGTACCGGCGGATAACATTGATGCCCTGCTGACCGTCGATTATGCGGAAGATTCTAACGGTGGCAGAACGCTTTCAACCTCAATTCCTGTTGGGATTGACGACGGCGATATACGCACTTCTGAACATGGTATAGACCAGTTTTATAACCGGGAAACCTTTGGTATCTCTGGCCACTTGGACTGGCATATGGATAGCGGCACGCTTTCGTCAATTACCGCCTACCGCAAGTCTGACACCATTGAAAATTTTGCTTTCAGTCCGGCGGCTTTTAGCCTTTTGCCCAGTTTTAATCCGTTTTTTCCGTTCCAGCAAACAGCGGAAAATGCTGAAGAGCCCAAAACATTCTCAGAAGAATTGCGCTGGGTTAGCAACAGCGATGGCAGGCTTCGCTATACGGTGGGGCTTTATTACTTCAATGAAGATATCACTCGGCAGGCAACGTCTGTCAGGCTGGCCGGTGTAACCGGAAATAGGCTGAGAGATCAGACATTTGACCAAACGGTAAACACCAAAAGCTTTGCGGTCTACACAGATCTGGAATTTGATATCAGCGAAACAGTCAAGCTGAACCTGGGTGGTCGCTATACATGGGAAGAAAAAACTGTGCAGGTTGATTTTATCAACAGCCTGAACGCCAGTCGCGATTTCCAGTCGCCCGAATTTGAGGAAAGCTTTTCCGAGTTTAATCCGCGCGCGGTCCTCAGTTGGCAACCTGTTGATACCATGACCATGTATGCAAGCTTCACCCAGGGTTTTACTTCGGGCGGTTTTAACACCGAGGAAGACACAGTTGATGTAATTGGTCGACCCTTTGATCCCGAAACAGTAGATGCCTATGAAATTGGACTGAAGTCGGAAGTGTTTGACCGTAGGCTGCGAGCCAACATCACAGCATTCCGGCAGGAATATAACGGCAAGCAAGAAGGTTTTCTTGACCCCACCTTCAACTTTGTCATCGTAAATGCCGCAGAAGCAATGATTGAGGGCTTCGAGATTGAATTGAGCTGGGCGATGAGCGAATTTGCTACGCTGTATAGCAGTTACTCTTATCTGGACGCCAATTACACAGACTTTATCATTCCGGGCACACTAGAAGACCGGTCGGGAAATTTCCTGCCCACATCGCCCGAGAACAGTTTTGCCATTGGCGGAGACTTTCATTTCCCGGTTGGTGATCACGGAGAGATTTTCGCCAATGTTAGCTACACATGGCAGGATGATTATTTCACTGGTTCGGACAATAGGGACACCTTCCTGATCGATAGCTTTAACCTGGTGGATGCCAGCATCGGCTTTGAAACGGCGGATAAAAAATGGCGTTTAAGTGTATGGGGCAAAAACATCACCGGTGAAGACTATGTGCTTATTCGGTCAGATTTCGGCCCGGTTATCGGTATTGGTGAACATTACGGCGCACCCAGCACCTACGGTGTGCGTGTCACTGCTAACTTTTAACCAAACAACGGGAGGCGGACGTTAAGGGGAACCATAAGCTGACAAGGCGCGGGTTAATTGCCCGTGCCGCACGGATGGCTGCTGCTGCAATGGTGCCAGTGTCAGCGCAGGCCGTAGCAGAAGCCCCTGTCAAGTTTGCCGATTACCCGTTTAAATTAGGGGTTGCCTCCGGCGACCCCTTACCGGACGGTTTGGTTATTTGGACACGGCTTATGCCCGTCCCCTTTGATCCAAATGGGGCAGGTACAGCACCGATCACGGTGCGCTGGCAGGTCGCCGAAGACGAGGGCTTTAGTGAAATCGCTAAATCAGGGGCCGTGATTGCATACTGTGAGAATGCTCATGCTGTTCACGTCGAGGTTATGGGCCTTCGCCCGGAGCGACAATATTTTTACCGCTTTATTGCGGGCGGGGAAGAAAGCCCCAAGGGGCGTGCTTTCACGTTGCCCGAGCCGGGAAAACATGTTGAGCAGTTTCGCTTTGCCTTGGCCAGCTGCCAAAGTTTCACGGACGGTTACTATGCCGCTTACCGCGATATGATTGCCGCTGACCCACGACTTATCATCCATGCTGGTGATTACATTTACGAACAGGACTGGATTGGCGGTATGCGTCGCCTGCCGGTTCCTGAAGCGCTTGACCTTGCGGGCTATCGGGCTCTCTACGCCGCTTATAAACTGGACCCCCTGCTTCAGGACGCGCATGCCGGCGCGCCGTGGCTGTCCATATGGGATGATCATGAAGTAGAAAATGACTGGGGCGGCAATTTTTCGCAAGGCGGGCTTGATGCAGAAGCATTCATGCGCCGCAAAGCAGCAGCCTTTAAGGCGCGGTTTGAGCATATGCCGGTTCGCCTTGGTACCAGACCAATTAAGGGCAAGGTGCAGCTTTACCAGCGATCAGTAGTAGGTGACCTGTTGCAGTTTGATTTGCTTGATTGTCGGCAGTTCCGAGACAATCCGGCCTGTATGGGTAACCCGCGAACCTTCAGAAGCTTTACCGAAATGTGCAAGCAGGTGACAGACGGTGGCAGGTCGATGTTGGGTAGGCAACAGGAAAGTTGGCTTTACCGGGGGCTTGGTATATTCGGCGCGAAATGGAATGCGCTTGTCCAAACCACTCTGTTATCGCCGTTTGATTTCATCGCTGGCGACACCGGTGCGTATGACATGGATGGTTGGGACGGTTACAGCGCCAGCCGGCAACGTCTTCTCGATACAATTGCTGCGAAAAAGATTGCTAACCCCGTTTCGCTGGGCGGTAATATCCATGCTTACTACACTGGCGTTATTGGTCGTCAGGCAATGGATAAAGGCAGTAAACCGCTTGTCAGCGAAGTTGTTGGAACTTCGATCTCGTCCGGTGGGGGAGGAGATGACCGCCATAAAAACACTTTGGCGCAATTTGGAGAGAATCCGGGCAGTCGGTTTTTTGAAAATCGGAAGCGCGGCTATGTTCTGTGTGACGTGAGCCACAAACGCTGGGACAACCAGTTCAGAGTGATCGCGGATGTGAGGGACAAGAACAGCAAAGCCTCAACGCTGGCAACGGCAACCATTGAAGACGGTATTGTTGATGTGAACAACAGCTGACCGGTTGTTCAAAACGGCACTGGCGAGGCGAAGGTGATAAACTCCTTCTTAACCGGATGCATAATGGTGAGCGCTTCTGCGTGAAGCTGCAGCCGAGGCGCGGCGCTTATTTCCTCAGGTGTACCGTAGAGGCCATCACCGAGAATGGCGTGGCCGATGGCCAACATATGCACCCTGAGCTGATGGGAGCGGCCGGTCTGTGGTTTCAGTTGTACCCGGGTAACGTCCAGGCTTTGCCCGGCTGCTTCTCTTTCCAGTATAGTCCAGTCGGTAACTGCCTGTTTGCCATTGTCAAAATCAACCATCTGCTTCGGCCGATTCGGCCAATCGCAAATCAACGGTAGGTTCACGGTGCCAGAGGGTTCGACCACATGGCCCGCCACGCGCGCAACATATGTTTTTCGGGCGTTGCGTTTTTCGAACTGGAACCCCAGGTGGCGCTGGGCCTGTTTGGTTCGCGCCATAATGAACACGCCGGATGTCTCCATGTCCAGCCGGTGGACCAGCAAGGCATCAGGCACTGCGGCGTGTGCACGCGCCTCCAGGCAATCGGCGTGTTCCGGGTGCTTGCCCGGCACAGAAAGCAAACCGCTTTGCTTGTTGAGCACAAGCAGACTGTCGTCCTGGTACAGAATATCCAGCTGCGGCGTAGCAGGCGGGTTATATGTCTTCAAAGTTGGAGGCACGATTAATTAGCTCGTTTTAGCGATATACAAAAAAAGCTCCGGCACGTGCCGGAGCTTTTCGGTACTCAGTATGCCCCAAGATATTCCTGAGGGCACCAAACCGTTACTAGTCGAGTGTCTTCAGGTTTGAAGCTGAAGAGCGACCGCGACGGTCAGGCTCGATGTCGTATGATACTTTTTGGTTGTCGTTCAGTGAACGCAGACCAGCTGCTTCAACAGCAGAGATATGTACAAACACGTCGTTGCCGCCTTCTTCAGGTTGGATGAAGCCAAAACCTTTAGTGGCGTTAAACCATTTTACTGTACCGTTAGCCATGTTGTAGTTCCTTTCGCGCGATGTCAGATGTGGTGCGTATTCGCGCAAAAGCCAAATCAGAGCAGTCGCAGGGTCAAAAATTATGAACCCAAATTGGGTTCTTTAACCTGCATATTCAGTGCCGGCACCGTGCCAGCGGGTTGCAGTAGGGCGACTGTTACCAGCCTTTTGCAGAAATTGGCAAAAGGAATCGACATAGATTATGGCGGGACGTATTTTTCTCGAATGGGGTGTGTTTTATGGCAACACCTGCCTTTTAGCCTGCTTTTTCGACTTTGTTCAGTCTTTTGATCTTATCAAAAAAACTCTTGCAGGCACTCGCGCACTTCCTCAACTTTTACCGGTTTAGATAAAAACATGTTGATACCTGATTGCTCGCTTTTCTCTTTGGCTTCTTCCATGGCGTCTGCGGAAATTGCGATGATTGGCACGGCGGTGCTACCGTCTTCCAATTCTCTGATTTTGGTCGCCAGGGCAAAACCGTCCATGCGCGGCATGCGCAGATCAGTCAAAATAATATGGTGGCGGTCCGGGTTATAAATTTCCAGGGCGTTGACGCCGTCGTCTGCCGTGTCCCACTTATAGCCTAATGATTTCAATATTTTACCGATAACCAGTTGGTTAACTTTATTGTCTTCGACCACCAATATATGGCCGGATTTGTCTTTAGCCTTTTTGGACTGTTTTTCGGGTGATGGTTTGGGGCTTGCTACTGCATCGGCGGTGATGGCAAGCGGCACCAAAAGGGCGAAGGTTGATCCTTCTCCTTCAGTGCTGTTAACAGTGATTTCACCGCCCATCAAGCTCGCTAATCGGCGACAAATTGTAAGCCCAAGACCGGTTCCGCCGTTTGGCGGGCAACCGAACTGTCGGCCTGCTCAAAGGGCTGAAACAGGCGGTTCATAATGGTGGGGTTGATGCCGATGCCGGTGTCGTTGACGGCAAAGCGAACTGTGCATGCGCCGCCGGCGGTTGTTTTTTCCAACGACGCAACCAGCTTAACCGAACCACTTTCGGTAAATTTCAGCGCATTGCTGAGCAAATTATACATGATTTGGCGAATCCGGTTGGAATCGCCAACAACGAACTTCGGCAGATCGTCTGATAAATCGGCGGAAAAAGACACATTCTTTTGCTGGAAGCCTTGGGTCAGCAAGTTAGCAACTCCGTGGACGACCACGTGAAGGTCAAACTTGTGCTTATTGATTTGCAGCTTGCCAGCTTCCATTTTCGATAGATCAAGCACATCATCAAGGATCGTCAAGAGCGTGCCGGCGGACTGATTTATGATTGTTACCAACTGGTTTTGCTCAGCATCCAACTCGCTTTTTCCCAGCATCTCCCCAACGGAAATGATCCCATTCATCGGCGAACGGATTTCGTGGCTCATCATCGCCAGGAAATTGGACTTGGTTTGCGCTGCGGCTTCCGCGCGGCGGCGCGCTTCCTCCAGGGTATGTTCAACCTGAACCTGTTTGGTGGTGTCAACGGCGATAATCTGGCGGGCCTTATGTCCATGCCATTCGACACTATTGCTGGTCATGTTGAACCACTGCACCGTGTTGTCATGGTTTGTTACGGCGTGGCGCGCGACCGAACGAATGCCGGTTGGCCCTTCGTTGTTGATAAGAATGGGTGGAAAAATTTCCAGAATGGAAGCGTGGCCATCGCTCGACGCGCTTTCCGGCCATATTTTTTCGAAGGCGTCGTTGTGATATAGAATTTCAGAACTGGTAGCGATGCACATCGCCTGAGGAGATAGTCGTATGATCGCTTTGGTCTGCTCAGCATTTTGAATGATCTGCTGTTGTCGTGCATCAATTTCATTGATGAATCTTTGCACGGCATTTCCGATTTCCGTCACTTCATCGCTGCCATCAACGGGCACTGTTTGGTTGCCGCCTGCCGCCCGGCCTATGACGGCATCGCGCAGGTAAACAAGGCGGGCCAGAACCCTTCTTTCGATGAAGAAGAAGCCAGCTGCAGCAATTGCCAGCGCAACAATGACGCTGATAATCAGTGCCACCAATTGCTGTTGGCTTTGTTGTGCCAGGTTTTGCACCGTTGTTTGCGCTTCGTTACTTTTTTGCGTGGCGAGGCTGTCGGTTTTTCGCAGTAACTCTGAAACCAAAACCCGCATTTGTCGTTCCAGTGCGCGAGTTCGGGCATCCGCGCGGCTAAGGTCGCGCAAGGTTGCGATAACACCGTCTGTGCCGTTTAGCTTTGCCTGCAGAATCGACACTTGGCCGCTTGCTATGTCTTTCTCTACCGCTACTAGGTCCGGTATTGCGGCTTCCAATGCCTGTAAAGACTTGGTAATGGCCGGAATTTGTCGCAATTGATTTCTGATGTCGCTGCTCGTGGAAAGATTTGCCACCCGTTTGAACATAGCATGTTCCAGAACAAGCCAGTGGGCATAGGCATCTGTGGCGGTCGCTGGATTGTTTCTTGGATCCCAGGTCTGTCCGGTTACAATCCATTCGCCCAAGTCTTTGTGTAAGCCGTCCAATTGGTCTTTAAGGTCAATTTTACGCTCGATCAATCGGTTCAGATCAATTGTCGTCTCAGACAATATGCCAAGAACGGTGCGAATTTCCTCCACATCCAATAGGGTCTCACGTGAGGCCAGCAAGTTGTTGATGCCGTCAATTGAATCCCGGGTTGCTGCGTGAGCAATGCGCCGCTTGGCCTGCAAATCACTATTGACCAACTGTTCCGTGTTCTGGACAATTTTCTCCAGTGACGAGTTTAGGTCGATCGACGCAGCTAATGCTGGCAGCATTTGGTCGGAGTAATCAATTACTTCGTTGCTAAATCGCTGAAGCGTATAAAACGACACACCGGCAACTGTTACCATTAAAACCACAAGCGCCGTGACGACCGATTTGATTTTGAAGCCAAGGCCGAATCGGGTTTTGCTCACATGCGGACCGGGGTTATTCATTGGCCGTTCCGATCAGGCTTGCCTTCAGCGTCTTTTTCCTCAGTCTCGCTTCGCGTGGGTTTGCCTTCATCAGCGATATCGCGAATTCTGCCTTCGAGTATTGGTGCCACTTCGCCCATGCGTTCAATATACTCGACGACCACATTCCATATGACCCGATTGGTGCCATGCTCGAACATTTTTTCGGCTTCGCCCAAATGTTCGTAACCGTCATTGCCCTTGGCCATAAAGTCGCTTGTTGCAACTTTGTAATAGCGATCAGATTCAATCGGTTCACCGCCAACCAGCAGCTCGATTACACGCTCGCCTTTTGGCTTGCTGCTGTCATAAGTTACTTGAAGGTTGCCCACCTGCGTGAAACATCCGTCCGAGCGCGTGCCACAATCAAGACCGTGCTCCAGCGTTTTCTGGATATCTGAGCCAAGCATGCGCACAAGCGCAGAACGACCGCCAAATGGTAATTCGCGCTGGATATCACCGCGACTGATTTTGTGACCAACACTGTAACGCACAGTGCCGCGAATGGTGCCACTATTCAGCAGGGCGACATCGGCCGACATCTGCTCACGCAGCGCGTCAGTAATCAGGTTGGCAAAGGCATTTTCGCGGCTGCGAATATTGCTGCGCAACGTATCGAAGGCCTTGGTTACCGGTGCAATTCCGGGCCCAAGCAGCTGTTCCAGCCGTTCTCGATATCCATTGATGATGGATGCGACAAGCGGATCTTTTTCATAGTTGGTCAGCGCCAGTAATTCGGCACTGGTCACGAGCTCGGGCGCGCTGCCGTCCTTACTTTCAAGCCAAAAATCAACCGCAATTATTTTGCCGTCCAACGCGCCTTGTGTCAGCAATTTGCCCTGGCGGTCCAGCGATTGAGGGTTATTGAAATTATGAGTGTAAAAAATAACATCGACGGTGCCGTCGGCGCGCAGGGCACTCAAATCGTCAAAATCTGTGTCTGCCAACAGAATGATCGCATCCGCGCCTTCGTCGCGTAGCGCAGCGGCGGTGTCTTTGGCTGCCTTGGTCGGCTCCAGTAGCACGGCCTGCGTGGCACCGTATTCAGAGATAGCGTTGGCCGAAGTTAAGGCAATAATGCCTATTGCAGTGCCGCCAGATTGCAGAATATAGCTTGGATACGTCGCGTCGATTGGGCCGTTTCTCTGAGCATCTGTTAGGTTACTGGTTACCAATGGAAATGATGCAGACAAGGCGTTGAGAACAAAATTATCATAGCCGTATGAAAATTCACGTTTTCCGATCGCCATAACGCTGGGGTTGAGTGCGTTGATGATGTCTACCATATGGGCGCCGTTGTCCATTGCGCCAAAGACCGATGGCCCCAGCGATGCGCCGCCGTGGATGAAAAACAGGTCTGGGTTTTTTACAGTTTCCTCTGCGATGGCAGTGGCGAGTTCCGCCAGTCCGGGTTTGTCGGCAGGCTGTAAAATCTCTGGAAATGACGAGAAATACAACACGCGGGTTTTTTGCGGTGCCGCCGTAACGCCGGAGGCAATAGAAGAGACAACCAAAAGCCACACAGCAGTTACAAGGCGGCGGTCAATTTTAACGCACATATCCATCTCCAGCCCCAACCATCGGTTTTAGAGAGTATGGGTTAAGCATTGTTTAATAACAACTGAGTATCAGCCGCCTTTTGGGGCCGCCCGCATCAACCTGCTGTTCGCGGTTTTTTAAGGTATGATTTCCGCAAGCTTGCCAACAGGTTTTGACTGATTGAACATTGCAGGGATTACAGGTGCGGGCAGACCGTTATTGCCTATTTTGACCGGCTGGTTGGCAATGAACTCACAACAGCTGTTGTCTTGGGCTACTTGAGCAAATGCGAGGCTAGCCCTGACCAGTCCAAAGCGTGATCAGTTGAAGTGGCTGCCGTGCTGATGTGCTTTTTGATCGCTGAGCACAGGAAATAGTCTGGGTTGCCTGAGGTTAAATCAGCGAAATAGTTAAGGTCTTTTTGAGCCAGTTGCAGGTCAAACAGCGGCGGTGAAAACTCCTGGCGTGAGATTAGCCCGCCGAAGAGTGAGATAAGAGGGCTTCCCGCCGGGCTCTTGCCGATCACATCAAGGAATGCATCAGCGTTGGTTTGATCGTGTCCCAACGCCGCCAAAATCTCGGTCAGGCCACCAATGGTTAAGGCAATAAAATAATTCATCGCCAATTTGATAGTGGCGGCATGCTCCGAGTTCTCACCTAGGTATGAGACTGTTCCTCCAAGCTTTGCAAACAGCGGCTCAATGGATTTTACTGAAGGTGTTTCGCCGGCGACAAGATACCCAGCTTTGCCCGCTAGAACCACGTCGGGGCGGCCCAGAACAGGGCAATTTATGAAACTTATACTGTTGTCGCTTGCGTGCGTTGCGGCTTGCTGCACGGCGGTCGGTGAACAGCTGCTGAACGAGAGATGTACCGCTGGCTTGTTGTCGCTGGTTGCAATAGCGCGGTTCACCTGCAGCATCGCGCCGTCGTCTGACACACAGGATAATACCCACATGCTGCGCTGACACAGTTCTTCTATGGTTGAACAAGCAGTTGCGTCCTTGAGCGCGGGATTGTCGACTTTTTCAGATGATCTGTTCCAGATGCTTAACGCCGTACCTTCGCTGATAAGCTTCTCCGCTATGGCGGACCCCAACGCACCCAAGCCGACCAGACCAATGTTCGGTAGGCGCCTCGTGTTCATGGTTGTGGTCCGAATGCTGCTGTCAGGTCTGCCTCTGAGATGTGGCCGCCACCTAACATTCTGGAAAGCTTGTCATAGATTTTCCAGACACCATTCACTTTATACAGAGACAGCTGGTCAAAATATCGGTCGTTGTTATTGAGGGTAACAATTGCAATCCGGTCTTCATGAACCGAAATGCTGGTGATTTCGGCGGTGTGCGTCGGGCTTGCGGGCAATTTGCGCCAGATTTTTTCCCAGACTTGCTCTATGGGGATGACGAAGACTTTTTCTGTGCCCGGTTCCCCTGTAATTAGCTTCATCTGCGCTTTCGGTGTGTCGAAGGCCTGTTGGATGCGGTCCCAATCGTTCGCTGCCACGCCGAATACATAGTCAAACACAGTGTTGGTAACACCTTCATAGTCGCTTTGATTGCTGTTTTGTGATGTTGGTTTCATGGGGCTCTCTCCCTCTATGGGTTTAGACCCTAATCTGCTCCAAAGGTGCTTGATTGGGCAGACGCAATCGATCTCGCCAGTTTTTCAAAAATGAAAAACCTACATTGAGTGACACTCGCTGATTGACTAGGCTATTTGCCGGAGGCCTGTATGAATTGGAACCACATAAAAGTCTTTTTGGCAGTGGCAGATGCGGGAAGCTTAACAGCTGCTGGACCGATACTTGGTATCAGTCCGCCGACCATAGCGCGTCATATTGCCCGACTAGAACAAACACTGGGGGTTAAGCTTTTTGACAGCCAGCATGACGGATACTACGTCACGTCTGCGGGTAAAGACTTGAAAATAGCGGCGGAAAAAATGGATCATGCCGCACAGGACTTTTCTCGTCTGGCAAAGGGGATAAGCGGTGTCGGCGGCGGCCCTGTTCGCGTTGCTTCCGGGTTTTGGTTTTCTCGCTTTATAACAGAACAGATGCCCAGCTTTCACTCTGCGAACCCCTCAATAGACATTGAATTAATCACCGGGCATGCGGTGGCAAATCTTGACCGCGGCGATGCCGATATCTCCATTCGCAACATGCGTCCACTGGGAGGTGATCTGGTGATGAGAAAGCTCGGGGATGCGCCTTTCGCAATTTATGGTTCGGTAGATTATGTCAGCGCTAATCCGACAGCCAAGAGCGACGCGCGCTATGATCATTGTGACTGGATAGGCGGGTCTCGCGGTCTGGACGGCTTGGCCTCTCAGGTTTGGCTTAAGGGTAAGCTGAAGAAGGACCCGATATTAAGATGTTCGCAAACCCTGCAATTCCTGGACGCCGCAAAATCAGGCATTGGTTTGGCCATTCTGCCCAAAATGGTTGGTGACCGGGAGCCTATGTTGGAGCAGGTCTCCAAACCCATTTCATTAGACAATGATGAAATTTGGTTGGTGATTCATGAAGACCTGAAGCGGGCGCCGGCTGTTCGTGCTGTTATCGATTGGTTGGTTCCGCTTTTCCATAATATATAGAGCTCATCGGCTTATGAATTTGGTTTGGCTCGGGCGAATACAGTGTGGTTAAATTGCCGCCATCCGCCGGATGACTTTACCCAATCAGTTACTTCCAGAATGCCCTGTCCGTTCAACTGATAGCGGGTTCGCCCCTGTTCGGTTTCGGCTGTGCCCCAATGGGCGACCAACGCGCTGTCTTCAACGATTGCGGAAACCGGGTGTAGGTTGCCGTTTGTATCAATCCAGAAGGCTTTCAATTGTTGGTTAGAAGATTCCCGGTAGTAGGCGCGCCCGGCAAAAATGGGCTGGAGCCCCTCGGCGGTCGTTCGGTTGATCTGGTAGTCCAGTTGAAAAAACTTTCCACCCATGGCCGTATCCGTCCATATCATGGAACTGCTTGACGGCGCGCCGAAGGCCTCGCCCTCGGCTTGCCAGTGACCTTTGAGGCTGGACAAAAGAGATGTCGGGTCTGCGGCGGCAGTAGAGCTTAACAGCATAGTCAGCGCTATAACCCAGACTGGAATGCTTGGTTTCTGTCTCATGGGCAATATCTGTCTCCTCTATCATCAGTTATCGTAGTGACGAACAAGGATGGCAGAAATTGACAAAACCTGCACCGGAAACAATCGGTTCAGGTTTAGCGGAACAGAAGGACCGGCACTTTGGATTGGCTGATTTGCGCCATCGTCGTGCTGCCAAGGAAGAAACGCCTGAGCGGCGAATGGCCGTAGGCCCCCATCAGCAACAGGTCTATCTGGTTATTTGTTACATAGTCGGTCACCGCCTGATCCACCGAAGACACATCTTCAACTTTGGCTTTGACGGTGTATCCGGCGCTTTCCAGCTTGGTTTTTGCCTTGCGCACAATACCGTCGGACAAGCTGTTGTCTGTGCCCACTTTCAGTAAGTGACACTCAAGCCCTTTGAGCAAGGGGCTTGATACAGCAAATTCAACCGCCTCATTGCTGCTGGCGCGCCCGTCATAGGCGATCAAAAAACGCTCAACCGGTTTGGCCTGATGGGTGGCGATGAGCAATGGCTTGTGAACCGCTCGTGATACCCGCTCCAGATTTGCACCCACGTGACCCTGGGTGTCGGTCTTGGTTTCGCCGCGTTTGCCAATGACAATCAGGTCAGCGTCCGCTTCCAGTTGCTGGAATTCGTCAACTAGTGCGCCGCGCCGGTGCAGCAGGTCAACAGGCGCTGTGCTTTGGGCCGCTATCGCCTGCTTGGCGTGGTCTAGAATAAGCTGACCCTTTTTTTGTTCCAGCTTACCATGTTCCTGCTCAATTTTGGTGAGCTCCTCCAGCAAGTCACTTTTCGCACCCAGGCCAATTTGCCCGGAAAAATCTGCAGATACCGGGGCCTCTGCGTGAGTTGGCACCATATGCAACAACGACACGCTGGCACCGGTTTTGTTAGCAGCCCAGGCCGTCATGGTTAGGACGTTATCTGCATGGGCTGATCCGTCGAGACATGCGATAATGGTTTTCATATCAGCTACCTTTGTCAATGTTTCGGCATCAGGTTAATGGCGTCTGGTTTACCGTAAACACCCAAACGTTCAACAATGGTGGCACTGGCTTCGTTAAGGCCCAATATTTCCACATCCGTACCTTCCCTGCGATACTTGAGCACTACTTTGTCCAACGACGCAACGCCTGACAGGTCCCAGAAATGGGCCTGAGTCAAATCGATGATAACTTTTTCGACCACTTCTTTATAGTCAAATGCGTTTGAAAATTGACTGGCGGAGGCGAAAAACACCTGGCCGTATATGTAGTATGTGCGTGTGTGGCCATCTTCGGCCAAGTCGGAATTGATAACCAGCAAATGCGATACCTTGCGGGCAAAAAACAGCGCGCTCATCAACACACCGACAAAAACGCCTTGTGCCAGATCGTGGGTTGCAACTACCACGGCAACCGTCGATAGCATGACAAAGCTTGATGATTTGGGGTGTGTGCGCAGGTTTTTCACCGAGGTCCAGCTGAAGGTGCCGATTGAAACCATGATCATTACTGCCACAAGGGCCGCCATGGGAATTTGTTGGACCCAATCACCCAGAACCAAAATCAAAAACAAGAGGAAACCGCCCGCGAAGAAGGTGGACAGCCTGCCACGCCCGCCAGATTTAACGTTAATCACTGACTGGCCGATCATTGCACAGCCCGCCATGCCACCAAAGAAACCGGCGATGATGTTGGCGAGACCTTGCCCCTTGCATTCGCGGTTCTTGTCGCTGGGTGTATCTGTCAGGTCGTCAACGATCACTGCCGTCATCAACGATTCCAGTAGGCCAACCGCCATCAGGGTCACTGAATAGGGGAAGATGATTTCCAGTGTTTCTAATGTAAGCGGAATATCCGGGATCAGAAACATTGGCAGCGTGTCAGGCAGCGCGCCCATATCGCCGACGGTGCGCAGATCAAGCCCAACGACTATGCTGAAAGCGGTTAACACCACGATGGCAACCAGCGGTGACGGCACGGTTTTGGTTACATAGGGAAACAGATATATGATGCCCAGGCCAACCGCGACCATGGCGTACATTTGCCAGTTTGCTCCAACAAACTCTGGCAGTTGCGCCATGAAAATCAGGATCGCCAGCGCGTTGACAAAACCGGTCATCACCGAACTGGAGACAAAACGCAGCAATGAACCCAGTTTCAAGTATCCGGCGATGATCTGTAGCACACCGGCTAGAACCGTTGCCGCCAACAGATACTCCAGCCCGTGTTCTTTAACCAGCAGCACCATCACCAGCGCCATTGCGCCGGTGGCTGCCGAAATCATGCCGGGGCGGCCACCAACAATTGCGATCACAACTGCAATGCAAAATGATGCATAAAGCCCGACCTTCGGGTCAACGCCTGCGATGATTGAAAAAGCAATAGCTTCCGGGATCAGCGCGAGCGCCACTACCATGCCTGCAAGCAGGTCGTTTCGAATGTTGCCGAACCATTCAGTCCGCAATTGAGATAAAGACATGGGCTCGCCCGTTTGTTGTGAACGCCTACCGCGGGCAGAAGTACCCGGCGGCTGGCTGATCGTTCTTACTTGAAATATAAAAGCCACAACCGAAAGGGGGCCTTTAAGGACGCACGAGAAATTGCCTGCTAGGAATTTGTCCGTGCGGGCATCTGCGCGTCAAAAATCAACAGAGCGCTCTATATCTGTGTGGGAGAGTAGTTACAAGCTGTTTTTGGGCGTGGTTTAACCTACGAGGCGTTCGGACTTCTGCGTTTGTTTGGGTGCAACGACTTGCCCAGAATATGCTCGGACCGGTGAATAACATGTCCGGCATGACCAACGATCAAAGGATCGGCCTTGTGGACCAGTTCGGTGTCCTTGCCCGGATAGTCGAGCGTGTTCAGGAAATGTAGCATACAGTTAAGCCGCGCACGCTTCTTGTCGTTCGACTTAACGATAGTCCAGGGTGCGTCTGCGGTGTCGGTGTAGAAGAACATTGCTTCTTTTGCTTCGGTATAATCGTCCCACTTGGACAGGCTGGCTTGGTCAATGGGACTGAGTTTCCAGCGCTTGAGCGGATCGGTTGTGCGCGCGTCAAACCGGCGCTTTTGTTCGTCCTGCGTAACCGAAAACCAGTATTTGTAAAGCTGAATGCCCGAGCGCACCAACATCCGCTCCAGTTCTGGTGTCTGCCGCATAAATTCCAGATAATCGCCGGGCGAGCAAAAATCCATCACCCGCTCCACGCCAGCGCGGTTATACCATGAGCGGTCATAGAGAACAATTTCACCGGCGGTTGGCAAATGCTCAATGTAGCGTTGGAAAAACCATTGGCCCAACTCCACATCCGAGGGTTTTGCCAAGGCAACGACCCTGGCCGCACGCGGGTTTAAATGCTCCATGAACCTTTTGATCGTACCGCCTTTGCCCGCTGCGTCGCGGCCTTCAAACAGCAGAACGAAACGCTGGCCGGTCTCTGCCGCCCAATGTTGTACTTTCAGCAGTTCGGCCTGCAGCTGAGCTTTCAGGGTTTCATAGTCTGAACGGGATATTTTCTGGTCGTAAGGATATTGACCGGTTTCAAACGCATGGCGCACACGGTCTGGTGTCACAACCGGAAAGACAAGACCATCATCTATGCCGTTTGCCTTGCTCTGTTGCGTGTTTTCTTGCTCAACCATAGCCATTCCTTTCCCTAATTTAACCCGAGAATAGAATATCCCTGGACTACCGAGTCTTGACTTGTGTCAATATTTCGGCCGGTTTATTTCCGGTGTTGTACCGACTTAAGTTGCGGTCTCAGTTCGGGGCAAGCAGCCTGGATACAGACAACTGCCGAGATATTTTAAGCAAATCATGGCTGTTGCCTTGCGTATCCGCAGTGCCGAAAAAGGCGATGACAATGTCTTGTTTGGGCACAACAAAAATGCCCTGACCAGAGTATCCGCCCTTAAACATCATACCGTCCGGCCAGATCATATCCCACTGCCAGGCGGCGTGGCTAGGCACGTCGTCGCCCCAGGTTTCCTTCATCCGGAACAGTTGCTCCGGGCTGAATCTGATTCCCTTGTCGCTAGCCAAGTCATCCATATGGTCATTGCCAATTACGTCGAAGCCACCGCTAGTGAAAATTTGACCGAAGCGTGCCACATCGCGCAGACGCGCTGAAAGCCCAGCATGGGCGGCGGCGTTGCCTTTGGGGCTGATCATCATCAAACCGTCTGCTTCGGCGCCTACTTTGTCCCAAATCAGACTTTGCAACGCGGCTGTCAGTGGCAGGCCAGTGATATTTTCGATCACTTGCCCCGACACGTAGGTATCCGGCGAGACATACTCATATTTTGTCCCTGCCGCCCGGTAACGTTTCATGGATTTAATCAGGTCGAGCGTATCAACCGGCGGGTTGTGCGGCGCGGTCAACCCGAGAGTTTCCTCATATTGGTAGATGCAGGAACTGGTGTTTTGGTAACCGTCGCTGTCCAGGCAAGCAATACCCGATGCCATATTTACAATGTTGCGAACCGTTATGCCTGCCCAGTCAGTACGGCGAAGTGCTGGTACATAAGTCTCCACCGACAGATCCACATCCACTTTGCCTTGCCGCTCCAGTGCCGCCAGCGCGGTTGAGATATAGACTTTGGTGACCGACCAGCCCAGATGCCGGTCATGGGCTTTCATGCGGGAATAGGCTTCGTAAACAACCTTGCCGCCCGATAGAATGATCATGCCGTCTATCAGGGGGCTGCTGGATACATACTCACCTAGGGTGGTTTCAGTGCCGTCTACAGTGACTGCAAAGCTTGCAACATTGGCTCTCAGTGCTTGGGCGAGTTTGCGTTCTGGTCCGGTGCGGGCGACAACCGCGTGCGGGAAAAAAGCTGAGAAGTTTTTCCAAGCATAATGGCTGATCGGGCCGCCGTCATCAAAGTTGTCCGGCGTATACTCGCGGTATATATCGCGCTTTTTTTCCAGTTCAGTTTGTTGCTGGGCATGGGCCACCGCGAAGGATGTTCCCCCTATTAGCGCTGCAATTAATGCCAGTTTGATCCGTCGGTTTTCCATCGCTATTTACCCCTATCTGCCCTAGCTAGTTCCTCTGATCGGGCCAAGTATAGGATCGACCATATAACAAGTATACGGCCTTATTGTATACGGTGGGTCGTCGACGCTATTGGTGGCGCAGGGCCAAAACCGGGTTTATCATGGCGGCGCGAGCGGCGTGGCTGGCCACGGTTAGGGCGGCAATCAGAAGAACGGTGCCGCCCGCGCTAATGAACACAAGCGGGATCAAGTCGATGCGGTAAGCGAAGCTTTCCAGCCAGTTTTGCACCAGCACACCAGCAATAGGCCATGCGATAATGCTGGCCCACAATACGGGTTTGGAAAACTGCCATACAAACAGGCGTACAATTTCTGCAACCGTTGCGCCCAATACCTTGCGGATGCCAACCTCTTTGGTGCGGCGCTCTACGTTGAAAGCGGCGAGACCAAATATACCAAGAAAAGCGATAACAACCGCGAGGGCGGCGAACACGCTGAACACCTGTGTTAATCGGTCTTCAAGGGCATATTGTTCCGCCAGATCCTCGCGCAAATAGGTTTTCAACACCGGAACATCTGGTACGTAATTCTCCCACAATGTGTCGAGGCGAGCGAGTGTATTCCGCTGGTCACCCGGAGCCAATTTGATGGAAAGCGCGCTAAAAAACGGTTCAGCATTGATAAACAACATTGGCACCAACGGACTGTGGATGGTTTGGAAATGAGCGTCCTTTGCCACACCGACGATTTCAACCAAAACGGTGCCGGTGATATAGTCTTGCAAGTGAAAGGTTTCGCCTAGTGCATCTGCGGGGTTGTTATACCCGAGGGCCTGCACAGCTAACTGGTTGACGACAATAGAGGTGGCATACTCGTTGGCTGAGGTGCCGGTTTCCAAGTTGATCAAGGGCACATCTACACTTCTTGAGGCGTCAAATGACCGGCCAGCAAGCAGGCTCATTTCTAGAGTTGTATCGAAACCCACATCTCCGGCGATTGCCTGAACGGTTGTTGGGCCGCTGGCTGCGCTTGCCCCTACTGCCGTTAATACAACATTATTTTGCTGTCCGCCGCCGGGAAGTTGCGCCATGCGTGTGGCGGAGGTGACGCCCGGCACTGTGCGAACATTGGCCAGCAGGGCACGCTGTGCCTGGGTGTCTGGTGCGCCGCGAAGGCCCCAATATGTCACTACATTTTCGGCGCTAAAGCCCAGGTCCATTGATGTGGCAAAGCGGGTCTGCAGATAAAAATGCCCGGCGGTTATCACCAAGACGATTGAGATAATATATTGCGCCAGAATCAAGCCGAGTCGAAAACGGTTGGCCCCAACGGGCTGGGAGTGTCCGCCCGAGAATGCCGATGACAGTGATTTTGATGACAGTTGAACCGCAGGGTATAATGCTGCCAACACGGCGGTTGTCAGGCTTGCTGCGGCAGCGGTCATCAGGAAGGTTGGATCAATTTCGTGGACGCCGAAACCGTTCATGCCAATCCAGCCGAACACGATCGGCGCAAACACCTCAGTCAGCGCAAGCGCAATCAGGCAGGCGGCGCTGACCAATATGATTGCTTCCAGAAGTTGGCGCATAATCAACTGGCTGCGGCTGGCACCCGATAGTTTACGGAGCGCGGTCTCCTTTTCCCGGGTGGAGGCATGTGCGGTTGACAGGTTGACGAAGTTAACCCCCGCCATGACCAGAATAAGTGCTGCGATACCGATGAAACCAAAAACGAGTGTGGAGCTGCCACCGGGGGCGATCGGACTTTCGCCTTGTTGGTACAAGTGAATGTCTCCGATGGGCAGTAAGTCCAGTGACATGACTGAGCTCGGCGTCAGCGCGCGCCAACTTTCTGGCGAGAAAAAAGCGTTGGTATCCAGAAACGCGGGCAGGCGGCCCTCAAGCGCGGAAATGGATGCACCGCGCGCCAGCGTGAAGTAGCTATATACCCGCGCTGACGTCCAATCGACAAAGTCGATATCAAGCGAACCGGGGCCATCGAATAACAAGATCTGGAAATCCAGATGACTTTTGCCGGGTAGGCTGGCCAGGACGGCTGACACCCGATAGTCGGTGCCACCAATAGTAATGACCTTGTCAATCGCGCTACTGCCAGTGAAATATTTATTGGCCGTCGTCTCGGTAATCACAACCGATCCGGCGGCAGCAAGCGCGCTGGTTGCACGGCCTTCTTTGAAAGAAAAACCAAAGACATCAAAGAATGTTTCTTCGATGCGGAAAGCGGGTTCAGAGAAAGGTGGGAAGAGCGGCGGGGGGGGGGGGGGGGGGGGGGGGGGGGGGGGGGGGGGGGGGGG
>JAAHTG010000158.1_pt1 | contig 35305 bp, 77 predicted proteins | sample 6116081 | NCBI WGS metagenome assembly JAAHTG01 (sample SAMN13939989, study PRJNA603662) | sponge metagenome | isolation source: marine sponge | host: Mycale hentscheli | place: New Zealand | collected 2005 | reverse complement strand
CTTCTGTAAATAAGATTAGACTTTCTTTATTTGAAGTCAAAGAAACTGTTCCTAAGAATATTGTCAGTATATTTAAATCATTACGAGAAAAAGTTGAGGCCAAAGATATGGAAGCTGAAGAGGCTATGGATATTCTTGATGGTTTTGGAGATTCAGTTGAAAAAGTATTGCTAAACGCTTGTCTGATTGACATTGCAGATAAAGATGCTTGATTATCTAGAGACACACGACGTATGTTTGTTGGCTTTTATGTTCATGGTATTTCTTATGTTTGTTGCAGAATCAATCAAATGTTCAAATATATCTAAAATAGATATGGCTAGGCATAACGAAGAATTAAGAAATATTTATCTAAGAAGAGGCATGAAGGTTGGCTTCCTTTTTGTTTATTCTAAGGAAGAGATTAAAGATGAACAATGAAGTTATATGGATAATCATTGTAAATGTGTCATTTGGCCTTTTGTGTATTTACAAATGGTGGGAAACTTCAGTAAAGAATAAATATGTATTTGACTATACTCCTGAGGGTTATTTGAAAATATATGACAAGAAAGAAATAGGTAAATTATGAGCTTAGTAGATAAAGTAGAAGAATTTTTCGCTAACGCAACGGAAGAAGATCTTGATAAAATGGTTCAAGAGATTGATGATATGGAATTACCATCGTATCACTCGGAAGGAATGGGATGTGGCATTGAGGACAATAGGATAACTGACAGATATCAAGCCTGTCAGTATGGCTATGAGACTGCAGTTGAGGATTGCTACAATGATGTCATCTCTCCACTTAAAGACGATCTAACAGCCAAGAGTAAAGATATCCGAGAATTAACGACTGAAAACGCAGAGCTGAAGAAAGCTACTGAGTGGATAGATAAATCACTGGCTAAACTTGGCGAAGGTGGTTTAGGAATGTCTCAGGCCGAGTTAGTTAATTTTTACAATGAATTCAAGACATTAACCGAAAACTATATCGAAGTCAACAAAAAGGTGCAAAAGTGAGTGAGTTGGAAAAATCTATAAAGATATTCCTCGATAATCCAAAAGATTTAGACATGAGAGGGGTTGTCGAAAGGGCTTCAGATGTTTGGAGCGTTGTTCAGTTATATGACAAACTCAAGGCCAAGGATGAGGAGATTGAACGGTTGAAGGGAGAGTTAAAAACGGAGACTCGTAATTATAAAAGTGAATGCAAAGAGAACAAAGAATTGCGAGAGGCAATAGGTATGTTTGAGCGTGGGACTTTGATAATAAAAGCATCAAAGCCGAGGGCAAATGGAGATGTTAAAATCTACACGCGAGGGCAAACTGGTGGAGATAACCCAGAAGGTCGTTGGTATAATTTAAGAAGCGCATTTGACATATTGCATCAAAGGCTGTTTAGTTGGTTCGAGTATGAATGGTGTACCGCGATTGAATTGGAAATAAAAGCAAAAACCAAAGGCGGCCAAGATGAGTAGAACCTCACCCGGCACACACTTAGGGCGTTTTATAGTATTCACCTACCTATTTGTTGCAGTAGGCGTGTTTAAATACAGGCACGAAGGCGAAACAGACATGGATATAATAAAGAATTTCGACTCAGTGATATTTTTCCAAGAGGCTGTAATTGAAGATAAAGGAGCGACGCGTGAGTAAGCAAGAATTAATAACGGCATCTATCTTTATAACGCTATTCGTATTAATAGTGGCATGCACGGCGTCATTTATAGCAGACATGTCAGATTTTGTAACGATTGAGAATATAGGCTCGGAAATAAGGACAATCGAGCAGGAGTTTAACAAAGGGTACAACAAGGGGGATAAAGGTGAGTAAGTATATTTACGATGAACTACATGATCGAATATTCTTCAAGGAAGAAGGAGAGCTGAAAGAGCTAATTGACAGCGATACAGCGGCAGAAAGACTAAACAGCTTGCAGGGCGTCATTGATGAGGTTATCATCTGGCTAAGATCATACGACAATGGACTATGGCCAGATGATATAGAAAGTAAGATAGAAGAAATGACAAAGGATGCAAAAAATGAGCAACGCTGATTCTTTTTTAGATGGATTTTACAAAGAGATCTCTATTGCCAGTGGTACTATCGCAATGGGGCTATTGGGAAATGACTGTGGGAATAACTATGTTGAAGGATTTTTTAAAGTTGAAACTGAAAAAGATCTACCCCGCATGAGAGCAATGACAATGAGAGCAAGATTCAATTCGCACAGAAATATGAGAATGTTTTATTTCAAGACTGGCGAGTTTGAAAGCTTGCATAAGATCTTTATGGATGACAACGAAGATTTTGCAGACTGGGTTGTAGAATCTAAAAGCATCAAAAAAGAATATTTGTAAAGACAAACACGTTGGTCGTTATGAGAACTGTCAAGTAAAAGACAGTTCTTTTTTTTGTCTTTTACTTGACAGCCTCCGCTTCAATGCTAATGTATATCAACTTAAAATAAACGAAGTAACCTCAAGGAGCAAGAATGAGCACTGTAAAGGGAACAATTAAAAACTGTCTTATTCTTGGAGAATATGACCAAGGAGATATTTGTCATATAGAATATGATGAACTGTATAACTTACAAGCCAAGTTAGAAAAACAGATCGAAGGCTTTAACGATATAATCAAACACATACACGATGATCCGTTCTCCGAGAATATCAACGGCCATAACGTTGTTTATTCAGAATCTTTGATTGAAAGTATAGAAGCTATAAAAGCAAGAATATCAATATGAGAAATGACACTACAACTAAGATAACAATAGAGATGAGCCATGTTGACAATTCATTTCTATTTATGAAATTTCTTAATGAATTAAAGAAAAGAGGAGGTCGGGGAGGAGATTTAAACATTACAATTGAAGACGACAGTGGAGATCCAGTCGAATTTTTCTTGGGCCATGATGTTAACTTCTCAGTTGATAAAGAATATGTTCAATAAGTTAAAAAAAATATTTAAACCAAAACCTAAGAAAGATATGCTTTACTGTGGAAGGTGCGATCATGAGTGGGACTCTGGGATTTTTACGAACATATATCAAAGCATAGAAGGATGTAGAACTTTGGTTCTCAACTGTCCTAAGTGTCACCCTCAAGTGACTAAAGATATCGCAATTAAAGATGTTGATGAAAGGCTTGACAAGTTAAGTCAAGGCGAAAGAATAAAAGCAGTCATCAGACATAGGAATGCTAATTTGGGATTGCCCGATTCATATGTATTGTTGACAAATGAAGAAGATGGATTTTTAACCTATGACTATTCAGAGCTGAATCATCAATGGGAAATTATCGACTTCGAGGTCATAGATGGGAAATAGCATGTGGCATAAGAGTGGAATAAAATTAAACTGTCTTATTCAAAGCCACTTGCTTGTTTTTTTACTAACTGGATGGCTTCACAAAGGATACAATCCATACAGGACTTCAGCTATAGCAGTCTTGTCAATCAACCTGTTAATAGCAATAACGTTGTTAATGCTGACAGGCAAAGACAAAGTTCCGACAAAGGAGAAATAGAGTGGACAACCATATGGCTCATTTATTGAACTGTGCGAAAGTTAATTTTTTAAATGTCATTAAAGGCTTTGATGATAACACTGCAAAGTGGATTAGATATAAAAGCGCAAAGATTGAAGGTAGTAGAGTATTTTTTACTTTTACTCATAGTCAAATGTCATTGACTTTTACAGTTTCCTCTAGCCTTGCAATGCACTTAGAGCATGAAGACTTTTTACTGGAATGTAGTGACATATACGATTTTTTTAGATGTGCCAAATATGATTTTTTAGAAGTTAGATAAAGGAGAAATAAGATGGGAGTAGATTACAGCGCAATGCTTTTCTATGGAGAAATGGTTTCTAAATTAAACGTTGAAATCAATGAAGTCACAGAAACTGAAGCTTGGGATGACAGCGAATTTGAAGATTGGGAAGTTGATTTCACTGATTCATACCATGGCCCATGTGAGCGTACAACAGTTATTGGAATTAACTGCCAGTATAAAAACTTGGATGAAATAATTGAAGTTCGTGACAAATTTCATGACAAATTTAAAGAACGCTTTGGAGTTGAGCCTAAGTTAATACTAGAAGGCGTTGTTTCGTGAGGCATCCAAATTACAGAAGCGCTAAAGGGAAATTAAGGCCTTGTTTGATTTATGATGTTCTTGAAGCACAATCCCTCCAAGGAGAATGTGTTTATTCGGGTCAAGTTAAAATCAAACAAATAATATCAAATGACACAGTTGTTGTTGATCTTTTAGAATATCCTAGAATAAAGCCTACCGTTCTTTTCGACCCAAGGAATTGCAAAATTCAAATTGGCTACACTCATGATCTTTATCAAATGTAAAGGAGTGCAAGATGAGCGATGAATTTAGGCATAAGATAAGTAAAATGGTTTCAGATACTGGCCATCGGTTGAATTCTTGGGATTGGAATATAAAAGATATTCAAAAGATTCTAGACCAAAACAAGATGCTTGAAGCTTTGGTTAAAGAAGCATTTATTGAATCCCAGCGTGGTGAACGTGTCGATGATTATTCTATGTGGAGTTGGGATAATTCAGAAACAAAGAAGAAGCTGGAAGGGATAAGGAAAATAAAATGACTGAGGATAACGAAGAGTTTTGTGAGATTTGCAATGGCAAACTGCCCAAAGGAAATAACACTTGGCACTGCGGAGTCTGTTGGATGAATGGCAGTGTTGAAACAAAAAGCAGTGAATGTGGTAAGTATTGTTATGCCATAAGACCTAGAAACAAGTTGAAAGTTTTTACAAAAGAGTCTTTATGAATAAATTTAAAAGGAGTGTAGAAGGCGAAGCTTTTGAATGGTCAGTCGATTATGAGCCTTGTAAAGAAGATTTATATCACACTATACAAGGATATGTTATTGGATATGAAGCAGCAGAGATGGAGTATATTAAAAGTATGCCTAGTCCTTTGAAAGATAAAAAGAAAGATAAAAAGATAAAAGATCTTGAAAGTCAAGTAAACAAGTTTAAAGTAATATTCAACTTAAGAAACAAAGTAGAAAGCTTAGAGGATATTCTTTCTGACGTGATGCACTGGAATACTTGTCCAGATAAATATAAGAAGCGTATAGCTGAAACATTAGGGTTAGAATTTGAAGAAGAAGAAGAAAATGATTATGAAGATGATGAAGACGATCTTTTCTAGCAGGATTATACTTAAAAGAGATTAAAAACAATGCACTTAGAAGATTACGAGTTTTACGATGAACATGTTGAAAGTGTAGAAAATGGAGCCAATGTCGGAAACGATGAAATTTATGTTTTCCAGCTAAACAATCCAACAACGCAATTTACCATTCATAAGGATGATGTCATTCAGTTGGCAAAGTTCTTTGGATTAGCCGTATATGAAAGAAAATCTGAATTATAACAACAAAAACAAGGAAATGAATAAATGAATACACTAATTGCAGCTCTATCTAACGAAACTATTATGATTGCCATGGGAGTCGTTCTTCTGGCAGTCTTAATATTAATTGCTATACCTATAGTTAAGTTTTTTAATCGCACTACTTGCTTAGCTTGTACTTCTACGTATTGGAAGAAAGGAGAGAATAGATATGAAGTTCATTCAAACGGTGACGCTTTTCGTATAACTAAAAGTGGCAGACGGATACGCATTAAAAATTACTCATCTCTTGAAGAAATTGATATTGAAGACATTTTAGATTGGGTTGAGGATATTATGATCTTTAATGAATTCTTCAATGACTACACTATGGAAGAAGCAATGGACGAAGGCTCTCTCGATGTTGAGAGTTGGGAAACTCAATATGTTGAAAGCGCAGCTGAGCCTAATAAAGCAGAAGAAGTTAGCAACACTGCTGTGGATAGCTCTCCTTCTTACACTGAGCCTGAGCCTGCTTCTTATGAAACTCCTTCAAGTTCATACTCTAGTCCATCTAGCTCAAGTTCATATGAAAGCTCCTCTAGCTCTAGCTCAGACTACTCTAGCTCTAGCTCAGATTCTGGCGGTGGCGGCGAATCTGACGACTAATACTATTAATGGTATTTTTTAAGAAATACAGAAGTATCCCTTTTTTCTTACTACGATTTACTCTGTTGAAAATAGGGCCGCTTCACATACGAACACATAAGATAATAGGCGAAGACATTACTTCGCTTTTGCACAATCACCCTTTTAATTATATAAGTATAATTATTAGAGGTGGCTATACAGAAACTGTAAAGAATAAAAAAGGCCTTGTTGGAAGAAGACATGGGCTTTTTTCGTTTGTACTAAGGAAGTCTTCAACTTATCATCGCATTGATGCTGTCCTTCCAGACACTACCACTTTATTCTTCGCCTTTGGAAGAAAGGAATGGAATGCAATTCAGCAGAGTGGCAAGACTTCAGAGATGTTTATTCAACAAAGAACTATAAACAATATAAATGTCTGGTCTAAGAATGTCAATGGAATTTGGTTCATAGGCCACGCAGACAAAAGCTGTGCCGAGAAAGAATCAAGGCATAGCATCTATCAAACCGTCAAAAGTAAGTAAATTAACGAAGTACACATTGTATTTGAGCTAATCACTGCTAGAGTAACTCTATTAAATTTTAAATAGAGAAGATAATAGTGAATAATAATACAGAAGAAAAAAACGCAGAGCTTTTGCTAGGACATATCTTCAAAAATACAAAGTTTGAGAATAAGATATTCTCAGTCGGCGGTTTTGTCAGAGATGAAATAATGGGACTAAAGTCTAAAGATCTGGATCTAGTAGTAAACTTCGATGGCGGATCTAAAGAAGTTGTACATATTCTTAAACGTGATCTTGGTTCTTCAGCAACTAATCCTCACAATCTTGGAAATGGTTTTCCTATTTGGCAGATAACTTTTATTGACAATGTTGTCTTCAACAATATTGAATGGAAAGTAAAAGGAGCGGTCCTAGAGTTTGCAGACACTCAGAAAGAATCATTCCCCGATGAAGACTCAAGACAGCGCATAGCATCCTTTGGAACTGTAGAAGAAGACATCCTAAGACGTGACTTTACTTGCAACATGCTTATGAGAAATGTTACCGATGGTGAAATTTTGGATTTGGCAAATGGCATTGATGATATCAACAACGGAATACTGCGATCTCATCCAAATGCTGACTTTGATAAAATACTATCTGACGACCCTCTTAGAATGCTCAGGCTTGTCAGATTTCACGCAAAGTTCGGATGGGATATTAGATGGTCAGACTTGGAAGTTGTAATACGAAACAGAGAAAGAATAAAAATCATCTCTGCTGAACGTATCAATGCTGAGCTTACAAAAATAATGGAAATGGGAAAACTTGATAAAGCTATCTGGTTTATGAAGAGAACTGGATTGCTCGAAATCATATTTCCTGAAGTCCATGAAATGATTGATGTATTCCATGATTTGAATCAGCCTTTTCACAAAGAGTGCAAAGGAGAAGTATTCGGCCATGTAATGAAAGTATTAAGTCATGCCAAGTCTGGAGTTATTCCTCAAATGTCAGCATTACTGCATGATATTGGAAAACCTCCAACTAGATCGGAAGATGAAACTGGAAGAGTTAGATTCTCAAAGCATGAACCTGTCGGCGCTGAAATGGCAGAAGTAGTTCTAAGAAGATTAAAGTTTGACGTGTCAACTATCAAAAGGATTGTCAAGTTGGTTGACATGCACACTATGCCTCATGCTTTTGGCAGATACAACAGTGTCAAGGAACCTTCAATCAAAGCTGTTAGGAAGCTCATCAGAAGGGCTGGAGATGCATTGGAAGATTTGCTAGATCTCGCAGAAGCAGATTGCTTGGGGAACGAACCTCTAAATAATAACATTCCAGACTTAAAGAAAAGGATTAAAGAAGTTCTAGAAATTTCACCTCCCATTCAAGCCAAGCCTATTTTAAATGGCCATGAAATAATGTCTATACTAAACATTAAAGGTGGTCAATTGATAGGAGAGATAGGCAAGGAGCTTATCAACCTGGAAGACGATTTTGCGAATGGTCAGAAAGAATTGACTAAAGAGATAGCTGAGGAATTTGTAAGAAATTTTAAAATAACAGATTGATATGACAAAGTCAATAAAAGGCAGAGAATTTGCTAAAGATGAAATAGGGAAAAGATAATGAGTCAAAGACAAATAACACTACCAACAGATGATTTAAATTTAATTCTTGATCTTATAATGGAAAAGAAACAAGACCTTTGCGAAGAAAGCATGCAGGAACTAGTTTCAAATGGAGGAATTGGATCAAGTTCTATAGATAAGAGAAATGAATTAGTTGACAATATTACTAGAATAAACAAACATATCGTCATGACATTTAAAACAATAGACTAAAGATGAAAAGAAATGGAAAATAAGATAAACGATTCCGACAAGAACAAACTAAGGAAGATCTTTAAGAGGAACGTGATTCAAAGCGAACATCATGAATCCAATATAAAGGAAATGTATAAACTTCTAAGAGAAGCTTGCGAGGAGCAATTCACAGAAGACAATCGGGCTACCTTAGATAATTTCCTTTCTGAGTGTTTTTCAAGAAGTAAATGTACTGTGAGAGATATAGCCCTTAAGATATGGAAAGAGGGAGATCCTAGATGGATCTGGTATGATGAAGAATCGGTTCCAAGATATATGTATTCTCAAATAACCAGAAACTATGTTGTTGATCTTTTGAATAAAGAAAGTAATGCCTCGGATGTAAAGAGGAAAGACGAGATTATTGAATTCTTATCAAGCAAAGTTGAAGTACTCGCTTATTCACACGAAGAAGATATGTATTTAAAACCAGAAAAGCCAATAAGCGATTACGAGGTTTCTTATTTGAAAGTTTGGGAAGGAAATAATCTTCAGTCCGAGTTGAATAAGCTGAAATCAGGACTAAAGTCTATTTACAACGCAATTACAAAATCTGACGATAGAATTGAACTATCGGATGAACATAAACTTAATCTTATACATCTAGCCTGTAAAGAGCTGAAGGTAGATAAGTTTAATTAACAATTTTAAGGAATAATCTATTAAAGCGTAGATTAACATATTCGAAGATGAAGCCAAAAGTCGAACGAACTACTGGGAACACAATGGAAGATATTGACAAAATAATAATGGAAAAGCTGCAAGGGCACAAGGCTGCTATTTGGATGGCAGGGCCTGATCCAGATGCAATTGGATCTGCCGTTGGATTACAGTGGCTCTTAAAGCAAAGGGGAATAGTTTCTGACATCTGGTACAGTGGAGTAATATCACATCCCCAGAACAGAACTATGGTAAACTTGCTTAATGTAAAACTTAGCAATGCCTTAGAAGATGATTATAATGCCGATGCTTATATGACTAAGTTCTGTATTGATTGTACTCCTAAGAATATTAACTTCCCTAAAGGTATTGACGAAGACATTGATGTTATCATTGATCACCATCCAAAGAACCTTAAGTCGGAAGAAGGGTATCAATTTGTAGATATGAGATCAACTGGATCTTGTGGATCAATCATATATGATTGGATAAAACATTTTAATCTTGTTGGAAAACTAGGAGAGGATGAAGAAGGCATGGATGTCGCAACGTCTCTTGTACTGGCGGTATTTAATGATACTGACTCTCTTACAAGCGAAGACATTCAGGCATTGGATTTTGAAGCATACCAAAATCTTCATAAGTGTTGTGATATATCTAAATACAAAAACACCTTGAACTATCCTATACCTAAGTATTTCCCAGAAGTTAAAATGGAAGCAATGAAGCCAGAGAACACTCACACTCTGAATACAACTCATATTAGCTGTGTAGGCTATCTTCCAGCAAACAGAAGAGATATACTAGCTCAAATAAGCGATGAGAATGTAAGACTTGAAGGCATTAGCACTTCTATCGTATTTGCAATAATTGATGGATATTTAGAAGGCTGCTGTAGAAGCTCAGATGTAACATTAAACCTTCATGCATTTACACAGAATATTTTTGGCAAAGAGTTTTCAGGAGGTAAGTTTAGTAAAAGTGCTGGCAAGGTCCCACTTGGCTTTTTAAAGCCTGATGAGAATACTGATGAAAAGTTAAAAGGAAAGATTTTAGAAGCGGTAAAGGCTAAAGTGTTAAGCCTTATAGAAAAGGAAGTAGGGTGAATAGTTACAAATTCATATCCGAGCAGGAACATAAAGAACGTATCCATCCCTTGTTCAAGGGGATGGACGAAGCTGTAGATGCTCTCTATTATGCCATGGGAGAAATGGAGCGCTACAATGGAATGGAGCTTCCTACAAACTCTGGCCCTAGAGAATATGTAGATTTCGTAGGAATTATAGAAGAGATATCGAGAACGATAAGAAACTTAAATTCTCATGTTATCCATTCAGAACTCTCTGCCAGATCTGAATCTAAAGGAATAGAAGTCGTCTTGGAGTCAATCATGGTTGAGAATTTAGCCCTTAATGAAAAAATCAGAAAGCTTGAATCGCGTGTTGCTCAAGATGATGCTTTTGGCTTTTGCAAAAAAGGAAAGGTTTCTAGGGAAATCAAGGTTGACGACAAATACACATTCACGATCAAATAGTAGAAAACTTAGAAAAGCGCAACTTGTCATAAGATTCCAAAGCATCTTCTTTCGCAGAGAAGGTGTTTTTTTGCGTATACAGTATAAGAGTCTCTAAGGCGATTGCTGAATCTTAATGAACTCATACTCCATTTACTTATATAAATCCCCCCAATCCCTCTTATATCATCTTGTTTAGACTAAATCAACACTTCTGTCTTGATAATAATTCAATATTATTATTTTAGTAAGGTTTTTAAATTATTAAACGAATGTAAGGATATTTAAAATGGATAGCAATTACGTAGCAAAAGAACTTATCAAGATAGCCAAAATCCTAATGTCAGAAGATGAATATAAGGACAAGGTTAAAAGCCTTATGGCGAAGTATAAAGTAAAAAGCTTCTCGGAGCTAAAAGATGAAGATAAGAAGAAATTTTATAAAGAACTTGATGATTCTTGGGTAAGTGAAAAAGAAAACTCTCAAGGAAAGTAACAAATGGATACCAAAGAGAATAAAGAATTCGACTGCAAGGAAGGGTCTGTCTGCTATTCAAACGATACGAAGGTCTACAGAGATGAAATAAAATCATTAATCAACGACCTAAATAAGATATCTTCAAAAAACTTGAAAGAATTTTCTTTTGACAATGAGAAAATTCTATTATGCGAAGACAACAAGACTAACCAGGTTTTGATTTCCAAAACTCTTCGAAGTTTTGGTCTTGATGTTGACACTGCCAGCAATGGTCAGGAAGGTATCGATCTTTTTAAAAAACAAAAATATCAATTAATCATCATGGATATGGCAATGCCAATTAAAAGCGGTATTGAGGCAGCCATGGAAATCAGAGAGTTGAATAAGGAAATTCCAATTATTGCTCTGACCGCAAATGTTACAATCGAAGGCGCATGGCTTTGCAAGAAAGCAGGAATGAATGCCTTTTTCTCAAAACCATTGAATGCTCATATGCTATCCGCAGAAATTCACAAATGGTTAAACAAGCCCCGCTGAGTCTGTTTTCAACAGCTTATTTATTCATAGTACCAATGTGTTATTTATTCATAGTTGGTACTATATTCCTTCCTACAAATACTTAAACTCAAAACGGCGGATATTTAACTTTTTTGACACTTGCATTTCGTGCTCAAAAACGGCCTTTTTCCCGTTTCTATTATTATAAGAAGATTACAGTCTCTTTCTTTATTTGGCCTTCTTTTCTTATTCCTTAAACTCTTTCTCTCCAATTAATCTTTTCATGATTATTCCATTCATTGGAGTTGAAGTATAAAATTAAACATATATCTTATACTTCATAAAGAACTATGGTTAATAGGAAAATGTCAAAAATAGAAAAGAATTCAAATAGAGTTAGAAATTTATCATTGAGTAGTTACAATCCAATAGAAGATACATCTAAGTCTTTTACTTACTCTTCTACTATCCATGGGGTTCTTATTGCTCTATGGTCTTCTTTGCTTTATGCCATTAATTTGTTTTTAGCTTATAAATTATCTGGACCTGTTAGTTCTCCCATTTTACCTTTGACTGTAAAAGGATCACTTACTTCCATGAAATATATTTTTATTGATCTCATTGAAATTATTCTTCTTCTCTCTGGGGTTATTTTTATTATTGAATATTTTACATTTGGGGTTATTTATGAATAATTCAAAAAAAGATTTATGGATTCGTCATGAGTATGAGAAGATAAAATTGAGTTCTGATTTATTTGACAAAATGGATTGTTGGGATAATTTAGAACTTATAAAATCTCTTCATTATTCTCGTTTAGATATTTTGCTTAAAATGGAAGCGACTCTTCATTTTCATCCTGCTACTTTGAGGAAATTAGCCAAGGAAGCAACTGAGATGGAATATAAACTTCAAGAGGCTTGGGGATTTCCTCGTGATTCAAGTAAGCATTACTGGTCTGACAGTCCTCATTGTAATTGTTTTTATAAGACAGTATCTGACAATTGTATTATTCATGGATTTGTTGATAAAGGATATTTATTCATAGATATGCATGAGTCTGTTTAAACGCCTTCAAAATGAATTTAAGGCCTTTCAGTGTATATTATAGTGGAAATAGTTAGTAATTGCCCTGAGGGCTCTTTAAATGGATTATAAATTAACATGGAATGGAAGGAGATAAAGGAAGAAAATAGTTTTAGCTTATTCAACGAGGTGTCTGTAATGTACAACGGAGGACTTGTTGAGGGGGCTTTATTTATTTATGATGATCGCTTTGATAGATATTTTGAATTTATGATGGGACTTAAGTTGGATGATTTCCTTTATGGGAGGAGTTATGTTTAAACATGTTCAGTATTATTTATTCCTTACTGCGTAAGATGAACTACGAAAGAAGCAAGTTCTTTCATAAAACATGTTTCTCTCATTGTTTCTTTTTTCTTAATAGATGAAGAGAGAAGAGAATTAAAACGAAGTGTTCAGTAAAGCCAATACTATTGTCAAAGCAAAACGTTCTCCTTTAAAGATATATTTTATGAAAGGTAGGGGAGGTAGTGAGTTTGTATAAGTTATTTAACAGGGGTTGCAGTTCAAGTTATACTGCCTCATGTTCGTGTAGTGAATTTTGTTCTAGAGTATATCTGGATGAGTTTGTTCCTGAGGGTTGTTTTTTTGCAAATCACATAGAAAAGCTGTAGTCAGGCTTGAATTTATTTAATTTTGTGGCATTGTGATTTAAATAAATTCAAAGGAAGTCATTGAATGCGTGACAAGCACAAAAGATATTGCCTCTCAAAGAGGATGAACTTTGCCAAAAAATTAACTTATAACTCACTTGCTGTTGAGTATGAAATTTTCCAAATGGGTAAAGTTAACATGGCAATTGGGATTATTTGCAACGATGGGCATGTTCTCTGTGCTTCTGTTATAGCAGAGTGCTTACGTCAAATGGAGTGGGATATCGGCTTTGAAGTTAAAATGTTTTATCATTTAAATGAAGAGTATGATTGGAAGATGTACCACAAAGAACTTGGAATGATAGAGTTTGACAGTGACAATCATAGAAATGAGTTTTTGCATGTGAATAATCAGTTGTTCTTGTCAGGGATGATATCGGCTGATTTTTACGAGGAAAGATAAATAGGCAGCTTGGGTTTTCTTTTCTTACGGATAGGATTCAAAGGTTGATAAATAGAGATTTACATAAGTTTAGCTTTATGAGGAAGAAAAATGAACATATGCGTTAAGTGTAGGAGAGAGATGATCTGTCTGAAGACAGGAGCGGTTTCTCATTTTGGAAATGGACATTGTTATGCTGGGGATATTTTCAAGTGTAATGATTGTGGATCTGAGGTATTGGTTTGTGTGAGTCAGTCTCACCGGGCAGATGTTGAATTGTTGAAGTTTAACAATTGCACTATTGTGGATATGGTAGGAAGGCAATAAATGGAAGCTATAGTAGGCGAAGAAAGCATAGAGGAGGGCGGATATGCTCCCTATCAGGCTGATTTTGTAGACATGGATGGCTATGCTTATTATGCTAGATTTCGTCATGGCAAGTTTGCTTTAAAAAAGAACCTGGAGCCCGCTGGATTGTTTGATTTCAAAAAATCTCATGTTATTCTTAAAAAAATATATGCAGATGGATTTGTGGATTTCAAAGAACTCAAGAGAATAACTGCTCATATTCTTGTATGGCCAGTTGAACCCGGAGTATTGAGAATATGCCAAAAACGGATTGTATAGTTTGTAATCAGGATGGCATATTAACGAATGGCTCTAATTTAAATATTAGCGCAGATTCTGATGGGGAAAAGTTTATATGTTTAGAATGTTTAGAGAAGCAAATAGAGCACAATGATGATGGAGGTGGATTGAGGATTTTTGAAAAGGATTCCGTATGTGATTTTTGTTTTAATAAGAATGGGGAGTCTTTTTGCATTTCTTGTTTAGTTAAAATACGGCATTCCAGTTTGAATGGATTTTTAACAGTGGCGGGAGTTAAGCCTCTGTGAATGATCAGTGTCGGCATTGTTGTTCTAAAAGAGTTCCTATTTTGGGAACTCCTGTTTGCCTTGAGTGTTATTGGCTTCTGAAGGATCGTAAGCGTAAGATTGGCGCTTTGGTTGTTTATACAAAGGATGTTTACAATGAAAAAGTGTAAGTGTTGTAATTTCAATAAACCTTTTATAGCTTCTGTGGTTGTTGATGTTTGCACGGCTTGTTTTATAGTGATGTGGAATAAGAGCGAAGATGGATGTTTGGCTGTTTATACAAAGGAGGCTTATTGTGAAGGAGAAAGGATTAAAATGTAGGCTTTGCAATCGCAGGGCGAGAATACGCGATGTTTGCGTTGATTGCTTTAGGGTAATTTCCAAAACAACAGAGGCTGGCGTGTTGAGAGTTTTTGATAAAGGATTAATTGAGAAGTGAAATGAGTGTAAATTTGTTTTTAGAAAGAGCTTTGTTAAAAGTAGATTCAATGACTTCGGAAGAGGTGTTGGCCTTGCATAGGGAAGCGGCAGAGGTTATTCAAGATCCTGTTTTCGTTGAGTATTTTGAGGGAGTATTGTTTATATCAAGCAGGGAAGAAATTAGTTCGGATATTCAGAGGTGAGCAGCAAATACCCAGATTTCATACTGTGTCATCTTTGTCGGAAGTTTCCTATGGAGCTTTCTCTTGGAAGATATTTTTGTACGAGATGCAACTTTGCAGCTACTCTGCACCCTTTAGGTTGTTTATTGATAGACAAGGAGAAATATGAGATTAAAGAATGAGGTCTCTGAGAAGGAAAGGTTCTTGAGTTCTATGTGTGCTATTTGCGATGAGGATGCTTATATTCGCATGGATGGCTTCGAGTATAGTTGTGAGCCTTCTAATGCTCCTTTGTATTGTAGGTGCTGTATGGATAACTGGAGTATACTCCCTGCGGTTGTTAGAGATGGCAAGTTGCAGATAGGAGATGGCAAGTTGCAGATAGGCAAAGAGGAATCATGTGGGAAGTAGTTAATTGCGGGGGAATTGTAATTTGTAATTGTAGTTTGTGCGATATTAGCATGACATACAATATGATGAGTTTTAATAATTCAGGTAATTTATTTTGCCCTGACTGTCGCTGCAATTTAGTTGAAAATAGAAGAGATGGTATTTCTGGAAGATTACAGATAGCAGATAAAAAAGAAGAAATAAAGAAAGAAGCGGATTGAACTTTTTAATTCAAGCATTATATGTAATATTGTTATCACCGAGTTTCTGATAGGCAAGTGCTTGAAACGGTGAGTATATAAATAAAAGGAATTGACGATGTCAGATTTTAAATTGTTAAAGAATGCTGTAAAGAAAAAGTTTGATGTAATGAGCAAGCATGATTTGTTTATTGCCGATGTGAGCAGAGATGATATTTGGGATGTATATATCAATAGTTTCCCTGAGGGAACAAATCCAATTTTCAAAGAAAGAACAGAGCATGATTGTCAGTGTTGTAAGCAGTTCTTAAGATCGGCTGGTGGTGTTGTAAGTATAATTGGCGGAAAGATAGTTTCCGTTTGGGATGTTAAGGTTGAAGGTTTCTATCAAGAAGTTGCTAATGCTCTTTCTGCTTATGTGAAATCAAAAGCTATTAAGAATGTATTTCTACATTACGAATCATCTGTTGGAACTGACAAAAATATTCAGTTGGTTGATGAAACTGCTGTAACCTGGAGTCACTTTTTCTGCAAACTTCCTGCTAAGTTTGTAAAAAGAAATTCTGACATCGCGACAAAGCTTTCTGAAACTCGCAGTAATTTTGATGTATTGAAGCGTTCTCTTGAAGGAATTACACTTGATTCTGCCGAAACTGTTCTTGAGTTGATCGATCAGAATTCACTGTATCGTGGAGCTGAGCATGAGGGAATTGTAAAAGAGTTTGTACGATTGAAAAAAGGGTTTAATAAGCTTAAAGAAGGAGATCGTGAAGTTTTCCTTTGGCAAACATCTGTAAAGCTCAAAGGCGCATCTAAGATTCGCAATACAGTTATTGGATCTTTGCTAACTGACTTGTCTGAAGATAAAGACCTGGATTCATCAGTTAAAAGTTTTGAATCTAAAGTAGCACCTACTAATTACAAGCGTCCAACTGCTTTGATTACAAAAGGAATGATTTCCAAGGCTCAGGAAAAAGTTGCGGAGCTTGGATTTGAAGATGCTTTAAATAGACGATTTGCAGTAGAGGAAGACATTACTATCAATAATGTTTTATTCGCTGACAGATCGGTCAAGAAGGCTATGAATGTTTTTGATGAAATGTCAGAAGAAGTTGTAACTAAGGCAAAGAGTCTGGAAAAAGTTGAAGAAATCGACATCAAAGATTTTCTTGATAAAGTTGTACCAAAGGCTGATTCCATTGAGGTGTTGGTTGAGAATAGTCATAGTGGAAACCTTATGAGTCTGATTGCTCCTAGCCATCCAGATTCTAAGAACATGTTAAAGTGGAAGAATAACTTCTCATGGGCTTACAATGGCGAAGTAACAGATTCTATCAAGGAGAGAGTTAAGGCCGCAGGAGGCAGCGTTACAGGAGACTTGCGTTGTTCTTTGGCATGGTATAGTAGAAATGACTTGGACTTACACTTAACTGAGCCATGTGGCAACTTAATATACTTTAGCCGAATGCATTCAGCTAACAGAACTGGTAGACTTGATGTAGACAATACAAGCGGTGGAACTAGAAAAGACCCGGCGGTGGAGAACATAACATGGGCTGACAGAAGTGATCTAAAAGAGGGAAATTATACTCTCCAAGTTCACAACTATAGCGGTTCTAACAGCAACGAGGCAGGATTTGACATTGAGTTTGAGTTCGGAGGAAAAATAACTTCGATGTCATATGATAAAGCGGTTCCAAGCGGTTCCAAGGTCACATGTATAGAGTTTAAATATTCTCATAAGAATGGAGTTGAGATTGTTAAATCTTTGCCGACTTCATCTTCTTCTAAGGAAATATGGAACATTAACACTGAGGCATTTAACAAAGTCAAGATGATTATGAATTCTCCTAATCATTGGGACGACAATGAGACTGGCAATAAGCATTGGTTCTTTATTATTGACAAGTGTAACAGTGGAGAAAAGGGCCGAGGATTCTTTAATGAGTTCTTAGATGAAGATCTTCGTGAGCACAGAAAAGTGTTTGAAGTATTGGGGTCTAAGTTGAAGGCAGAGGAATCTGACAATCAGTTAAGTGGTTTAGGATTTTCATCAACGCAAAAGAATCACGCTTTCTTTAAGGTGTCTGGTAAGTTTGCAAGAACAGTAAAAGTTAATTTTTAAAAAAAGGAAAAGTAAAATGGATATATATAAGCAAGGAATTATAGCGAAAGTACGTTTCAATTCTCAAAAGGGTCAAGTGTCTATGGAGGATCTGTATGATCTTCCTTTGACAAGCGCAAGAGGTGTTTCACTGGATGCGCTTGCCAAAGATGTTAATCGTGAACTGAAGAACAGTGAGGAAGAAAGTTTCGTTACAACTGCAAGCAAGGCCTCTTCTGCGCTTCAGCTTAAACTTGACATCCTCAAAGATGTTATTGCTTTTAAGAAAGAAGAAAACGAAAGCAAAAAGTCTGCTGTTGTGAATAAGGCCAAGAAGGAAAGGATCAAAGAAATTCTTGCGAAGAAGCAAGATGATGGTCTTGAAAGCATGAGTGAAGAAGATCTGAAGAAGATGTACGAATCTCTGTAATTTGAATTAATTTAAAAGCGTCCTCATTTATTTGTGGGCGCTTTTTTTATTTAGGGGTAGATCATGTCGATAAACATGACACAGGCGTTTGAGTTTGAGACTGATGATGTTGAGTCTTTGATCAAGATGGTAAATACAATTGGATCTATATTATTCGATGGAACAAAGATAATTATTTCAAAGGAGGCTGATGATTTCAATTTTTGCTTTAATGATGGAAAGTATGATGGTAGAAATGAGTATTCAGTTTTCAGAAAAAGTGTACTTGTGCCTGATAGGACATTGCTGGGAGTAAGTGTTTGTGAGGAGGTGGATTGTTTTCACAAGCAGAAAGAAGCAATAGAGCATGCTTCAAAGTTGAATAGAGGGTTGAGTAAAGACCCAACTAGAAAATTCTTAATGTGCATTGCTACTAATTGCAGCGATTACAAAGGTGGAAAAAAGTATGCAGGTTTTAAGACGGGCCAGAAGTACATTGAAGATACGGTTAGGGAGTTGTTGAATAATTTCGATCATCAAGCTTTCTATGAAGAGTGTGGAGATGGCTACAATGGATACTTTGACGGTCAGGATGGAGATGTTGGAATTGGATACAGGTTAAACTGGAGTCCATCTGGGGCAGAGGATAGATTGCATTTAAGTTTGATTCATATGTATTACGGAAAGTAAAAATTTAAGTTAAAATTTCCAATAGGATCAGGGTTGATTGTTGGGTCTTTTTTTATTATTTTTTTATATAGTGACTGTTTGAAAGGGAAGATGACTGTTGGAGTGGAAAAATTTCACTGACAGAATGGGTTCTGGCGCAAGTTGAGATAAAATAGATATTAATTAAGATTTGATTTGAGGAGATTGCAAATGAAACAAGACAAGATAGCGGAAGAGCTTATCGCGATAGCTGACTTATTAATGTCAGCGATACCTGGCAGGGGGATATTGAGTAAGGACAGATTCACCAAGCAGGAGTGGAGTACGTATAAAAAGAAGCATCCGAAGGCAGATCCAAGCAATTTTATCATTGAGGAGAAGAAGACGACCAGAGATAGAGGCGGCGAAAAGTCAAAGACGGAAGCTGAAAGAAAATTGGCCCCGAAGATAAAAAGGCTAAAAGACTTAAGAAAGAAGAAGGAGATGGGGCAGGCTCTTTCCTTGGACGAACTTAAGGAAATGAAAGATCTATATACCGAATTAAGCCAAGAGTTTAAGACGTTTGGATTGAGTTTGGATTTATTGAAAGTTTAAAATAGATTTCCATGTATTAAAAAAATAAAGCGCTGCGGGATATAATCCTACAGTGCTTTATTTTTTTATAGGATTGTATGGGAGTTTTAAATGAAAGTTTACGAAGTTAAAATGGGAGAAGAGTACTTAGATCTGATATTTAGAAACAAATGTAAGTTGTCAATCCCCATTGAAGATATATTGTTTTTAGATGGTTTGCCAAGATGTGAAATGGAAAAATTTGAGTTGTTGAAGGGAAGTAAAGTGTATTGGCCCGACTTGGATGAAGAGATAATTGTAAACAATATTAAGAATAAGTTTTTTGCAAATCATAAGGTTCATTTGATTGATCAGGTTATGTGCGAGTATCTCAAAAGCGTCGGAAGGGGTTTAAAGTATGATACGTCATGCTGTGGGAATCAGATATACGAGAAGGATAAATTCAGAATAACAACAAAGTTTGACGAAGTCACATGTAAGGCTTGTATGAGATCTATAAATTCACTGAAGAAGCCTGTTGGATCGAGAGTTAGCTATTATTCTCAGGGGAATTATGAGCATGTGGATTCTCCAGATGGGACATTGTGGGTTCATCCAGTTGTAAAAAGGGTAAAATAACATATTAAGGAGAAGAGCGTGAGAACGTATAAGAATAGAAATGATGTGCCTGATAACAAGATAGAGCTTGTAAATAAGGAAGACATTGTTAAAAGGCTAGAAGGTATCGGTATTGCGCTTGAGGAAGACGCCATGACGGCTGTAGATGCCTTGCTGAGTGATTTGAAAAAGTAAAGTTTGTGGTAGTTTCAGATTGACATTTCTTTATTCTGTGATAGTTTAAAATAAAAGGAGTAAAGAAATGAGATTGATTATGTCAATTTTAATATTTTTATTGGCATGGATGACGGTAGTCCTTCCATGGGCGGTTCTTCTTGGGATTGTTGGAGTGACGAGCTTTACAGGAGTTATGTTCTTTAGTGTATTTTCCTCCGTCTTGATAGCAAAGGAAGTAATGTCGATAGTTTAGATGAAAGATAACCATACTCCCAGAATAATAAGGCTCCACAACAGGCTCAGGAAATTGACTTTGAAGCAATCCAATGGGTGGACTTGCAGAAAGTTTTATCCAGAGTGTCTCCACTGCGGGATTACGACTGTTCAGATGAGTATAAATGGAGATCATCATGTGGGTTGTCTTAAAAGAGGGATGGATAAGCAGATAAAGCACTGGAAGGGCCTTATAGCGGAAGAAGAGGTGTCGGAGAAGGCAAGGAAGTTTAATGCTCTTGCCATATTCGATACGACGCTCATGGAGTAATAATAATTTGATATAACAAACGTTAATGAGATTTACACCTATCGAGGATGGTATAATGAGTTTAGATGTTAGCAAGACTGATCGTAATCTTGGGAATAAGATAAAAGATTATTTAGTCAATCTTGGAATTGAAACGCCGATGGATTTTGATAATCCGTTGTATGTCGAGGATTCCAAGGAGAAGATTGAGTTGATTTCTGAGAAGTATGATGAGATAATGAGAATAATGGGTTTGAACTTAAGTGATGATAGCTTGATGGACACTCCTAAGAGATTGGCCAAGATGTATGTTAATGAATTGTTTTGGGGATTAAATCCTGAAAACTTCCCTAAATGTACAACGGTTAAGAATAAAATGTCATATGATGAGATGGTTTTGGTTAAAGATATAAATGTTTCATCATATTGCGAACATCACTTTCAGAGTATATCTGGCCATGCTACTATAGCTTATGTTCCTGAGAAGAGCATATTGGGTTTGTCAAAGTTCAACAGGGTTGTGGAGTACTTTTCAAGAAGGCCACAAGTTCAAGAAAGATTGACATGTCAGATTTTCCACAGTTTGTCGTTGATACTTGATACTTCAGATGTGGCAGTTCTTATTGATGCTGAGCATGGATGTGTTCGTTGCAGAGGTATTGAAGATTTGAACTCAAGTACAATTACTAATAAGATCGGTGGTGTTTTCAAGAAGAAGTCAACCAGAGCAGAATTTATGTCATTAGCAGGGAAATTAAGATAATGAATGTTGGAAAAGAATTGATGGAAATAGCTGATATTTTACATACGGCTAAAGTAGGGAAAAGTGCATACAATCTAGAGAATCTAGAGAATCATTATAGTGACTCGTTTGGAGTAATGCAGAGAAGTTTAATCAACAGGAAGAATTTGAAATCAGTGGTTGATATGATTGGAGAGTTAAAGTTTAGCAATCCTACTGATCCTGTGTATGCTGATTTGTACGAAAAGATAAGTAAGATAGAGATTTAAAATGGATGAGCTGGAGCCAACTATAGCTGTAGATTTCGACAAGACGATTTGCGATGATTCAATTGATTATCCTGGTTTTGGTAAATTAATAAAGGGAACAAATGAGTCACTGCAGAAGTTGAAAGATATGGGTTATAGAATTAAGATCTATACGTGTAGGTTGAATGGTCAGGCCGAGGTCAAAGGATCGTTTTCATCTCAGCATTTAGAGTTGATAGATTGGCTTCAAGAGAATAAAGTACCTTATGATGATATTGCAATTCCCAGTGAGGGGAAGATATTTGCAGAATTCTATATTGATGATAAGGGTATTAGATTTCAAGACAACTGGGAAGAAGTTGTCTCTTTTGTAGAAAAGAATGGAAATGTTGAAAAGAATAAGAAAGATAGAGTGCAGTGGTATGAGTCGTTAGATGAGTTGTACGGAGATGAAAGGTTGGCTCAAGTGCTGGATAGAGAGATATTCTTAGAAATAAAGAAACAGAGAAATGGATAATACTTTTAGAAATCAAAATCATTAAGGCAAGCAGCTAGAGTTCTCACTCTTATCCGCATATCCTAGTTGTTTTATTTTAATGTAAGGCCCTGATAGATATATCAGGGCCTTTTTTTATATTTTTTTAATATAAGATGCTTCTGTATAATGAAGGAGGATTTACATGCATTACTTAATAGGCAGGTCGGACAATCAGGTTATAATCTTCTCAAAAGATGTTAGCAGGGAAACAGCTCTCGTCGATGGGCAGGAGGTAATAAGTCACTTTGAGGGAAGAGGGATTAGCATCTCTGATATGGAAGTCGTTTCAATTTTACCATACAAGACAATGCCATGGGCGTATTATGATTTAGATCCAGCATTGCGGGAAATAATAAATATCGCTGGAGACCTGATGAATGTGCTTTGAGTGTAGAATTAGGGAAGAGCTTGTAAAGCACATAGAAAGTCCAATCCATTTGGCAAATATCCATGCCTCCGCAGTTTATAGAAGTCTAATAGATGGCGTCAAGTCTAAATCTAACAAACTATAAAAATCTTATATTTACCTATTATTATTACTAATAGGAGGTATTGATTATGAATAGAAAGAATATGTTCATAAGGTGTTTAATTGTTGCATCCTTTTTATCGCTGACGGCATGTTGCCTTCCTTGGGGTAGCGACGATGTTGATGACATAAAGGATAAGATCGAAAAGAAATTGGAAGGAGATAAATCTAAAGAGCCTGATCTTGGAACAGCCGAAGGGCAGAAGAAAAAGTTCGCATTGGATTTGGGATTTATATTTAGATATGGGGCAATTGTTTGCATTATAGCTACGTTTGTTTTGCTTGCGTTGAGTTTTAAAATACAGGCATTGGCCCATCTTTGCGTATTTACTGGGTCTGGAGCTGTTCTTTGCATGGTAGGCCTATATTCCCTGTCATACATTTGGTTTATAGCTGGGGCGGTATTCTGGAGCCTTGTAGTGTATGCGGGAGTTAAGATATACTATCTAATTAAAGAAAGAAATGAGGAAAGAGAGCTTAGTGCGGAGTTAGCAATTCATTTTGATGACAATGAGGGTGAGGCAAAACTTTCTGAAAAGGCAAAAGCGAAATACATTGAGAATAGAAAGTATGGCGATGTCCACAAGTGGGATAAAGTAGAAAAGAAATAATCTTTCGGGAAACTCGAAAGAAGGTCTGAGAAGTCTCGGATGGATTGGCCCCTAATATTAATTAGGGGCTTTTTTTATGCGCGGATTGTAAGTTTAAACTTACATGATATATTGTGTACAAACTAAATTAAAAGGAATGGCTGATGAGAGACCCGGAGAGAATAGATGTACTTCTGGAATATGTGAGGAAGCATTGGAAGGAGTATCCAGATTTGAGGCTTACTCAGCTGATAGAAAATATTGCTTGGAAGGCTTCTAATAAGAAGGGGCAGTCTAGAGCCGTGGAGGGTTGGGCGTTTAATATGGAAGACGACGTTATGGTAGAAGTTTTTAAGGATATGTATCCCGCCACTGGGATGTTAGATGTTGAAGTTAAAAAAGAGATTGAGGGGTAGGTCATGGGTTGTTGGCTTGGAACGGATGGAATAACTGGAGCTGCAATATCAGAGGGAGAGGACTGTTATGCATTGATTTGCCTTCAGAGGGAGGGAAAATACTTTCCTGTTTACTTTCCTATTCTTGGAAAATACGATGATTACGGCAAGATAGAAGACATTGGTGTAAGACATGGAGATTTTTTATCGGATGAATTTTTAAAATATTTAAACGGAAAGAAGGAGAATAAATCAATATTTATACACGCAGATTCAAGAGATGGAGATATAGAGACTAAAACTATTTTAGATTGGATTGAAAATGCAGAGAGGTCAAATTTTGCTTGGAAGCGTGAGTGGCATGATTCTCCAGACGGAACAGTTGAGTTGGTTCTTTTTGCAAAAGATGTTTTTGACAAAGCGGTTGAAATGGGAAAGAGAACTGAAATGTGGAATGGGGAGATAAGAGAAGATGCTCTGCGTCCAAATGTAGATGATATTTTAGAGGAAGTAAAAAAACTAAAAAAAGATGATTGCAAATCAAGATTCATGCATGAATACGTAATAAGAGATAAGGTCGAAAATTTAGGTAGTCGCTGTCACGATTGGAGAAATAATTTTGTCGAATTGATTACAGATGATAATGTTTCAATTAAAAATAAGAAAGGGCTGTTGGAGGAAATGTTGTCATTTAGTTGCTTTATGCATTTCATGGATGACATGAGACTGAACATAGGAAGGACAATGGGAAAGGGAAGTCAATCTGATAATTTGGATTTACAGGCTGATTTTTATAAGTTCGCGTCGAAGAGTGCTTTGGATAGGGCTTGGGAGAAAGAATGCATGTATGGAGATTTCGAGGAAGGAGTATTGAAAGTCGGGGAAAAAGAAGGGACATGAAATGTACTTGTTGCAGGTATTTAAATCACAAGATGATAATCTTTCCCGACATATTCGTTTGCGATAAGTGCGACAAGTCTCAAAAGGGAAGAGATGTTGCTGCTTATTATTTTTCAATACATAATATGAGAATGGTAAGATATGTGATAATTCCAATGATGGTATTGTATAGTTTCATATCTTCTGAGATTCAATGGGTTCCAATTGCTGTTAATGTAATATTAGGCTTCTTTATTATTCCAAGGTTTATAAAAGTGAGGCTTCCAGACAGGGAAGACGTGTTGGATGAAATATTGATAGCGAATCTGACAGATTAATATTTTATTGATAAGTTTGGTTTATTGAGAGATTCTTAACTAACTTGCAGCGGAGAGAAGCCATGAATGATGACTCCTTTAAAGACAATGAAACAAATACGGAAATGTTCTATACAGACCTGAAGTCAAGAATAGATTATCACTTAATTGAAAATGATTTAACATATGCTGAGGTTGTTGGAACTATTGAGATAATAAAGCACGAAATACTAAATGACATGTATGAAGATTCTTTCATTATTGAGATGTTGGATGACGATGACGAGTATTAGGAGATAATAGTTTGTCTTGGAGGATGGTAGTAGATACGCAAAGATCCAGTGAGGATTTTGACTACTGGGAGTATTGCGACATCTATGGCGGTTGGAATTTTGTATGCGATCAGATGTGTTCGAGGAATAGAGGGTTTGTGAAGGAAATAAGTGGTGCTCTGTTTGTCGGGAAGAAAGAGATAATTTTTTAATATTTATATGTTTGTATAGCAATTTAATATATTTAAGGATAGAAAACATTATGGATAAGATAAAGGTAGCGAAAGAACTTCTTAAGATCGCCAAAGACTTAGAGGCGTATGAATTTCCAAATCAAAGAGAATTAGTAAAGTATTTGCATGAGCATCCAGCAGCAAAGCCAAAGAATCACTCTGTAAAGAAGAAGCCAAAGAAAAACAGACTGCCAGATCAGCTGAGAAATCCTGACAAAGAAAAGCATGAAGAGTATGGAAAGATTGAGCATAAGGATTTAGACAAAGACAAAGTTAAGAAGATCAGAAAGAGGCTTAAGAGTCTTAAAGACAGAATCAAAAAGGTTGATGATCAAAAAGATAAGATGAAAAAAGACATCAAGGACAAGAAGCCTGTTGAGGCACCTCCGATTGAAGAAGTAACGCCTAAGGTTAACAAGTCTAGATATACTCGATCAAAGAATAAGCATATTAGAGCCTATGCTAATTATAATTTTGATGCAAATCCTGATAAGAAAGAGTCTCCTTGGAAAGATATGGATTGGAAGAAATATACAAAATTTGCCAAGCAGGCTACTCATATTGGGCATGCGCTTCTCGATGAGCATGATTTTGATGATGAAGCAATGAATGACATTAGAGATACGAGAAAGAATAAGTTCGGCAAAGCATCCTCTCTAACTCCTCAAGAGATTAAACAGAAGTATATGGAAAACATGGATGTTAAAAACTTTAGCAGCCCTGAGGCAATGGCGAAAGCCAAGGAAAGAGTTAATAAGATGACTCCAGCTGACTTCTTAGTTGTTTTCAGGTCAATCCTTGATGAAGAGGAAGACGAATCTGGCGTTGTCCAGAACATGAAGAACATCAAGCAGAATCAAGATAAATTCTTGAGTAGCCCTCAGTGGAGCGGCGAATCGGCACATAAGACTTGGTAATGTAATTTACTTTTAAAAAGGCCTCCTAGAAATGGGAGGCCTTTTTTTTTGTGCCAATGAAAAGTTTTAAATTAATTTAAAAAACGCTGGTAATACGATTTTAGACCACTATGTTACATTATCTTAAAATGAAATAAAGGACGATAAAATGAATGGTATTATTGGTGTAAATGTTTACTGGAATCTCAAGAATGTTGGAAAAATTCAAGCATCGAGATTGATCAACTTAATCAATGCAAATGGCTTCAATGAGGACGATATAAAGTTTCCATCTGAAAAGACATCTTTTTGCAGGGCAATAAAAGACTTTAACAATACAAGGGGACACAGGCTTGCCAGAAAGATTTCTGACAACAAGGACTGTATCATCTATGGTATTGTTGACGAAACTATCAACAAAGAAGATGAAACTTTAAAGTACAGAAAAGAAACAAGTGCAAGATTCGACAAAGGAGACTACAGAGTTGACGCGGAAGGGCCGCTTTCTCAGGCAATCTGTGTCAACTATATGTCGTATATGGATGTCTTCGTCAGAGCCGACATTAGTCAATTTCTAAGAGTCGGAATCAACAGGGCGTGTGGAGTTCCTAAAAGGCCTTCTGGGGGAATATATTTTGTTCCTCAGGCTAAGGTGGAAATCATTGAGGCAATGTCAAGAATCATTGATGAGCTTGGGATCGGAAAGATATACATCGAAAGAATATACGATGGCCCTCAAGAGCGCGAAAATATCTGGGAGTCTTGCGAAGAAGAGATAGAGCGTGTTGTTGATGATGTCTTTGCAAACACGAAGAAGATTGGAAAGAGAGTGTCTGCCCTTGAGAATCAAGAGGGTAAGCTTAAGCAAATGAATGAGCTTATGGGTGTCTATGAGGGATTGCTTGGAAGGGAGGCAGTAGTTGAAGATATGGTTGAAAAGATTCAACGCGCTGAATCGTTCATCAGCGATAAAATGAAAGAACTTGCAGAGTTGGTGTAATTATGAGAATTGGACTTCTTACTTTCCCCTGCCTTTTTGATAGTTTTTTTGATGGGGATGACACGGAATATCATCAAATTCTAGAACCATCGGTTCTTTATCTTGCGACTAAAACTCATGACTGTGAATTTATTTATGACAATAAGCCGAAGGAGGGGATTGATCTCTATATCTGCAGTGTCTATACGAGAGGTTATAATGAATTTAGAAAGTTTAGCGAGTCGGTTGGCAGTGACAAGATAATCGCAGGAGGATATCATGTCACTGCGCTTCCAGATCATTTCAATGGATATGCAGATAAAATTGTTACCGGGTATTGCAGTAATATAGATGAGATCATTGAAAAGCCTAAAGGAAAATATCAAGGCGAGTTTGGATTTAGTGAAATGGATAGAAGCCTGATTGACATGAAGAGAATGAACCAGGTTTATCCAGACATAGTTGACAGCGACATTAAAGGGTCAATGGTGACATCGGTAGGATGTCCATATGCGTGTGAGTTTTGCTCTACTCCAAATATGTCTGGAAGAAAGATGAAGATTGGAGAGTTTGATTATGTCCATAGGGAAATTGATAATTTGTTAGAGCATGACGTCACGACTGTATTTCTTCGGGATGAGAGTTTTGCGACACATCCTAAGATCAAAGAGATTGCCACTATATTAAAAGACAAATTTAGAGTGTTGTACAGCTTTGGAACCTTGGGGGTCATGAGTAAGCGTGAAGATGTTGTGAGGCATCTTGCTGAATGTGGTTGGCACAGTCTTAACTTTGGATTGGAAGATATAGGAACAAAGTACAATAAGAATCGCGATGTGATGAATGCAGTTCAGAATTGTCAAAAATATGGGCTGAAGTACAATATGAGTTTTATAGTTAATGAGCATGGCAAAGATCAAGATGCTTTGCGGGCCAATTATAATGCTCTTTATGATTCCTTCTGTTCGTATAAGCCAAGTCAATTGAATGCAAATTTCATGATGCCGCTACCGGGTACTAAACTGTGGGATAGGTTTGGCGATAGGTTTAGTAAAAAAGACTTTGACAAATTCGATTCAAAGACTCCATTGTTTAATGATGATTTAATGGATTGGAATAAGCGTATGCTAGTTGCAGTGCAGTTGAAGTATTATTATTCTGACATTTACAATAAAGAAGTGAGAGAGTTTAACAACGGGGATAACTTGAATAAAAGAATGCTTGAGTTGGAAGATCGTTTTAATTTAAAAGGAATAAGCCATGATAAACTCTTGGAGCTTGAGTAAAGATAGTAATTTTTACTGCGAGTCGTGTAGTGGAGTGTGTGCAGGGTTTTATTATGAGGCTGCGTTTGTCGCATTATTTGCAGCGGCAGTATGGATAGTAAGGAAGTATAAGTCAAAGATGATGAGTGAATAATTCCTATATGAATAATTTATACAGATGCGATGACTGCCATTTAACGGCATGCCTGTGGGTGATGAATAAGAGATCTCATGGGGGGTATGACTGCCATTTGTGTGGAGGAGAAGTGTCTCTTGTATTTGTTGTGGGCTTCCAAGGTTGCTTAAATATACTTGGAAAAGAAAAATTGGAAAATGGAGAACAGGAAGATCGGTGTCGGGAGGACAGATCTGTATAAAAGAAAAGAAGGAAGCTGGCTGATTGTTTTCAAGCTCGTTTGAGCAGTAGTTTTAAATATAATTTTTATAAATTCTCCTATTAATAAAGTTTTCAAAGTTTTCAAAGTTAATAGGGGAATTTGTGGTTATGTGGAGTTGCTTAGATGGCGAAAGACAACTAAGACCTGAGGAAAAAAGGCTATTTGTAGAATCTGTTTGTGAGATGTCTTATACTATAGAAATTGATAAATATGATGAAAGGCATGATGATTGTTCCGTTTTCGGCAAAATGTCAAAAAATGAGAAGTTGATATCTTTAGCATATGTGTGCAGTTATTTGACGAACGATATAGATTCTCCAATAATTCACGCATGGATGGAGTCAACAATATCATCAGTGTTTGATTGCGTGAATGATTATGTGTATGAGGAGATAGAAACATTAGGCGGAAGTGAAAGTCCTAAAGAGTTTAAATGGAGACTTTTAATAATATCGGCATTTAGTGGAGTTTCAGACACTGAGAAGATATCTAAGAGTTTCAATAATGATGATTGCGAAGTTTGGAGCAGCATGCTTGAATCTGTAAAGGATGATATTGTAGATAGCATGTTTGAAGTTTATGAGTCATTTTGCAGAATAACCAATACATACGTTGGCCCAACGTCAAGCAGTCAGATTGTCAAACTGGCAAGAGCTTTTTTAGCAAGTATAAGTTTTTAAATACAGCTTGCATTATTTAAAATGAAGTCTATTATATTGAATAATAGATGAATGGATAAATGGAAAAGTATTAACATGTATGATTGGGATTTGCACGGTGGAGTATATAAGCCCATTAAAGGAAAAAGATTTTCCACGGTAAAGAAGAGCTGCAAGTCATTGATAGATGATGTAGTTTTCCTTGCGGCTCTGGAAGGAGAATTCGAACATGATATTTCTAAAGCTTTCATGGAGTATTGTAATGGGCAGATATATCCTTTGATCGAGAGTCAGGGAGATGAGGCGGGGGCGCTCGCCTTGTGTAGTTATCTTTATTGTCAGCTGAATGAGGAAAAAACTGTATTTGCAGAAGTATATGATTTATTCCATCAAGTGTGTAAATCATTGGAAAAAGTAAAAGAATATAAAGAATTGGCATATTGTATGTCATTGAACCTCTCTAATATGGGATACTATATTGGACTGGCAGGAGCTAGGTCAAAATCTGGAATTTTTAGAATTTCAGATTATAACGATGATGACAGAAGAGTTAATTGGCCAATAAAGCTTCCAAAAAATCTAAGCACTGATAATTTATTGAATGTTGCTTGGATGCTTTCAAGCATGGTGATGGTTCACAGAGAGGCGGAATGTTTAGACACTGTGTCGTTTCTTGGGTTGACAGGAGTTCGTGAGTCTTCCAGAAGTATTATGGAAAAGGTTAAAGAGATATCAGAGTCTAAAAATATAACAAAAGTAGCTAATAAGGTTAAGCAATGTGTGAAGGTATAAAAAATATAGATGATCTAAGAAACGAAGCTGTTGACAGCGGTGATTATACTGATGAGCAGATTAGAGCTGTTCTAGTGGATAAGCTTAGAGAGAAGGCCTATAGACGCGGTTTAAGGTCGGGCGTTTTGCTTGGATGCTTTATTACTTTAATTCTTCTATCATTTATTAATTGGATATTATTATGAAAATACTTCAAAAAACGAATAAGAAGCTTAGACTAAAGTCTGAGCCAGTTGTTGGGAAAATAACATCAGATGTTAGAAAGTTGGCAATTGATTTAAAGAAGGCCTTGATTAGTTCGGGCAATGGTGTTGGCATTGCTGCGATACAGTTGGGAATTCCAGCTAGAGTGATAGCAATTGCGATAGAGTCGATTAAGAAGCCAACAATAATGATAAACCCGCACATATTGGAATACTCTTCCGACCAGTCAGTGGGAGAAGAGGGGTGTCTTTCTGTTGCTGGGGAGTTTGGGCTTGTGAGTCGAGCCAACAGCATCACAGTTGAATTTAAAACATTATCTGGAGAAGTTGTTACAAATGAGTATGAAGGCTTCACAGCGCGTTGTATTCAGCATGAGGTTGATCATCTGGATGGAATTCTATTTACAGATAAGACAGTTGAGTAAGTAAGTCTTTTCATTCTTTGTAAATAGTTGATAGGGTGAAGAAAATATTATATGATGGGAGTTGGATAAATGCAAGAATTAACACAAACGGAAAAAACGATGTCATCGGTTGAAATAGCAAAGTTGACTGGGAAACGACACGATAATGTGATGAGTGATTGTCGTAGGATGTTTCAAGAACTAAGCTTGAGCGCTACTGATTTCTCAGGAACGCAGAAGTATGGGAATAACAATACTAGAAGTGTTTACAACCTCGATAAGCTGATGACTATAAATCTTATTACTGGATATGATGTTAAGCGTCGTCATGCAATTAATAAGAGATGGATGGAGTTGGAGTCGTTGCAAACAGCTCCAGTGCTTCCGCAGAGTTATTCTGAGGCTCTACGGGCTCTTGCCGACAAGACAGACGAGAATAATTCACTTGCGGAAAAAAACAACGAGCTTATTGAAGCGGTTGAAAAAATAAAGCCAGTGGCTAAGTATGGAGAGTCAATTCTTAATACGGGCACGGTGTTTACTACAACTAATGCAGGGCAAGAGTTGGGATTGACTGCAGTAAAATTGAATTTGATTTTGTTTAAGCAGCTACATGTTATTAAGCGTGGGACTGGCAATACTGATTATGAGATTTGCGCAAAATACATGAACAATGGCTTTACAAAGCACATAACAACTACATATAAGAATAGCAAGGGAGAGGATAGGCTTAAGCGCTCGCTTCGCTGGACGAGAAAGGGCTTTGACTGGCTGATCCTAAATAAAGATTACATCAAGGATACAGCGACAAAAAGTCTTGCAGTGCCAACTGTAAAGTTGTTATATGGCAGTAGTCAATAAGTCCCAAAGATAGATTTATTATGGCAAGCACAGAGATGTGTTTGCCATTTTTTTGTAGTCAATAAAATTTTTATAATATGCCTTTAGTAAAGCCAGACAAACCTGGTTGATAATAAAAATGATATTATAGAAGGAATAGCTATGAAAGTTTGCGTAAGAATATTAGAATTCGATGCAGGGCACAGAGTGATGCTTCATGAGTCAAAATGTAAAACGGCACATGGTCACAGGTTCAAAGTTGAAGTACACGCCAGAGCGGAGAGTTTGGATAGTGTGGGAAGAGTTATTGACTTCTCAGTACTGAAGGCAAAGATCGGAACATGGATAGATGATAAATGGGATCATACGTTTATAGTCTATGAGAAAGACATCGAAACGTATAATGCATTGATGGCAATGCCAAGAATGAAAGATCCTTTCGTTCTCCCAACAAATCCAACCTCAGAAAATTTAAGTCAATACTTGCTGGACGTTGTTTGTCCTGCCGAGTTGAAAGATACTGGAGTTGAGGTTTTCAAAATAGTTCTATGGGAAACTCCTAATTGTTTTGCAATAGCAGAATTGGAGAAATAAAATGAAAATAACAGAGATGTTTAATACTTTGCAGGGTGAAGGTATGTTTTCAGGATATCCTTGTTTCTTTATTAGGACTTCTGGATGTAACTTAAGGTGTGATTGGTGCGACACTAAGTTCGCGAGTTGGAATCCAGAGGGAGATGGTTATTCCATAGAAGATTTAATAAAAGAAATAAGTGATAATGGCTGGAATGAAGTAAAGCATGTTGTTATAAGTGGTGGCGAGCCAATGATGCAAAAGCAGATGGCCGAGCTGGTAGATAGGCTTCATGAAAATGATCATTATGTGACAATAGAAACTGCAGGTACAATCTTTAAAGAAGATGTAAAGGCAGATCTGTTTAGTATATCTCCAAAGCTTAAGAACAGCTTTCCCAAAAAGGAAGAAAATCCAAAAGAGTTTAAAATACATACAAAGAATAATAATTTTGAAAATCTTGATTCCTTTGTTAAGTCTGATTTGAATTATCAGTTTAAGTTCGTGGTAGAGGGGCGCGATGATGTTCCTGAGATAAGGTCGTTGGTTGAAAAATATAATATACCAAATGAAAAAGTGTTCATCATGCCAGAAGGTGTAGAACGAGAAGTAATTCAATCGAGGTTGCTGGAGTTGGCAGAGATTTGTAAGGAAGAAAATTGGATTCTGACTAACAGATTGCATGTTCAAATCTGGGGTAAGATGAGGGGTGTATGATGGGAGGTAAATATTATGTTACTTGGGAAGAGTATGGCAAGATGATAAGTGATCTTGGAGATATAATATTGAGCGGCAAAAAGAAGTACGAAAGTGTATATGGAGTTCCAAGAGGCGGAGCGCCAGTAGCTGTAGCGTTATCTCATAGATTGGATGTTCCATATATTACTAACCCGAACGCTATAACGGATCAGACATTAATTGTTGATGACATAGTAGATACTGGAAAAGAGTTGTATAGGTTGATGAATGTATACAATATAATAAGCACGAATTGCGACACTTGCAGTTTGTATAAAAAGCCAGACCCTCTCGTGGACCCGACATATTTTGTAGAAGTAACTACGAAATGGATAGTTTTTCCATACGAACATGAAATTGACACAGTTAGCAATGTGACATATGAAGAAGTTAAAGATAAATAAAGGTTAGACAATATGAAGACAGTTTCGATTGATATAAGTAATTTGATTCCTGATCCGCGAAATGCAAGAACTCACAGTAGGGCGAATGTTGAAGCTTTAAAGGCGAGTTTGTTAAAGTTTGGTCAGCAAAAACCTATTGTTGTAAATAGTGAGAATATGATTGTGGCGGGGAATAGTACTGTTTCATCTGCAAGAGAGCTTGGGTGGCAACAGATAAGTGCTGTTGTTACAGATTTAAGCGAAGAGGCTCTAAGAGCTTATTCAATTGCTGATAATAAAACCTGCGAGCTTTCGGAGTGGGACTATGTTACTTTGGTGGAAATATTAGAAGAATTGAAAGAGGAAGATGTGGATATTGAAGTTACGGGATTTAGCGTGGACGATATTGAAACATATAGAGGCGTAGACGATTGGGAGTCTGTTCCAAGCGATCCTCTTTCTACCGATTCTTTGACTTCGAAGAAGATATTGATTGAGGGGAATGCGAAGATGTTCTTCGAAAGCACGCTCAAGAAATTAGAGCATGAAAAGGGAATTCAGTTTAAAGTGGAGGATGCTTTGACGGAAATATGTGGAGATTACATTGATTGCTACGTCTCAAGCGAAGAAGATATTGAAGGGGAAGAGTCATGAAAATTCAAAAAATAGACATTGGTGAGTTAAAGTTTGATCCACGGAATGCAAGAATTCATGATGACAGAAACATAGGCGCAGTTGTGAAGAGCTTGGAAGAGTTTGGTCAGCAAAGACCTATTATTGTGGATGAGGATAATATAGTAAGGGCTGGCAATGGGCTTTTGGAGGCTGCGAAGGAACTGGGGTGGAAGGAGATTGAAATCGTAAGGACGGAGTTGAAAGGAAGCGATTTGTTGGCCTATGGGATTGCGGACAACAGAACAGCTGAATTGTCGGACTGGGATTATAAAGTTCTCGGCGAGCATTTTTCTGAAATGGCAGAAATAGATTTTGACATTGAGTCCACTGGATTTGAGGAATACGAGGCAAGCGTTATCATGCAGGCTGAATGGACTCCTGATTTTTCAGACGAGGAGGATGGTGGCAATGACGACAAAGATTCTGCTCCATCTGAAAAGAAAGGATCTGGAGAAGGGCTTGAGTTTTCTTTGAATGATGGTCAGTTTGACGTGTATAGGGAAGCATTTAAAATGGTGTTGGACAAGGAGAACAAAGAGATGACGGACAATGAAGTTGTCTTATATATCTGTGAGGATTTTTTAAGAAGGTCTATAAAGAAATCTATGAGCCAGTAAGAGTATTACGTTTGATAAGTTTAAAGGCAATTGACTTGGAGATCGAGTTGATTGCCTTTTGTATTAATTTGAAAATATGGATAATATTTCTTTTATAAATTCATGTTAGCAAACATACTAAATGTGGAGTTATTTATGGAATATATTAAAAATCCTACGGGCATTGGCCAATCTTGGAGGGAATCAGCTTCCGATGATGGTTCTATTCGTTGGCATGGTTTTGACAATAAGAACAACGGAAAAGATAAATTCTTCATTCCTAGAGTGCCGTTTCCTGTCGTCGGCGAAGATAACTCTACTGAATTCAATTATACATTTCCAATACAGCTGGTCGGCGAAGATAACTCTACTGAATTCAATTATACATTTCCAATACAGCTGGTCG
>JAAHTG010000475.1_pt1 | contig 35602 bp, 34 predicted proteins | sample 6116081 | NCBI WGS metagenome assembly JAAHTG01 (sample SAMN13939989, study PRJNA603662) | sponge metagenome | isolation source: marine sponge | host: Mycale hentscheli | place: New Zealand | collected 2005 | reverse complement strand
TTTTCTCTCATCTGTTATCACCTTTGATACTACATACTGAAGTGCGAGAACAGGGGTGTATTAATCCACATCCAGTATTTTCCTGTTGAAAAGATGATAACTGACGATTGACGATCGCACAAATATTAAAAATATCTTTTCCTTTTTGAGAATGAAGGGGAACACCATCTTTGGGACAAATAATTTCAGAAATAATCCCTTGATTTTGACACAGATCATAAAAATCTGAGGCTAAATTATAAAATTCCACGAATAATCGATCTTTTTCTAATTGTTCTGAACGCAAATTATTACCATCTAAAGAACATTTACACTCAAAGAAAATGAAAATAATTGTCTGAGGAGGTTTTCTCCAATCAGGTAACAACTCTTGGTGATGTTCAATAATATATTCTGGTTGATGATGACTATCTAACGAATTTATATATATATCCAGATGCAGTTGTGTTTGAGAATCAATAAATCTACTTTCTAACATTACCAACAATTCAAAAGAGGTATCAATCTTGATTAGTATAGCAATCAACAATCAACAATTATTAACCCACGGATATCAGTATAATTAAACCTTGTGAGACAATTAGAAATTAGAATATGCGTTTATCTAAAATGTTACTAGTAACTTTGCGTGAAGATCCCGCAGAGGCAGAAATTAAGAGTCATAAATTATTATTAAGAGCAGGGTATATTCGTAGAATTGGTAGTGGGATATATGCTTATTTGCCTTTAATGTGGCGTGTTTTACAAAAAATCAGTCAAATTGTGCGCGAGGAAATGGACGCAACAGGTGCATTAGAATGTTTGTTACCTCAAATTCAACCTGCCCAGTTATGGCAAGAATCAGGACGATGGGATACTTATACTAAAGCTGAAGGTATCATGTTTTCTTTTGTCGATCGTCAAAAAAGAGAATTAGCTTTAGGGCCTACCCATGAAGAGGTTATCACCACAGTAGCCAAAGAGATGGTTAAATCTTATCGTCAATTACCCTTACATTTATATCAAATCCAAACTAAATTCAGGGATGAGATTCGTCCTCGTTTTGGTTTAATGCGTGGTCGAGAATTTATTATGAAGGATGGTTATTCTTTCCATACCAGTGAGGAATCTTTAAAGCAAACTTATAAGGATATGGATCGAGCTTATCGTAATATTTTCACCCGTTGTGGATTAAATTTTACGGCGGTGGAAGCTGATTCTGGAGCGATTGGTGGTTCTGGTTCACAGGAATTTATGGTTCTGGCTGAGGCGGGAGAAGATGATGTCCTTTACACCCAAGATGGTAAATATGCGGCCAATGTGGAAAAAGCAACCTCTTTACCTGCACAGGTGGTAGTTTCACCTTTTACTAGTTACGAAAAAAAGGAAACTCCTAATACAGAGACGATCACAAAATTAAGCAAAAATCTGCAATGTTCTCCTACAAATATCGTTAAAAATGTTCTCTACCAAGTTGTTTATGATTCAGGTACAATTGTTTTGGTCTTGATTAGTATTAGAGCAGATCAAGATGTTAATGAAGTGAAGTTACAAAATGAACTGGTTAAATTAGCCGATAATTACAGTGCGACAACGATTCTGAGTCTAACTGTCCCTGATGAAAAAGCACAACAAAAATGGGCAGCCAAACCCTTGCCTTTGGGTTATATTGCTCCTGATTTGGGTGATGATTATATTACTTCTTCTGGGGATATTGAAGGACATTTTTTACGTTTTATTGATAACACTGCTTTTGAATTAACTAACTTTGTGACTGGTGCAAATGAGAATGGATATCATGTTGTCGGTGCTAATTGGGGTGAGCAATTTACGGCTCCTACTACCGTAGTTGATATACGTAAAGCCTTAGTGGGAGACAGGGCAGTTCATGATCATGAGCAGTTATTGCAAACTGCCAGAGGTATTGAAGTTGGGCATATCTTCCAACTAGGAAATAAATATTCTCAGGCAATGAATGCAACTTATACAGGAGAAGATGGCAAAGAGAAACCTTTAGAAATGGGTTGTTATGGTATTGGTGTATCTCGTTTAGCTCAGTCTGCGGTGGAACAATGTCATGATGATAATGGTATTATTTGGCCTGTTGCGATCGCACCTTATCAAGTTATTATTGTTGTGCCTAATATCACTAATGCAGAACAAATGGAGGTCGCTGAAAGATTATATCAACAGCTCAATGAGGCAGGTATTGAAACTTTATTAGACGATCGAGATGGACGAGCTGGTGCTAAATTTAAAGATGCTGATTTAATTGGTATTCCTTATCGTATAGTAACAGGGCGATCGTTAAAAGAAAAAAAAGTGGAAGTTGTCACCAGAGCAGACAATTGTTCAGAAAATGTCGCAATTGAAGATATTGTAACAATTATGTCAGCAAGGGTCAAAAATCAATCATAATAAACATAATTGGGGATCATTATAATCTGTTCCCCAATTATGGATTTACTCTTTTGCTATTAAACATTATTGGAATTATGTCCTCAGAAACTGAAACCTATAAAAATGTCATGGAGACTTTTGTTTTAGAAGAAATTACATCCCAGTTAGAAAATATCAAGGATTATAACAAGAAAGCTGAATACATCAAGCCATCAGAAGTTGCCACCTTCGCTCTCAATCGTCTACCCTGTTATTATGCTTCATGTACCGAAGGTATTCATCGGCAACAAGTCAGAATTAAAACAAATAGAGAACTACAAAAAAAAATTCGCTCTGTTGTTAGTCAAGCCTTAAGTGCGATCGAAAAAGACCCTTTACGACAGTCAACCCCGATAAATAACCAATATAAAGATAGACTAGAAGAGGCTAAAGAAAATATACCCAAACTAGCAGAAATAGTACCTGAACCAGAACTGAAATGGATTGTTTATTTCATGGAAACTTTTTTAACCAATTTAAAAAATGAACAAGTAAGTCAACAAGAAGTAATTAGATTGTATTATTTGCTCTATTATTATTGGGAAGATAGTCAATAATTTCAATGCACAATGGAAAATAAATTGGGAAGTTTAATAGTTTTTACGACGTGATTTTTGCTGAATTTCTTCTAATAATTGACGATTAGCGGCGATTAAATCGGCGATTAAACCAAAAATCCAGATTTGAAAACCGATAATGATCAACAGTGCTGTCAAAATCAAACTCGGTAATCTTAATCTTTCCGTCCCTATCAGCAAGTAAACTAACCATCGAACACCTAAAGCCGTACCTAAGCCGAAGGGAATGCTTCCTAAGAAGAGAAAAAAGCGTAGGGGTTTATAGACAATAAAAATCCGTACAATAGTTAACAGTGAACGCCAGACATAGGATAAATTACTTTTTACCAGTCGAGAAGGGCGTAACATGGGGTTAGTGCGAATCGGAACTGATTTTATGGCAATTCCTTTTTGTCCTGCTTGAATAATTGTTTCTAAAGTGTAGGTATAACTATTAAACACATTAAGTTGCAATGCCGCCTCTTTACTAATCGCCCGAAAGCCACTAGGAGCATCGACTATATTGGTATTACTGGCTAGACGTACAACCCAACTACCTAATTTTTGCAATATTTTTTTGGTGGGAGAAAAATGTCTAATGGTTTGAATAGGTCTTGCCCCAATCACAATTTCTGCTTCTTGATCTAAAATAGGTTGTACTAGTAGAGGTATATCTTCTGCACAATATTGATTATCTGCATCCGTATTGACAATAATATCAGCACCAGCTTTTAAGGCTGTTTCTAAGCCCTTCATAAAACCTTTAGCTAAACCTTGATTTTGAGAAAAAGAGACGATATGATCTACATTATAGGATTTGGCAACATCAACAGTGCGATCGCTACTACCATCATTAATTATTAGCCATTCAATCTCATCTATACCTTCAATATGACGAGGTAAGTCTTCCAAAGTCATTCCTAAAGTTTTTTCCTCGTTATAACAAGGAATTTGAATAATTAATTTAGTCATTTCGTCGCTTATAAACTTTAAAATATATTCTTTACTATCAAAAAAAAGAAATTTAAAGACTTCACTTTTAACCTTTTTTTCTATTATTTAATAATCATAAAATACTTTTATTTAATACATTGAGCATCAATAATTATTAGTTCTTGATCTTCTAATAGTTTACATTGTTGAGTAAACTTTTTTAAAACGAGTTCTTCTTTATTTTTAATGATATTTTCAGCCTTTTTCGTCACCGATTCAAATTGTTGTACCCATTTATTTTTTTTTTAATATTCCAAAGTAAAACTATTATTAGGAATCAACCAAAAATTAATTTTATATTGATTAATATATTTCTGCAAGATAGATAAATCAGTTGTATATTGAGCTTCAATTGTATCTATTATCTTAGGACGTAAGCGATCGAGATAATAGCCATTATGATAAGGAATAGCATATTCTCGACTTACCAACACAGATCTAGCGGAAAAAGAAGGTATATAATTACCAACCAGAGATGCGATCATAATATTTTTGGGTTGTTGTGCAAAAAATTCATATGTCTGAGGATGCTTACCGACTAAATAATTACCTTTAGGAAAAGTATCTAGAAAAAAGGGATAGAAAATTATGGGAGCGAGTAAAATAAGAGAAATAATTATAAATGATATTTTTTTGAGAAAAATGTTGTTATATTTCTGAAAATATCGATAGCTTTTATTAAGTAAAATAGAGATGACGATCGCAGCCGAAATATCGATTATAATACGAAAAGTATGAACAACATAACGACTTGGTAAATGTAATTTAAAGAGCATCATATGAGCAATAAAAAACATTCCAAATGAAACTAACATTAGTTTGCCTAATATTTTAAGATTTTCTTTTTCAATACATGATTTTTTCTTAGTAAAACAGAGTAAAAAAGGTAGTAATATTGCTATATAATTGGTCACAGGCATTAACATAAGAGCATGAGGAAACATTCCCGATCTTCCAGAAATCAACCAATAACGAATCCAATTATTATCATTAAAAAAACTACTTCTTCCTGCGGAATAAAATTCAGGTAAAAGTCTTGCCTGTTCTACCGTTATTACTGGAGAAAATTCTGAAGTTTGAAATTTATAAACTGATAATATTAAAAAAGAAATAATTAAAATAACTACATAACTTTTATCTATTTTTTTTTATTTTATATAGTTTAATATTAAGTCTAAAAATATTAATGCTGCTGATATTAAAACAGTCTGAGGATAAAATAATGCTTGAAGTATTAAAAATACTGTACAAGCAATTAATTTTTGATCAAAATAATAATATAAAAATCCTAATAATAAAGGATAAATAAATCCTCTAGCAGTATCTGATGAGATATCATCTTTCATCCATAAACTGTGATTGAGCATTACAGTAGCTAAAAATCCTGTAAAGGGAATTGGTAGAATTTTGAGAGTAAATAAAAAACAATAAACTGTAATGATTAAACTTAATATTACGGGTAGAATTTTGGCAAAAATTAAAGGATTAATACCAAATGAAGCCATTAATTTATAAAGCGTACTATATCCTAAAGGAGCTACAGATTGAAAATAGTCAGCAATTAAATCATTAGGAAATAAATCTGGATCAATAAATCTTTGCATCCAAAAAACATGTTGTCTTGCATCATCTTGAATGATATATTCAAAAGAAAATATTTCTTGCCATAACATCAATCCATAAATTGACGCAATAGTAAGACTCAAGGTTAACCAAAATATTATTTGATTTCGAGTTATTTTCTGTGGCTCAATAGTAAATATTTTATGATTTTTTGCTATTAGCATAGTTATGTAAATATCAAATTTTCACAGGCGAAGTATAAAGATTTTTGGCTTTGGAAAAGGCTTAGGATTATTTTAGTGAAACCCAATAAAGATAATATCTTTCACCACTCAAGTAAGATTTTTTAAATTTTTCAATCGGAATAATTTGTAAGTCATTTCTAGTTGATTTTACTTCTTTATTTAAAATCATTAGAATTCTATCTAATTGTGTTTTTTTGCTTAGTATGTCTTTTATTTGTTTCAATACTTCATCATGAGTAACATTGTCAAAACCTCTTTGAGAAAACAGAAAAAAACTACCCAATTCTTCTAATTCAGGATAGTAAAGTTTACGGTTTAAATAACCAGAAACTGAAGCCATATTAACATCTCTACTAGCGACAATAAATTCTTGATTTAAGTTAGATTTAATAATATAGTTGGCAGCTGCTTTACTCGCAGAAAAAGGAACAATTAAATCATTTATATATTTATAAATACCACCACCTAACTGAATATATAAAATTATCATGAACAAGTAGTGATGCCATGAAGCTTTTATTGGTAAAAAGTTAAAATTATATTTCCATTTAAGTTTGTTTTCTTGATAATAATTAGCTAACCATAAGGCAATTATCATGATGAAATAGTAATGTCCTAAATGACGAATAGAGATAGTCAAATGTTTACTATACATAAATAAAAATAAACCTGAATTAGCAGTAATATAAAAGAATAAAGGTATAATTTTTTTTGATAAATAAGAACAGTTAATTCCAAAAATACCGATCGCAATTGAACCGCATATAATTAAATCAATCCATCTTTTAGAATTGGGGACGATTAAGGTATAACCACCAAAAAATCTACCTAAAATTTTAAACAAATGACGCAAATCAAAAGTTGTGATTTGTTCTCCTAAAATATTCGGATTATTATCCACAGGAGGTATGATAAAATAAGCGGCTAAAGCGAAACAAAATATGACGATCGAGATACTGATGATTACATCCCAAATTTTGCTTTTATTTAAATAAATTTGTTGTAGTTGACGATCGAGAACAAATTCTAGGGTTAACATTGAAATTAATGCCATAGAAATTAATAAACTGTAAACGTTAACATTGGCAATTAATCCTAGTAAGACAGCTAAAATTAAATAAGTTTGATATCGAGAAGAAAAGACAACACAAAAAGCAAATAATAAACAAATTCCTAAACCATAATTACGACTAATTAAAGTGTATTCATACAAAGGACAATAACCAAAAGTAAACAGAGCTTTTTGTAGATGATTAAAGGGACTATATAACCAAAATAAAATAATCGTAATAACAGCTAAACTCCAATGAAATAACTGCATAATTACAGGATTATCGACAAGATTTCTTAACAATGCTACAGAAAAATGCCATAAACCCGGATGACCTCGATCGGATTTAATGTTATAAATTAAATCATGCCAAGAATTACTATCTCTAACAATTAACCATGTGTTCATTTCGTCTCGCCACATGACATGATTAAGAATACCAATCAAAGACAATATTACAAATAGACTAACTATAAATATTGGTGATTTATAAAGATGTTTAATTTTTTTTGATAGACTGTTATTCATATGAAAATAAAACAAAAAATATTGATTAATTAGAAATTGTTTAAAAAGTACAACTATGAACTATTGAGTATCAATAATTGATTACAAATTAATAACTATTAACTGTTAATTGTCTTTGGTAATTTTGGGTAATATATATAGATATTGATTTAAAAAAGGTAATCCTGCCAAAGCAGGTAATAAATAACGAGAAGTACATAGTAAACCTAATCCAGCAGCAGTTATTACTGTTAAATAAGGTTTATATAACAAAATTAAAGCAGCATCACGAGTACCAACACCGCCAAAAGTCAAAGGTAATAAACCTGCTAAGATTGCTAACGAAGAAAGAGCTAAATTCGTTAGAAATGGAACGTAAGCGTTTAAAGCAAAAATAAATAACCAAATTTGTAATAAATGTAAAAACCAAAGAAAAATAGAAGTTATTGCGATTAATAATAATAGTTTTTTATCACTCCAAAAATAATTGTGCATTATCTGCCAAGATTCTTCTAACTTTGATAATTTTGAGGTTATTTTTTGGGGAATTATTTTGATGTTTTTAACTAAATTAAAAAATAATTTGGCAAATTTTTTAGAACCAAGTAGAAGAGAAAAAATAACTATTCCCGTCATAATAATTGCCGTCATAATACCTAACCAAAATGGTTTTTCTTGTGGCGGAAAAAAACCCAAACCAAAAACACACCATAATAACAAAGATAAAAAATCGCAAGACTTTTCAAAAATAACTAATGATAAAGATAACGTACCTTCTAAATGACCTTTTTGAGTCATAAAATAGGCTTTGGCAATATCTCCCATTTTCGATGGCAAAATCATGTTTAAAACACTGGCAACCAAAATTAACTTGTTGGCTTCTATAAAGCTAATTTTGTCTCCTTTGGGCATTAATTGTTGAAATCTCCAAGATGTAATAATAGTTAAAGGAATAAACATTCCTAGACTTATTAACATCCAGAAAATATTAGAAGATTTAAAAAGTTCTAATAAACTAGCAAAATCAATTTTCCAATAAATTATTGTTAAGATCAACAAACTAATAATTAAGGAAATTATTTTTTTCATATAAAATTGACGATAAAAATTATAATTGACGTTTTAATTTTAAGGGTTCATGATTCGATAATTGTTTGATATTATCTTTTAAATCCAACCAAGATTGTAATTGACTTATTTGAAAAGTTCGACTCATGACGATATAAATAGAAGTTTGATCTCCACCTATTCCAATTGCCGTGACATTTTCCCAATTATCAGCATTCAAAGTATCCTCAATTAGGATATCGTTATCTTGCCACGTAATTTTTCTTTCAAAGGTAAAAGGTGCATTTTGTTTTCCTGTAATTAGGACTTTTTGTAATATTTTGCGAATTAAATCAGGAAAAAATCGCCCCAAACTTAACATTACAATTCTTAAAATTAATAGATTAGTTGGATTCATTTGCTTTTGCTTTGCCCATCCTAAATCTCCTCTGATGATAATATCATCGTCATTAATTTGCACAGAATAATTATCGATTAAATGAACCACTGCATTTTTAATCTTTTTACCTTCTTTGACTTGTAGCGAAAAATTAGTATCAGATAAAATTAATTTTCGATCGCGAAATAATTTGAAAACACCTCCTTTATTCAAAGCTAAATAAATAGAAGTATTTTTTCTAATATCTATCAAAATCTTAGCTTCTTTGAGCCAAATTCTGCCATTATTCTGAGGAACATCAAAAGACCGTTGTGGGACAAAATCTCGCCAAGCTAATAAATAATTCCAAGTATGATGCCCGATAATATGATCATCACTATAGCAAGGAGAAAGACCATCTTTTAATCCGATTAAAAATTGATTGTTGATTGCTAGTGCTTCTGGCATCCATTGTCCGACTAATTCAAAACCGTGGGGAAAAAAATTATAAGTGTTGCGACTACCATATTCTCCTCCATAAGAGCCATCGGGATGTATAAAATAACTCGCTACTTTGACTGCTTTGATTAATGCTTCTTTTAGTCTCTCATCTGGTCTGAGTTGATAAATTCTCGCTAAACATGATATCGTCAGACTATGGTATCCTGGGTCGCATCCTTCGTATTCTTGAAACCAACCTTCAGAACTCTGCCAGTCTAGCACTTTTTCTAGTCTTAAGGTTTTAGCTTTATCGAATTGATTAGTATTTAAAATCTTGGTTAACAATTCTAAACAAAGAACGATTAAAGCTTGATGGTTACTTAGTTGTCCACTTTCGTGATGATTGGCTAACCAAGATGCTCTTTTAAAAAAAAAATCAATCATTTGAGAATCGTTAAAATCGCAAATTTGATAGCTATCAATAAAAGCTAATAAAGAAAATGCGGTTGCACCTCCTGCTTTTTCGTAGGGGAAATAATCATCACAAGAGCCATCTTGGTGACTACTTTTTTTTGCATATAAAATTCCCGCTTTTACCCAATCTTTTAGTACTGATTGTTGATAAAAAGGATTATCAGCAATATTGGTTTGGTAAGCTAAAGCGAGGGGCAAGACAAATTCTTGGGACATTCCGCTAGGAAAGTCTAATATTTTATAGTGCCAAAAATTGCGATCGAAACATCCATAAGTGGGACTATGAGGATTACGATCTAATAAGGTTAAAATTTGAGGTATTTGCCGAAGAGCAAATTGAGCAAATAAATCTCTGTTCATCTTGATTTAAGTTAATTGTTAAAGTATGTAGCTAGTTTTTAAAATTAGATAAAATACTTTTTCGACCATTATTATCCATGAGAATGTCACGAAGGTAAAGAAATAAGGAGCTTGCAATAATGAATCGACTATTTAAGCTTCAATTGAGAATTGAGAATTAACAATCATTTCCGATTATTTATTAATATTTAATAGTTGACAATTCATTTAGGACATTGATGATTTCTAAAAGTATTGCTATGTTGAGATTTTAACTTTTGTCCTTTACTATATCAATTATTTAGTTTTAATTAATTGCCAATCTTTCACATCACCATAAGAATAATAAGCAAGTTTTAAATTAGAGAGTTCGCTATTTTTAATCCAAACATACAAATTAGGTTCTAAATTTTTTGTTTGTTCAATATCTCTTTTTAAATCAGAAGTATAAAATTTTAGCAATACTTTGGTTTTGCCACTTCCTGCAATATAAACTGGATTGTTATTTAATATTTGCGAAATTTCTGGACGAGTAACGAAAGTTTTAATATCAGGATTAATATCTGTTAGTAATCCTATTTTTCCTAAGTTTATAAAAGTCAACCAATTACCCAGAATTAAAACTATTAGCCATAATTTAAGCTGATTCTTATTTCTATGTAAAAAAGGTAAGAGAATCCAAGGAATTCCTAAAGTAAGACCTATAGTACTATATTTGCTAATATCACCGTCAAGACTAATAATATTGAATTGAGAGTTTAATATAATACCAATACTTGCCAGTAAAATTAGACCTGCTAAAAATCCTAAACTATAACTAATTATTGATAGTAATTTCGAGGAAAATTTTGATTCACTATTTTTCTTATTAATCAATAAATCTATTCCCAAACCAGCTAAGATTGCTAAAAAAGGATAGATAATTAAACTATAATGCGAAAGTCTAGTCGAAAAAAGGGTTAGTTCTCCTAAGATAATTAAAGGAGTTCCCAGTATTAACCATTTGTATTTATATTGAAATTTTTTATAGTAATAAATACTACCAATAATTGTAAATATTATCCAAGGAAAAGATAAGACAAAAATATTCCAAAAATAGAAAAACAAGTTATTATTATCACGTTGATTCGTTCCGAAATCAAAAATCAAATTAATTAAACTTTCAGCGGTATTATTTTGATATAAAAAAACATCTGCGATTAGCCATAATATGGTAGGCATTAAACCTAATAGGAAGCCTAAATATAGCCAAATATTTATTAAATGTTTATGTCTTTTGTGTTCGATTATTAAATATGGTAATAAGGCCATCATTGGCACAAATATCATGAAACTTCTGATCAGAAAACTTAAACCAAAACAAATACCAACAGAGAATATTAAATATTTTTTTGTTTGACAATTATTTTCAATACCTTCTGCTTTTAACAAACAAAAAATGCCGAGTAAAATTAAAAAAATTGTTCCATGGTCTGGATTACCTATTCTGCTATATCTCAACCATAAAAACTGAAGATTTAAAATAATAGCAGATAACAAAGCCACTCTTTTGTTGATGATAATTTTGGTAATTTCATATATTAAAAATGAACATCCTAAACTGAATAATATTGTGGGTAATCTTACAGCAATTTCGTTAATTCCGAATATGTTATAGGAGATAGCAATAATCCAATAAATCCCTGGTGTTTTATGATGTCCTTCATCCCAAGGATTAATCCAGTTCCCTGTGTTAAACATCAACTTTGCTCTAGTGGCATATAATCCCTCATCATGAGCCATTAGACTTTGCTGATCACCATTAATAAATAATAATGGTATAGTCAATATTAAAAGGTAAATATAAGGCAATAAACAAGTAATTTTACCATTGTTAAATACATTTATTTTGATCATTTAGACAATCGTATATCTGGCTAATATTTTCAATTTAGATATTATTTATAATTCGCTGAAAAAGTGAAATTGTGAAGGTAGGGGTTAAATAATTAACAATTAACAGTGTTATTTAAACAAATTAATCAGGAAAGATGAATTTAGCTTGCCTATTTTATTAATAGGAAAAAAAGGTGAAAATATTATTCTCCTGACTCCTGAATTCCTTCTTATCTGCAATCTAAAAATCAAATTTATTTGATCTTTTACCTTGATAAATCATAGGTATACCTCCTTCTGGGCTTAAGACGACTCCACGACGACGAGGCTTAATAGTTTTTCTTTCTACTAATTCTAGTTGATATTCTTTTAAGATTTTGGCAACAACTCATTTCATTTCATAACTGGCTAAAGCTTCTCCTAGACAACGTCGTACACCCCCACCGAAGGGTAAAAATTCATAGGGTGAATATTGACGCTCTAAAAATCTTTCTGGTTTAAATTGGTAAGGGGAAGGATACAAGTCTTGTCTTTGATGAGTGTTATAGATACATCCTAATAAGACTGTACCTTTAGATAGTTGATGTCCTAATAATTCTACGGGTTCGGTTACGATACGAGGAAAAGTTAACATGGCAACGGGGTATATTCGTAATGTTTCATTACAAACCGCAGTTAGGTAAGGTTGTTGATAAATTGTCATCCCATCACTATTTGCTGGTAAGTTGTCTAATTCTCCTAATAGTTTGTCTTTAATCTCAGGATGATAATGAATCCAATATAAAGACCATGCCATAGCGATCGCAGTAGTTTCATGACCTGCAAATAAAATTAACATTAATTCATCACGTAATTCTTGATTGGTCATACCTTGTCCGTTTTCATCTTGAGCAGACAATAGTAGGGATAACATATCTATTTGTTGATCATTTGTTTCTGTTCTTCTAGTTTCTATTTCATGATAAATTAACTCATCTAATTCTTTTTGAATACGAATAAAATTTCCCCAAGGACTCCATTTACCCCAATCTTTTCTTAAGAATTCATAAAATAAAAAACTAATATTTATGGGTTGATTAAAACGGTTTAATATGGATTTAATTAACTGGGCAATGCGATCAAATTTTTCTCCTTCGGTTAATCCAAAAACCACTTCAAGAATTACTGTTAAAGAAATATCTTGTGTTATTTCACGAGCAATAAAAACAGAATTGACTCTTTGTTTACTAAAAATGCGATCGACAATTTCATGAACTAAATTACCATAATAGTGCATTCTTTCACCATGAAAAGAAGGCATCATCAATTTACGTTCACGTTTATGTTTTTGACCATCTAACGATAATAAAGAAGAATAACCAACGATAGGAGTCAGAATATTATTTAACTCTCCAGCAGGAAAAAAGATTTGTCTATCATTAGTCAATATTTGTTGTATCCCTTGAGGATCATTAACAAAGATGAGACTATCACTAAATCCTGATACTGTTGCCGTAAATAAATCAGGATGTTCTTTCACTGCTTGTTCCATATAAGCAACTGGATTGACTATCCATAATAGCCTTTGTTGCCATACGGGCATTGATAATTGATTAACTATACTCATTAAATATATTGATTGTTGACTAATTGAACAATGTTGATTATTTTGATTTTAAGAAATGACTTAATTTCAATAGGTTCGGTAAAATATAATTGATCGAAATCATAATTAGTTAATCATCATTTTAACAATCATGGAAATGAAAAATGAGACTGCTGTCATAGAAGAAATCCAATTAAAACCCAGTTATAATTTACCTATTATTCTCATTCTCACGGGAATTAGTTTAACCATATGGCAAATGACTGCGGGTATAATTATTGCAGTTATCGGTTTATGTTTGTTAATTCAGGCTTCGATTATTAAATTAACATTTACGCAAACGGCCTTAGTACTTTATCGCCAACAAACAAAAATTAGAAGTTTTCCTTATAGTGATTGGGAAAATTGGGTGATATTTTCTGCGTCTGTACCTGTTTTGTTATACTTTAAAGAAGTTAAAAGCATTCATTTTCTACCTATTATTTTCAACCCTGTTCAATTAAAATCTTGTTTAGAAAAATATTGTCCTCGTATAGAAAATAAAACTAATTGATTGCATTAAAAGGTTTTACTTTTAGGATAAATAAGTTCAGAATAAATTTATTTCAGTTAAAATAAAGTAAGAAAATACAATATTTACATAGTTTATATTTGAGACCAATTACTTATACTAATAAATTACAAAAACGCTAGATTAAATATTATTAATAATTACTATGTCAGAGAACAAAAAAGAAATTCAAGATGCTAGTTTAAATTTAGATAGTTTTGATGATGAAGATGATTTATGGTCATTACAATCGGATCAAGAAAATGATATGTCCGTAGATATAGATGGTTTTGATGAAGAAAAAGAGCCTATTAATGTAACAGAAACTACATTAGAAGAGAATCAAGAAATAGTCGAAAATGTTACCAATAAAATCATAGAAGAACAGTTGGAAACTATTAATGAAGATATTAATGAACAAGAGGAAGAAATAGAAGAGACAGAGGAGAAAATGGAAGATAGAGAAGAAGATATGCTATCTAGTTTAGATAATTTAGAGCAGAAAGAAGAATCGATCAAATTATTATCTAATTCAGTTAAATTGGCACAAAATATTGAGAATGTAATCGTACAAAAAGAAGAATCTAATCAAGAAGAAAATGAAGCTCAAACTGATATTAATTTATTAATAAAAAATGGTTTAAAAGAGCTAGAAGAAAAAAGAGAAAATTTAGAGAATCAAGTTGCTAAATTGGAACATCGTCGAGACAAAATTGAACAGGAAATGAAGAAAAATTTTGCGGGGGTTTCTCAAGATTTAGCCATTCGAGTTCAGGGTTTTAAAGATTATTTAGTTGGTAGTTTGCAGGATTTGACCGCAGCAGCAGAACAACTAGAATTATCTTCTTCGGGTGATAAATGGGAACAAGAAACACCTGTAATTCCTATTCCCACAGAAAATAAATCTTCTACACCTCAGTTTGCTGAACAAAGTTTCAATCAAGAAAGAAAGGAAATCCGCCGTTTATTAGACCAATATCGTACTCGCCCCGATTATTATGGTTCTCCTTGGCAATTACGTCGTACTTTTGAGCCTATACATGCTCAAAAGGTTGGAGATTGGTTTTTTGAGCAAGGAGGTAGAGGAGCTTTACCAACTATGGGTTCTCGTTTACAGAATATTTTGATAGGTTCGGCAATTATCTCTATTTTATCTCATCTTTATGGCGATCGCAGTAGGGTTTTAATTTTAGCGGATACACCAGAAAAATTAGGGGAATGGCGAAGAGGTTTACAAGATTGTTTGGGTATTTCTCGTAGTGATTTTGGCCCTAGCCGTGGTGTAATTTTGTTTGAAACTGCTAGTGCTTTAGTCAAAAAAGGCGATCAAATTACTCAGCAAAAAGATTTACCATTAATAATTATGGATCTCGATGACGATCGAGTTAGTTTATCATTGTTAAAATTTCCCTTATGGTTAGCTTTTGCTCCAGAATCGCCTATGTCTTCACCAGAATATTATTATTAGGGTTCAATCTTTTATCGTATATATTTGCTTAACTATGGAATGGACTACAGAAGCTCAAGAAAAATTAAAAGAAATACCTTTTTTCGTACGTCCTGGTGCGAGAAAAAAAATTGAAAAATTTGCTACAGAAAAGGATGAAAAATTGATTACGGCGGAATTCCCGCTCATGGAAATCAACCTGAAGTTTGGGATGCAGGTTGTAAAAGTGATTTTAACAGCCCAGAACACAAGATATAGCAGAGAACATGTTGATTAGGACATTCATAATTTTTGCAAGTATTGATATGTCAAGATTTTAACCTTTGCCCCAGCAATTCTCATTTTGACTAATAATTTATTTTTGCTATCAAAATGTTCACGAAGGGATCAACTTTTTCAGCATTTTTATTAATCTGCGATCGCAAATAATTAAGTGAAATTCTCATTATGAGAATTGCTGCCTTTGCCCCTTGTCCTTTGCTATATAAAAATTAGAAGTTACTGGTCGTTAAATTATTGAGTTGAAATTTTTAGATAGAAGTATGATGATAAGTTCAGGTGTAATATTAGCGATCGCTTTAGCTTTAGTTCATGGCTTTGCTACACGATTGCCCATTTTTTCCATTATTCCGCAATTTCGATGGACATCTTTTGCTGGTGGAGTGTCCCTCAGTTATGTTTTTCTGGAAATATTTCCTGAACTAAGCCATACCCAAGAAGAACTTCAGCACTCAGAAATTCTCTTGGTGCAGTATTTAGAAAACCATGTTTACATTTTGGCACTTATGGGGTTGCTAGTATTCTATGGATTAGATTTATTTGCTTTGAGAGCTAAGTTATCTAAGCAATCAACAACTAAAATAGAAAGTGATAGCTCGGCTATTTTTTGGATTCACATCGGTGCCTTTTCTCTGTTCAATGTCATTCTAGGCTATTTGTTGCAAGAGATTAGCCATCATGACTTTATCCCTTGTCTCTTATTTTTTATCGCTATTGCTCTTCATTTTTTCATCATTGACGAAAGCCTACGGGAACATCACCAATCTCTCTACGATGAGCAAGGACGCTGGCTACTCGTCGGAGCTATTATGTTTGGTACCATTGTGGGTCAGGTAGTTCATCTGAATGAAGCTGCGATCGCTATTGTCTGGTCATTTTTAGCTGGTAGCATTATTCTCAATGTTCTCAAGCGAGAGCTTCCTGACGAAAAGGAAACCTGTTTTGGGTCGTTTATGTTTGGTACTATTCTGTTTGCGACTCTAATACTGTCAATGTAAAACAAATAATGGGAAGACCATTTGATTTTCATTATCTTAATTAGGGTTTGCTGAAAAAAAATAGCGAAGCATCCTCTAGCCTCCCTTTGCAAAAGGAGATGAGAGGAGGATCACGGGCTTTAATCTAAGCTATTTGTATCTCATTTATACGGGAATTGCTATATATAATTAATAAAAATAAAAACTATGTCTCAAACAACAACAAAATGGTTTCATGTCCTCGATTTAGATGAACTACCAGAAGGTCGAGTTAAAACCGTCGTCGCTGGACATAAAAGTCTTGCTTTAACCCATTATGAAGGAAAATATGGTGCATTAGATAATCGTTGTCCTCATCAAGGAGGCCCACTAGGAGAAGGCTCGATCGAAAATGGTTATTTGCGTTGTCCTTGGCATGGCTGGGATTACTGTCCTTTGACAGGTCAATCTCCTGGTAGTTTGGATGTTGATGATTCCCTAGAAACATTCCCCACCGAAATTAGAGAAGACGGTATTTATGTCGGTTTACCCGAAGAACAAGCCCATGTGAAAACTGTCACTGATATCATGGCAGAAACTATGGTTAATTGGGGAGTTACTCATGTCTTTGGTATGGTTGGTCATTCTAACTTAGGATTAGCCGATGCTTTACGTCGTCAAGAAGAACAAGGTAACCTCAAATTTATCGGAATTCGCCACGAAGGTGCAGGGGGGCATTTGCGGCTTCGGCTTACGGTAAATTAACGGGAAAACCTGCGGCTTGTTTGACGATCGCAGGGCCGGGTGCGACTAATTTATTAACAGGGATGTGGGATGCCAAAGTCGATCGTGCTCCCATTTTAGCTTTGACAGGACAAGTTAGCACCCAAGTCTTAGGTAGAGGCAATTTCCAAGAATGTGATCTTTCTGCCGCTTTTAGTGGAGTTGCTTCTTGGAGTCATACGGTTTTACAAAATAGCGATCATACTGAATTGATTACTTTAGCGATTAAACACGCCTTGTTAGAACGCAACGTCTCCCACCTCATTTTTCCCGATGAAATCCAAACCTTACCTGCGAAAGAAGGTGCAAAGGCATCATCTCCAGAGGGTCGGATTACTCCCTTACAAATCGCTCCACCACCTCAATCTTTAGACCAAGCGGTTGAGTTATTAAAATCAGCTAAACGTCCTGTAATTATCGTGGGACATGGTTCGAGGTTTAATATGGATGCTATTACCCAACTAGCTGAGATGTTAAATGCACCAGTCTTAACGACTTTTAAAGGCAAGGGTTTAATCTCAGATAGTCATCCTTTAGGTTGTGGAGTATTAGGTCGTAGTGGCACTCCTATTGCCAGTTGGTTTATGAATGAGTCGGATGTGTTATTGGTTTTTGGTGCTTCTTTTTCTAATCATACGGGCATTTATGCTGGTAAACCAATTATTCAAGTAGATTTCGATCCTTTAGCTTTGGGTAAATTTCATCGGGTAACTGTGCCTGTGTGGGGAGAAATTAGCATTGTGGTAGAACAGTTTAAAAGGGTGCGACTCTCCTCTGATACATTATGGCTGTGATTCACCATTAAAGAGGTTTTTAGAAAATTTTAGAACATATAATTAGCTACAGTATTTTCTTAATTTTATGGATTAATAAATACCTTATAGAGCAAAAATTTTATGACCTTTCTTCCAACATCAAAATCAGGTCGCACCCCTAACAGGTCGCACCCGTTTTAGTGCTAAACAAATTATTTTAGGCCCGATCGTCGGCGTGGCAGTAGGTTATATTGGAGGTTGGTTAATTACCAAAAGTGTCGATCGCAAATGGATGAATCATAGTTTTGAAGATTTATCAGTTTTAGGACTGGCATTACTCGCTTATTCTCTAGCGGAATTAGTAGGTGGAAATGGTTTTATTGGGGCTTTTTGTGCTGGTTTAACCTTAGGTAATACCGCCAAATCTATCTGTGAATGCTTGTATGAATTTGGAGAAGCGGAAGGACAACTGTTGGTGTTACTCATTTTTATGATTTATGGTTCAACCATGGTTTTTCCTGCCTTGAGTTTGGGTAATTGGCATATCTGGCTTTATGGGATACTTAGCTTAACTTTAGTGCGAATGTTGGGGGTGGCAATTAGCTGTAAAGGGATGAAGCTTCGTCAAGACACAATTTTATTCCTCGGTTGGTTTGGCCCTCGAGGTATCGCCTCAGTATTGTATGGTTTATTAGTTTTAGAACAAGAAAGTGTTGTGGGTAATGGAATTATTTTCACAACGATGGTAATTACGGTTTTATGTAGTGTCTTCGCCCATGGTATCACCGCATTTCCTTGTGCTAATTGGTATGCGAAGTCGATCGCAACGGTCGATCAAGATATGCCCGAGATGATCACCATAAAAGCGATGCCGACTCGTTTAAAGTAGACTATTGACCTAAAATTCAGAACGAATAATAGCTGATTGTGATATAGTCTCTATTTATTATCTTTTTCCCATCGAGCGATCGCATCTTTTATTAATTCTAACTGACTAGCCTCACCTGTGCGTTCTCGTTCTAGCTGAATTAATCGATTTGCTAATTGTGAGTTACCTTTTGTTTTTTGCAACAGTTTTCTATAAAGAATTTTTTCCTGTGCATACGCTGTTTTAGGATAAATTTCTGTAACCAAATACAGAATTCCAATGATTATCAAAGCAACTATAGCAAAAAATGAGCCAATAGAAGCTGTAACGAAACCCGTAATCATCACTAAAATTATTAATATTCCCCATTGTTTAAACCAAGATTGTAACGTTGGAGATTCCTTCGTGACATCACGATCATATTTATCTGGTAAAAGATGAATATAGTCAGCGGCTTCAGACCACCCTGTTTGTTCATCCGAACCACATTCAGGACAAAATTTAGCTTTGACGGATACTTTTTCACCACAAATGGGACAATCAAAATAATCTGACATAATTTATAAATACTCATTTACAACAATAATAATTTTAACTTACGCTCAAAAGCTATTGAGATAATTAATAATTATTAATTGACAATTTTATAATATTAAAGTATTAGTTTAAAATTCATATATTTTCAAAGTTAATAGTTTTATTAATTAAAAATATAAATTATATTATTTAAGTCTTTTAAAGAAAGAATTCGTAACCCAAATTCACCAATATTTACGTTAACAAAAGTTGACCAAATTAAATGAAAATCCAACAAACTTTAAAATTTTTGTTAACAGTGTTATTAATCTGTTTTTTATCACTTAATGGTGATAGTTTTGCTCAAGATACTCCGATTCAAGTCAAACAAAAAGCTATAATTGTTTTGGATGGAAAATATTTATTTAAAGTAGGTAGTATTGAAAATTTTACAGCTCAAGAAAGGGCAGAACTAATTAATTCTAACTTACTCGAACAAGTAAATAGTTCACAAAAATTAAGTTTACAAGTGTTTGTGGAAAATGAGCAAACTGTTATTCGTAATCTTGCTGATAATAAGCATATTTTGAATGTAACTAAATCAGATGTAATCTCAGGAACGACGATCGAAGAACAAGCACAAGTTTGGCGAAATATTTTACAAAACAATGTAATTCAAGGTAGAAAGCAACGTTCTTATAACTATATATTAAATCATTTATTAAAAACTTTTTTAGCAGTTATTTTTGCTGTTATTTTTAATATTTTTCTCTATTTTTTCGGTAAGTTTTGCATTATTAAATTAGCATGGTTACTCAAAAATCCATCTTCTCCTGTTTATAATTTAGAAACCCCTTTTAAAATTGTTTGGAATTTAACACTTTTTGCTCTACAAGTAGGAGTTTGGATTTGGGTTTTATTTTATACCAGTGAAGTTTTTCCCTTAGTTCGCACTATCCGTTATCAAATTTACCAAACTCTTGATAGTAATATTTTGAGTTTAGGTGAAAGTGAATACTCTGCAATCGATTTATTATTACTGTTAATTTTTACCATTGCTTTATGGTTTATAATTCGCATTTTTACGGTTTTATTAAAACAAACTATTTTAAGTAAAACAGGAGCAAATAGAGCTTTACAAGATGTTATAACTATTATTCTTCAATATATTCTCAGTTTTTTAGCAATAATTATTCTCTGGCAAATTTGGGGATTTGATGTTAGTTCTTTAGCTATTTTAGTTAGTGTTTTAGGGGTTGGAATTGGTTTTGGTTTACAAAATATTGCCAATAATTTTATTAGTGGTTTAATTATTGTTATAGAACGTCCCATACAAATAGGGGATTTTATTAAGGTGGGGGATTGGCAAGGAAAAGTTCAAAAAATTGGTTCTCGTAGTACTGTCATTAAGACAATGGATAAAGTATCGATTATTATTCCTAATTCTCGTTTTGTGGAAAATGATGTTATAAATTGGAATTATGGAGATTCTGTTTCTCGCTTAAGAATTCCCATTGGTGTTGCTTATGGCTCGAATATGAAAAAAGTAAGACGGGCTTTATTAGAGGCCGTCAAAAGTCATCCTGATGTGTTATTAACCCCTCGTCCTCAAATTTGGTTTAAAGAGTTTGCAGACAGTTCCTTGAATTTTCAAGTTTGTGTTTGGATTGATGAACCATCCAAGCAATTACAGTTAATAAGTGAACTTAATTATCGTATTGCTGCGAGTTTATATCGCCATGAAATTGAGATTCCTTTCCCTCAAAGAGATCTTAATTTACGATCGCCTAAATTAGATAAAGCGATCGAAATTTGGCTTGAAAAACAAGGAATTTCACCCGATATGCAGACAAAATATGACTTAGAAGATATGGAAGTGATAGAAGAAGATACAAATATTTTCTTAACTGATTTGGAGGATAAATTAACTGATGAAGGGATTGAAAATTTAATTATTAAAATTCGTGGCGAAAATGGGATCAAAATACTCGATCGTCGTTATCGTTTAAATGTCTATGAAAGCTGTTTTATTGGTCAAGAATTAGTAGATTGGTTCATTAAAAATTATGATTATGAGAGAGAGGAAGCCACTGAATTAGGACAAATTTTAATTGAGAAAAAAATCATTCACCACGTCACAGATGAGCACCCCTTTATGGATAAATATTTGTTCTACCGTTTTTATGTTGATGAATAAATATGAAACCTTTACGAATAATGCTTAACAGCTAAAAAATACCAAAAATAACCCCAAATTCCCATTCTCAATTCTCCTCTTGGTCAGCCTTCCCTTGCAGATTAAAAATTCCGCGGGTTCTGACCGCAATTTTCAATTATCCGCAATTTTTGACTTTTTCGCCCAAGCCCTATATGGGGTATTAATGTGGAGACAAGGCATGCCTTGTCTCTACAAAGTTTGATCGATTTTTATCGAAATATTTTCACAATAGGATTTGGTATTAAATTTTCCGATGACAATAATTTGAGGGTCGTGAAATTGTCGTTGTAATTTATAATTTTATCTAAACTAACCATAACTAAATTATCTACCTTCGTTCCTTGTTACAATCCCCTGATTCTCTCCCAATTAAAATTAGAACTTTTGTTGAAGATGATCTTATGACGATCGCTTCAATTTATAATCAACATATAGCCCATGGTGGCAGTACTTTTGATGGTCATCCTTATTCTATCAAAGAGATGAAAGCCATTGTTAGTAAATTTAATGAGCGTGAAACTTATTTAGTCGCCGAAAAAGAAAATAACGTCATTGGTTGGGGTAGTATAAAACGTTATAGCGATCGATTAGGCTATATAGTTTGTTGTGAAACTTCCGTTTATTTTGATTTTGCTCACATTGGTAACGGTTACGGTAAATTACTGCAACACCACTTACTAGAAAAGGTCAAACAGTTTGGCTATCATCATGTAGTTGCCAAAATATTAGGTTGCAATCAAAAAAGTATTCAATTCCATCAAAAATTTGGTTTTGAGATAGTTGGTACTCAAAAAGAAGTTGGTTTTAGTCAAGGTAAATGGCAAGACGTGGTAATAATGCAATTAGTATTTTCTGATATTCCACCTTATGGAAATGATTAATTCATCAGCATTATTTGTCTTCGCAACTTATCCAAAGCATAACAAGCTGTTAAATAACGAATTCCTGCACGACCTCTTTTTTGACCTAATTTGAATTCGTAACTTTTTACCTGTCCATCAGGACTTGCTATGGCAGCATATACTAAACCCACGGGTTTTTCTTCAGTACCTCCATCAGGGCCAGCAATACCTGTGACACTGATACTCCAATCGGTATTCATTTTTTGTTGAATTCCTTTTGCCATTTCTTCTGCTACTTGAGGAGAGACAGCACCATATTGATCTAAAGTTTGAGAGCAAACACCCAATTGAGCAATTTTAACTTGATTACTGTAAGCAATCACACCACCATCAAAATAAGTTGAACTACCAGCAACTTCGGTTAACATTGCACCTAAGCCTCCTCCTGTACAAGATTCAGCGACACTAATAGTTTGTCTTTTCTGGGTTAACAATTTACCAACAACAGAAGCTATCGTATCTTCATTATCTCCAAAATAGTCATCTCCTGCGATCGCTTTTATTTGTTCAGCCACAGGATTAATTAATTTTTCGGCTAATTCAAGTGTTTTGGCTTTAGCGGCAACTCTTAATCGAACTTCACCCATAGAAGCATAAGGGGCAACGGTGGGACTAGTTAAATCAAAAAAATGATTAACTTTTTGAGCTAAATTAGATTCTCCAATACCTCGAAAACGCATCATGCGACTATAAATAATCTCCTCTCCCCATCCTTGAGTTTTCAGAAAAGGTACCGCCGTATCTTGCCACATTTGTTTCATCTCCGATGGTACACCGGGGAAAGTCAAAATCGTTAACTGTTGTTGAGGATGATCTTTTTCTCCTTTGAAAGGTTGCCAGATAATCCCAGGGGCAGTACCTGTTATATTTGGTAAAACATCTGCACCTTGAGGAATCAAAGCTTGTTTGAGGTTATTTTCACTCATTTCTCTAGCTCTGGATGCAAATTTTTCTTTGATGTCTGCTATTAATTCAGGTTGACTTTCTAATGTACCATCAAAAAAAGAGGCGATCGCTTCTGTGGTTAAATCATCAGGAGTAGGGCCTAAACCACCTGTAAAAATAAGAATTTGCGATCGTTTGTAAGCTATTTCAATCACCCCATGAATTCGGTTTAAGTTATCACCAACAACGTTTTGATAATAATGAGGAATACCTAAACTAGCTAATTCTTGAGCTAAATATCGGGCATTTCCATTTAATATATCCCCTAACAATAATTCTGTTCCAATGCAAATAATTTCGGCACTCATGATGATAGTTGATAGTTAATTATTTATGACTTTATAAACCTGTTAATTTAAATAATAAAAATTGATTTTTTTGTTCTCCTTTTTCCGCAAAATTATTATCACTAATTAGGATTAAACTTTGACTACCATCAGGTAAACGAGGACCAAAACTAATTCCTTCTAAATTATCTAATTCAATGTCTAATTTCCCTAAATCTAATAGTAATTGTTTTTTGATAGGAGAAATATTTTCAATATTACCAGCTAAACTTTTTTGAGAAGAAATATCGCTAGCATTTGCCATTACTATTTGAAAAATTTTCACTCCATATCCTTTCATGCCAAAAGAGCGTTCTATACTTAACAAATATCCTTCTTGAGGTAGGGCAAATAAATCAGGAATACCATGATATAAAGTACCAAAAGATGGATTATCAATCTTATATAAATGTTCTGCGACTAGTGTTGGTTCACCAAAAGGATTAATGACATAATGCATCAAACGACTACGGTTAAACGTGTCAGGATTTTCTATATCAATATCTTGAACAAGAGCCGATTCCGTTACTGTAAATAAACGAAAAGGATCTTGTGGCATAAATCCATTAGCTTTAATGGTCAAAGATTCAAAACCTAAATTATTTTCGATGCCTTTTTTCTCTGCTATTTTGGGAATATATCTATTGGGTATTCTGACTGTTTTTAAAAAGTTACCTTCTAAGTCAAATTCTTTAATAAAAGGTGATATTTCTTTATTTGCTACTCCTTCACTACTAATAAATAATGTATTTTTTGGGCTTAAAGCAATACCTTCTGTGTCGATGGTATTTATCGGATAATTATCACCTTTTTGATTTTTTAAAAAAGTAACATTTTTAATATTAATATTACTAATTTTATTGTTTTTAATATCGATTTTTAAGGTATAAAAACGAGCAGGAGAAAAAGAAGAGCGATCGTCAGAAATTACATAATATTGATTTTTTTTGCGATCGTAAGTAATCCCAGAAAATCCTCCAATTTTAGTATTTTGATAGTCATTATTAGTTAGTTCATATTCTCCTAAAAATTCTAAATTTAAATCTAAAAATAGCCTCTCTTGTGCCGCCAATACATTAGAATCAGTAGTGATTAATATAAATACCAAAAAGAAAATAAATCCCACTAAAAAACGAACCGATTTACTTAATATCATTAGTTATAACAAAAAATTATTTCAGGATTCAAAATTTGATTAGATTATCTTAAATTACCAAAGAAAATTGGGACATAAGCCTCTATCTTCAGGTAGAGGTAACGGCTCATTGTCAATTGTTTGACATGACCATAAAAAATTAGAATACATTTATTAATTAACGAAAGTCACAATCAAAAAGATTCGGCAAATAATTTCCTCGTCATTGGTTGTTCAACCATAACACCTTCACCACCTAAAACTTCCAAAGATTGCCCATCAACACTAATCCAAATAGGAGCATTTTCATCTAAAGAACTAGCCGTATAAACAATTTGACCTAAACGTCCAATCATAGAACTAGAACCACCACCTTCAGTGAACTCAGAGGATAAATCAATATGAATACCATCTTGTTTAATATTCAAAGAAATTAGCTTAGTTTCCATCGGAATTGCCGTATCATCTTTATTCTCTGTCAATAAATGATTAAAAGTACTATTTAAAATCTCTTCTTGTGTTTGTTCTAATTTTACTGCAATTTTATGGGGAACAATCTCCAAATTATCATTCAGTAAATAAATTGAAACTTCTTGTTGCTTCTGACCATGATTGTTAATTAATCCATGTTTGTCAGGATTGTTAGTCTGATTTTGTTTCTGAAAACCATTATAAGTGTACCATGCGGCAAAACCACCACCTGCCAAGACAGCAGCGGCAATAGAAGCGATTATTTTACTTGAAACTAAAGAGTTTGGTTTTTTATCTTCTACCATAATTTTATCGGTTACTCACAATATAATTTATGTTGGTTAATATTTATGGAGATTTTGGTTTGACATGGATAAATCCAGCTACCGTTATATCATCTTCATTTATATCAAATTGTAATAGTCTTAGGGTAACACCTGATTTTTCTAATAATTGTAAATCTAAATTATCATTTATATTATTAGCAAAGCCCTGTAATAGTTTAGATGATAGTTTTCGATTATTTAATGTTCCTTGAATTTCTTTAATTTTAAATTTATGACCTTTGGTCAAGTCTAAATCAAATTGTAAACGAACGTCTAATTCCTCTTCTCCACGAAATGCTAATTTGAGTTTACCTTCTAAAACCAGTCTATTTTGGGACTGAAAATCAAAATTTAGATTAATTATTTCAATTCTAGAATTATCTTCTGAGATTTTTTGAATAGTAGATTGAACTTGTTGAGAAAGAAATATATTATTTAAGTCTTCTTCTGTCAGAATGACACGCCATCCCATATTAAAAGGTGTATCGAATACTTCTTGCCAATTTTTTCCTTTTGTCTTGGATAAATTTCGCAGTTTAGGTAAATTTAATTGGAATTTATCCGTTTCTAACTGTAATAATTCAAGACGAATATTTTCTCTAATTTCCCATCCTTGTAAATTAAGTTTAATTCCATCACTTTTTCCTTTCAATAGTTTATGAGTAGGTACGGCATTTACTCTTACATCTACTTGCTCTATATTTTCCGATTCTTTTTCTATTACCTTCGTTATCACTTTATCAATAACTATTCCACCAACAGATAATACTGATATTAGAATCGTTAATAAACCAGTAATAATTTCCATTTCGTGTCCTATAATTTATTTTTAATCAAGACTTTATTCTATATTACGATCGCATATTGAGCAGTTGGTTAGCAAAATCTTAAGAGAACATTGATGATATGAAGATTTTTAAAACCCATAAATCAAAGGAAATTTATATTTAATGGGTAGGAAAATATTTTCCTCTATTGATTCGTCAAAATCAACATCGAGTTTCCTTATTTTTAAATATTAATTGTCCTGCTAATAAGTTACAAAATTACCATGTAAAAGTAGAAGTTTATTAAGAACAATGGCAACAGTTAAAGTTACTTTCCTTTCCTTGGTATATCTGTCTATTTGAATCTAGTTAGGGCTTGGGCTAAAAAGTCAAAAATTGCGGATAATTGAGAATGGGAATTTGGGGTGATTTTTGGTATTTTTTGAAGTGAATTTTAGCGGTCAAGCATTATTCGTAAGGGTTTCATTTTTATTCAGCAGACTCTAGTTAAATAGATATTTTTATTGAGATAAAGACTACATTTTTGCACCAAAAAAGTTGAAATTTTCGCCGATAAACTACGATGACATCAAAAGCATTGAGATGCGAATTAATAAATCTTTAAGTTGCTAAAAACAAAGGTTTTATATAATTGAATTTGTATACATATATATAGTTTAATAAAATGATAAAAAGAAATATAAGTCTCAAATTGACGAGTACATTCTTGATAGCAGGTTTACAAGTAATTGGATTAAGTAGTCCCACTTTTTCTCAAACTTCATCCCCTGAATGTTTACTAGAGAGCACAACTCTTGGCTTTGATCTGAAGGGCTTGCAACCAGCCCCTGGTAGTGAAGAAGAAGAAAGAATGTTACTACGGGAAAAAATTTTGGAAGAATTTTTTCCCGTAATTGACGAAACCAAAAAGAATCAAGGATATGTGATAAGTGAAACAAATGGATTTAATGGAGAATTAATGTTGGCTAAATTGTATTATTATAGTTCAACTGGAATACTTACTCAGCCAAAAGCTCCTTCTGAGTGTCATACACAAGCTAATTTAGATCAGTATAAGCTTCTTAATGGAGAATATGTCCAAAAATATAAAGATGCCCTAGATGCTCAAGGAGTTGGGTTTGAAGATACGTCAAACTTCGGCTTACAAGGTCCTCCCCAATAAAATGACTATAAGGATTTCAACGATCACGCAGTGGCGGCAAAGCCTGAATGTCGAAAATTGTTAATTGCGAATAATCAACCAAATTACAAGGTTTTTAAGAATCAATACACATTAGACGTAAAATATAGTTAGGAATGAGCATTTTTAATTAAATACCAAAGTTGATTTTGCAAGATATGAAAAATAGACTGATTAAAAAAAAGACTTTTGTAAATTATTTTGTCCTCATCCCTAACAATAATAATATTATGGGCGTTGAGCAATTACTCAAGAAAAGATCTTTGCACGTTGACTATTGAATTTTGCCCTTTGTTAAAATCAACTAAAATCAACTCCCTGCATGATAAGAACTTCTCACCAAAGGGCCACTACGAACATGACTAAAGCCCAAACTATCAGCAATATCTTTTAATTCGTCAAATTCCGTTGGTGTCCAATATTTTTCCACATTTAAATGAGCAAGAGATGGACGCATATACTGACCTAATGTTAGACGATCGCATCCCACTTGTCGTAAATCTTTTAAAGTTTCAATAATTTCTCCTTTTGTCTCTCCTAAACCCAACATTAAACCTGACTTTGTCGGTATCAAAGAATTTAACTCCTTAACTGTTGCTAATACTCGCAAAGAGCGATCGTATTTTCCCCCTCTACGCACAGAATTTTGTAGTCTAGCAACGGTTTCTAGGTTATGGTTATAACAAGCAGGATTAGCATCAACAATGGTTTTAATACTCTGTTTTTGCTGTCTATGGGCATCCTTTCCAGTACCAAAATCAGGAGTTAAAACTTCGATGAGGGTATCAGGGTTTATCTGACGAATCGCTTCCATTGTTTTAACAAACCAACTAGCACCCCCATCAGTTAAATCATCCCTAGCAACAGAAGTTAACACCACGTATTTTAATTTTAATAAACTTACTGATTCCGCAACTTTGTAAGGTTCATCTTGATCTAATTCCACAGGAGGAATTCCCTTATCCACCTGACAAAAACCGCAATTACGAGTACAAACTGGGCCCATCAACAAGAAAGTAGCCGTGCCTTGACTATAACATTCCCCTCGATTTGGACAACGCCCTTCTTCACAAATAGTATGGATGCCCCGTTGTTTAATAATTTTTTGTACTTGGGAAATTTCTGATGCTTTACCAATTGACGATCGCAACCAAGGTGGTAAATTAATAAAACTAGATTTAGAGACCTGATCTGCACTAACATTATTAACCATGAGAAGAAAAAATCAGAGAAAATAATCACTTTACATCATAGTTTAATATACTTGACTTAAGTAATTATTAGAGTATTTATAATCATTTAGGAAGGAGTTTAGTTGTGTCTACTCATAGAATTTTAGTTATTGATGACAGTATGGTCATTAGAAGAACCGTAAAAGATATGTTACCTGACGGAAAATTTGAAGTAGTCGAAGCCAAAGATGGATTACAAGCATTAGAACTTGTGAGAAGTTGTCACCCAAATTTAATCATGCTTGACTTTTTCTTACCCAAAAAAAGTGGTTATGAGGTATATCAAACCATCCAAAAAGATCCCGCTCTCAAAGCAATTCCTTTATTATTAATGTCTGGAAGGAAAGATGAAGTAACGGACAAAATACCTGAACCTTTTGAATTTTTCTCCTTTTTAGAAAAACCTTTTGATCAAAAACAATTGATACAAGGTATTCGTGATTCAATGGAGAAATCTAAACAATTAGCCGAACTAGAATCAACCTCTACACCTGTTCAAAAAGTGGCCGCTAGTATTAGTACTATCGATAATGCTGAAGTAGAACAACTACAGGCAAAAGTTGCTAAGTTAGAATCCGATGTTAAACAACTGAAAAAACAACTTGCTCAAGTTGTTGGTTTTATCAAAAAGAAATTAAAATAAACTCCTTTCAATGCTGATTACAAAGAATTAGGTAGGGAGCAATTACATCCTTTGTACCTAACTTCTTATATCAATTTTTTTATGGAAATATTTATTCGTAATCATTTAATTTTTGCTTATAAGTAACAACTCAAAATTAATTGTTCATCTGATTTTTTACCTAAATGAGAACCTTAAAATTCTCAAAAAATCACTATAATACTTAAACTTTCACTTTTCAAATATTATTAAAGTAGAAAAACTGTAGATCTTTTCATGTTTATTAAAAGTCAATCATTATTTATCTGTAAAATAATTCTTGTATCAATGATCTTATCTTTTTTCATTAAAAATGGTTTAGATAATTGGTTAATAGTTGATCATCAAATATATCTTGCATTAACAATTATTTTATCTCCTGTCTTAGGCTTATTCTTTATTTTATTAATAAGGCAAAAACAGTTTCATTGAAATAGGAAATAATTTTTTTATTTATCAAGTAAAGCAAAACAATTATTATTAACTGAGAATTAAGCTGGAAATGGATTTTGCTAAATGGATTAGCTTTAGTATTGTTATTATTTTAATTGATATTCTTTGGCAGATAAAAAAGCTAGTTTTGTTAATTTTAACTGCTATTATTTTAGCCTTAACAGTTAATATTTTAGTGGAAAAATTAGAAGCTTTAGGGATGAAAAGAAGTCATGGTGTTTTACTATCTACAATTGGTTTAATCCTATTCTTATTATCCTGTTTACTCCTCGCTCTACCACCGTTATTTTTTCAGTTTCAAGAATTATTTAATCTCGTTCCTCAAGGTATTGATAAATTAATTGTTGAATTGGATAAGTTACAAGATAATATTTCTCCTCAAATCAATAATTTTCTTCCTAATTTGGAAGATATACTGCCACAAATCCAACCTTTGTTTGAGGATTTATTAACAAGAGGTTTAGATTTTATTTCTGGTTTTTTGGGAGCTTTATTGGGTAGCTTGTTACTACTGGCTTTAACTTTAATGTTCTTAGGAGAGCCTTTATCTTATCAAAAAGGATTTATTCGTTTTTTTCCTCTGTTTTATCGTCCCAGAATTACTCGCATTTTACAAAGAATTCATATTGAATTAGAGGAAGGATTAACAGATACTTTTATTAAAATGATTACGGTTACTATTTTAACTTATTTCTGTTTATCTATATTTACTGTTCCTCTAGTTTTGATACAGGCTTTATTGGCAGGATTTTTAACTTTTATACCTTATATAGGGCTGGTAATAAGTGTTATTTCTCCTATGGCGATCGCATTTATTAATTCACCGTTGAAACCATGGTTAATCTTAATCAGTTATATCATAATTCATCAAATAATTGACAGAATTATCCTTTCTAAAATCAGAAAAAATAGAATTAAACTAATCCCAGTAAATATCATTATTGGAGAAGTTATTTTTGCTAATTTTTTAGGATTATTAGGATTATTGTTAGCTTTACCATTAACGATTATTTGTCAAATTTTGATTAAAGAAATACTTGTTTATGATATTTTTGATCATTGGCAACAAAAATGAATCAACATCAGTGAATAGTTAAATCTCCTACTTTTCTGAAGTGAATGAGGATAATTATCAGTGATAATAATAATTTCACCATAAAAATAATCGATCGTCTACCGAATCAAAACAAAATTGATAAAATACAAAGATAAATAAAATCACTTTAATAGATGAAGGTATAACATGGCATTATCAATATCCCCAAATCAAATTCTTAAACAAATAAATTTGCCTCTGTTAGTTTCTATTGGTATTCACGGTGTTTTCTTTGCGACAATTCTCCCTGAATGGAATGCAGAGGGTCATTTGAACAATAAGATAGGTAAACTTCAAAATACACCTCTGGTCGAATTAAATCAATTAGAACAAACTAGAATACCAACTAAAACTCCTGTTCATAATTTCAACTGGAATCTGGTCAATAGTTTACCTAACAACCAAACTTCATCCTTAAATATCCCTAATATACCTTTACCATTACCACAACAAAATCCATTATCACTTCCTAGAATAAATAATGGAGGAAACGTCAATATATCTTCATTACCACCAATGCCTCCACCCACTTCTTTTTATGGTAGAAATCCTTCACAAATTCCTTTACCTAACTATAAAGTGAATTCATATAATCCATCCCAAATACCTTTGCCCAACTATAAAGTCAACCCATATAACCGGTCGCAACTACCACCACCACCAATCATTGACGGAGAAGCGAACAGAGAAATTTTAACTAGTTTGCCGACAATGAATGATTTAGATTTGCCAACGAATAATCAACAAGTTACAACTAGAATACATATAGATCCCCTTGAAGAAGCTAAAATCAGACAACAAATCTTTGCGAATACTCCCATAAAACTAGTGGCAAATCCTAGAGATGTGATTAATGGTCGAAAAATTGAGGAAAATAATAATCAAAATAATACAATAAATCAACAAGTGATCGTCACACCTTTACCAAAAAATTATCAATCACTAGCAAGTAAAATTGCCAAAAACCCCAAGAATACTAGCGACGAAGAAGCCAGAAAAAATTATGTTGCATGGGCAAACCAAGTTAAAACAGTTAAATCAAAACAAATCACATTACAAGGTATATATCCCAAAGACGCTTGTGTCAGAAAATTAGGAGGTACAACAACCTATGGAGTTACCGTTAATAAAAGTGGTAGTGTCATCAACACCAAACTAATTAAAAGTTCAGGTTATTCATTATTTAATAATCAAGCATTAAGTCAAATCAAAAGTCGTACATTTGCCAATAATACTGGTGCAAATCAGCCTTATCATGTCTATGTGAACTTCAAATACAACAATAAAATATGCCCTTCCGCTTCTGTTAATAATTTGCGTAATAACACCCCAAATCAACCAGTAACTCCGACTCCCAAACCAGTAAACAAAAATAATCCCAATATCAAACCTGCGACTCAACCTCAAATAGAGACAGTATTACCTGTACAATCCACTCCAAAACCTATTAACACCCAACCTACTAACACTAAACCTCAAACCCAAAAAGTAGAACCAATAAAACCTTCTCCTGAGTCAGTTAATAAACCTAAAACTAATAGTCAAACTTCTACAACTGATAAATCAACTATAAAACTGCCGAATTCTTCAGATAATAAAGCTAATTTGTTAGTAATTCCTGCCCCATCTAATTCCAATCAACCCAAACAAGTCATTCCCAAAAAAATAGAGACAAAACCCTCCAATCCAAAACCAGCCGTTATAGAATCATCCAATGATACACCAACTACCAAAAATTCTGAAGAAATCAAGTTAATTAAATAGTCGATGTGATGTATATATAGCAAAGTACAAGGGGCAAAGGATAAAGGTTAAAATCTCGATATAGTAATACTTTGAGAAATTATCAATGTCCTAATCAAGCCGTTCTCTGCTATATATAAATTTTCCTGCTCGAAAATGCGATCGCAAAATTTAGATTAAATATGATTGTTATAATACTATTATGTTTAGAGTTAAATAAAAGGATAAATTCAATCGATGAGCAAAGAAATTCGCGTCGTATATTGGCTGTGTGTCGAGTATTAGACTTACACAGAAAATTTTTAGGGTTTACTCTCGATTTGAATCAGGCAGGAATTAAAATTATCGTTGATAAAGAATTTCCTCAACAGTCAGAATTTGAAATTATTTTAAGTCAAGGAAGAGAATATCAAGATCTCAATCCAGATATTATTATTAAGGTTGGTCAAGCTTGGCGTTTTGCTAGTAATGAAGAATTTGATCAAATTGGTGGGAAAATTATTCATGTTGATTCTGCGGAAAAATTAGCTAAATTTATTAATTATTGTGATACCACTGAAAAAGAAAAGTATCATCCAAATTAAATTTCTCTTCAGCGAATTGATAGGTAATTGCGTGAAAATATTTACTGCATGGCAGCTTACCTAAGTTAAAAATCATAGCCAAAATAACTAATGCCACTTTTTGAAACTGCGTAATGTAGCTTTTAAGATTATAATTTAGGCGTTACTTAATTGAGCTATGATTTTTGTTTAGTTTCGTACTGTAAAAATAATTATAATGCGATCAATTAAATAAATTGAAAATATTATCATAATTATCTACATTTATTTTCATATCCTCATCAAGCAACATCATCATTGAATTAAAAGTATAGAATATCTATGAATATAGTTGATTGGATCATTGTTTTCGTTTATGCAATGATTGTCATCGCAATTGGAGTTTTCGCCAGTCGTAAACAAAATAATACTGATGAATATTTTCGAGGTTCACGACAGCTACCTTGGTGGGCAATTGGCTTTTCAATTATTGCCACCTCTTTTTCTGCCGCCTCGCTTTTAGGAGGGCCTGGAGAAGGATACAATCATGGTTTTCTTTACTTACAACTTCAATTAGGTGATTTAATTGGTTATGGATTAGTTATTCTATTTTTTGTCCCATTTTTTGTGCGACTGAATTTAACTACTGCTTATGAATACTTAGAAAAACGTTTCGATGCCAAAACCCGTTCTCTAGGTTCACTGTGTTTTTTACTGTTTGTCATTGCTAGATTAGGAGGACTTTTATACGCAGCATCTCTAGTCGTATCAAAAGTAACGGGTTTAAATCTTTCTATGGCTATTTTAATCGTTGGTATTATCTCGATTGTTTATACCGTAACAGGTGGTATCACCGCAGTGGTTTGGACAGATGTACTTCAATTTGCCATGATTTTTGTCGGTTTAGGTGCAGGTATTTGGGCAGCTGTGTCAGCAGTACCAGGAGGATTTGGAGAACTTTGGAATGCCGCATCTCAAGGAGGAAAACTAGCCGTCGTTAATTTATCTTGGGAACCAGAATCTATCCGTTCATTACCTACAGCATTAATCGCTTACGGAATATTATCTTTTGCTGTAGCAGGAACAAACCAACAATCAGTTCAACGTTATGTCTCCTGTGCTGATGTACCTTCTGCACGTAAAGCTATATTCTTAGGCTGGTTTTCTGGCTTTATCGGAGTAGCAGCAACGCTTCTGTTAGGTGTTCTTTTATTTGGTTTCTATTCTTTAAACTCTGGTATTCCTGACAATATCAAACCAGATGAGATTTTGTCTTATTTTATTATCAATCAAGTACCTTCGGGAGCATCTGGATTGTTAGTCGCGGCTATTTTTGCCGCTGCAATGTCATCCATTGATTCTGCTCTTCATTCTCTAGCAACCTGTATGACAGTAGATTTTTACGATCGCTATTTTAAACCTAAAAATGGAGATTCTCAATCTTTGAAAGTTGCCCAAGGTTTAATTGTCCTTTGGGGAATTTTAGGTATTCTCTCAGCATTTTACGTTGCTACCACAGGAGAATCCTTACTTCCGTTTTTAGTTACATATACCACCATGTTTTTAGGCCCATTGTTAGGTATTTTTCTCATGGGTATTATTTTCCCTCGAATTAATGCCACTGGAGCATTTTACGGTACTGTTTCGGCAGTTATTTTGATTATAATTGCCACAAACAACGGTTTGCTAACTTTTCCTGGTATTTGGCGTTCAGCAATAACAGCTCCCATTGCCGTCCTATTAGGTTTGGGTATTTCTCTTCTGGGTAATAAACCAAAACAACGTTCTGTGGAGGGACTAACTCTTTGGCATGTTGACCAATTTAAGGGTATGCAACGTCCAGGACTAGATGATAATGAATAATTGAAATTTACTACCTGAATTTTATGTATAGCAAAGGACAAAGGTTAAAATCTTGACATAGCAATACTTTTAGAAATCATCAATGTCCTAATC